>VAOX01000754.1_pt1 | contig 25959 bp, 30 predicted proteins | sample 3393891 | NCBI WGS metagenome assembly VAOX01 (sample SAMN08290429, study PRJNA428436) | hydrothermal vent metagenome | isolation source: Deep-sea hydrothermal vent chimney | place: Indian Ocean: Southwest Indian Ridge | depth 2822 m m | reverse complement strand
TGGTTTTTTGTGGTGTTTTCCTTGACGTGCGGCACCGGGTTATTGCGGTTGATGAGCTGTTTCATGGCACGCATGACCCATGCCAGTGTATATCCGCGCAATTATGGTAAAGCGGGCGCTCTACCATAATGCGGCCGCAGTAATTCTTGCGCACAACCACCTCGTGGAACCCAGCGCCGCAGATGAGGCATTGACGCACGCGTTAAAGGAAACGCTGGCCACTATGGAGGTGGTGGTGCTGGACCATTTTGTCATCGGTGCTGGGTACGCTTGGTCTTTTGCTGAACAGTGGTTGTTGTAGTGTCATCGGTAGCTGATTGTTCCGCTGCCAGCAGGTGGCCGAATACATCGGGAGACAACGGTTTGCCAAAATAAAATCCTTGTACACCGCCACATTTGTGAGTTTTTAAATAATTTGCTTGTTCACCGGTTTCCACGCCTTCAGCCACGACTTTGAGTGACAAATTGTGGGCCATGGAAATGATGGCGTTGACGATGGCGGCATCATCTTGATTGGTGGTGATGTCGGCGACGAGTGAGCTGTCTATTTTCAATGTGTCTATCGCTAGATGACGGAGGTAGTTCAGGCTGGCGTAACCAGTGCCGAAATCGTCGATAGCGATGTGTACACCGAGCTTGCGCAGTTTGCGTAGAGTTGTGATATTTTTCTCAGCATTGTGTGGTTGTGTAATTAAGGTGTTTTCGTTGATTTCTAGCTCAAGGAGATCTGGATTATACCCGGTTTCCTTAAGCAATTGATTGATTTTATTGGGTAAGTTAGGTTGATAGAACTGCTGTGGTGAAATGTTCACCGCTAGCCGTAGATCAGGAAACCCGGCCGCTTGCCATGCTTGCGCCTGGGTGATGGCAGTATGTAATACCCAGGTATTGATGGGCAGAATGAGGCCGCATTGTTCCGCCAGTGACAGGAATTGATCTGGTGCTAGCACACCGAGTTCTGGGTGGCGCCAGCGCAGTAGCGCTTCCACTCCGACGATCTTGCCGCTGTGTATATTTCGTTGTGGTTGGTAGCACAGGACGAATTCTTTTCGCTCCAGAGCGTGTCGCAAGCTGGTTTCCAGTGCCAGGCGCTCTTGGGCATTGCGATCCATTTTGGCATGGTAAATTTGATAGTTGTTGCGCCCGTTTTCTTTGGCGCGGTACATAGCCAGGTCAGCATTTTTAATCAGATGCTCTGCGTTTTTACCATCGCGTGGGTAGAAGCTCAAACCGATGCTGGTGGAAATGTGCAGTTCGTGGTCATCCATGGCAAAAGGCATGGCAATGGAGCGCAGAATTTTTTGCGCGATGCGCACCGCGTCCTCTGCATATTTGAGTTCTGGTAATAGGATGACAAATTCATCGCCACCTCGGCGGGAGACTGTATCTCCTTCGCGGATGCATCCCTTGAGCCGCTCCGCCACTTTCTGCAATAGGATGTCACCCATTTTATGGCCCAGGGTATCGTTGATGATTTTAAACTGGTCGAGATCGATAAACATTACCCCGACCATGGTGTGCTGGCGGTGGGCCTGAACCATGGCTTGGGCGAGGCGGTCGTGCAGTAAGATACGGTTAGGTAGATCGGTTAACGCATCATAGTTAGCTAGATGATAGACTGCTTCCTCGGCCTGTTTGCGTGCTGAGATATCGGAAAACATCCCTATGTAGCCGGTTGCTTCATTGCTGTTCCCATTAATTGTGCGGATAGCGAGCCATTCGGGGTAGAGCTTGCCGTCTTTGCGGCAATTCCATATCTCTCCGTCCCATCGTCCTGTTCGGCGGATAGCGGTCCACATGCGATGGTAAAACGCGCGATCATGACGTGTGGATTTGAGTAACCGAGGATTTTTGCCGATGACTTCCTCGCTCGGATAGCCGGTAATTAGGGAAAACGCCGGGTTGACGGTAACAATCCGGTTGTTTGCATCGGTCACGATAATGGCATTGGGCGATGCGTCAAAAACCATGGTGGCTAATTGGGTGGCTAGTTCCGCCCGCAGTAGTCGGTCGCTTTGAATGATTGCTTGTTCCAGTGCACTCAAGTTGACCGGTTTGACAAGATATTTGTCGATGCCGATATCGATGGCTTTGAGCAGAAAATCTGTCTCGTTGAAGGCAGTCGTGACAATAATTGGCGTAGCTGGGCTGGTGGCTTTGATCGCTTCAGCCATTTCCAGACCACCCATCTCTGGCATCATGATGTCGGTAATCACGAGTGCGGGACGGTGCTGAAGAAACAACGCCAGTCCTTCTCGGCCATTGGTAGCCGTGTAGAGAACGCCGATTCGCCGTCTGAGGTATTGGCTGAGTTGGTCGCGTACTGCGGAATCGTCTTCTACATACAGTACAGAAAGGTTTAGAAACGGGCTGTTGTTGCCTTGTTTTCGCAGCAAGTTACTGATCATTTTGACTCGCTTCCCGTCAATAGACGGAACTGCCTAGGAAGTGGCCGTCTTGGCAATGGGCACAGTGATAATAAATCCTGCGCCCTTCCCCTCATTGTAGGCTTCAATTCGGCCGTTCATGTTGTTTTCGACGATGGTTTTCGTCATGTACAGGCCGATGCCGGTACCTTTTTCTCTGGTAGTGAAGTAGGGGTCGAAGATTCTCCCCAAGATATCCGGTGTAATGCCCCCGCCATTATCGTGGATGATGACACGGGCATCATCGCCATCGGCGTGTACGGTTAGCGTGATTTTTCCGTGGGGAGTTTCCGCCGCCAGAATGGCGTCCTTGGCATTTTCCAGAATGTTAAGGATAACTTGGGCATATTCGTTGGGAAAGCCTTTCACGAAGATATCTTGCTCTGCGTCCAACGTGAGTGCGATACAATGGTTTTTGAACGCCGCCTCGGTTAGTGACAAGGCACTACGGATTGCGGTGGCCACATTGAAAATAACTTTTTCTCGGTTAGGTTTGAAAAAATTGCGGAAATCGTCGATGGTGCTGGACATTCGTTGGATCAATTGTTGTCCCAGCGAGACGGCGTCGTCCAGATAAACATCATCTAGTTCACCGTGCTGGTAAGCATCATGGAGATTGCTTAGCAGGATCGTCAGTGCGTTGATAGGCTGACGCCACTGGTGAGCGATGTTGCCGACCATCTCGCCCATCGCGGCGAGCCGTGATTGGCGGATCAGCAGATGGTCTTTTTCCCGGTTTTTGGCGACTTCATTTCGTACCTGTTGCGCTAGTGTTTCATTGAGGCGGTTCAGCGCGTCCTCCGCCTGGCGGCGGGCGCTCATGTCTTGAAGAACCCAAATCGATTCCTTAGCGGGGTCGTTCATGTCTACCAGCTTACCGCTCATCAGACACCAAAAAAGAGAGCCGTCCTTGCGTCGCATTTGGCGTTCGTTGACACAGACTTCGCCACGGTTAAGCGCCGCGTAGTCTTCTACACCGACTTTCTCGTAGATTTCCTGCGATGGGTAGAAATACTCGGTAGACAGGCCGTCGATCTCTTCCCGAGAATAGCCAAACATTTCTTCCATTTTGGTGTTGATCCATACACAGCGGCGTTCTTTGACGTAAACAATACCCACAACAGCGTTGTTGAGGATTGTCCGTTGTTCCAGTAAGAGCTGTTTCAGTTGTTCTTGGGTCTGCCGCTGATTGGTAATGTCGCGGCCGATGATGACGAGGCCATGGCGTTTGCCGTCAGCTTGAAACAACGGCACTTTGGTGACCTCAAATATGCGTATTGTGCCGTTTTCGTCAGGGATATACTCGATCGTGTCGTAGCGACTTCCTGATTGCCATGCTGTTTGGTCGTCCTGAAAGCATCGTTCATAAGCGCTGCGAAATTGAGGATAGATCGCGGCCAGTTCTAAATCGTTTTTTCCTCGCCAGTCATTACCGGTTAGGTGAAATAGTCGCAGGCCGGTCGAGTTGACAACCTGCCATCGGCCCAGGTCATCTTTAAAAAAAATCGCGTCGGGCAATGCTTCAATAAGTGCTTCTAGTTGCTCGGCGGTTCGGCCAATTTTATCGGGGGTGATCGGAAACATGCTGAATGTACCCTCCGGGCAATAGGTCACTTGTTCGACGGACTATCCATCCTCCGTTATGAATCGGCGTAAGATGGGGCGATTATGCGCGCGTGGGGTATCTTACAGAATAGCAGACATCTATTTGGTTTAAGATGAGCCGCTAAGTCACGCGCGAACAAAATCTTTGCGTGCCATCAACACCTTCCATAGATAGCGGCGAGTTTCTGCTCGATGATAGCGGGTGCGTAGCGTAATGTACACTTGCGCTGGCGACAGCCGGTTAATGATCTCGGCCGCCCTGGTGCGGTTGCGGGAAAAGGTGGCGAGAACACTGCCGACCCCCCCATTGTAAGCGGCGATCGTGCAATATTCCCGTGAGACCGGGTTACGGATTGCAGCAAGATATTTGTATTCCAGCAAATTGAGATAGGCGACGCCCATTTCGATATTGTTGCGCGGGTTGAACAAATAATGGCTGCTGGGGATACCGTCTTTGCCGTAGAGTTGTCGGTAGGCGTCACGTCCTGCGCTGGTGGGAACGATTTGCATGAGTCCGAAAGCGGGTGTGGCGCTGACGGCAAATGGATTGAAGCTACTTTCGGTCTTGATAATCCCGTAAATCAGACTTTTGCTAATATTATAGCGGTGTGAATATTTGTTAATCAGTGAAGCGTAACGCTTGGCGCTTTGCCGGATATGATCACTGACCATACTGAATCGCACCGACATGACCCGCTTTGTGCCGTGCGCGGTTTTGATAGTACGTGTTTGCTTACCGCGCAGTAGGACGCGGGCAAATTGTTCGGCTGCCCAGGGGGTGGCGATGGGACGGTGGCGCTGATCCAACACAAGGCCGTAAAGGTAAGGTTTGCCGCTTAAACGGATGCTTTTAGCAGAGTATAGATCGACCGCCCGCGGATCGTCTGGGGTGAGCAATGTGGTGACAATGGCGTGTTCCAGGCTGCGTGTGGGATGTACCGTATCCAACGTTTCCACGGTAATGAGGCCACGGTCGAAATCAACGGTGGCGCGGCTTTTATAATTTTGTGTGTATTTGACGTATCTGGTGCGGCTTGGTAGGCGCGTATTGCGTCGCCCCCATTCTCGTCCCACATTACCACGCAATAACGCGGTGATCCGGCCGAAATTACGCTTTAGAACGGCAATATCATGAGCGAGCCGCCGGGGATGATCTGCGTAGGATTCCACCCGCTGCACGGCCAAATTGCGCAAGGTGTGCGCAGGATTGCCGCTGCGTGCAAGAGTTACCCACTGGCCGGTGCTGCATGAGGTTAACAGTAGGCCGCCAATCAAAGCGATCGCCACCCGGAGCGTCCGCCACCGTATAGTAGATAGGCATTTCATGCCGGGTAAGCATAGCGCAATTAGCTTTCTGGTCAAACTTGATGAGGGTACGTTTTTGTGTCGGTTAGCTTATGTCGTGTGCGGCTATGGGATGGTAGAAGATATGCATAGAAGTGCTACGGGCTTATCGGGAAGCTTGCTGTGTTTCATCCATGCCTAAGATGGCTGTTATTTTACTGGTCTAACGTTGATCTCTGCCATCATCGCGCGTGACCAGAGGCGGTAACAGCAATATATTCATCGCGCTGTCGAGTGTTTCTACCAGCGTGGCTAGTTGGATAGGCGACATATTCTGCCTGGCGGCACTGGCTAGGGCCTTTGCTGCTTGTGCGAGCACCGGGGTGCCACAGTAATGTGCCGCGCCATGTAGGCGATGGGCGAGGCAATGCAGGCGTCCGCGGTTTTCTTCCCGTAGTGCTGTCCATATGGCCTCTTGCTGAGAAGGGAGTTCCGCTACCAACATGTGACGCATTTTTGCCGTGATGTCGGCGGCAACGCTGGTGCCGGTGTCATCCATCTGTCCGTTGAAGGCCGCGGTCGGCGTGTAACACCATTGTTGTCGGATAACCGCCTGAAATCCACGGCGGTTTAGCGGCTTAATTAATATGTCGTCAAATCCGGCAGTCAGATAGCGAGTGCGTGCTTGTTCGTCATTTTCCGCCGTAACGGCAATAATCGCGGTTGACGGTCTGCCAGTTTGTGCGGCACGGATGCGAGCTGTGGTGGTAACGCCATCGGCTTGTGGCAGTTGAATATCCATTAAAATAAGGGCGTAATAGCGCAGCTGACATGCCACAAGTGCTTGTTCACCACTGGCTACTTCATCGCAAGGGATCTGTAATTCTGTAAGCAGGGTCTTTGCCAGCAGTCGGTTAATGGGGTCGTCGTCCACGATGAGCGCGTGAGGTGTTTCTTCGTCAGGGACTGACGGTGTATCTACGGAAATTGCCGTATGGCGTGGGTGTGGCAGCGGGGGAACCGACTGCAACGGCAGCGTAAAATAAACGCGACAGCCCTTTCCAGGTATGCTGTCTACCCCCATAATCCCTCCCATCCGCATTGTCAGGTTTTTTGAGATTATCAGTCCTAGTTGTTCGCGACGCCCAGCCTGGGCTATGGTTGTCGTGGCAATATCGATAGATGGTGAACGCACGCGATCTTGTGTCGCGGCATCCATGCCGGGGCCGGTATCACTGACGGTCAGTACGATTTGCATCAGGGCATCGCTTTGTCCAGTGAGTGCAGCGCTGACCTCGATGTTTCCTCGTGTGGTAAATTTAACGGCGTTGCCAATTAAATTGGAGAGTACTTGTGAAATACGTACTGGGGCGCCGATGATCTGGGACGGAATCGCCTGGTCGCAGTGAAGCGTGAGCGTCAATTGCTTACGCGCCGCCTCGGGACGGTGTCGTGCCACGGTTTCATCCATTACCTGGGAGAGATTCATGGGCAAGTGGACAATCGATGTTGACTCAGCGTTCAATGGCAGGGATTCTGCCATATCGTCGATCACTGTGTGCAGTATTTGGGCAGAAGCGCGGATGGCATCCAGGTGGTGGCGTTGTTGAGAAGAGAGTGTTGTCTGTCCGAGTAATTCGACAAAGCCGATGAGCCCGTTGAGCGGTGTTCGAATTTCATGATGGAGAATGGCGAGGCATCGTGGTTGAGTCTGGCCGGTGGGTTCATGCAGTGTTTGGGCGACAGACGATTGCGATGGGGGGTGTTCCTCGGCTGTTGTGCCGTCTCGAAGTCGATTTTTGATGGATTTTCCATTGCGGCGCGGTAATAGAACGAAGCGTTGGCTCAACCAACGACCAAAGGCTATGCTCAACAGGATTCCAGCCAGAATGCTGAGAATTCCGTCGCGGATGAAATTGAGAAAATGTCGTCTGCAGGGGACGGTGGAAATTTCTACCCACCCTTAGGCTGCCGATTTACCTGTGGCGCTGGGTTGGAGTGGAATGCTGAAAATGGCAACACCGTTATCACCGATGATGGCGTTTTCACCAGTTATTTGGGCCGCGCGCAATAATTGAACGCTGGGTTTTCCCACGGTTTCGAGAATTTTTCCTTGCCGGTTCGTGAGAATTATCGCTTGGATTGCTCTTTCCTGTAGTAGGGATTGTGTTAGGTGTAGACGGCCGCTGTGTTCCACTTGTTTGACTGGCGTGACCAACAATCTGGCTATGATATGACCTTGTTCTACAAAGGATGATTTAAATTGTTGTCTGCCACCCGTAATAATATACACGCCTGCTAGTGTACCAATGAGAATAGCAGGGAGCGTTGCCAGGGACGCGATGCGTAAATGGATCCCCATATTTTTTGTCATCGGATCGGCTGACCTGATTTCTGCGCTAGGTTAGGTTCTGGGCGGCGCTCCATTTTTCTCCATGAGTGTAATCTCGCCGCCCAGTTTATATGCTTCGTTGCGATGCGCAATGTTTTTCCTGTTTTTCTCTGTTGACCGTATTGGCGGGTGATGTTAGCAGGTTTTTATTAACGTATTATCTTTGATTAGGATTGTTCTATACTGATCTCCAAGAGCTATTGGTGGGTGGTGTCCTGTCGGCAACTAGCGGAGAGTGATGAGTATTGGGCAGCGTTTGAACCGGAAAAGTGTGACATCATTGGCATTCGCGCGGGCTTCGCAGGATTGTGCCTGGCTGCGCGCGCCGTGGGGCGGAGAAGAGTCCGGTGCCTCTTGTCACGATGACCTGCGCGATTTGGTCTACCAGAAAGCGATTTCTCGTGGCCTGAGTGACGAGTTGTTATATCTTGAATTTAGCGATAGAGATAATTGTCTCTATCTCAAGATACGTGGGGGTATGCTGCGTGATGCGGGCGATTGCGTGGCGGTAGAAAACGGTACCGATCGTGAGATTTGTGCCTTGGTCAAATTACTCAAGCTCAAACGTTGGCACGGCGTGGAGTTGTCCGGCAGTTATCGTTTTCGCGAGATGGCCGCCGCGGAAAACGTCCAAAACGGTATTCAAGTAGTTGGTTATCAAATGTCCGGGCATCTGCGGCATCGCTTGCCTGTCGTCGATCCGGTGTTGGCTGTCCCCGACGGCGGTCAAGCTGTTTTGGCTCGTGGGGAAGATGACGCGCGACAAGAGGCAGTGATTGTCGAATATTTGCAGGATATTCTGCGAGAATAACCTCAACCGTTCAGGTTTCCACTGGCTGTCCCCAGGCGGCAGCGAAGAAGTTGGCCGCGAGAGGTTGGCGTGTTCTTGGCGCAAGTTCGGCGTCTTTCAATTCAGAACTTAGCACGTCCGCTGGTGCCGGATGGCCGACGGCAATCATCGCTATGCATTGGAACGGCGCTGGAATAGCGAACGTGCGGCGTATTTTATCCTGGTCGAATCCACCCATTTGGTGCGCGACTAACCCCATGGCAGCCGCTTGCAGACAGAGGTTTTCGCTGGCAGCGCCGGTGTCGTACGCGCCCCAGGGGTTGGGTTTACCGTTTTTACGGAAACGGTTATTAGCAGTAACTAGAAACAGCAGTGCGGCGTTCTTGACCCACTGCTGGTTCCATTCACCCAGGCAGCCGAAGGCGCTGTCCCAGGTGGCGTCGTGATGACGATCCCAGATGATAAAACGCCAAGGTTCATCGCCGAAACAAGAGGGTGCCCATCGCGCCGCCTCCATTAATGCCAGTTTTTGTTCACGATTGACCGGTTGGGTGGCGTCAAACGCCCGCCCGCTCCACCGCATGGTGATGATGTCATGAATGGGGACCGTTGTCTGTGCGGGTTTGTGTGTCATGCGGACTCCTTAGCCTTTCAATTTCAATGAATAAGATTATCCGGTGTCGAGGTTTGATTCTACCGCGTGTGATCAGTTAGCGGCGGTTTTACGTCTTTGCGCCGATTCTCGTATTGACGTACGGCCCACGGAACCAGTAAGCGCTTGAGTAGCGACGGCTGGTACTGTCGACGTAGCGATTCACGTAGATTTTTTCTGGAGACGAGACGGCCTAAAAACCAGCTGAATCCTCGCTTGCTGACTAAACTGTAGAGGGCGCGATTAACAACCGATGTTTCCATTTGAGGTCTTAATACCCGCCGCCAGAGGTCATCGTAGTTTTTGCCACCTAAGAGACTTTGCGCCACTAATATGCCAGATGATATTGCCGGGCGCATGCCAAATCCCCACAAAATATCCTGAAATCCCGCTTGCTCTCCCACGATCGGGCGCTGCTCATTATAGGCGCTACGGGGAATGTGAAAGTTGCCAATGCCGCCATGGGGTTGTGGGTTTATCATATCCAGCCCCACTAAACGTTGGAAAGTTGCTAATGTTCGTTGTAGATAAAGGGCTTTTCGCTTGAAATCAGAAAACATACACGTCTTGACGGTGCCTCTGCCGTTCATTACCAAAAGATATGCATAGCCCTGAGGGGCTAGTTTATTGTCGCAGATGGCCCAGTAACCGTCTGCCATGGTTGTTTCAAAGTGATAACCGACGGCGATGACATCGGCAGTGCACGGACCGGTGGCGAGGATTCCTTTATAGGCTATTTGGCGCAATTGGCTGTTAAATCGCACCTCAACACCTAATGATTGTGCTTGCTCAAGTAGCGCGTTATCGAGTGACCCCGGTCCCGGTCCGCGCTCCACCAGATAAAAAAGCACATCGTCGCTTTTAATCCCGTATGGTTTTCCCGCCGGGTCAAACACCGTGCCATCGCGACAAGGCCGTGCAATGAAATTTGTGGTAATTCCTAGGCTTTTGAATGATTCCAACACATCTTTTTTGGTCGTCCAGTTTTCTAAGCCTTGAAAATCGCCACCAAATCTGTGCCCGACTGCTTTTTGTGTTTCGTGGACGATCACTCGGCGTCCTGCGTGAGCCAGTGTAATTGCCGTTACTAGGCCGGCAGGACCAGCACCAGCGATTTCCACTGGTGTTTCGGCAAGATTTTTATGTTGACTCATGATCATATGAATGGCTCCTCTCCACTAGCCTATTGCGCTAACATTGATCGGCATCTGAATATCATGCTCCGGTAATGATGCGCGGGACACGAGATAGAACACCTTGTCGCGGGAGAAGTTCACTAACACCCTCGCGCTGGCTGGCGTGGCTTTGCCCTTATTTATAGGTCGGCCGCGGAATTTTCTGCGTTACTCTTGCTCGTTTCGAGCGTTCCCTTACAGATTACGCTGAAAACTGAGTGCGGTTTTATTGTGGATAGAATGGCCGATTCAAGTCAAGACATTGATATCCGCACAGTAATTATTCGTGGTTACTAGATTTTGCCGCGCCGCAAAAAAAAAGTAGAATCCGTTCTCTACCATATTTAGTTACGGACTCTAGTCGAACGACGCCTCATGCCAACTTTCCAACAAATGATATTAACCCTGCAACAATACTGGGACCGTCAAGGTTGCGCCTTGCTGCAACCCTACGATATGGAGATGGGCGCTGGCACATTTCACCCAGCTACTTTTTTGCGTGCTATCGGTCCAGAACCTTGGAAGGCGGCTTATGTCCAGCCATCGCGCCGACCGAAGGATGGCCGCTATGGCCAAAATCCCAACCGGCTACAACATTACTACCAATACCAAGTTGTGCTTAAGCCGTCTCCTGACGATATCCAGGACTTATATCTGAATTCGCTGCGTGCACTGGGGGTCGATCCGACGCTGCATGACATACGCTTTGTCGAAGACGACTGGGAGTCACCGACGCTAGGTGCTTGGGGCTTGGGTTGGGAAGTATGGTTAAATGGCATGGAAGTGACCCAGTTTACCTATTTTCAGGAGATCGGCAGTCTGTCTTGCAAGCCAGTGCTAGGGGAGATTACTTACGGTCTGGAGCGGTTGGCGATGTATTTGCAGGGGGTAAACAATGTTTTCGACATCAAGTGGACGGAAGCGTTGACTTACCGTGACGTCTATCATCAAAACGAAGTGGAGCAATCTCGTTACAATTTTGAAATGAGCAACACTCCCTGGCTATTTGAACAATTTAACGGTTTCGAGGCAGAGGCCATGCGTCTGCTGGCGGCGGGGCTGGCACTGCCGGGATTCGAAATGGTGATGAAGTGTTCTCACGTTTTTAATCTGCTCGACGCGCGCGGCGTAATTTCTGTAACTGAGCGTGCCGCCTACATTGGGCGAGTGCGTGCCTTGGCGCGTGGCGTCGCCCGAGCTTATTATGATGCGCGGCAACGGCTGGGCTTCCCTATGTGGGATCTAACCCGCCCTGGCTTGTCAGCGCGTTACGGCGAGGAATATACGGCAGCGGTTGCCGCCAGGGCGGCGGGGGTGGCACGATGAAGGCGACTTTGCTGATCGAGTTGCGTGCCGAGGAGTTGCCGCCGAAATCATTGAATATGCTCGGTGAAAAATTCGCTGACATGGTGATTGGCGCGCTCAAGGAACTGGGTTTCGCTGATCCCACAGCGATAGCGGAGGCCTTCGCTACACCTCGTCGTTTGGCAGTGCGTATTCCGCAGATTCTGGATTGCCAGCCAGCACAGGAAATCACCCGTCGTGGGCCGTCAGTGACCGCTGGCTTGGATGCCGAGGGGCAGCCAACCAAGGCTCTGCGCGGTTTTGTCCGTTCCTGTGGTGCCGAGATCGATCAGCTGGCGCAAATACATGATGGCAACCAGATGTGCTTCGCTTTCCAGCACGTCAAGCCAGGTGAACAGTTAGCGGTACATCTCGCTGACGTGGTGGGCAAGGCATTGAAGAAACTGCCAGCGGCTAAATTCATGCGCTGGGGCGATGGTGATATGCAGTTTATCCGGCCAGTGCATGGATTGATCATGCTCTACGGAAATCAGGTGGTGCCGGGGATTGTGCTTGGCCTGACCAGTGGCAATCGTACCCATGGGCATCGTTTTTTGGGGGACGGCCAAATCACGTTGGCCCATGCTGACGACTATGAAACGCAATTGTTCGACGCCGGTTACGTTGTGGCGAGTTTTCGTAAGCGTCGTGCTGAGATTGTGCGCCAGCTCCAGCAGGCTGCCGCTGGCGCACAACTGGCCGATGGTGGAACGTTAGACGCGCTGTTGGATGAGGTTACCGCGTTGGTGGAATACCCTGTTGTTTACGCGGGACGCTTCAGCGAGGATTTTCTTTCCGTTCCTCACGATTGTCTGATGCTGTCGATGAAGCAGCATCAGAAATATTTCGCGTTGCTGGATGCTGATGGTCGGCTATTGCCCCGTTTTTTGGTGGTAAGTAACCTGAAAACCGCCTGTCCAGAGGCGATTATTCACGGTAACGAACGCGTGTTGCGGGCGCGGTTGTCCGATGCTGCTTTCTTTTTCGACCAAGATAAAAAAATACCGCTCGGTGACCAGGTGCCAAGGCTGGCCGATGTTGTCTACCATAACCAGCTCGGTAGCCAGCTGGACCGGGTAGCGCGATTACGCAAATTGGCGAGCGCCATTGCTGAACAGCTAGGTGTCGATGTGGCGTATGCTGATCGCGCTGCGCAATTGTGCAAGGCCGATCTGCTCACCGGTATGGTAGGTGAGTTTCCCGCGTTGCAAGGGATCATGGGCCGGTACTACGCGTTGGCGGGCGGCGAGGATGACGCCGTGGCTACCGCTATTGCTGATCATTATCGCCCGCGTTTTGCTGGCGACGCATTGCCGTGTAGCAACGTTGGCGCTAGTGTCGCCCTCGCCGATAAGTTGGATAGTTTGGTGGGAATCTATGGTATTGGCATGGTTCCTTGCGGCGACAAGGACCCTTTTGGCTTGCGCCGCCACGCCCTGGGCGTGTTGCGTATATTGAGTGAGCTGCGGCTACCGCTGGATTTGATGCAATTGCTGCAAATGGCGCGTAGTAACTTCCCCGTCGATGTGGTGGCTGGTAGTGTCGTTGTGGACGTCCACCATTTTATGTTGGAGCGTCTCAAGAATCATTTGCGCGAGCAAGGGTTCGCCGCAGATGAGATTGACGCTGTGGTGACGAGCAAATTAACTCGCGTCGACCGGGTATCGCCACGACTGACTGCTGTGCGGGAATTTCGCCAGTTGCCCGAAGCCATCGCGCTGACGTCGGCCAATAAACGGATCCAAAATCTATTGAAGAAAGCTGGGGCACCAGTCGCTGATCCGGATCCGGCACTGATGGAAGCAGCGGCGGAAAAAGCATTGTTCGAGGCAACTAATCGTATCGCGCCGCAAGTCGCTTCTTTGGTGGATAACCAGGACTATACTGAAGCCTTGTTTCGTTTGGCGGGGTTACGCCAGCAGGTTGATGACTTTTTCGACCAAGTGCTCGTGATGGCGGACGAGCCACCCTTGCGGGCTAACCGCTTGGGGTTGCTGAGGCGTCTGGGGGAAGTCATGAACCGAGTGGCGGATATTTCGCGGCTCGCCGTTTGAGGACTCTCCTGTGGTGATGAGGATGAAATGAAACTAGTAATTCTAGATCGTGACGGTGTTATCAATTACGACAGCGATCAATTTATCAAGCGCCCAGAGGAATGGCGGCCTATTCCTGGGAGTCCGGAGGCTATTGCACTATTGAATCAGGCAGGTTTTCGCGTAGTGCTGGCGACGAACCAATCTGGGATTGGTCGTGGCTTGCTTGACATGGCGACACTTAACGAAATTCATGGAAAAATGTTCAAGTTGCTTAGCCAGGTAGGAGCGCGCATCGATGCATTCTTCTATTGTCCCCATCAAGCCGATGTCAAATGCGGTTGTCGCAAGCCAAAATCAGGCATGTTGGAGGAAATCGGGCGGCGATTTGATACCCCGCTGGCCGCGGTTCCTTTTGTTGGCGACTCGTTGCGTGATCTGCAAGCTGCCGCAAGTGTGGGTGGTCAGCCATTACTGGTGTGTACCGGCCGCGGCGAGAAAACTAAAGCTGTCGGGGGGTTGCCCGAGAACACGCTAATTTTTGATGATTTGGCGGCTGCGGCACGGTACGTGGTTTCTCGTTTATGATCCTGTTTCTGCGTTCTGCACTTTTTCTTACAGGGATGATTGTTTTTACCACTGTGTATTTCTTTATCGCCTTACTCACCCTTCCGTTTAGCTTGAGAATCCGTTACTACGTTGTCGCCAAGGCTTGGTCATGGGTCATGTTGGGCTGGCTGTGGCTGACATGTGGTTTGAAATACCAGGTAATAGGCTGGGAAAATATCCCGGCAACGCCAGTCATCGTGTTATCCAAACATCAATCGGCGTGGGAAACACTGGCATTCCAGCGTCTTTTCCCGCCGCTGGTCTGGGTGTTGAAGCGAGAGCTATTGCGTATCCCGATTTTTGGCTGGGCGCTTGCCGTGGTTAGTCCGATTGCGATCGACCGCGGTAGTGGGCGTGAGGCGTTGAGGCAAATGGTAGCGCAAGGACAAGCACGGCTAGCCAAGGGGATTTGGGTCGTGGTATTTCCTGAAGGGACCAGGATTAATCCTGGTGATAAGGGTAAATACAATATTGGTGGTGCGTGGCTTGCAACCCATACTGGTGTGCCAGTGCTGCCTATTGCTCATAATGCAGGGGAATTCTGGGGCCGTAATGCCTTTCTTAAACACCCGGGCACGATCACCCTGAGTATCGGTCCGCCGATTGACGTGACAGGGATGAAGGCCGGTGACCTAAACGATCGGGTTGAACGCTGGATTGAAGCAGAAGTAACGCGAATTAGTGGGCAGCGGCGTGGACGTACATGAGACGATGGACGCTTCCGTGGTTAAGCGCGACAGCAACGCTATCTTGTGAAATACGTACGATTTGTCTTGCGGGCCACTCTATTCGCTATCGCCTCAAACGCAGCGCCAAGCGCCGCACCATCGCTTTGCAAATTGGCGATGGCGGGTTGGAGGTCAGGGCGCCATTCGGGGTGAGCGATGGCCGACTGGTTGCGATGTTGCACAAAAATGCCCTGTGGGTATTGGCTAAATTGCACCAAGCAGAGGTCAATAAGCCGCCGCCGGTGAGCTGGGATACCGGCGCGGCATTACCATTGCGAGGGGCGACTATTTATCTTCACTTGCAGCGCGGTCGGTGCGCCGCAGCGTTGCGGGGAAATCAACTGCAATTAACCTTGCCAGATGCTGATAATACCACCGCCGTGCACGCGGTGGCGCTTCAATGGTACCGTGACGAGGCGCTGACTGATTTTTTGTGGCGAACGCGTCGTTGTGCTCGCCGATTAGGGATGGCACCGACACGAGTATCCTTGTCCAACGCAAAGACCCGCTGGGGAAGTTGCAGCGCGACCGGCGTGGTTCGGCTCAATTGGCGCTTGGTCAAAGCGCCGTCATGTATTATCGATTATGTGGTCGCCCACGAGCTGGCTCATTTGGTCGAACACAATCATTCTTCTGCTTTTTGGCAAGTTGTGGCGCGTCTTTACCCGGCTTATCGCGAGGCGCGTCATGACTTGCGCCATGCGGCAGCTGGCTATCATGCTTTCTAAATGGTTTGTCGCGCAGTCGGTTAATTTATCAACGGAGGAATGGCAGGGTGTAGCGCAGCAGCAGGTAAATTCCCTGACTGGTTAGGCTGAGGCCGACAATAACGAGCACTGCGATTACGACAATGCGAACGATGTCGCGTCGGGCGCGGGCTTGTCGCGCTTTTTCGGTGGTGGTGGTGCGTTCGTTGAGCATGGTAACTCCGTTCAGGTACGGCGACCATTGGCCGTAGCCGTGGCAACCGACCGGTCAGTGCGGAAAACGTGACATGGTCGAGCAGATGATAAGCCTTGTTCACCGGGGAAGAAAAGCGGATGACAATTAAACATGTGCTGATTACTGGATGTTCCAGCGGCATCGGTTTGTGCTTGGCGCAGGGCTTGGCGGCGCGAGGGCACCGGGTGTTCGCCACGGCGCGGCGGGCGAGTGACGTGGTGCTGCTAGCGCAACAGGGGCTGGAAAGTTTGCCGTTGGACTTGGCTGATTCGTCTTCCATCTGTCAGGCGTTAGCTGAAGTATTCTCGCGTACCGGTGGTAGGCTGGATGCGCTCATCAACAATGGGGCTTACGGTCAGCCGGGGGCGGTGGAGGATTTGCGGCGGGATGTGCTGCGGGAGCAGTTTGAAACTAACGTTTTCGGTACTCATGAGTTGAGTGTCGGGGTCATTCCCGCCATGCGTCGTCAGGGGAGCGGTCGTATTATCCAAATCAGCTCGGTGCTGGGTCTGGTCGCATTGCCTTATCGTGGCGCCTATAACGCTAGCAAGTTTGCACTGGAAGGATTGAGCGATACCTTGCGCCTAGAGCTGCATGGTAGCGGTATTCATGTGTCGCTGATTGAGCCGGGGCCGGTTGCCAGTCGTTTTCGTGTTAACGCTCAGCGCGCCTATCAACAAAATATTGACGTTGCGCACAGTGCCCATCGTGAAATTTATGCCGCGATAGAACGGCGGCTGAGCCGAGTGGGATCGGTCGCACCGTTTACCCTGCCGCCGACGGCGGTACTGGAGAAGGTGGTTCACGCGTTGGAACGACGACGGCCTAAAATTCGCTACTATGTGACGTTTCCTACTTACTTGTTCGCTACGCTCAAGCGTTTGCTACCTTATGGCGCGTTGGACCGGGTGTTGCTTCAGGTATCCAGGAGGGAAAATCGCTGAATAGGCGGTGGCGTTAAAACGCGTTATCATTTTCCCAGTGCCGGTAATCTCGGGTCGAATCGCGTATCAATTGTTACGCGCACGTCAATCGCGGAAGGAACGATATGCTCAAGGGAAAAAGGACAGAATCACATCGGGACAGAAAACTTCAACGGCGCCACTTGATTTATTATTTACGGGTCTTCGAGCAAGACAGTGGCCGCTTAATTGGCCACTTGGTTGATCTTACGGCGGAGGGGATGATGCTGATTAGCGAGACGGCGTTGGCTACTGACAAGATTTACGCTTTGCGCATGGCATTACCCGGTGAGATTTCTGACCATGAGTCATTCGCGTTTACCGCTCGTAGTATTTGGTGTCGCCCGGATGTTAACCCCCAATTCTTTGATATTGGTCTGACGCTATTGAACGTGGCTGCAGGAGATATCGCTTGCATCGAGGATTTAGTGCAGCACTATGGTTTTCGCGACTAAGCGGTAGTTTAGCGCGGTCGGAACCTTGTCACAGGTCAATCGGTCGGCGAAGTGCTAGTGTTCTGAATATTTTCCTCCACTGAATCAAGCACTGTCGAATGCAACGCGACATCGAACCACTCCCAAAATAATTTGAGGTTGCGGTTGACGGGCCATAGACTTTGATCAGTTATCCATGAGGCTAGTTCTATGTCGAAAAGTGTTTCGAAGCAGTCGTCGATAAAGCGAACACCAGCTTCCGGTTCGTCGAATTCAGGAATCAGGAGCGTGGTGCAATCGGTTCGTAAGGCGTCCAGTGTTAGATGATCGATATCCTCACCGCAGACGCTGGCTAGCCAGTCAAAAAACGGTGGTTTAGGGCAGATGATGGCGAGAGAACGGTTGACTTCGTACATAGCGATTCCTTGAATGGCTGATTAGTTTAGTATTCCACAGGCAGCGGGTCGAGGCTACGCCACAAATACCATGTGGCCACGGAGCGCCAAGGTTGCCAGCGCTCAGCGATTTTACGGATGTCACTTTTGCTGACAGGCTGTCCCGCAGCGTAATGGTTGCTTACTGCCCGTTGGAGGCCGATGTCGTCCAATGGCAGCACGTTGGGCCGCAGCAAACTAAAGATGAGAAACATCTCAGCAGTCCAGCGACCGATACCACGTACACCGGTTAACTCTTGGATAACAGCCTCGTCAGCCAATGCGTGCCAGCGCTCTGGTTTTAGCGCACCTGTTAGAAAATGCAGCGCTAAGTCTTGCAGGTACTCGATTTTGCGGCGCGAAAGGCCACAGCTTTGCAACGCTTCCGGAGTGGTGGCGAGCACTGCTTGCGGTGTGACCAGCGCAATAGTGGTGACGAGCTTCTGCCACACGCTGTCGGCCGCTTTAACCGAAATTTGCTGGCCAACAATGGAACGCACCAAAGTGCTGAACGGATCACCACGACTTTTTAGGCCACAGTGGTTGTACGTTGGAACTAACGTCCGCAGCACCGGGTCGGCGGCAGTTAGCGCTGTGGTGGCCTGGAGCCAGTATGCTGGGGTCATGGTGACAGGAAAAGGTCGTGCCTAGCCGCCGCTGGCCAATTATGCCGTTTGGGCGGGAATGCGTGTGCGCTGGCCGGTAATCTTATTATGTTCATTAATGTAGACTAGCCGTGGCGAGAATTCTTGCAACTCAAGCTCGTTGTAGCGCGCATAAGTGACGATGATGAGAATGTCGCCTGGGCTGGCTTGACGCGCTGCCGCACCATTGACAGAAATAATACCGGAATCGCGTTCCGCGCAGATAGCATAGGTAGTGAAACGTGCACCATTGGTTACGTTATAGATTTCTATTTGCTGGTACTCGCGGATATCTGCTGCTTCCAGCAATGTCTCGTCGATGGCGCAGGAACCTTCGTAATGTAGTTCAGCCTGCGTAACACGGGCGCGGTGCAGCTTCGATTTGAGCATGGTTATTTGCATGAGCGGCGCGCTCCCAACCGTAAAGGGTGCCTATTATAAGGCGCCGGATGGATCGAGACAAATCTCCACATTGTCAATCAGCCTGGTGGCACCTAAGCGGGCGGCGGCCAGCGCGACTACACGGTGTTCTTGCGGTGTGGCGACGTGCAGTGTGGCGGTGGCACGCAGGGATAGGTATTCCACGTGCCAGCCGCGCGTTGCCAATTGCGCTGCTGCCGCCGCTTCTATGGTAGCGTAATCGCGGTGGCCAGCGTCAAGCAAGCGACGCACCTGGAGAAGCGCCTGGTACAGCTGCGGGGCTTCTTTCCTCTCGGCGGTACTCAGGTACTGATTACGCGAACTGAGCGCAAGGCCGTCGGCGGCGCGCACGGTTTCTCCGGCGGTGACATGCAGTGGTAAGTTTAACTGACGCACCATGGCACGCAGGAGATGCAGTTGCTGGTAATCTTTTTTGCCAAATACGATGATTTGTGGTCTTACTAGATTAAGCAATTTAAGTACTATTGTTGCTACGCCGCGGAAGTGGCCGGGACGCGCCGTGCCGCACAACTCGTTGGCCACCGGCGGCAGTTCGACAAAAATAGTTTGCGGTTCCGGGTAGAGCTGCGTCGCGTCGGGCGTAAACACCACATCGGCGAGTGATCCCAGTCGTTCGCAGTCAACTGCGAGTGTGCGCGGGTAGTTAGAAAAATCTTCCGTTGGCCCAAATTGTAGGGGATTGACAAAAATACTGACAACAACACAAGCGGCTTGCTGGCGAGCAAGTCGCACCAATGCTAGGTGTCCGTCATGCAGGTTGCCCATGGTCGGAACGAGGGCAATGCTGGATTCGCCATCAAGTCGTTGGTGCAGCGCATCGAGGCGATGAATAAGCGAGGTCACGTGTAGCAATGCGCTGGTGCCGGGAACTCACCACTTTTCACTTCGTAGACATAGTTTTTCAGTGCGACTGAGAGGTCGTCAGCGTCAGCCATGAAATTCTTGACGAACTTAGCGGTTCTTCCCGAATAAATCCCCAGCATATCGTACGATACGAGTACCTGGCCTGAGCAGCTGGGACCGGCACCGATGCCGATTGTCGGGATGGTAATTTGCGCCGTGATCGCTTTGCCGAGGGGTGCTGGGATCGCTTCGAGCACCAGCATATCGATACCGGCTTGTTCCAGTGCGGCTGCGTCTTTCAGGAGCTGCTGTGCGCTTTCTTCACTTTTTCCTTGCACTCGGTAACCACCTAGCTGATTCGCCGATTGTGGCAGCAACCCAAGGTGACCGCATACCGGGATACCTCGTCGGCTAAGAAATTTGACAGTTTCCAGGAGAACGTCACCGCCTTCCAGTTTTACCATGTGAGCGCCGGCGGCCATTAGCCGTGTGGCGTTGCGCAACGCTTGTTGTGGGCTTTCTTGGTAGGTGCCGAACGCCATGTCGCCAATAATGAATGCTTGCGAGGCGCCGCGGGCAACACAGGCTACATGGTATTCCATGTCTTGCTGGGTAACAGGCAGCGTGGAGCTGTGGCCCTGAAGGACAAATCCCAATGAATCTCCCACGAGCAGTACTTCAACACCGGCATTTTCCATTAGTTTGGCGAAACTGGCGTCGTAACAGGTTAGCATGACAATTTTGTTAGCGTCTTGTGCTTGTTGCTTTAGAGAATTTAGCGTAATGGCCATTATTCCTCCACGTTGCGCCTGGATCTAACCCATATTAAAGAATTCGCGTTTACCGCGCATATCGCGGATGCGCGCAATGAGCAGCTCAAAATCTTTTTCCCGCTCGACGATATTAAGACGTTCGTTATTGACTATGAGCAGCGGGGCATGATCATAATGGTAGAAAAAGTCACTATAACTGCTTGCTAACCGTGCTAGATAGGCTTCGCTCATAGCCGCTTCGTAACTGATTCCTCTTCGCCGTACTCGTGCGTAAAGCACCTCCGGCGGTGCTTGGAGGTAAATAACCAGGTCTGGGATTGGCGCTTGAGGTTGTAAATGACGGTAGACTTGCTGATATAGGTCGAATTCCTCGTCACTGAGATTCAGCCTGGCGAATAAAGGGTCTTTATCGAGAAAAAAATCAGCTATCGTTGTCCGATTGACCGAGTCAGTTTGTCCAAGGTCACGCACTTGGTTAATGCGCTGGAATAAGAAGGATAGCTGAGTGGATAAGGCGTGGCGCGGCATGTCCTGATAAAATTTTGGCAGGAAAGGATTGGCCTTGGCATTTTCTAGCAGCAGATTGGCTTGAAAACGCTCGGCCAATTGTCGCGCCAGCGCGGTCTTTCCCGTGCCGATTGGGCCTTCGACAACGATGTAGCGATATTTTCCAAACAGCATGGTGGCGGAATCCTAGGCGGCCAGTCGTTCTACCGACTGGCCGCCACAGGCGGCTAGAAACGCCGTGGCCGGGCCGTGGCCAGGAATGGTGCAATCTGGTGCTATTTCCAATAGTGGAAAAAGGACAAAGGCTCGCTCCAGCATCCGTGGGTGCGGGATCATCAGCGCGTGCTCATCACTCGTGTAGTGTGCGTAGAGCAGAATATCCAGATCCAACGTGCGTGGCGCGTTGCGGAAATGACGTTGGCGGTCATTACGTTCTTCAATGGTTTGCAGGGCGTCGAGCAGTGGGCGAGGAGGCAGACCGGTTTCAATTTCTGTGACCGCGTTGACGAAGTCCGGTTGCGTCAGATAGCCGATCGGTGCGCTGCGGTAGAGGGAAGAGCGGGCGATAACTCTGGTATGAGGCAGCGCAGCGAGTTCGTGGAACGCTTGCAGTATCTGCATTTGCGGGTTTCCCAGATTACTACCCAGGCCAATATACACACGGTTTTTGACGATTGAATGCTTCATCGCGACGCTAAGACACCTCAGTGTTATTCGCTATCTGGTTGACGGAACGCTTTCGTCGGCGGCGGCGGCGCTTCGGCGTGCCCTCTGTGGTCAGTAACATCGTTTTTCGTGCGTCGTCGTCAGCCTGTTGAAAGTTTTCCCACCACTGGCCGAGTTCCGTAGCTGACTCGCCACTCTCGCAGCGTAACAGCAAAAAATCAAATCCGGCGCGAAATCGAGGGTTCTCCAGTAGGCGGAAAGGACGGCCACCAGCACGGAATAAAAAGCGCGGTTGCAACCCCCATATTTCCTTCATCATAGCGTCGTAGCGGCGAGGAATAACTAGTTTTTGTCCTTGCGCTGTCAGTACTTCATCCATGGCCCGGTAGAGTGCCGGGAACGTGTTCATACCGTCCGCCTCCAGTCGTTGCCACGTGGTTAATACCTCACGCCATAGCAATGTCGCCAGTAAAAAGGCGGGAGACACAGGTTTTCCCTGGGCGATACGCTGATCGGTATTTTTTAACGCCAAGGTGATAAAACGTTCTCCGGCTGGTTGCTCCAGAATTGTGTCTAGCAAGGGCAACAAACCGTGATGTAGTCCTTCGGCGCGTAGCTGATGAACGCCGCGCAGCGCATGGCCGGAGAGGAGTAATTTGAGCATCTCGTCAAATAGTCTGGATTCCGGTACGTGTTGGAGCAGCGGGCCCAGTTTGGCGATAGGTGCGCGGGTGGCGGCGTCAATGTGAAAGTCCAGCCGCGCCGCGAAGCGCGCCGCGCGCAGCATCCGTACGGGGTCTTCACGGTAGCGTTGTTCCGCGTCGCCGATCATACGTAGTATTTGCTTGCGGATATCACCGACCCCTTCATGGTAATCCAGAATTTCCTGGCGACTGGGGTCGTAGTACAGCGCATTGGCGGTGAAGTCGCGCCGGGCGGCATCCTCGCTTTGGCTACCGAAAACATTGTCGCGTACCAAGCGGCCAGTGTCGTCAGCGTGGCGTTCTCCTTGACCGTCATGATTGGTAATGCCGCGGAAAGTGGAGACTTCAATAGTTTCCCGGCCACACATTACGTGTACAAGTTGGAAGCGGCGGCCAATTAGGCGCGACCGGCGAAATAACGCCTGAATTTCCTTGGGTGTGGCATTCGTCGCGACATCGAAATCTTTGGGGGTACGCCCCATGAGTAGATCACGTACCGCGCCGCCGACGATAAAGGCGGCGTATCCTGCGCGCTGTAAGACTTCAGTCGTTTTTAAAGCGCATGGTGATAACTGGTCGCGAGAGAGGCCATGGGCAGCAAGAGGAATAGTCCGGGGAGTGCCGTTCGCCCGGCCGATAATGGATTTGAGTACGCGCCTGAGCAGTTTCCTGATCATAGGCTAACTATTGCACGCGACGGGAGTCGCGGGTGGTGTCGAAATCGAGTTTTATCTATCATTGAACGGTGGTGTGGGTAGTTTCCTGACTTACATTGGTTAAGTTTGATCTTGTCAACCGGCGTCGCCAGGGATGTAAAATCGTCCCGTCGTTGTGACTACTTCCTCCATGCCACACTGGTAGAGCGTTTCCAGATTAGCTTGGGTCAGTAGTTGCGATGTGTCACCGGTCAACACGTTGCCATCATCATACAATAACAATGCGTGATCGCAAAAACGACTGGCTGATAACAGATCGTGTAGTACCATGACAATGGTCTTTTGTTGTCGTGTCGCTAACTGCCGGAACAACCGTAAAACGGCGAGTTGGTGGCCGAGATCGAGAGCGTGCAGTGGTTCGTCGAGAAAATAAATATCTGGTGCTTGGGCGAGCACCATGGCGATTCGTACCCGCTGCCGCTCACCGCCAGACAAAGTAGCAAACGATTGGTCGGCGGCATGATCCATGGCTGTTTGTGCTAGTGCGTCCATAGCGAGTGGCTGATCGGCGGCGTGTAGCCGCTGTAGACCATAGGCGTGAGGAAAACGACCCAGCAATGCGTATTCCTTCGCTGTCCCCCAGAAAACATGGGCTTCTTCCTGAAGCAACACGCCAATACGCTGTGCGGCTTGCCGCCGTGGTACCTGTGCGAGAGGGCGGTCGTCGAGCCACACTGCTCCCGCCGCAGGCTGGACCAGACCACTCAAAGCGTGGAGCAGCGTGGTTTTGCCGCTGCCGTTGCGTCCCAGTACACACCAGCATTGACCAGGGCGCAGTGTCAGACTGAGATTGTGGCATAGTGTTTTGCCGGGGACCGCTAACCGCAGGTGGCTGGCGCTGAGCGTCATGATCGACGTGATAGCAAAAACAGGAGTAGCGGCACCCCCAATAACGCGGTAACGACGCCGACTGGTAGTTGCTGAGGGGCGACCAGTGTGCGTGCGGCGGTATCAGCTAGTGTGAGGAACGTGCCACCAGCCAATAGCGATAGTGGCAGCAGTCGGCGATGACTGGTTGCGCCGAGCAAGCGCAGCAAATGGGGAACGATTAAGCCGACGAAGCCAATGGCGCCCCCCTCAATCACCGCCATGGCGGTGGCTGCTGAGGCAATAAAATAAATTCCGTATTGCAATGGTTGTACCGCGACGCCGAGTGATCGTGCCTTTAATTCACCGGCGGCGAGGGCGTCCAAACTGTCCGCGCGCCATGTTGCTAGCAACCAAACCGCCAGCAGCACGGCAAGCGCGATAAATGGATGGGTCGCCCGGGATAAATCACCCATTAGCCAAAATAACATGCCGTGTAGTTCAGCCGCTGGGGCTATTGATAACAGTAGACTGATAAACGCGCCGAAACCTGCGGATAAGACAATACCGGTCAGCAGTACCCGATAAGTGTTCCATTCACCGCTTCCCTGACTGAGGGCGAGTAACAGTGCGATGCTGGCCACCGCACCACCAAGGGCGGCGAGATGGATCAACGCGAGCGAGAGGCCGAGTAGGGTCGCGCTCAATACCCCCAGGGAAGCACCGCCAGAAATACCGAGGATATACGGTTCGGCCAGTGGATTGCGCAGCAGCACCTGCAATAGCACCCAGGAGAGCGCTAGTAAGCCGCCGCAGGCAAACGCCGCGAGGGCGCGCGGTAACCGCAGCCGCCAAACGATTTCTTTGACGATTGGTGATGGGGGATGGCCGGCTATGGTGTGAAAAACAGCACTCAGTCCCACATCGACACTGCCACTAGTGAGCGCCACAACCAGACTGGCTATCGCCGCGAGTGATAAAAACAGTGGCAGGGTGCGGCGCGCCAACGTGCTGTGCCGTTTAGCGGAGGCTGATAATGGGCCAGCCGTGATGTTCGGCATGGGCACGCAAGGTCTCGTCGGGGTCGGTGGCGACGGGATGGCTGACGTAGGAGAGCAGGGGTAAGTCGTTGTGCGAGTCGCTATAGAACCAGCTCTCGGCGATGTCGTCCGGGTGATGGCCGAGCGTACGCAGCCAGTTAGTTAGTCGGCTGATCTTCCCTTCGCGAAAGCATGGTTCGCCAGCTGTTCGGCCTGTAAATTCGCCATTGCTGGTTTCAGGTTCGGTAGCAATTAAATTGGGTACCGCCAATTCGCCCGCTATCGGGCCGGTGACGAAACTATTTGTGGCGGTAATGATCGCGATTAAGTGTGCTTCAGCGGCGTGGCTAGCGAGTAGTTCGCGTCCTTGGGGAAGGATCAGCGGGAGAATTTTTTCCCGCATGAACTGTGCGTGCCACGTGGCCAGTTGGCGGCGCGGGTGGCGCGTCAGAGGCATTAGCTGAAAATCCAGAAATTCGTGAATATCCAGGGTACCAGTCCGATATTTTTCATAGAAATCCCGGTTGCGATCTTCATGAACGTCGCGGTCAAGCACGCCGCGTTCTATGAGAAATTGTGCCCATTCAAAATCACTGTCTCCCGCCAGCAGGGTGTTGTCAAGATCGAATAGGGCAAGGCGTAATGTCGAGTTTTTCATGGAAAACGCAATGGGGCGTGCTTGCAAAATTGGTTAACAGTCGCTGAGTATAACGTAAAAGCGTGCCGCTAGATTTGTCTCGATATCTTAATATCCTGTCAGTACTGTCAGTAAAATTGGATGTCATTGTGGGGCGTGTGTTTGTCCGATGTCTTCAGGCCATTTCTAAAAACCCTCTCTCTAGTTCAAAGCTGATAAAATCACATCAACGTGATGGGCAGGGGTTTAGAAGGATGGTGAGCCAGCTTGGATTTTTTGACATAGCCAAACGGTATGCTGGTTTGGATGCCAAGACGGTGTGGCTGTACCGGGACCGACTTGCTGAGATTGGCATGATCGATGCGTTGTTC
>VAOX01007538.1_pt1 | contig 25960 bp, 25 predicted proteins | sample 3393891 | NCBI WGS metagenome assembly VAOX01 (sample SAMN08290429, study PRJNA428436) | hydrothermal vent metagenome | isolation source: Deep-sea hydrothermal vent chimney | place: Indian Ocean: Southwest Indian Ridge | depth 2822 m m | reverse complement strand
CTTGTTTAGCATACTTCCCAAAATAAACTGTTATAAGGGCACTCACCCTTATTAGCGACTAACGGGAAGTTTTAAGAATTGGGTTTTGCTGTAGGGCGTTTGCCTTTGTACGGACGCTTGTTGCGATTTGAGTTTGAATTTTTATTGTGCTGAGGTGGTTTCGCACGTTCAATCTTGGCACGCGGTTTGAGTTCGGCTAGTAACTCAGTCGTAATCGACGCCACTGGAATTTTATGGCCAATGTATTCTTCAATATCGGGTAATGAAAACACGTATTCTTCACAGGCAAAACTAATAGCGTCACCGGTTGCTCCGGCACGTGCGGTTCGGCCAATACGGTGGACATAATCTTCTGAATCTTGTGGTAGATCAAAATTAATAACGTGACTCACATCGGGTATGTGTAAACCGCGTGCGGCAACATCGGTAGCAATGAGAATGGGTAATTCACCCGAGGTAAAACTCTCCAGGATGCGCAGTCGTTTTTTCTGGTGTACATCACCCGAGAGCACTTCACTATTCCAGTCATTGCCTTTAAGCCAGGCTTGTATATCTTCGGCGGTGCGTTTGGTGTTAATAAAAACCAAGGTTCGGGTAGCACCCATTTTCTGCAACATACCAATCAATAACGGTATTTTTTCTTCCTGAGAAGGATAATAAACGCTTTCGGTAATGCCGCTTGCGGTCATCTCTTTAGATTCAACAACAACTTGCTGTGGGTTATTCATGTGTTCGTAGGCAAGCTCGTTAACTCGGTGCGAGAGTGTCGCCGAAAACATTAAATTTAAGCGCTTATCCGGGGCTGGCATGCGCCGCAATAAATACCGAATGTCTTTAATAAAACCAAGATCAAACATTCTATCGGCTTCGTCAAGCACCATCACTTGAACGGCTTTTAAATCAAACACGCCTTGTTTGAAGTAATCGATGATTCTGCCAGGAGTCCCTATTAATATGTCGGTACCGGCTAAAATTTGCTGCTTTTGTTGCTCATAACCTGTGCCACCATAAGCCAAGGCTAATTTGAAGTCTAACGGGCCACTAATATGAACAGCTTCTTTGTGGATTTGGACCGCGAGTTCACGCGTTGGCGCAATAATAATTGCGCGTGGCTGTGTTTTTTTAGAACTCGATTCGCTGGTAACGGGATGACTAAGCAAGTATTGGAAACAGGCAACTAAAAACGCGGCGGTTTTACCCGTACCGGTTTGTGCTTGTCCCGTGATATTTTGCCCTTTTAAAGCATAAGGCAATGATTTGGCCTGAATTGGTGTACAATAAAGATAACCGGCCTGCTTTAGTCCATCGAGTATTTTTGACTCTAACCCAAAGTCAGCAAATTTTGATTCTGTTAAGTGTTGATTTGACATTATCAGGCAGCATAACAGCTTTTGTAACTTAGGACTTGAAAACTAATGCCAGTTAGGCACAAAATAGCGAATAGTGTAAATTACGAAGGACAACACATCCTTTTTTACAAATTTTAATGAAGAACGATTACATAATGACTGCAAAAGCAATGGGAGAACAATCTTGAGCGATAAAATCGTGTTTGTTACTGACGACACCTTTGATGAAGAAATAGTGAAGTCTGGAGAACCAGTTTTGGTTGACTACTGGGCTGATTGGTGCGGACCGTGTAAAATGATCGCTCCAATTTTAGATGAAATTGCCGCAGAATATGCCGGTAAACTAAAAATTGCCAAACTCAATATCGATGAAAATCCACTGACACCACCAAAATTTGGTATTCGTGGCATCCCTACCTTAATGTTGTTTAAAGACGGTAATGTTGAAGCAACTAAAGTAGGAGCTGTCTCAAAATCCCAATTAACCGCCTTTATCGATAGCAATCTGTAAGCGCGACTTAAAGTTTGCAAATACCTGAAATAACTAACGTCCAGTCTCAAAATTGAAATCATTCGGGTTCAGGACTGGACGTATGCTAAATTTAGTGTTATTTTTAATAAATCAAGTATAAATATCTTTATCCCGTATAAAGAATTCGGTTTAACAATTTCGCCTAAACACAAATAGGCATCCTCACAAACTTAATTCAATTTTAAAAAATAAAGACAAAACAAAATCAGGAAATAATTCCAAACACGATACGCGTTAATGCGTTCGTATAACTCCCATTAATTCAACCTAAAACAAAATCAGAGCAATCATGAATCTCACAGAACTAAAACAAACCCCAGTACCCTCTCTAATTGAAACAGCACAAGAAATGGGAGTGGAGAACACAGCCCGCGCCAAAAAGCAGGACATTATCTTTTCGATATTAAAAGCGCACTCTAAAAAGGGTGAAGATATCTATGGTAGTGGTGTGTTAGAGATTTTACAGGATGGCTTTGGTTTTTTACGCTCGGCGGATAGCTCGTATTTAGCCGGCTCTGATGATATTTATGTTTCACCTAGCCAGATACGGCGTTTTAATTTACGCACGGGTGATACGGTTGCCGGAAAGATTAGACCGCCAAAAGACGGCGAACGGTATTTTGCGCTATTAAAGGTCAATGAAATCAACTTCGATTCGCCCGAAAATGCCAAACATAAGATATTATTTGAAAATTTAACACCGTTACACCCCAATGAGCGCATTATTCTAGAACAAGGTAATGGCGCTAGTGAAGATTTAACGGCGCGTGTCATTGATTTGGCCTCACCTTTAGGCAAGGGCCAACGTGGTTTGATTGTATCACCACCGAAAGCCGGTAAAACCATGATGTTGCACGACATCGCACATTCTATTACCCACAGTAACCCAGACATTCACATGATTGTGTTATTGATTGATGAACGACCAGAAGAAGTGACCGAAATGGAACGCTCGGTTCGCGGTGAAGTCATCGCCAGTACTTTTGATGAACCTGCTAGCCGTCACGTGCAAGTAGCCGAAATGGTGATAGAAAAAGCCAAACGACTGGTTGAACATAAAAAAGATGTGGTTATCCTGCTCGATTCAATTACGCGATTAGCGCGTGCCTATAATACCGTCATACCGTCATCGGGTAAGGTGCTTACTGGTGGTGTTGATGCAAATGCCCTGCACCGTCCAAAACGATTCTTCGGTGCTGCACGTAATGTCGAAGACGGCGGTAGCTTGACTATTATCGCAACTGCGCTGGTTGAAACAGGCTCACGGATGGATGACGTGATTTATGAAGAATTTAAAGGCACAGGCAACTGGGAGGTCCACCTTGACCGTCGCATTGCTGAAAAACGAATCTACCCAGCCATTAACATCAACCGCTCCGGTACCCGTCGTGAAGAATTACTGACCAGTTCGGACGAATTACAGAAAATGTGGATTTTACGTAAGGTGGTTCATGAAATGGATGAGCTTGCTGCAATCGAATTTTTAGTCGACAAATTAAAAAGCTCGAAAACCAATAATGCGTTTTTTGAGTCCATGAAGCGATAAATCCGGAAGCGAAAATCACTTTTTAAAGACCAGTCAACAGAATAAGTTGATTGGTCTTTATAAATACCTTATAAAACCACCTTAATTATCCCGTCTAAACTAGCCCAAAATCAGGCTAATCGTTAAAATTTAAATCCAATCAAGTTCACAATAACGCAAATAAATTTTCGATTATACTCGAAATCAGCGAGATCATCGATTTGGCGTTAAAAACCCTTTTTCCTTTTTAAATTCAAATGTTTATAACAATTATATCGTGTAGTACATTAATTGAGCACTATAAGCTAAGTTAATGATTTATTGACATTTTTTTGGAAACGCAGGAAGATGATTTTAACGCAACCCGATAAGCAACAACATCAGGTTTTAGCGGCATATAAAAATAAAACTTTACTTATTTTTATAAAAATTTGCGTTTTCCTCACACGATGAAAATGCCCGACAAAATACTCCGCCGGCATAAAGCTCGCTGTGAAATGAAACGAAGGTGATACGAATGAATAACTACGATGAACAGATTAACGATATCGAAATTGGATATGATTTCGATTCAATGATGAATCTGGCAAAAAACAGTCCAGACGAATTCGAACTCAGGCGACAACAGTTAATTAACAATTTTATTGCAGGCCTACCAGAAGATAAACGCCACCGAATGGAATGTTTACAATGGCGTATCGACCGTACTCGAGAGCAGGCTAAAACACCACTGGCTGCCTGTATGGCATTAACTGAAATGATGTGGGAATCTTTCGAACAATTAAATACTTTATTCATGGAAATGAGAGATTCAGACAATACTGTCAAGCTCAATGCCGAATTACCATCGGCTGATATTCTCCCTTTCAAAACCGCATAAACAGACACGTTTTTTATACACCACTGGCTTAGGCTTTTGGTGTATTTTTTTGCCTGCAGATCACAAATCCATACATTTTCATCGGATTTCAGTAATACGAGTTCTAAAGTGGGTTAAACTATTAATAACGATGTCATTAACTTGAGTTATCCAGAGCGTGGTATTAAAACAATGAGTCATCATACTATCGATTTTGAAAAATGGTCCGAGTTAGCCAAAACCGATCCTCAGGCATTTGAGCGTTTACGCCGTCAATTTTTGTTGTCTGCACTTAACCGAATCGATAGTAATAAACGCCATAAATTTGAATGTTTACAGTGGCGGCTAGACCAAATTCGACACACCACAAAAACTCCGCTGTCGGCCTGTATGAAAATATCACAACTCATGTGGACTAGTTTTGAAGAGTTACGCCAACACTACTCCGATGATACCGTGATGGCTGATAGCCCTAAAAAATCCGCTACTATTTTACCCTTCCAAACGTCAAATTAGTTATTGTCCCAAAATTTGTGTTGTTTGTTCTCGAGTATAAAACTGTTCTTTAAAAAGAAACCCGGAAACAATACATGCTTTAACGGCTATTGGTTTGTTATTGTTATCTCGTTTAATAATGACGGAATCGGGTAAGCCATCGTATAGGTGAACCGCTGCGGGCCGACCATCACTAAAACAAGAGCGATAAATATCACCAGACTTTCGATCTAAAAAAGCAGGAGTAAAACCATATTCAACATTACTGCCACTAATTCCCATCGTATTTTGATAATGTATATTTTCGTATATTAAACGCGTTGTTTTGCTTGAAAATAATTGAGCTGAAGTTTCAAATTCCATTTGCACCATTCCCATTTATTGATTAAATAACATGGTCATTAAATTTTAATGACCTACTGGAATCCCATCATCAATGGATAGATTCACATACCATTATTTCATAAAAAGTGTGAATGATATGTCAGCTATTGCATAATATTAATGTCAGTTTTTTCTTACACGTTAAAAAATACTAAACAGTCTTAAAAAATATTCTACCCAGTACTGTGTAGAATATTTAAATCACTTAATATAATGTGTTAATATAGACTTGCTATCATATAAAATATTAAACCTAAAAAATCATTTAATTTACAATAAATCAAAGCAGCAAAGATGAGTAAACTACTAGTTATTATTCTTAACGGTGAAATTAACACTCAATACAATCGTCAGAAACCACTCGCAGGCTTACAACGTCGTTTTCTTGAGAAAATGGATAGCGACATGGATAACGGTTTCAAAATAGATGGCGAGCACATAAATAACCCAAATAAAATCCAGCGCACACAATTTGTATCAAACCAAATCGTTAATGCAATACTTAATGGTAAAAAACAGTTTATACCAACCGGCTGTGCTTACCTTGCAAAAGCAGAACCAAAGCTGGTGCAGATTCAAATTGATAGCCTCAGCACTGAACATTCTTTTAACCTCATTTTTGATGATTGATATCAATTATCCAAATAAAAATTTAAAGACTCTAATTTAAAATGGACTCCCTAAAACTGTGCCAAACAATTGCTCTCGCGATTAAAAATCAACTACACGATGATGTTAAACAACAGGGTTTCACGGGTGAAACCATGGACGACCACTCCAATTTAAAATCAGTTCATGAGATTGATAAAATAACGGCTAAAATAGCAACGACAATTTTAGAGCAATACAACTGTAATATATTCATTGAATCTGTCAACGATGTGATCCACGATGACGCTGAATTTTCTATTTACATCGATCCCATTGACGGCTCATTAAATTGGGAGCGTGGTGTTGGTGATCCGTGTATTGTGATTGCGCTGTCATCCAAATCTAAAATAAATTGTTTAAATGATCTGAATTTTTCCTATGTCGAAGGTTTGCGCAGTAATGACGTGTATTATTCTGATTTAAAAAATGCCTATTTTATTAGCGGTATCAGCAACAAACTAATAACAATTAAAGCTACTGGCGTGCAACACGCTTCACAAGCTGTCGCGTATTTACGAACCGGTTACAGCGCGGCACCACAGCAATTGCAGTATTGCAAAAATCTCTACCCTGTTGTGCGCGATATTAGAGGCTTTGATAATGCGGCGATGGAACTCTGTGAAATTGCACGCAATGCCGCCGATGTTATGGTTGAGGCAAGAGGAATATCAGATTTTTATAATTTACTGGCCTATCCCATATTAAAAACAGCCGGTGGATATTTAACGGATCTACAGGGTAATGATATTGGCCAGCAACATCTTGAGTTTAATGCTCACTACAATTATATTGCGTGTAATAATAAGCAACTATTAACCAGCGTCATAACATTGCTTCCCTAAGATTTATAATCTACTCAGTAACGGCATTACTCGTTTATCACTTTTTAATCACTTTTAGTGCTTATCACTATATTTAAACATTTCGCTATTGTATTCTGAACAGTAAGTAATGCTAGTATCTTCATAGAAGCATTAGCATGATTGAAACAGATGATGACACTGGTCCTAAATCAGCATTATGGCAATTCAAATAATAACGCAACAGTTTATTTTAATTATCCATGTAGCATCCGTTTTTGCAAGCATGTTGCTTTTAAGCAGCACCGTGCACAGTTCAGAAATGCCAAAACCTGATATTTCACAGCCAATTCATGTTGCTCAGTTTTCAAAAAACGAAACCAATACCGAAATAGCGGACGGCTGGGAAAAACTGACATTTCCAAGTATCGAACAACACAGTAGCTACTCCATCGTAAACCATGACAATACTCGAGTTGTAAAAGCCGTTAGTCACGGTGGTGCTTCAGGAATAATTAAAAAAGTGGATATCGATCCAAGCCAGTTTCCGATTTTAAAATGGCGTTGGAATATTAACAACCTAATTAAAAATGCCGACATTAATAGTAAAAGTGGCGATGATTACCCAGCACGGCTGTACCTCACTTTTGATTATGATATTAATAGACTCTCGTCCACTGCCCGGTTTAAAGCCAAAATGTATGCTTTTTTAAATGGTGAACTACCACCACTAGCCACTATCAGTTACATTTGGGATAACAAGACCCCCGTAAATACAATACAATCAAGTATTTACACCGATCGGGTTAAAATGATCGTAATTCAAAGTGGTGCTTCAAAACTGCAACAGTGGTTGTCTGAGGAACGAAATATTGTCGATGATTATGTTGCCGCTTTTGGCGAGAAACCTTCGCGTATAACGGGGATTGCCATCATGACCGATACCGACAATACCGGAGGGAAAGCCACTACCTACTTCGGTGATATTTCATTTCATCCGCTGAATTCAGTCCAATCGAAATAAGCCCGGCTCTACCTTATATTGACTAAATAAAACAATAAGTTACATGATAATGAATTATTTTGACACGAGGTTAATTAGTATTATTAAGACTTGCTGTCTGTGAACCTTTCTCGTAGAATAACCGACCTAGCTAACCACGGTGCCTGGAGTGTTTTACACGTCACAGGTGGCTCTGGTCAATAAACAGAAATGAGGATTTATCATGAAAGCCGGCATACACCCAGAATACGCAGAAATAAATGTTGTTTGTAGTTGTGGCAACGAATTTAAAACACAATCGACTGTAGGCAAAGATTTAAACTTGGACGTATGTTCAAAATGTCATCCGTTCTACACCGGTAAACAAAAATTGCTGGATACAGCTGGTCGGGTTGATAAATTCCGTCAAAAATACGGAATGGGCGGAAAATAAGCTGTTCTTTATTTTGACCATAAAAAAGGCACTCATAATGAGTGCCTTTTTTGTTTGTACTCTATTATTTTCTTTAAACCCCAACATTAGTCAGTCTGCGAACACAAATACTGCCTGTAGCCTAACCACAAAACAACGCTCTGCTGAAACCGTAACCGTCGCTCGTGTATACGATGGCGATAGCCTGCAACTTAATGATGGCAGAAAAATACGTGTCATCGGCATTAATACCCCTGAATTCGGCAAGCGCGATCATGGTCATCGCATTACTCGACGGCCAGAACCCTATGCCCTGCAAGCGAGCCAATTTCTACGTCGTTTAATTAAATCAAACAAGGTAGTGCAACTACGATACGGTAAGCAACGAAAAGATCGTTATGGTCGCGTACTCGCTCATGTTATTTTAAATGGCAACCGTAACCTCAGTGCATTAATGCTACAAAAAGGCTTGGCGCGTGCGCTGCATATTCCGCCCAATAACTGGCAGTTCGAATGTTATGATAAATTGGACAAACAAGCACAACGTGACAAAATTGGTTTATGGTCTGATAATTATTTTAAGACTGCTAACGTCAATACATTAAGCCCGCCTAAATCCTCAAAACCGTACAGCAGTCAATTTTTAATGGTCAATGGAATTGTCACGGATGTCAGTAAAACTACCAACAATATCTGGATTACACTAGGCACTCAGTTTTCAATACGCATTAAAAGTAGCAGTTTAGAATTATTTAAGAATATACAATTTAAACAATTACTCGGTAGCACTATCACCGCACGAGGTTATGTTGTTTATTATCCAAAACAAAAACAATTTAAAATGTTAGTGCGCCATCCCATCGCGATGGTTATAAAAAAGAAACGAATAAGCTTATGTCAAACCACAACTAAGTGTTAATCGTAAAAATAATCGTTATGAAATCGTAATTTTGCTACACTAGGATTTATAGATAAGCTTTGCTTAGCAACAGTTAAACTAAAACTTAAAACCGACTAAATTAATCCAAGCTAAATATGAATACAAAAACACCAAAGCAACTCGCTGATCGCAAGCAAAAAGCATTAGATTACCACTCACAACCAAGTCCCGGGAAAATTGCCACGGAAATTACTAAATCCGTTACAACTCAAGAAGACTTGAGCCTAGCCTATACCCCCGGTGTTGCTGAGCCGGTTCGCGCTATCGCTGACAATGCCGAGCTTGCGTATAAATATACCGCTAAAGGCAATTTAGTTGCCGTCATCAGTGACGGTACTGCGGTGTTAGGCTTGGGCAATGTTGGCGCTTTAGCCGGTAAACCGGTAATGGAAGGCAAGGCGGTGTTATTTAAAAAATTTGCCAATATCGATGTTTTTGATATCGAAGTAGATAACTGCTCGGTTGATGAGTTTGTTAATACCGTTGCTAATATAGCCATTACATTTGGCGGAATAAATTTAGAAGATATTGCCGCACCACGGTGTTTTGAAATTGAAGCTGCGCTAAAAAAACGCGTTAATATTCCGGTATTTCATGATGACCAACACGGTACGGCCATTATTATTTCGGCCGGTTTAATTAACGCACTCGAAATTCAAGGCAAGTCGATAACGACCGCTAAAATAGTGTGCTTAGGTGCAGGCTCCGCAGCAATTGCATCCATGAATTTATTACAAAATCTTGGCGCGCCATTATCCAATATTACCATGCTCGATAGACACGGTGTCATCCATGATGAACGCGATGATCTCAATAAATACAAGCAAGGCTTCGCGAATCACACCGCCGCTCGGACTCTTGACGATGCATTAACGGCTGCAGATGTATTAATTGGGGTATCCGGTGCCAATCTAGTCAATGCACAACAAATCAAATTAATGGCGGATAAACCCATTGTTTTTGCGTTGTCCAACCCCGATCCTGAAATCCATCCCGATCTCGCGTTAGCCGCTCGACCGGATTTAATTATGGCAACGGGTCGTAGTGACTTTCCGAACCAAGTTAATAATGTATTGGGCTTCCCGTTTATTTTTCGGGGTGCTTTGGATGTCCGAGCAACCGATATTAATACTGAAATGCTAATTGCAGCTGTTCATGCACTGGCCAAACTCGCACATGAGCCAGTACCACAAGAAGTACTCGATGTTTATGGTTTATCCGAACTAGCCTTTGGGCCGAGTTATATCTTACCCAAACCGTTTGATAAACGATTGTTGGATGTCGTACCAAGCGCGGTTGCCAATGCTGCCAGAGAATCCGGTGTAGCACAGCAATAAAATTATTATGTTAAGCAATTAGGGTAAACCGTATTTCAAATTGTGTCGATTTGTTTTTTAGATTTGTTTTTTAGATTCGTTTACGCACCGTCTACTTTAGCAATCTCTAATATACTGCATAGAATTATTCGTTAAACACCTCTATAAAATAGAGTTTAATTATTTTTTTTATAATCGTTCTATTATTACCATAAAAATGGTCCTAAAACCGTTTGAGTTCTCATAAATTTATATTTTCAATTTGTAAATGTGACATTAATATTTTACACTCATATAAAGAGGTAATTTAATTTGCTACTCAAATTAATGACAAGCGGATTAAGTAATACTCATTAAAAAATAATATAAAAATAAAAATCGGACATTAATTTAAAAGTCGTTTTAAATTTACACCCATAGATTTTTAAACTAAAAAATACACGGAGTTAACAGATGAAATCGTCTGTCTTTATCAGCATACTATTTTTGGTCATATCATCGAATGTTTTTGCACAATTAAATGCAAGCACACTCAAGACTAATCACAATTCAAAATTTCACACTGAATTTGAAAAAGCATTTTCCGCTTATAATAATAAAAATTATAAATCGGCCATGAAAACTTGGTGGAAACTCGCCAAAAAGAATCACGTGGTATCGCAATATAATTTAGGATTAATGTATTACAAGGGCCAAGCGGTTAAAAAAAATAAACGTAAAGCTTTTTCATGGTTTTATCGAGCAGCACTAAAAAAACATGCTGGTTCGGCATTAATGATTTCAAAAATTTATGCTACTGGCATTAACTCCAAAAAACAGCCTAAAAAAAGTTATGTCTGGTTGCAACGCGCTGGTGACTACGGCAATTTAGAAGTACAAATGCAATTGGCTAAAATGTATGAACACGGTAACAATACACCAGTAAACCACCGCAAAGCATTCAAGTGGTACTTAAAAGCGGCCAAACAAGGCGAGTCCGATGCACAATATAAAGTGGGTGCAATGTACAAAAAAGGTAAGGGTGTTAATAAAAATAAAAAACACGCTTTCAAATGGTTATTACTAGCTGCGGAACAAGGCAGTCCAAATGCGCAGTATGCGGTTGCATTACTATATAAAAATGGCCACGGCACGGTTAAAAATGACAGGAAAACCGTTTATTGGTACACCCGTGCTGCCAAGCAAGGAGATGCATTTGCCCAAAATAATTTAGGCATGATGTATCAACTGGGTCGTGGAGTTGGTAAAAGTTATAACAAAGCCATCACCTGGTACAAAAAAGCCATTGTTCAAGGCAATGTCTATGCCATGAATAATTTAGCATTAATTTATGAAAAAGGTCTTGGAAAAACTCAAGTAAACATTCCAAAAGCATTGGCACTATTTAAAAATGCCGGAATTCCACAAGCCATGACACGTTACAATAAACTAAAATCGACTGTTACTAACTAATATTCCGAAGGAATATTAGAAGTCATTTAAAAACTTTTAGAAATATATCCGAAGGAATATTAGAAGTCATTTAAAAACTTTTAGAAATATATCCGAAGGAATATTAGAAGAATAAGAGATTTAATTTCGAGTAGGGAATAAAAAACGAGAGATAGAAAGCATAATTGCGCCTAACTGAATTGTTGTAGCGCCAATCAAAGCCATCACAACTTGTTTATCAATTAATCGAGAAGAGAGACTTTTCGCATCATAATAATAAATTATCCAATCTGCGATCAGTAATAGAACTAAAAATCATAAAACAAAAAGATTCGTCACTTTAAAAAGACCAATAATATTTTCGGCTGCATTACGCCTCATATCAAGCTCACCTAGCGTCACTTGTTCGGCTACACTTTGAGCAACCTCATTAGAAACTTCATCAATCTCAGTCAGTTTTACTTCTTTTATTTTAGCTGTACTTTTTGGTTGATCTTCCATATCTGGACGAATTATCCTGCCAGCAATATTTTTGTTTTTTGATTATCTTTTGTTTCGACAATAATTGCATAATCATCATCCGCATTACGAACCATAAATCCTGAGAGCTGCAATGCTTTTTTTATAACACCGGCATTTGTCTTTACGCCAAATGCTGCTTTAAGCTCCTTCAAAAGGACCTCGGTCTCAACGTCCACATCGAGGGTAGTTTTACGTTTCATAATTAATCTCCAAAAACTAGTGCAAAGTTAAGCAGCTATCGAGTTAAAAGAATAGTCTTGCTTGGACGGTTCCTTAAAAATATATAATTTTACTAATACATAGCGCCTAAATAAAATATAAAGAAATCAAATGGTTACTATAATATTGATTTAATTGTATATAGTCTTTTTATATACTTTGTGCATAACTATTGTAACAAATACTGTAGATAGTGTGCTAAACGGCTCTGGTATTCGTATAAATATCGTGAATCAAACTTAACGCCGTTTTATTGAGAGGTTAAACATTTTTTAAACCAACATGGCCAAATACTGTTTAGACTAAGGATTAGTCGAACTTACACTCCGCCCAGAAACTCAGAAACCTGCAGCAAACTCTTAACATCGTCCAAATTCGCCCTCTGAATCATCTTGCCATCAACCGGACTCAATGGGGTTTGTTTTTTACCGTGAGATAAAAACACCGTTAGTAAGAACCTATCGTCACCTGCATAAAAATTAAAGGTTGGCTGTATTTCTTGAACATCATGGCCATAGCGAACTTTTTGTTCACCAATTTCAAATGGGATATGCTGGTTAATTAAAAATACCGTGATTGCTTCACTAGTATCGGCAAAGACGTGTAAATGTACTGGAGAATGTTTATCCGAGGTTCCTGCGAGAACAGAACCCACTAAACGCGGTGAAAAATCGGAAAATAACGCCATGGCTTTTAAAGCGGCTTGACGCAAATTTCGCACTACTTCGGGTTGCTCATCACTTTGAAACAGTCGTTGATATTCTATTAAAGCATGTTCAATCTCAACGTTCGTGGGCAGTTGGTTGGTATCAAATATTCCCAGCTGTTGGGCCGCTTTGTTTTTGGCTGCTAGAAAATCTCGATTACCCGACTTTATTAAAATTTTTGCGGCTTGCTGTGCTATTAACAGCCGTGGTCGATTATTTTTATGTTTACGCCGAGTCATTATGAATACTCACACTACTACTAAAAACTATTTAAACTAGCTTACACACACCACTGCTAAAAGATTTCTTCAGTTATATTTGAAGATGGGTTGTTACTTGCGTCCGTCCCTTTTTGATTTTGTTGACCATCATTATCAGTGCGTGGCGCATGCGACTCCCGAAAAAATTCAAACAAGGTTTGTTTACTATTAATTGTAGACGGTAGCCCTGTTTTCGCATCAATTCGAATCGAAACTAAACCGGGTGGCTGTTCGAGAATGGTCTCTGGTTTGCCTTTTAACGAGGCTCGCATGTAATCAATCCACATAGGTAGTGCCGCTCTGGCACCGGTTTCTCGATTACCCAATGGTCTTGGATTATCAAAACCTACCCATGATATTGTAACCACATCACCATTAAATCCTGTGAACCACGCATCTTGTTGATCATTGGTCGTACCTGTTTTACCGGATAAATCTTTACGCCCAATTACCCGTGCACGTCGACCAGTACCGGAACGAACCACATCGCGCAACATGGTATTCATTAAAAATGACACTTGAGGTGTTATTATGCGTTTGGCCAATGGAACTTGATACGGCCCCTCATTGATATCGGTTTGAGTTAAATCAGAATAGTCATATTCAATAATTTCAGAAATATTCGTTTCGATAGCAGCGTCACTGTCGAGCTGCGTTATTTCCGGATCGTGCTCGGTTAGTGGGTCATCAAGCTCGGCACTAGTAATTTCGGCTTCAGTCGTTAAATTATTGGGCTCACTATCAATATCAGTCTGCGCGTCGAGATTATTATCTTCACTGTGGTTATCGAGTGTTTGCTCGTCATTTAACGCGACTACGGTCTCAACTGCTGCTGTTTCTACAAGTTCTTCTGCAATAATTTCACATTCTAAACAAACGGTGTCCGGTGATGCTCTGGAAATTATTTCACGATTTGAACCAATAATATAATCAATAAAATACGGTTTAACGCGAAAGCCGCCATTGGCAAAAACAGCATAAGCTTTGGCAAGTTCCAATGGCGATATCGCGCCACTACCCAATGCTAAGGATAAATCACGCGGCAGCGACTCTGTTGAAAAGCCAAACCGCTTTAAATAACGTGTGGAGTAACCAATACCAATGTCACGCAATAAACGAATTGACACTAAATTTCTAGATTTAATTAAAGCATGGCGTAACCGAGTTGGACCATAGAATCGCCCGCTGTAATTTTCTGGTCGCCAGGTATCTTCTAGTCCGGGAGCATCAAACACCACCGGTGCATCATTGATCATGGTTGCAGCGGTATAACCTTTTTCTAAAGCCGCGGTATAAATAAAAGGTTTAAAACTCGAGCCAGGTTGCCGCCGTGCTTGAACCACACGATTAAACTTACTTTGATAATAATTAAAACCACCAACGAGTGATTCAATCGCGCCATCGTTAGGCGATAACGCTACCATCGCACCGGATACCGTTGGTTTTTTGGCTAACCAGGAACAGCCTTTTTTAGCAGGAAAAGCATAAATAACATCACCTTCTTGCAGAATCTCCGATGCGGTTTTAATTGTAGGTCCACGACTGTCATCAGTAATATAACGACGCGCCCATTCGAGTTGCTGCCAAGACATATAGACGATGTTGCCATCCTTGGTGCGGGCATAAACATCGTGCTCGTATACCGCAATCACTACTGCGGGTTGTAGTTGACCCACGCTGGAATAATCATTTAATGCATCGTCCCATAATTCAAACATGTCACGATCGTCATTACTCTCAATTGCCGTTGAATTTTCATCAACTGCCGTTATATAACGCGATACATCGCTGGCATGAGACTCGATACCACGATAACCGTGTCGTCGATCATAGGCTAGCAACGCGCTGCGTAATGCCACGTTGGCTTTTTGTTGTAACCGTCCATCAATGGTGGTGTAAACCGAATAACCATTAACATAGGTTTCCTGGCCAAACCGTTCGACCATTTCATTACGCACCATTTCAGCAACATAACGCGCTTGAACATCAATTGACTGACCGTGAACTTTAGCGTTATCAATAGTGTCTAGCGCAGCTTGATATTGCGGTTCAAGAATAAAATGTAAATCACGGTACATGCGTCGCAGGATATAGTTACGACGCAGTGTGGCACGAGCTGGATTCGCGATAGGATTGTAACGCGACGGTGCTTTAGGCAAACCCGCCAACATTGTAATTTGAGCCAAGCTTAACTCTTCGAGACTTTTACCATAATAAACCTGGGCTGCAGCAGCATAACCATAAGCGCGTTTGCCGAGATAAATTTTATTTAAATACAACGCCAATATTTCTTTCTTAGTCAGCTCTTTTTCTATTTTAAGTGCTAAAAATATTTCGTTGAGTTTGCGGGTATACGTTTTCTCACGAGTCAAAAAGAAATTACGCGCAACTTGCATGGTTATTGTGCTGCCACCCTGGGATCGCTGGCCGGTAGTCAGTACTTTGAACGCTGCACGCAAAATACCTTTGTAATCGACCCCTGGATGTATAAAGAAACGATCGTCTTCTGCCGCTAGTATAGATTGTATCAGCAAAGTAGGAAATTCATTGTATTGCAGAGGTTCTCGTTTAACCTCTCCAAACTCGGCAATCAGATCACCTTGCTTGGTATAGACCCGTAGTGGGACTTGTAAACGGATATCCTTAAGGGTATCAACTGAAGGTAGTTTGGGCGTAATAACCAGATACAGGACAAATAAGGAAATCACACCTAAAATAGTTAGGCTTAGTCCTGTAAAGAAGCTATAGAGTAGTGTTTTTTTTATTAATGGTTTCATTCGCGCGTTATTGTCACTCAACAAGGATTTAGATGGTGTGTCAAACGACACAGTATAAGACTTCATATCGGGTAACACTACATAGACGTTGTATTTAATTATCAGTTGTCCTATAGTTAATGTGACTAGTTAATGTACAAAGACAACAAAACACTGTAAGTTACGCTTTCGAAACGAAAAAGATAGATAAAATTATGGGATTTGGAGATTTATTTAAGGCTAAAAATCAACCAGTTATAGGGTTGGACATTAGTTCGACTGCTGTAAAATTGCTCGAATTAAGTCAAACCGGGGCTCGCTATCGTGTTGAAAGTTATGCGGTTGAGCCACTGCCCCATAATTCGGTCATTGAAAAGAACATTTCCGATGTCGAAGCAGTTGGTGAGGCCATTAAGCGAGCGGTTAAACGTTCAGGAACTCGCAATAAATTTGCTGCAGCCGCTGTTGCGGGTTCAGCCGTTATTACCAAAGTCATTTCAATGTCCTCATCATTGAGTGAAGATGAAATGGAACAACAAATCCAAATCGAAGCAGATCAATATATCCCCTATCCATTAGAAGAAGTTAATCTCGATTTTGAAGTAATTGGCCCGTCGGATAATGATCCCGAACGAGTTGATGTGTTACTCGCTGCCTCGCGTAGTGAAAATGTTGACGTGCGTATGGCCGCAATCGAAATTGCAGGATTAAAACCCCGTATTATTGATGTCGAAGCCTATGCCATGGAAAATGCCTTTAGTCTGCAGTTATCACAATTGCCTGATAATGGCGTGGATCAGACCATTGCGGTGCTAGATGTAGGCGCCACCATGACCACTTTAAATGTCATCCATGATCAAACAACTATTTATACCCGTGAACAAGTCTTTGGTGGTAAACAACTGACCGAAGAAATTCAACGTCGTTATGGCTTATCGTATGAAGAAGCCGGTATGGCAAAACGTCAAGGCGGTTTACCGGATAATTATATCCCGGAAGTACTCGAACCCTTTAAAGAAGCAATGGCCCAGCAAGTCAGTCGCTCGTTGCAATTTTTCTTTTCGTCAAGTTCGCATAATACCGTGGATCAAATTGTGCTGGCTGGTGGTAGCGCCATGTTACCCGGCGTTGATGAAATGATCGCCAATAAACTCAGTGTCAACACCACTGTGGCTAACCCATTTGTTGACATGACCATTGCATCTCGTGTTAAAGCTCAAAGTTTAAGTAATGATGCTCCGGCGCTAATGATAGCCTGTGGACTGGCTATGAGGAGCTTTGACTAATGCCTCAAATTAATCTGCTACCGTGGCGTCAGGAACTCCGTAAAGAACAACAACGTCAATTTTTTACCATTATGGTTATGTCATTGGCATTGATGATATTAATTATTCTGGCTACGCATTTACAAATTAACCGATTGATTAGCACTCAGGAATCTCGAAATAACTTATTAAGCAGTGTCATTAAAGATGTCGATACCCAGCTAACCGAAATCAAAAACCTGGAGGCTGAAAAGCAACGCCTACTCGATAGAATGAAAATCATTCAGCAATTACAGCGCGATCGTCCTGAAGTTGTGCGACTATTTGACGATTTGGCCCGTACTGTTCCAAATGGCATTTACTTAAGACAAGTAAAACAGCAAACAAAAGGCTTATCGATTGATGGTTTCGCCCAGTCTAATGCGCGAGTTTCCTCTTTTATGCGTAACCTGGATGCGGCTAAATCCATGACTAACCCGAATTTAACGGTGATTAAAGCCAGTAATGCCAGTAAGCAATCAAGTGAGCGCAACTTTAAATTAAATGTAACGCAAGTGTCTGACGATACTGAAGACGATTCTAAAAATTCGAAAAAACGACGATAATGCAATGAAAGACATTAATTTTAGTGAAATTGATTTAGATTTAAATAACATTGGCAGTTGGCCAATGCCTATTAAAATTATATTAATTACGGTAGTGAGTATTGGCGTTTTAGTGGGCGGTTACTTTCTTGATTTGCAATCGCAGAATGAACTATTGGATCGCTCCAGAAATAAAGAAGTCACACTAAAGAAAGAATTTGAGAAAAAACAGGCCAAGGCTGCCAATCTTGATGCTTACAAACAGCAAATGGTCGAAATGAAAGAATCATTCGGTACCATGTTACGGCAATTACCGAGTAAAACCGAAGTAGAAAATCTAGTCGATGAAATCACCCAAACCGGCCTAACCAGTGGCGTTGAATTTAAGTTATTCAAACCCGAGACTGAACGATTTATTGAGTTTTATGCCGAAAAACCCATCAGTATTGAAATAATCGGTAGTTATCATCAGTTTGGTGAATTTATAAGTGGCGTTGCGGCTCTACCCCGAATCGTAACAATGCACAATATTGATATAACATCGTCTAATACCGGTGAACTATCGCTAAAAGCCATTGCAAAAACGTATCGTTATCTTGATGAGCAAGAGTTACAAGCTCAAGGTAAGAAAAAACGTAAAAAGAAACGCGGTAGATAATAGCCATGATAAAACGCCAGAAAAAAAACGAGCTTGAGTTCCCTACTAAACCCGAGCAATTATGCAGTCAAAGCACAATTGGTCATAAATACGTCACAGTTATCGGTATTGCAGTAGTGTCAATGTTACTATCAGCATGTAGTGGCGATGAGCATGAAGATCTCAATGCCTATGTGGATAGAATTAAAGCGCAACACAAAGGCCGGGTAAAACCACTTCCTGAAGTGAAGCCCTATGACACCTTTACTTATTCGGCACATGAATTACGTGATCCTTTTGAAACATTTCAAGCACTTGCCGAAGCAACCGCGGCTGAATCTACTACCGACAGTCCTATCAGTGGGCGAAAAAGAGAAGCATTGGAGCAATTCCCGCTAGATACATTAAGTTTTGTTGGACATTTAGAGAAAAATGGTGTGCGATGGGGCTTAGTAGAAGCACCGGACGCGACAGTTTACCGAATACAAGTCGGCAATTATTTAGGCAAAAATTTTGGCGTAATAGAGTCAATCACCGACACCGACATAATGATAAAAGAAAAACTCACTAATGGTAGTAGCGGCTGGATTGACCGTGATGCCTCACTGACTATCAGCGATTAGTGATTAGAAAGGCAAAAATAGTGAACGGAGAAGTAAAAGCTATGAAACAACACAATTATTTAACGCAATTAATCGCATCCACTCGCAAACAGCTAACGCAGCTGCGCAGCCGAAAACTATTAATTGCGCACTCAATAATCGCATTATTTGCGACCTCAAGCTTGGTGAATGCAAATACCCTAACCGACATTAGCTTTTCAACGCTTCCAGGGGATCAAGTTCAAATTCAGCTCACTCTCAGTGATGGTGCATTTGAGCCAGGTAGCTTTACGGTGGATAACCCCGCTCGAATCGCCTTAGATTTACCCAATACGACCAGCAGTCTTAAACAAAAAAAACAACTAATAGGCGTTGGTATTGCCCGTCATGTATCGGCAATTGAAGCCGGTGATCGAACTCGAGTTGTTATTAATTTAACCAAACTTGTGCCTTACCAAACCTTGGTTGATGGCAATCATATCTACATCACACTAAATACCGACAGTGCTGCTTTATCCGCTCCGCTAGTGATTAACAAATCCGGTAAAACCAGCACTCCCGTCGATACAAGTGAAAACATCAGTAATGTCGATTTTCGCCGTGGTGCAAAAGGTGAAGGTCGAATTATTATTACTTTAAATAATCCAAATATTCCTATCGACATGCAAAAACGCGGTGATCGCGTGGTGCTCAGTATTCCGCAAGGAACCTTGCCAGCGGATATGGAACGTCGCATGGATGTTTTAGACTTTGCAACGCCGGTAGACACGGTTGATTCTTTTAACTCCGGTGGCGGCGTTAAAATTGTAATTCAAGCCCATGGTAAATTTGACCACATCGCTTACCAAACCGATAATAATTTCATTGTTGATATTAAACCAATTATTATTAACGAAGAGAAAAAATTACGTAAGAAGTTTGAGTATACCGGTGAACGACTGTCATTAAATTTTCAAAATATTGATGTTCGAGCTGTACTGCAGTTAATTGCTGACTTCACCGGTTTAAACTTAGTTACCTCGGATACCGTGACCGGCAATTTAACGTTGCGTTTAAAAAATGTGCCTTGGGATCAAGCCTTAGACATTATTCTAAAAACCAAAGGTTTAGATAAACGTAAAAGCGGCAATGTTATGTTAATTGCGCCAGCAGAAGAAATTGCTGCTCGTGAAAAACTCGAACTCGAAGCCAATAAACAAATTGAAGAACTTGCGCCATTAGAAAATGCGTCAATTCAAATTAACTATGCCAAAGCATTGTCTTTTAAAGAGCTATTCGAAGCAGACAAAGAAAACCGCGCTTGGTTATCCAACCGTGGCAGTGTCGCGCTCGACCCACGTACTAATATTTTACTCGTACGTGATACCGCGAAACACATTGAAGCCATTGAAGCCTTAGTGCAAGAACTTGATATTGCAGTTAGACAAGTGCTCATTGAAGCACGCATTGTGCTCGCGCAAGACGACTTTAGTAAGGAGTTAGGAGTACGGTTTGGTCTCAGCTCTGAAACAACACAAGGCATTCGCCGTGGCTTTACATCCGGTAGTCTAACTGCGACTGACCAATTAATTAATGGCCAAACACTAACGGCGCCTGACAGACTCAATGTCAACTTACCAGTGAACAACCGAGCCGGTGGTATTGGCCTAGCTATTGCCAGACTGCCCTTTGGTACGTTATTGGAATTAGAACTTAGCGCTGCTCAAGCTGAAGGTCGTTCTGAAGTTATCTCGAGTCCTAAAGTGATTACCTCTGACCAGCACACCGCGACTATTGAATCGGGTCAAGAAATTCCGTATCTTCAATCGTCATCTAGTGGTGCAACCACCGTGGCATTCAAAAAAGCGGTGCTAAGCCTAGAAGTTACACCACAAATAACCCCTGATGACCGTGTGATCATGGATTTAAAGGTCAATAAAGACGAGGCCGATTTTTCTCGCTCGGTTAACGGCGTGCCACCCATTAACACCCAAAACGTAGAAACCCAGGTACTCGTTAATAACGGTGAAACCATTGTACTAGGTGGTGTCTATGAAATAAGTAAAACTGAAAACATACGGCGTGTGCCATTTTTTGGTGATCTGCCCTTAATCGGTGCTTTATTTCGAAATACCTTTGAAGAAAATAAAAAATCAGAACTGTTAATTTTTGTAACGCCGAAGATTTTAAAAGAAAATCTAACGCTAAATTAAACACTTAGTCGAAATATACCGTTCAAGTAACAACAATGGCGTTAATAGTAGGTACTTACTATTAACGCCATTTTTGTTTAAACTATCTTAAAGTTTATTCAAAAGAGTACTATGCAAAAATCACAATCGATATTTTTAGTGGGTCCTATGGGCGCTGGCAAAACCACCGTCGGTAGACAATTGGCAAAATGCCTTAATATGGATTTCGCTGACAGTGATAGTGAAATTGAAAAACGCACCGGCGTTGATATCCCTCTGATATTTGAACTCGAGGGTGAATCCGGCTTTCGCAAGCGTGAAACTGACATGATTGAATCACTCACCAGCAAAGACACCATTGTGCTCGCAACCGGCGGCGGAGCCATTTTATCCGAACAAAATCGCGGTTTTTTGGTAAGCCGCGGCACGGTTATTTATTTAAACACCAGCGTCGATCAAATATTACAACGCACTCATCGCGATACCAAGCGACCGTTATTACAAACCGATAATCCTCGAGAAAAACTCGAAGAACTCGCCGCGATCCGCGAACCGTTGTACGAATCCGTAGCTGACATCACTATCTCCACCGAAAGTCAGAAAATTCGAGACGTGATTAAAGAGATTTGTACTAAATTAGACAAAACTTGTGAATCTGAACTTTAAGTCCTAATTTAAATACCGTATTCTTACGGTATATTTCACTTATACAGTAGTTATTCAATTGTAATGAAAACCCTGAACGTAGATCTAGGCGATCGCAGTTATCCAATTTATATTGGACAAAATCTGATATCGCAACAATCACTGATAAGCAAACACATTCGTGGCACGCAAGTACTGGTGGTCAGTAATGATACCGTTGCACCACTGTATCTCGAACAAACACTAGCAAGTTTAGCTGAATTTGACTGCCAAACCGTGATTTTGCCCGATGGCGAACAATACAAAAATCTTGATATTTTAGCGCGAATTTACGATACCTTACTCAAACACCGTTTTGATCGGCAATGCACCCTCGTCGCGTTGGGTGGTGGTGTTATTGGTGACATGACGGGTTATGCAGCAGCAAGCTACCAGCGCGGGGTTAACTTTATTCAAATTCCAACCACCTTGCTAGCTCAAGTTGACTCGTCAGTGGGTGGTAAAACCGGCGTTAATCACCCACTGGGTAAAAACATGATCGGTGCTTTTTATCAACCTCAATGTGTCATTGCCGATACTGACACGCTAAACACGCTTGACGACCGTCAACTCAGCGCAGGAATGGCCGAGATCATTAAATACGGTTTAATCCGCGATGCCGAATTCTTTAACTGGCTTGAACAAAATACACAAAAATGTCTACAACGGGATCCAAACGCATTAACCTATGCCATTGAAACGTCCTGCCAAATCAAGGCCGATGTTGTGGCTCAAGACGAACATGAATCCGGCGTTCGTGCTATTTTAAATCTTGGCCACACTTTCGGTCACGCCATTGAAACCGGAATGGGTTACGGTAATTGGCTTCATGGCGAGGCCGTTGCAGCCGGTATGATGATGGCGGCGGATTTATCGTGCCGAATGGGTAATATAACCACGGCAGAATTAAAACGCATACAGGATTTAATAGTGGCTGCAAATTTACCTATCCTCGCACCGAATGAAATCAGCGTGAAGCAATTTTTAGAGCTAATGGCCGTTGATAAAAAAGTTATCGCAGGGCAATTGCGTTTAGTGTTGTTACAAACTATCAATTACGCCATTGTCACCAAAGAATTTGATACCGAACTTCTAAAACAAACATTACAACAAGTTCGAGTTGATACTCAAACCGAACAGGCAAATTAAAATGAACACACTCGCCGACTATGCTTGCAGTAACGCCACGTGTAAAGGACGGCAGTTTCATGAGCCTTGCCCAGAGTATCGCAGTGAATACCAACGTGACCGCGACCGAATAATACATTCTGGTGCATTTCGCCGCTTAGAATACAAAACCCAGGTGTTTGTGAATCATGAAGGGGATATGTTTCGCACCCGTCTCACCCACTCTATCGAAGTGGCACAAATTAGCCGAACCATCGCCCGAATATTAAATTTAAACGAAGAACTTGCAGAAACAATTGCACTGGCTCACGATGTCGGCCACACGCCATTTGGCCATGCCGGTCAAGATGCCTTAAATGCCTGCATGACAGACTACGACGGCTTTGAACACAACTTACAATCATTACGCGTGGTCGATGTATTAGAACAACGTTATGCCGAATTCGATGGTTTGAATCTCACATTTGAATCACGCGAAGGCATCATTAAACACTGCGCCGTTAAAAAAGCACCGTCAATTGGTGATGTCGGTGAACGTTTTTTAAATCACACCCAGCCATCACTCGAAGCTCAGTTAGTTGATTTGGCGGATCAAATTGCTTATAACAATCACGATGTTGATGATGGACTACGAGCCGGATTGATATCCGTCGCGCAACTGCAAAATGTCAATTTGTTTAATGAGCAATATCAAAACGTGGTAAAAAAATATCCAGATTTACCCGAACGTCGAATGATATACGAAGTGACCCGACGTTTGATCAATAACCAGGTTGTGGATTTAGTTGAAACCACTAAAACCAATTTAAAACAACAGAATATTCAAACCTTAGACGATGTTCGAGCACAAAAAAATGCAACTGTGTTGTTTAGTTCAAAAATGGCATCTGAAATACTGATTTTAAAACAATTTTTACGAAAAGAACTATACCAACATTATCGAGTCCATCGGATGACCAATAAAGCAAAACAAATAATTAGCGGTTTGTTTTCTGCTTTTATGAATGACACCAAAATATTACCACCTGAGCATCAAAAAACCGCTCGTCAATATCAAGAGCAGTTTGGTGATAAAGGTCAAGCACGGGTTGTGTCGGATTATGTTGCGGGTATGACTGATCGTTTTGCGATTACGGAATATGGGCGTATTTTTAATCCCAGTGAACTAACTTAATTTTTTATGCTACCTATTAATAGCACTGCGTAGAATGTCATTGCCGCATTATTTAGCAGCAATGACTCCTATCCATTTGCGCTTAATTACTTAATTGTAAAAACGTAATAATATCACGCGTTTGCTGGCCGGTTAGACCCGCTCGAATACGCATGTGAAAGGTTGTCGTTATCCATTGGTCATCCCGTAATTCTTTTGGATCACGCACATTATGACAACGAACACAGTTATTAACCCAGGCTGTTGCACCTCGAGCAAAATCACCTTTTTTTGAATCAGGCAATTCATCGGCTTGACTCACATTAAAACCGAAACTACTCATGAGCAAAATGAATAATGCCAATTGAATTTTATTTGTTTTAAATTTATATATTTTCATCTGTTACCCCTTAAAAATTCTATCGAAATTCAATTTAGAAACCATAAGCCAATTGAACTAATTGACGGTTAGCCGCGGTGAGGCCTGCATTTGGATTGTCATTCATTTCAAAAGCCAGTTTACCAACAAGATTCGATGCAAATAAATAGTTAACACCAATAACTGTTTGCACCACATCGGTAGCAGCATCCGGGGTATCGTAACTGCTATAACGAACAACAGCTTCCCAACTACTCTCCGGTATAAGGTAGGAACCTTGCGCATACCATGCTGACCAAGTGCCGCCTTCGGTGACTGCACTTAATGCTTGTGAGCTGTACTGTTGCGCGATGTATTCAGCCCTAAAATCAAAACTACCTGGTCGCCAGTTTAAATCGGCACCATAAACATCATAACGACGCGCGGCATCATACGTAAAGCTGCCAATCGCACCACTTCGTATTGCGACCTTGCCTGTCGCCACGGATACACCAAATTCAAATTTTGATACCGGAAAAAACATGCCAAAACGTCCACCAAACACTTTTTTGCCGTCGCCATCAGCACCCAAACCTGGGCTCTCGATCATTTCAATCTCGGTGCCGTTGCTTTCTAAGGTGGGACCGTTGGCTACATAGATAGCATAGTTAAGACTATCGCCGGACTGCAACAAATAACCACCCCGCGCCATCAGACCAACATCAGCAGTTGGTGCTGCTTGATCGTGACCAAAACCAACAGGTGCTGATGCGGTTTTATTAATCCACGATGGATGAATATTTTGACGGAATTGACCTAATGGGCTTAAAAATTTCCCCATCACTACTGCAACATAATCATTCACGAACCAATCTACCGTTAAATAATCAATAGCCGCTTCTGACTTGCCGGCTTCATCGAAACTAAATTCAAGTTCGGCTTCTAGCATGAATTTATCGGCAAACTGGTAATGAAATATGGGTGAGAACGAACCCATGCGAAACGAGCCTGTACCGCCCTCGGTTTGAATGTAACCAACATCAGTAAAGCCTGCTAAATGAACCAGGGTTTTGGGTGCCTTCCAATCTTCCCATTCCTGCAACTTAGTGTTTAATAAATCAACATCGGCTTGTATTTTCTTTTTAGGCGCTTGGTATTGTTCCCATTCTTGTGCTTTTTTATTCAAAGCATCAACTTCAGAACGAAGCTTTTCAAGT
>VAOX01007750.1_pt1 | contig 25991 bp, 29 predicted proteins | sample 3393891 | NCBI WGS metagenome assembly VAOX01 (sample SAMN08290429, study PRJNA428436) | hydrothermal vent metagenome | isolation source: Deep-sea hydrothermal vent chimney | place: Indian Ocean: Southwest Indian Ridge | depth 2822 m m | reverse complement strand
GACCGTAATGTTCTTCTAATTCCATAAAACTGATCCTGTTTGGCTAAATCGGAAAATATTCAATTCTAGCGGGTTTTCTACACAGTTCTACGAAGAACCAACTTCATAGACCAGCAGCCGATAGAATTTGTTGAATACCGAATGTGTTTCAACTAAACGAATTCCCCTCCCCTGTTCTTCTGCCAGCTGTTTCAATAAGCCGGTTAAATCTTCGCGCCAGAAACCCTGCAAAAAAGGCTCCCAGTAAGTAATTTGCTGACGCAATAGTTTAAACCGATATATCCAGTGATGTATGGGTTCTTCTCCATATTCGGTGATCACTAATCGCCCTCCGGGTTTTAAAATACGCAATGTTTCATTAAGCGTTCTTCGGCGAGCCGTTTGCGGCATTTCATGCATTAGGAAAAAGATCAGCACAGTTGCAAAGCTGTCGTTATTAAATGCCAAATGCTCGGCATTCATTCTATAGGTAAGTAGTCGGGAATTGAGTTCGGGGGGCAGTTTCCTTCGGCTGGCATCTAATTGTGCTGTTGCAACATCTGCCAGATATAAATCCTGATCATCCAGTTGCTTTAATATTGAAGAAGTTAACTTTCCATACACACAGGTTAACTGTAATATTTTCCCGGCAGGCCGGTTCTCAAGACACCGAAGCGTTCGCTCAAGTAAGCGCTGGTACCGTCCAAACAAAATCAGATTGATAATCGGCTGGTGATCAAAAAACCAGATTGCCGGCCTCCATAAATATGCCCACCAGTAATGACGAGCCAGGTATTCTGGCATACAATCCAGAAAGTTCTTCCATATAGGCTTTCTTCTGATTAATAAATTCTTAATGCATTTTCTCCAGCTTAATGAGATAAACATAAAGTCACAGATTTAATATTTCTATACATATTATAGAGTAGACGTAAAATTACTGTCAGTAATATCGAGTCAGATAATTCGATTGAACCGTTTGTACTGGTTATGCGACTAAACAGTTAGTCATGGCATAATGCACGTAAATGATAATAAGAGTGTTTTGCACGATGTAGATTTTTCGTTAGAGTAAGGCGAAAATTGCCGAAAAAGCACAGTTTATATAGCATTTACCACTTTGCACTTTGCGGCTATAGTTACAATGGAGAACAGGCTTCGTGCAAAGCACTCAATAAATAGATAAGGAGAAGGTTAATGGTAAAGCTGCAAAACGAATTGCACTAAAGCTGTTCAAGCAGCAGACCCAGCGTCATCAGCGTTTAAATGTCAGTGGTGATTTGCATGTTAGGGTTCAGTCGGAGGCTCACAGTCGCGCACAGGCAAGCCATACTATTTTTCAACTGAATGTACTTAACTTGCGCAATGATCATCGAAACTATGCAGAGTATACCCGACTGTGGCGACCGTTACCTCAACCCAGGTGGTTCGATCTTTACCAGCCAGTCAGGGGTGTGAGCCAAAACGTAGGGGATATCATACAAGAGGCTGGGAATATAGATGTGAAGCTTAAAAGTTTGAATGATGCAATACCGGACTAGTTTTAAGTGCCGTATCATGCGGGATTCAAGATCTTTCGGTAATTGCTCTTGCATTACCCTTAGGTCAGTCAGAGGGTAAACACAAGGATGTTAGTGAGCGGATAGAGACGGCCTAATGAATAGTTTATTCAAGAAGTAAACAAATAGATTGAACCATTATAATTATTTCTGCGACTGAATAGATGAACCTGACCAATAGTCGCAAACACAAGAGCAAGGAGAAGAGCGATGAAACATACAAAGAGAATCAATCGAGGATGGACGTTGTTGTCTGCATTACCGTTGGCGGGATTGTTGGCGGCAGACCTGGGCTTTGCTGGAATAGCGCATGCAGGCCCGGTAATCCTCAATCCCGCATTACCGACACAACCAGTGGGGCATATTGCGCCACAGGGAAGACCGGATCTACAGGTTCGCGTGTGGGTGGATGCAAACAGCGTGCATCAGAATGCTAACCACACATACAATTTCACGATTCGTGGGCAGGTGAAGAATATAGGCACATCCAATTATATATCTCGATCCAACCAGCAGGTTTTGTTTTTGCACCAGGTTGGTCGCTCCCACCATATTACCAATTGGCATTTCAGCCGCTTGAATCGCGGACAGGTAAAGAACGTGCATGTGCCGGTTATCAATCAACCCGGTGGCGAGTTTGTACCCTCCTATGAATTGGCGCTGTCATTCGATCCGGATATTTATATGGACAGGAATCTGGCCAATGATGATCACAATCGCCGTAACAATCAGGCAACGGTAAGCAGTAGGGCGCTTTCCGCTGCGTTTGCACGCGCCTCCAGTGGCGTTCGCGGTGTTCGTGTGCGACCTCTTATCCAGCGTCCTGGCATCATCAGGACAGCACCCCGGCTTGCGCCACGCCTGCGATGAGGTTACATGCACGGGTTACAGTGAAGAAACGCATTGGTAACGGTTCTACGAAATAAGGAAAATGGTATGCGCGGTTTTGCACCCAATGGTGTTTATGATATCGAGAAGGGTATGCTCAAGGTGTGCGGTGGCTGTGTCATTATGAATATGCTGTCTCCCGTTAATCTGACGCAAATCAATCAGTTCGGCATTGTTCTGAAAGAACTTGCCGCATGTGGCGTTGGAAAAGTTGTATTCAGTTTTCATAGAGATAAGCACCCAATATAATAAGGGATAATACCTGAGTAGAATTGTCAAGAATATAAACTATACTGAAATACATAGCGGCTATGGGGCTGCCTTTATTTTTGATTAGGTATTTGCAAGGAGATGACGATATGACTCTAAATATTAGCGGGAGAAATGTTGAAACGAACCAGCAGGGATTTCTATACAAGGCGGAAGACTGGAGTGAAGAATATGCAGAGATGATCGCGGAGTCGGATGGGTTAACGCTTTATAATGATCATTGGGAATTGATTTACTATTTTCTCGAATATCATAAAGAAAACCAGATGATTCCGACCATGCACAGAATAGTGCGTGAACTGGGCAGAAAGAACGTGCATTTCCATGATCAGAAAGCCTATGAACAGCATATCTACAGTCTGTTTCCCCGTGGTCCTGCACATGAGGTTTGCAAGCTTGCAGGCTTGCCCATGCCTCAGCCGGATGACTAAGTTTATCCTGATGGTAGGGCGGGTTAACGCTCTCTTCCCGGTAGGGAGAGAGCGTTATATTTTTTTAAAGTCCTTAAAGCAGGGATCTAAAAACAAACATAACCCCCACTTTTTAAAATAGGGGGGGGGTCGATTAAGTCGTTTTCCCCGTAGTGTGCGAGGCTAAAGCCTCACCTCCGGGGTTTTATAGCGGGTACGTGAGGAGCCGGGGCTTTAGCCCCGGATAAGAACAAACATAACCCCTCCACATTTAAATTCACAAGTGTTCGAGTATCCGGAATACTTATCGGATATCCAGACTGTTCGCGCCGAGTACCTCTGTTCATCCTGGTACTCACTTGTCCTGAGTACAATCGGGTTTGCAGCATAGACAAAATAGTATAATCCATGTAATTCTTGCACATTTTCCGGTCGTGATGATGGCTGCCGGGCAGGGTGTTTTGTTAGAAGAGGTGTGGATATTGAGTGCTATAGAACAGCTTATTGCGGGCTATCGCCGTTTTCGAGGTAGTTACTATGAGGTGAATCGTGAACGACTGGTTGATCTTGCCCGCCAGGGTCAGTCTCCCCGGGTTGCGGTGGTGGCCTGTTGTGACTCGCGTGTTGATCCTGCCGTTATTACCGATAGTACGCCGGGTGAATTGTTTGTGGTGCGTAATGTCGCTAACCTGGTGCCGCCCTGCGAGGGGGAAGGTATCTGGCATGGCACCAGTGCGGCGTTGCAATTTGCGGTATGTGAGCTGGAGGTAGAGCATCTTATCGTGCTTGGACATGCGCGCTGCGGTGGGATTCGTTCGTTGCTGGAAGGGCCGGGAGACAGAGACGATAATCAATTTATCGCTGACTGGATGAGCATTGCTGAGGAGGCGCGCAAACGAACTCTGGGTAGAGACGATTTGCCGACGCTTAAAGAACAGGCGCATGCCTGTGAACTGGATGTGATTAAAATATCATTGACCAATCTGGAAACATTTCCCTGGATACAGGAACGCATGGCGCAAAACAGCTTGCATCTGCATGGCTGGTATTACGACATGATGTCCGGCGATCTTTTACAGCTTGATGCGTCCGGTGGCGAGTTTGTGTTGCTCTGAATGGTAATCGTTGTATCAGTATTTTAGCCCCTTGCCCTCCGGGCGAGGGGGACTATGGTGCAAATATTTATGCAACGATTAATACAACCCGCTTTTGTGTTGTAAACCGTGACTATTCAAAACACCTTACGATGCGGTACTCGCAGCTTGCGCGCGCGTCATCGCTAGACTGAGTCGTGTGGCCGCTGCCAGGTTCCACCATAGCAAAACGGCGGCCAGGAACAGGGCTATCGCAGCGGGATAGGTCAGCATTTGGGGCCAGAGGGTGGCTCCCAGGAGCAGACCCAGGGCCGTTGTGTGCAGGCGTAACTGCCAGCGCGCCCATGCTTCGGGAATGATCTGTTTCATATTCGGAATCTTGCTTTTCATGTTGCCCTGAATTTGACGTTGGTTATTCAGATGTAGCCAGATGATGAAGGGCGCGATCTTATGCAGCATGCCACTGATTGCCGACATGGCAAAGCCTACCACCATTAAAACGCCTAGCAGAACCGGCGGGATTGCCAGCCCGGGTATCAGTTGTTCGGCTGTCCAGCATACTACGGCGGCTAACAGGCTTGTGACAGCCAGTTGCCAGTAGTTCAGGGTGACATCGGACAGACGGCGGCGTCGGCGGCGTTTCAGGTTCAGGGTTGCCAGGGCATAAATGGCGAGACAGACGGCGGCCAGTGCCGCTGTCCAGGGGACAGCATGAACCATGCGCGAGGCCAGAGTCCATATTGTCAGGCCAAGAAACAGGAGTGTGCTCAACCAGCGGGTGACGAGGCGGGGATAATCCGGCGTCACATGAAACATGGGAATCACCTGGTAGGAGATGCCGATGATCAGTAGCGTTACCCAGCCTGCCAGCCCCCAGGTCAGGTGCATGTTGGTGAGAAGACGGCTATGAGGTATGAGGGTTCGGCCATAGCCTGCGGCAAGGTAAAGACCCAGGCTAACGGTGATGGCAAGGGCGATAATGGCCAGCGCGGTGGCGGTGACCGTGGCATGAGCGGACTGGGCGCGGATCAGGCAATAGGCGACTAGCGCGATAAAAAGTCCGGAACCGGCACCCAGAAAGACCACCGCCCCTTGAAATAGTACGGTTTGATCTGACAGAAAACCGCTGCACAGGAGTAGAATTCCTACGCTCATCAGAGCGTGAATACTGCCACTAACCAGACGTGGACGTGGTACGGGTGAGCCCATTAATACCGGCAGAAGCTGCTGTAGCGAACCGAACATTATCAGCGCCAGAAAGCCCAGGGTCAGGCAGTGTGTAATGGCCAGCAGTGGTGGTGTCCAGCGGCTGGCCAATGTATCGGGGCCACCCCAGACTAAAATAACCGCAGCGGCCATGATGAACAGGGGCGCGGTCAGGTAGTAGCGCATAGGCACCGAAAGCGGGGGGCTCTGTTTAAGGGAAAGACTGGCGTAGCTCATGGGATATTTTCTTCGGCAGCCGTGTGCGCCGCAGTTTCAGCTTCGGCATCGCCTATGCGCCAGATGAATGTCTGTACGCTGCCATCCTTCTGGTTGCGTGTTATATAGCCGAAGCCTTGCTGGTCAAGGTGGTCACGCAGCAGGCAGGGATCACGACGGTGCAGCATGCGCAGATATTCTCCGGACGCGAGTGTTTCCGCTGTTTCCAGGGTATCGACCAGAGGCGCAGGGGCTTCCAGATCACTCACGTCCAGCCATCTTTCCTGCGCCATTGTCAGGCTTCTTCAATGGCTTCCATGCGGCTGAGGACATCGTCACGTTTATCTCCCAGAAGATTGTCACACATGGGGTAGAGGATCTGTTCTTCCTTGGCGTTGTGCTGCTGCATGAGGATAAGCAGCGTTTCTGCCGCACCAAGAAACGCATCCGCGTCTTTCTCGCTCATTGCCTGGGTCATATCCGATAACAGCTCGCGTATTTGTTCGTGTTCCATGCGCATAACCTGGGAGGGGCCTGCGGTGCTGCCACTGGCTTCCTCAAAGTCAGGAAAGAGTACGTTTTCCTCCATCGAAAAATGATGTTCCATCGCCTGATGAAACGTTTCGAAATTCCCCTCGGCGGCGTGCCAGTTTCCATCGGCTACCTGTTGTTCGGCTTCAACAAAAAAACCATCGCAACGGTGGTGATCTGTTTTTAAATGTTCCTGTATGCTTTCCACACTATTTCCTCAGATTGGGGGGGGGTCAAAATTTACTATAGTACCCATGGTGCCAGAACGTCTTGTGTAAGATCAAGGGTGGACTGGCGTCCAGGTGTCGGGAGAAAATGCCGGTTTTAGAATTCACGAGCGTATAAAGCAGGGCGAGTGCGTATTACCCGGGGCTAAAGCCCCAGCTCCTGTTAAAGTTTCGGCTTGCCGAGTCGGGGGGCTTCCTGCTGATATGTGCGTAGAGCCCCGGAGGTGAGGCTTTAGCCTCGCCCTATACCGCAGGGATGGAAGCGATTTGATATATATCCGCGGGGTTATATTTTTTGTTCTTGTTGAATAAGCCAGTTGATGATGTTTGTATTGTTATGCTGGTTGTTTTTGACGGGCAGGTTGTAGATGGTGGCTTTGGTTGAATTAAGGATGGGATCTTTTTCCGGGGGCGGCTCGATGGAGAGGATTTCCAGACTGTCAGGCAGGGCTTTCCGGGTGCTGTTGTCGGCACTTATGCAAGCCAGTTCTTCCAGCCCATCATGTACATCGCGCATGCGCATTTCCAGCGCGCGATCGGGTGAACATGAATGTCTTTTGGGTAACGCCATGGGCTGAAATCCGAATTTTAAAATCTGTCTCGGAATTCTTAGCGTACACAATCCGGTTTTTTATAGGCCGGAGGGCAAAATTATTGTCTGAGCACATGACGATGTGGCGCTGGATGGGCTTATCCCTGTTTTATGGTTTAAGGGAGGCCGGAATATGCGGTTTGATAGTCTGCAACATGGCCTTGAAAATTTTCGGGTTGGCGGCGACCACATGGCCGGTTTCCAGATGATCCGGTTTGCCACCGATACCACTGACCATGCCGCCGGCTTCTTCGATAAGTAATACGCCGGCGGCAATATCCCAGATGTTCAGATCCAGTTCCCAGAACCCGTCCAGCCGTCCGGCGGCGACATAGGCCAGATCGAGGGCAGCCGAGCCTGCGCGGCGAATACCGGCGCTGTCGGGAATCAGGGCTTTCATCATTTCGAAATAGGCATCCGACATTTCGCCCATCTGTGAAGCTTTGAAGGGGATGCCGGTGCCGAGCAGGGCACCATGCAGATCCTTGCGTTTGCTGACGCGCAGGCGGCGGCCGTTGAGCTGAGCACCTTCGCCACGGCTGGCGCTGAACAGTTCCTGGCGCATGGGATCGTAGATAACGCCCTGGCTCAGACGACCCTTGTGGCGAAGAGCAATGGAGACGGCAAACTGGGGGAAACCGTAAAGAAAATTGGTGGTGCCATCCAGGGGATCGATGATCCACTGATATTCGTCATCGCCATCTGTGCGACCGCTTTCTTCTGCCAGAATGGAATGATCGGGATAGGCTTTATGAATGATATAGATGATTTCCTGTTCCGCCATTTGATCGACTTCACTGACAAAATCATTCTGTGATTTTTCGGTAATGGTCAGGTGATCGATTTGATCTGCATGACGGGCGATAACATCACCGGCTTTGCGAGCGGCGCGGATGGCAATATTGAGCATAGGATGCACGGGGGGGGAGTCCTCTTTCTATTCGGCTGTACTAATGGCTGCTTCAGTTCAGCGTGGTGTCTGTTTCGTGTACACTTCGTCAATACAGGGTTTGTGGCTATAACTTGTTTTTTATCCATAAGCCCTGTGCAAAGCAGGAAATTATCATAAAGAGCATCCACTGTGACTATCACAGGGGCGCGTATTCTAACAGGAGCTACGGCTCCCGGTCAGCAAAATCCTGAGCAGGCAGAGACAGTTTATATGGCAGGTGAGGTAGATCTTTCCCAGGTGCGGGTGGTGCTGATGCACACCAGTCATCCCGGCAACATTGGTGCGGTGGCGCGGGCGATGAAGAATATGGGCCTGAGCCAGCTCTATCTGGTCAGGCCGGATCTGTTTCCTCATTCTATGGCCACCTCCCGTGCCTCGGGTGCCGATGATCTGCTGGCGGCGGCTCATGTGGTGGACACGCTGGATGAGGCGCTGGCCGATTGCTGTTTCGTGGTTGGTGCCAGCGCCCGTCTGCGCTCGATTTCCTGGCCCGTGCATAATCCGCACGAGTGCGCCGAACATATGCTGGAAGCCGCAGATAATGGGCCTGTGGCGCTGGTGATGGGGCGCGAACAGTCCGGTTTGAGCAATGCTGAACTGGAGCGCTGTAACTATCTGGTGAATATTCCGGCCAACCCGGAGTATTCGTCGCTGAATCTGGCGGCGGCTACCCAGGTATTGACTTACGAATTACGTATGGCGGCGTTGGCACGGGTTGAAATCAAAAAAGTGGCGAGCAAAAAGGATTACCGGCCGGCCACGGCGGCAGAAGTGGAAGGTCTGTACCAGCATTTTGAAGTTGCTCTGACCGACATAAAGTTTCTCAATCCGGCCAGCCCGCGTAAACTGATGCGCCGTCTGCGTCGCTTGTTTAACCGGGCGCAACTGGATGAGATGGAAGTCAATATCTTGCGCGGAATCCTGTCTGCGGCACAGGGGCAGAAGTACCATTACGAAAACCAGGACAAATCATGAGTGGACTGGCCGGGTATCGTCCGGACAGTTACAATAGTTGACATGTTTACTCGAATAAAAGAAGACCTACAGTGCGTGTTTGAACGTGACCCGGCGGCGCGCAACCGTTTTGAGGTGCTGACGGCCTATCCGGGCGTACATGCGGTGATTGTGCATCGTTTTACGCATTATTTATGGAACATAGGGCTGAAGTGGCTGGCGCGGATATTATCGCATTTTGCCCGCTGGATGACCGGGATTGAAATCCACCCCGGGGCGACCATTGGCCGACGATTTTTTATCGATCACGGTATGGGGGTGGTGATTGGTGAAACCGCTGAGATTGGCGACGACTGCACGCTTTATCATGGTGTCACCCTCGGCGGTACCAGCTGGAATAAGGGTAAACGCCATCCTACCCTGGGTAATGACGTGGTGGTGGGTGCCGGTGCCAAGGTTTTAGGGCCGATTAAGCTGGGTGTCGGCGCGCGCGTGGGATCGAATGCCGTGGTGGTGAAAGATGTGCCGGATGGGGCTACCGTGGTGGGTATTCCGGGGCGTATCGTGATGCCCAAACCTGATCGCGCCAGTGAGGAAGACAAGCGTCATGCGTTTGCAAAGAAAATCGGTTTTGACGCCTATGGTACTCGTGATGACATGCCTGATCCGGTGGCCAATGCCATTGATTGCATGCTGGATCATATTCATGCGATGGATGGACAAATGCAGAAAATGTGCAAGCGTCTGAAATGCATGGACATGACCCCGGACGATCTGGAACTGCCGGATCTGGGTGCCTGCGAGATCACTCCGCCCGCAGTAAAAGACGCGCCAGACAGCAAGGATTAAGATATTCCTTTATCGTTCCCACGCTCCGGCGTGGGGATGTAGACTGGAATCGAGGCATTGGAAATATGGATTTCTACGCGGTAAGCCATGAAAACCGGGTGTTTTGTGTAAGAGGAAGGGCGGTGTTGAATAAATATGTGAAAATACTTGACTAAAACACTCGGCTTTGTTATCTTCTATATTACTGCCGAGTACTTAAGAGTTTACTAATTTATATAGGAAAATACAATGAGGCTGACAACTAAAGGTCGATATGCGGTAACTGCTATGCTTGATTTGGCACTTCATTATAAAGAAGGGCCTATCACACTGTCTGATATTTCTCAGCGTCAGGGCATTTCCCTGTCTTACCTTGAGCAGTTATTTTCCCGTTTGCGCAAGCAGGGTCTGGTAGACAGTACCCGTGGCCCCGGTGGTGGCTATCGCCTTAGTCGTGATGCCAGCGACATTCCGATTGCGGATGTGATCACGGCGGTGGATGAAAAAGTCGAGACTACCCGTTGTGGCGGCCTGAATAATTGTCAGGATGACCATCAGTGTTTGACGCATGAGTTATGGACTGATCTGAGTCGTCAGATCCACAATTTTCTGATGGGTATCAGCCTTGGCCAACTGGTCGAGAGACAGGGCGTGCAGGAAGTTGCGGCTCGCCAGAGCCAGGAACATGAAAAAATCGGTAATGGCAGCAATGTTGAAGCAACGGTAAAAATTGCTGCTCCGACCAGTGCCTAAGGAGCGGTGGCAGAAGCCTCGATCAGGATTGATCGGGGTCGATACACAATTGCAGGGAATGGCCTTAATATTGTTCTAGAGAGAATGCCTGGATGAAAACACCCATTTATTTTGACTATTCCGCTACCACGCCGGTCGACCCGCGCGTGGCGGAAAAAATGTGCGCTTGTCTGACCACTGAGGGCACCTTTGGAAATCCCGCTTCCCGCTCGCACCAGTTTGGCTGGGAGGCCGATGCCGCCGTTGAACAGGCGCGTAAAGATGTTGCCGCCCTGGTCAATGCTGATCCACGGGAAATAGTCTGGACCTCGGGTGCAACGGAGTCAGATAATCTAGCTATCAAGGGCGCAGCGCATTTCTACCAGAAAAAAGGCAAACACATTATCACCAGCAAGACCGAGCACAAGGCGGTGCTCGATAGTTGCCGGCAACTGGAACGTGAGGGCTTTGACGTTACCTATATGGCACCGGAAGCTGATGGCCTGATCGATCTGGATAAACTCAAGAGCCATTTTCGTGATGACACTATTCTTGTTTCGATCATGCATGTGAATAACGAGATAGGTGTGATCCAGGACATCAAGGCGATAGGCGAACTGACCCGCGAACATAAAATTATTTTTCATGTGGATGCTGCACAGAGTACCGGTAAGGCGCCGATAGATTTGCAGGATATGAAAGTCGATCTCATGTCTTTTTCCGCCCACAAAATTTACGGCCCCAAGGGTATCGGCGCGCTGTATGTGCGGCGTAAACCGCGTATTCGTCTGGAAGCGCAGATGCACGGCGGTGGTCATGAACGCGGCATGCGTTCCGGTACTCTGGCGACCCACCAGATTGTCGGCATGGGCGAAGCGTTTCGCCTGGCCGGTGAAGAAATGGCAGCAGATAACGAACGTGTACGCGGCTTGCGCGATCGCTTGCTGGCAGGTATCAAGGATATCGAGGAAGTCTATATCAATGGTGACATGGAACAGCGCGTTCCACATAACCTCAACATCAGTTTTAATTTTGTCGAAGGTGAATCCCTGATTATGGCGCTGAAAGATCTGGCGGTATCATCCGGTTCCGCCTGTACTTCAGCCAGCCTGGAACCCTCCTATGTATTACGTGCATTGGGACGCAACGATGAGTTGGCGCACAGCTCCCTGCGTTTTTCCATGGGCCGCTTTACTACAGAAGAAGAAATTGATTTTGCAATTAAGCAAATCAGAGCCAACATCGACAGGTTACGAGATCTGTCGCCGTTGTGGGAGATGTTCAAGGATGGTATTGATCTGAATTCAATCGAATGGGCGGCGCATTAGGTTTAGTTATCCCAGCGTTTCTGAAATTTTTCAACAAGGTAAATTAACATGGCTTACAGTGATAAAGTTATCGACCATTATGAAAATCCCCGCAATGTCGGCAATATGGACAAGGACGACAGCCAGGTGGGTACTGGTATGGTTGGCGCGCCGGCCTGTGGTGATGTGATGCGTTTGCAGATCAAAGTTAATGATCAGGGCGTGATTGAAGATGCCAAGTTTAAAACCTATGGTTGTGGCTCAGCGATTGCCTCTAGCTCACTGCTGACCGAATGGGTCAAGGGCAAGTCACTGGATGAAGCCGCGCAGATCAAAAATACGGAAATTGCCGAAGAACTGGAATTGCCGCCGGTCAAGATTCACTGTTCGGTGCTGGCGGAAGATGCCATCAAGGCTGCGATTGACAATTACAAAGAGAAGCAGAGTTAAGAGGTCGTTGGGTATGGGGATTACAATGACGGATAGCGCCGCCGAACGGGTGCAGGGTTTCCTTGCCAGTCGGGGTAATGGCGTGGGTTTACGCCTTGGCGTCAAAACATCAGGCTGTTCCGGCATGGCCTATCTGCTGGAATTCGTCGATGAAATTGATGAGCAGGACCAGGTATTTGAATCGCACGGTGTAAAAATTATCGTCGATCCCAAAAGTCTGTTATATATCGATGGCACCGAGCTGGATTATGGCAAGGAAGGCCTGAATGAAGGTTTCAAGTTCAATAATCCTAACGTCAAGGATCAATGTGGCTGTGGTGAAAGTTTTACTATCTAAGTAAAGCTAGAATTAAATCTTTTTGTTTATGGTAAGACCTTTGACAGTGCTCTCCTGAGCGGGGACGAAGGGCTTCCTTCGACAAGTTCAGGACGAACGGGGGTTTTGCTTTTACTCCTTCTCCCCTTGAGGGGAGAAGGCCGGGATGAGGGGTGATGGGTTCGGAGGTTGATTCTTGAACCCTTTCCTCAACCCGCTCCCAGTTTCGGGAGAGGGAATTATGATTATCAGGATAAAGCATGAGTGACATTCTGAAGCAGGATTATTTTTCACTCTTTGATTTGCCGGTCTCATTTACTATCGATCAGGATGAATTGCAGAGTCGTTATCGGAAACTGCAACGGCTTCTGCATCCGGATCGTTATGCCAGCGCCAGTGATCAGGAGCGGCGTATCTCGGTGCAGCAGACGGCTCACCTGAATCAGGCCTTCCATAGCTTGCGGGATATTCCCCAGCGTGCCCGTTATCTGCTGGAATTAAAAGGCATCCGTTTCGATGATGACAAGGACACTCATTTCGACAACATTTTTCTGATGCAACAGATGGGATTGCGTGAGGAGCTGGAAGCCATTGCGCATGCGAATGATCCGCTGGGAAAAATCACGCAGTTTCTGGCTGAACTCGGGCAATACCGGCAGACGATGTACACTGAGCTGGAATCATTATTTGCCAATGAGAGTTCAGAAAATCTGGAGCAGGCCAAACAGAGCGTACAGAAGATCCGTTTTCTGAATCGCCTGCAACAGGAAGCCGAAGAGCAGGAGGAAGATCTGCTGGCGAATTTTTGATTATTAATCGTTATATAAGCATTTGCATCATACCCCTTTTTTCCCGGGGAGAGGGCTGGGGAGAGGGGATAAAATACAGACGAATACTTATACAATGGTTACTATGCAGTTATATAAATAACCCACTTATTGCAAGCCGAGACACCGACATCATTATGGCCCTCTTACACATCAGCGAACCTGGACAAACTACTGCACCCCACCAGCATCGATTGGCGGCGGGTATCGATCTGGGGACTACCAATTCCCTGATTGCCACGGTTCGTAGCGGCCAGGCAGAAACACTGGCTGATAGCGAAGGACGCCATTTGTTGCCCTCGGTGGTGCATTATGAAAAGGACGGTTTCAGCGTAGGCCATGCAGCAAAACAATTTGCTGCGCGCGATCCGCTGAATACGATTGCCTCGGTTAAGCGTTTCATGGGTCGGGGACTGGACGATATTCGTCATCTGGGTGATCGGCTGCCCTATGAATTCGTTAAGACAGATTCGGCTGTGCCTCGTATTCGTACCGTAGCCGGGGATAAAAGTCCGCTTGAAGTTTCCAGCGATATTTTACATAGCTTAAAACAGCGTGCAGAAAAATCTCTCGGCGGTGAGTTGACCGGGGTGGTGATTACCGTACCGGCTTATTTCGATGATGCCCAGCGTCAGGCAACCCGGGATGCGGGCAAACTGGCCGGTCTGAATGTCCTGCGCTTACTGAATGAGCCTACGGCTGCGGCTGTCGCCTATGGTCTGGATAAAGGTGGTGAAGGTCTTATTGCTGTTTATGATTTGGGCGGTGGCACGTTTGATATTTCCATTCTGCGCTTGCACAAGGGTGTGTTTGAAGTGCTGGCTACTGGCGGTGACAGTGCCCTGGGCGGGGATGATTTTGATCGTCTGCTGGCGCAATGGATCATGCAACAGGCCGGGATTGGTGATGATGCCGATCATGCCCAGTTACGCCGTTTGATGCGCGATGCCTGTGCCGCCAAAGAAACCCTGACCCAGGCTGAGCAGGCTGGGCTGAATATCGAACTGGAAAATGGTGAACATTGGCAGGGGACGATTACGCGGGATCAGTTCAATACGCTGGTCGCACCATTGCTGCAAAAATCAATTCTTCCCTGTCGCCGCGCCCTGCGTGATGCCGGTATTGATGCCGGGCAGATACAGGCGGTGGTGATGGTCGGAGGTTCCACCCGGGTGCCGTTGGTACGTGAAAAAGTGGCGGAGTTTTTCGCACACGAGCCGCTGACGGATATCGATCCTGATACAGTCGTCGCCATCGGTGCCGCGATTCAGGCCGATATTCTGGCCGGCAACAAGCCAGACAGCGAGATGCTGCTGCTGGATGTGATTCCCCTGTCACTGGGACTGGAAACCATGGGCGGGCTGGTGGAAAAAGTGATCCCCCGTAATACGACTATTCCCGTTGCACGGGCACAGGACTTTACGACCTTCAAGGATGGCCAGACGGCCATGTCTATCCATGTATTACAGGGCGAGCGGGAACTGATTAGTGACTGCCGTTCACTGGGACGTTTTACCCTGCATGGGATTCCGGCTATGGTGGCTGGTGCTGCGCGTATCCGTGTCAGTTTTCAGGTCGATGCGGATGGTCTGTTATCCGTTAGTGCCAAAGAGCAAACCACAGGCATGGAAAGCGGGATCGAAGTCAAGCCATCCTATGGCCTGAGCGATAGTGAAATCGAAACCATGCTGCGTGATTCGATGAACCATGCAGCGGATGATGTTGCAGCACGTAAATTACGTGAACAGCAGGTGGAAGCCGAACGTGTGCTGGAAGCATTGGCCGCAGCACTGGCGCAGGATGGCGCACTACTCGACGAGAGCGAACGCAAAGCCATTAATGCCGCCGCCGGACATTTGCAGGACGCGCACGCAGGCAATGATGCATCTATCATCAAACAGGCCATGAGCGAACTGGATCGAGCCTCGACTGAATTTGTCGCCCGGCGCATGAACGGCAGTATTCGGAAAGCCTTGTCCGGCCACAAAGTGGAAGAGTTTGATTGAGATAAATAATTATTTATCACGGGTTTGAAGTAGATAACCGTTCGTCCCGAGTTTATTGAAGGACGAGTTTATCGAAAGACTCACTACGAGCACCGGACTTAATGAACCACCGAAACAAAAAAATTATGACTAAACTGATATTTTTACCGCACGAAGAAATCTGCCCCGAGGGCGCGGTGTTCGAGGTAGAGCCGGGAACAACAATCTGCGATGCCGCCTTGCAAAATGGTATTGAGATTGAACATGCCTGTGAAAAATCCTGTGCCTGCACCACCTGCCATATCTATGTGCGCGAAGGTTTTGATTCCTTGCATGACTCCACAGAAGAAGAGGATGATTTGCTGGACAAGGCCTGGGGACTGGAACCGGATTCACGTCTGAGCTGTCAGGCCGTGGTGGGTGAGAATGAATTGATTATTGAAATCCCCAAGTACACCATTAATATGGTTTCAGAGAATCATTAGCAGGAGGTTAACAATGGCGTTTAAATGGATCGACTCACTGGATATTGCCATTGAACTGGATGAACGGCATCCGGATATTGATCCTCAATATCTACGTTTTACTGATCTGCATAACTGGGTTTGTGAACTAGAAGAATTCGAGGATGATCCGCAGAAGTCCAGCGAAGGTATTCTTGAAGCCATCCAGATGGCCTGGATTGACGAGAAGGACTAACGGAACACCCAGTTATAAATATCGACAAATAGTATTTATCCCTGCTAGTATCAGGTGTATTCCATGTGCGTAGAAAATGCTATGTACGTGCTTCACCGGATAATACTGGAGCTTTATATTATGAGATTTAGTCACAAAGACAAAAAGAATGAGTTGATTCGAAAACATTCAACCTACGCCCTGGCTTTTCCCGACAAACTTGAAGAAGCGCCGGAAACCCCGGGCGTTTTTCTGCTGCTTAATGAAAGCGACGATGTGTTGTTTGTTGGCAGCAACAGTGATCTTAAAACCAAAGTAAGCAGTGTAAGGAATACTGAGGCCGCAAAGGACAGCGTTGCTTACCGCTGGTTTATGACCGAGGATTCCGAGCTTGCCAGTCAGTTGGCCTCATCGTGGATCAACAAATATTCCCCGCCAAACCAACAGTCGAGTCATTAGTTCCAGACGCAGGTTGGTGCCTTCGCCATAAAGATCATGGCTCAGCCCAACCTGTGCAGGCAACTGAATTTAATATGTCAGAAACGATAACCGATATTTGCGCCGAAGGATGTTTCCTGTAGCGAGATAACGGCACCCGGAGCATTTGGATCTGTTGCGGGTGCTTGCAAGGTTTTCTTTGGCGTATACATATAATGCAGGCTTAGATCCCAGTTTGAATTTAAGACGAAACCTGCGCCCAGGGTGTAATGGCTTTCGACAATGGCGGGCAGGATAAGATTACGACTGACCTGATTTTTGCCGAAGGGTGATTTTGCATAATTGTAACCGCCGCGAAGGCTGATTCGGTCGTTTAGATGATAGTTTATGCCAACAGCAAAGACGGTTTGATCATTCCAGCCCGGATTCATGGTGCGGACGAAATTATTAGGGCCAGTTACGGCCAGCTTGTTCATGGTTGAGGACCAGTTAATCCATTTTACATCAGCCGATAGGGTGATTTTTTTGTTTGGACGATAGGCGATACCGGCTGCGGCCTGCTGTGGAAAATCAAGCGCCAGCTTGTAGGTTCCTGCGGTACCAGGGGTTTGAGCATCACTGTAGATATCGCCATAGGACAGTTGATACTCCATATCCGAGAAGTGCTGTTTGCTTTTATAGGAGAAGCCAAGCGTAAGTTGTGGACTAACGTCATATAACAGGCCAAGACCCAGACCCAGACCGAAACTACTAGCTGCCCGACTCAGATTAAAATTATCCACAATAGTATCGCCTACGCCATTGCCCGTGGTGTCGCTCAGAACACGCTGTTGAAAAGCAACGGATTGATAATCGATATTCAGCGAAACACCCAGGCTGAGTCTGTTATCGACATTCCAGGCCAGTACGGGTGCCATTTGCCAGAAAGAGATATTACTGTAGCCATCCCAGTAGCGATTAGGTGCGCCACCGGTCATTCGGGTAGAAGCATAATCCACGCCCATGCCCGAGGTGCCATACATACCGCCACCGAAATACATATTGCTGCCTTTTGATGTGGGGGCGGTCCAGCCAAGTGAGGGAATGCCATATATGCTTACGGCACTGTCGTCCTTGTTGCCGCCGAGGGCGGCAAAATTAGCATCGCGTGTCGGCATAAAGGCTTCCAGGGAAAAGTCTGCACGGCTGCCGACACGGGCAGCGCCGGCCGGGTTGGAAACAGCCGTCATGGCGCTGCCGGGATTAGCGGTAACTGCGCCGGCCAGACCTTTCTGGTACGCGCCCACCCCAATGAGTTGATACCCGTTTGTGGCGCTGGCAAGAGCCGGGAGAATGAGTGCGGCAATGATGATGCTGATTTTTTTATTCAAGAGATAATCCTGTTCTGTAGTGGGCGACAAAAGAAAAGTTGAATATCCCTGTGGGTCTTTATATATAAAAATATCGGAATATTACAATATGGTCATGCTAACGAGGTTGGTGGACTTTTGCCTGCAAAAATCATTTATGCCAGTATGAATTTCCTATTCTCTATTAAATTCATAAGGTAACCTGGAAACAGTCTTAGGTGAGGGTGGAGCGAAAGAATGGGCAAAAAAATGCCCGCAGGATGCGGGCTTTTAAACGGGGGTGGAAGAAAAAAAGATTAAAGTTTGTCTGCCTCGTCGGCCAGGTAGTTGGCAACGCCCTCAGGCGTGGCCTGCATACCTTTATCACCCTGGTTCCAGCCAGCCGGGCAGACTTCACCATGTTCTTCAGTGAATTGCAGAGCGTCGATCATGCGCAGCATTTCATCGATATTGCGACCCAGGGGCAGATCGTTGACCACCTGATGCCGCACCATGCCGTTTCTGTCAATCAGGAAAGATCCCCGAAAAGCGACACTGGCTTCCGGATGTTCGACATCATAGGCCTGGCAGATAGCATGGTTCACATCGGCAATCAGAGGATATTTGACCGGGCCAATGCCACCTTCGTTAATGGGTGTATTGCGCCAGGCATTGTGAGTGAACTGGGAATCGATAGAAACACCGATAACCTCGACACCGCGTTTGCTGAACTCGCTCAGACGATGATCAAAGGCAATCAGCTCGGATGGGCAAACAAACGTAAAATCAAGAGGATAGAAAAAAAGCACGGCGTATTTTCCGTTGCTTTCCTGTTTGAAGTTGTAGTCCTCGACAATTTCGCCATCGCCCAGTACGGCAGCAGCGGTAAAATCCGGGGCCTCACGACCAACTAATACACCCATAAAATTCTCCTGTAATTTATAATAAGTCTAAATCTAAACACGGCCATTCTAGGACGTGTGCGCCTGACTATCAAGCTTATTTTAAAGTCTTTAAATAGGGGATTTAAACTCCCACATCTTCAGGTGTTTTGCGCCGAGGCTGAACTCACCCCGATCCCGCTCTATTTTGGGGAAGTGCCATTGGCCAAGGGTCGACTAATCCGGCTTTTAGCCGTAATCCGGAACCACCGGTGAGCCGGTGGAGCATTCACAAGCTCACGCCGTTAGGCGGTATTTCTGTTTTTGCGCTTTTTCCTTCTCCCCTTGAGGGGAGAAGGCCGGGATGAGGGGAGGATATGTTCCAAATCGTGAAGCGTTTTGACCACTTACCCCTATTTTTTATCTGTTATATCAATCCCGGAAGACCTGTCCGCCAGCCGGGGGAAACAGGTATAATCAGGTTTCAAAAGCGCAAGCGAATTGCTTGAAATCCTGACACAGTATAGAATCCGCTATGGAACACAATATGATCTAAGCCTGTGTTTTACCGACTGTTTTGCATCACCCCCCAAAAGCCCGACAAAGCTGGGACTGAAACTTGACCACACAGAAAAAAGCAAACTTGCTGGACTTCGATCTGCCTGCTCTGCAAGGCTGGTTTGAGGCACAGGGTGAGAAACCATTTCGCGCCACCCAAGTGATGAAATGGATTTACCAGTTTGGTGTCGATGATTTTGAGAGTATGAGCAATCTGGGCAAGCTGCTACGTGGCAAACTCGGACAGCTTGCCGATATTCGGGCACCGGAAATTGTTAGTGAACAGCGCGCCGTTGATGGCGTGGTGAAGTGGTTGTTACAGGTCGATAATGGCGATTGTGTGGAGACCGTTTATATTCCAGAAGATGGGCGCGGTACCCTGTGTGTTTCTTCCCAGGTAGGCTGTGCGCTTGATTGCAGTTTTTGTTCAACTGCGCAACAGGGTTTTAACCGTAACCTTTTCGCGGCTGAAATTATTGGACAGGTCTGGCGTGCCAATCAAGCCTTGCAATGCCTACCCCGTGAACAGCGCGTGATCAGCAATATCGTCATGATGGGCATGGGCGAGCCGCTGTTGAATTTTGATAATGTGGTCACGGCTATGAATCTGATGATCGAGGACAATGCCTACGGGTTGTCAAAACGTCGCGTCACCCTGAGCACATCCGGGGTCGTGCCTGCGCTGGACAGGCTGAAAGCGGTGAGTGATGTCAGTCTGGCGGTATCGTTACATGCGCCGGATGATGGCCTGCGTGATCAACTGGTGCCTCTGAACCGAAAGTATCCGATCAAGGAATTATTGGCGGCGTGTTTGCGTTATATAGAAGGCGAGACAAAACGTAAGGTAACTTTTGAGTATGTCATGCTTGATGGCATCAATGATAGTCCCGAGCAGGCGCGGGCGTTGGTGAAATTGTTGAAAGGCATTCCATCCAAGGTTAATTTAATTCCATTCAATCCTTTTCCTGGCAGTCATTATCAGGTTTCAGAAATGCAGGCGATTAATCGTTTTCAAGAGATTCTGAGCAAGGCGGGTTTAATTACCATTACCCGGCGCACGCGCGGCGGGGATATCGATGCGGCCTGTGGGCAGCTTGCCGGTAAAGTGACCGATCGAAGCAAACGAAAATTGAAACACATAAAAGAAGCGCCAATAACATGGGTACTATAAACATGCGTTTAATTATTCTAAGTCTGGTTGTCAGTTTACTTGTTGCCTGTACGGCAGTGCCGGTGGTTAATGAAAGTAACATGAAAAAAGCAGCGGAAGTCAATGCCAAGCTGGGGTTAGCCTATATGCGGCAGGGACGTTATGAGGTGGCGTTGCACAAATTGCGCAAGGCGCTCAAGGAAGATCGGAATAACGCGGATGCTCACCAATATATGGCCGTTTTATATGGCAGGCTCAAGCGTCCCAAGAAGGCTGAACTACATTTCAAAAAAGCGTTGGAGCTCATGCCTGACAGTAGTTTGTCTTCGCGGGTGGCTGCGGTGCGTAATAACTATGCGGTTTTTCTGTGTAGACAAAAACAGTATGACAAGGCGAATCGTTATTTTGCAATGGTTCTGAAAGATCCGTTGTATCAGTTGCGTGCTGATCTGTTTGAAAATATGGGTAAGTGCAGACAGGATGAGGGTAACCTGCATCAGGCTGAGGAGTTTTATAGTAAGGCGCTGAAACTGAATCCCCACTCACGTAACAGCCTGTTGGGGCTGGCTCAGCTTAGTTATGGCAAAGGTCTCTATGATCAGTCGCAGGAATATTTGAACAAGTTTCTTAAATACAATGACGCATTTAACCCGGAAAGTCTGTGGTTAGAGATTCTTATTCAGCATCAGCGTGGCAATGTAGCCGGGATGGAGGAGTATGCTCTTCGTTTGAAAAACAAATATCCGGATGCGAAAGAAACGCAGTTGTTGAAGAAACTTGAAATGCAGGACTTACCATGAACAATGAAGAAAAAAAGAACACGCAGAATGAGTCGGATGCTAGCGAGACTTCAAAAGGTGAACGACTGCGTCTCGCCCGTGAATCGTTAGGCCTGGAAGCCGAGGATGTTGCTACCAAACTGTATTTTGAAATACGTTTTATTCGGGCGCTGGAGAGTGATGATTACAGCATTTTTGCCGGATCGGCCTATTTGTATGGTTACATGCGCGCCTATGTGAAATTGCTTGATTTGCCGATGGATGAATTTGTTAATGATCTGAAAAATTTCGAAGAAGAAAATGAGCACCAGTTTGAAACTGTCAGCTATCAGACTATTCCACTCAAGGGAAACCGAAAGTGGTTGTTGCCGGTACTCGTGGTGTTGCTGTTGATAGTTGCCGGCGTAGTCGGGTTTATTCTGATCAATGGTAAAGACTCAAGCCAGGCGCATTCTCTGGCGGGATCTGGAAAAAAAGTTGCGAAGGCACAGACGACGCAAGGTATTACTATTCCGTTCGGGGATGCATCGGTTACAGCTTCGAGCGTGGTCGGAGCCAGGGTGAAAACAAAAACCGGGCAAATGGCGACGAGCAAACTCAATGCTGTGGCAGCGGCATCTCCCGCCAAGGTCAATGTTGCGCCGCTACCGCGCTTGCAGCTGGACTACAAGGCCGATTCATGGACCGAGATTCATGATGCGAATGGCAAGCGGCTGGTGTATCGCATGGTTGAAAAAGGTAATCGGCTGGAACTGGATTCCAGTTCCAGCTACTCTGTCTTGCTGGGCTATTCTCCGGGTGTCAGTGTAACCTGGAATGATCACCCGTTTGACACATCAGGATACGAACGTAAAAACAGGGCTTCTTTTGTGCTAGGCAAGGAAAAGAAAACGCCCCCGGCTACAACGATGCAGAAATAAACATGCATCAACGCAGCCTAATCCTATTCTGAATAACAGGTACTAATGTGTCCAAGTTGATCCAGGCCATTCGTGGCATGAATGATATTCTGCCCGAGGAAACGCCGAAGTGGCAATTCGTCGAACAACAGTTTTACACGTTGATGGCGGCCTACGGTTATGCCGAAATTCGTTTTCCTATTGTCGAGAAAACCGAGCTGTTTAAACGTTCTATTGGTGAGGTCACTGATATTGTTGAAAAGGAAATGTACACGTTTGTCGATCGTAATGGCGACAGCCTGAGCCTGCGCCCGGAAGGCACGGCGACCTGTGTGCGTGCCTGTCTGCAACATGGACTTTTGCACAACCAGTCCCGGCGGTTGTGGTATCTGGGACCGATGTTTCGTCATGAGCGGCCGCAGAAAGGGCGCTATCGCCAGTTTTACCAGTTGGGTGTGGAGGCCTTCGGTTTTTCCGGCCCTGATATCGATGCCGAGATGATTATGATGAGCGCCCGCCTATGGCGGCAGCTGGGTATTGCCGATTCCGTAACGCTGGAACTAAACTCGCTGGGATCGGTTGAATCACGCCGGGTTTACCGGGATATTCTGGTAAACTACCTGAATCAACATCGAGAGCAACTGGATGCCGACAGTCTGCGCCGTCTGGAATCAAATCCTTTGCGTATTCTGGACAGCAAGAATCCCGATATGCGGGCGCTGATTGACGCTGCGCCGAAATTAAACGCGCATCTGGATGAGGCATCGCGTGAACATTTTGCTAAACTGTGTACCTTGCTGGATGCGGCGGGCATTTCTTACCGGCTTAATTCACGTCTGGTACGGGGGCTGGATTACTATTCCAAAACCGTATTCGAATGGGTAACCGACAAGCTGGGTGCGCAGGGTACTATCTGTGCAGGGGGGCGCTTTGATGGCCTGGTGGAACAGTTGGGCGGGCGGGCAAATAGTGCCATGGGCTTTGCTATCGGTCTGGAACGGCTGGTTTCACTGATAGATGAGAGGCGGCAGCTTGACGGGTATAATTCTGCGCCACAGGCCTACTTGCTGGCTCTGGGTGAGGCGGCTGAAATACAGGCCATAAAACTGGCCGAGCAATGTCGGGATGCCCTGCCGGATTTGCGCCTGTTGTTGAATGCAGGCGGGGGCAGCATGAAAAGCCAGATGAAGAAGGCGGACAGAAGCGGTGCGCGTTTTGTGCTGATTCTCGCGGATGATGAACTGGCGAGAGATGAAATAACCATCAAGGATTTGCGCGGTGATATGCCGCAACAGGCTGTCGCCCAGTCAATGCTGACGGCATTTTTGAAAAGTGATGGCTTCCCCGGTTAAATTATATATACAACGGAGATAACAGTGAGTCTGGAACAAACAGAAGAAGAGCAGCTTGAAGCCTTAAAAGGCTGGTTCAGGAAAAACGGCGGTGCCCTGGTAATAGGCTTAGCCTTAGGTCTGGCGGTTATCGGCGGTTATCGTTTCTGGGTGAATTACCACAGTAACCAGTCAGAGAAAGCTTCGATGGTTTATTCCAGTTTACAGAGTTATCTTATCAGCGGTAATGCGGCCGGGGTTTTTGGCGTTGGCAGACAACTGGTTGAGACGTTTCCGGGTACACCCTATGCGGCACTGGCCTCGCTGGGTATGGCGCGTATGAGTGTAGAAGCCCATACACTCGATGCAGCCGAGGTGCATCTGCGCTGGGTTATCAAAAATGCCAGTGAGGACGGGCTGAAAAATATTGCTCGCCTGCGTCTGGCGCGAGTGCTGGCAGCAGAGAAGAAATATGACGCAGCTCTGGCGTTAGTCAGCCAGAATAACCAGGGAAGCTATACCTCACTGTATAGTGAAATACGCGGTGATATTCTGCTGGCGCAAAAACGGCCGCAACAGGCTCGCAGTGCCTATCAGCAGGCTTTGAATACTCTTGCCAAGGGGGATCGCCGTCAAACCTTGATCGAGATGAAGATGAATAATCTCCCCGCTATCGATAATGCCCAGGGTTGATGCTATTGATGCGTATTTTTCTATTTCTTGGTATTTTGTTTCTGGCTGGTTGTTCGACTTCCCCTTCTCCGGTACTACCCCCGCTGCCTTTACCGGCTTTTAAGCCAAGCGTCGCTGTAACGCTGCAATGGCGTAGCAAAATCGGCCTGGGTGCGCGCTATTTCTATCTGCGTTATGAGCCTGTGTTCGCTGGCAATGTGGGTTATACGGCTGACTACAAGGGCGGAGTTTATGCTTTTAATGTGAAATCGGGTGAAGAGCTCTGGAATAAACAGCTACATATCAAGCTGACTTCGGGGCTGTCAATACAGGGAGGACGTTTATTTCTGGGCAGTAATGAAGGTGATGTCATCGCGTTGGACCCAAAGGACGGGCACCAGCTTTGGCGGACAAAAGTTTCCAGTGAAGTGTTGACCCCGCCGCTGAGTTCGCAGGGCTATGTTATCGTGCGCTCCCTCGATGGTCGATTGTACGCCCTGGATGCGGCAACCGGAAAACGGCGCTGGGTATATGAAAATAATGTGCCGCTGTTAACCCTGCGTGGTAACAGTGCACCATTGATCGTCAATGATATGGTCTTGCTGGGTTCAGACAATGGTAAATTAGCCGCATTGACTCTGGATGGCGGCATCAAATTATGGGAAACGGCTATTGCGGTACCCACCGGACGCACCGAGCTTGAACGTATCATCGACATCGATGTAAATCTCCTCGTGGTAAATGATCTTATCTATGCGGTGACCTATCAGGGTCGCCTGGCCGCAGTGCAATTAGAGAATGGCCGCATTCGCTGGGTACGGAACATGTCATCCTATGCGGGCATGACTGCCGATGCCTACCGGATTTATATTACTGATGCACAAAGCCAGGTGCTGGCTTTGAACCGCATGAGCGGTGCTATTTTATGGCGTCAGGATAAGCTGTTACGCCGCCAGCTCACGGGCCCGGTTCTGCAAGGCAAATATTTGGCAGTAGCGGATTACGATGGTTATATTCACTGGCTGGATCGGGAAGATGGTCATATTGTTGCCCGGAAACTGCTGAACGACGTGGCCTATTTGTTCGAAGATGACTGGCAGAAGGGCGATGATCCTTACTATAAGCATGAGCGAAATATTATTGCCAATCCGGTTGTTTACAAGGGTATGCTGATTGTCAATAATCGCTTTGGGATTATGTCGGCTTATACACTTCCCGGCTCCTGAGCGACGCGCATGAAACCTGTTATTGCGCTGGTAGGGCGTCCCAATGTTGGTAAGTCCACGCTTTTTAATCGTCTGACCAAAACCCGTGATGCTCTAGTTGCCGATCAGCCCGGTCTGACCCGTGATCGCAAATTTGGTGAAGGTCGGGGGGGCAAGTATCCCTATATTGTCGTCGATACCGGCGGTTTGACCGGCGAAACCGAAGGTATCGAAGAGTTGATGGAAGAGCAATCCTGGCTGGCGGTGGAACAGGCGGATAGCGTGCTGTTTCTGGTCGATGCACGCAATGGTCTGACACCGGAAGATCAACATCTGGCAAAGCGCTTGCGTAAAACAGGCAAGCACATCATGTTAGTTGTCAACAAGATTGATGGCCTCGATGCAAATGTTGTAACGGCTGAATTCTATCATCTGGGACTGGGTACGCCGCATGCCATTACGGCCTCGCATGGGCGGGGCGTGCCTGCACTGATGCAGGCGGTTTTTGAAGAGATGCCGCATGAAGATGTGAATGCGACGCTGGATGTTGCTGTAAAAGGCATCAAGATTGCCATTGTCGGTCGCCCCAATGTCGGCAAGTCCACCCTGGTCAACCGCATGTTGGGCGAGGAGCGTGTGGTGGCCTATGATCAGCCTGGTACTACACGCGATTCTATATATTTGCCTTTTGAACGTGATGGTCAGGAATATACCCTGATTGACACGGCCGGTGTGCGTCGCCGCAGCCG
>VAOX01025427.1_pt1 | contig 26071 bp, 25 predicted proteins | sample 3393891 | NCBI WGS metagenome assembly VAOX01 (sample SAMN08290429, study PRJNA428436) | hydrothermal vent metagenome | isolation source: Deep-sea hydrothermal vent chimney | place: Indian Ocean: Southwest Indian Ridge | depth 2822 m m | reverse complement strand
CCTGGATTAAGAAAAGTATTACCGATAAATATCAGTAACTCTAGTGCTTGAAGATACCTCAAGCCTTTATTCTTTATGATTCATGTCACCTTATGTTATTGTAGCGCGCTCACAAAGTGATCTGATTATACTACTTCCCTTCTGGGCTATGATGTTATCAGGAGACAAGCTCCTTCTGATTACCTTGCAACTAAACCGAAAGATTCTTCGGCTTAACCGCAACGTTCGTTAGCGAGTGCCACGAAGGGCGCTCGCTAACATATATGTATCTGGACATTGTCCATGTTACAACACGGCAGAGTTCCACATATCCTTGTTAATTTAAATTTAACTCAGCCAAGCTCGTTTAAAACATTGGCCGAATATCAGACCTTATTCAATCACGTTTTAAGATTATTTGCTATTTCCTTTTACAGTCAGCTAACTTACTTGGCTGCATAAATACGGATACTAACCACATATCCTTGAAGAAATATTTTTCTTTTAATTCTCCTTGCAACACTGTTAATATAAACAGTATCGACGTGAGGGACTGGTGATGAACAATTCAAATAATAGCTCCGCTTTTTTAGAAGAGCTTAAACAAGCAATTAGAGTGAAACATTATAGTATTCGCACAGAGCAGGCTTACGTCGGCTGGGCTAAACGTTTTATTTTGTTTCACCACAAACGTCATCCTAAAGATATGGCAGAACCCGAAGTCTGTAAATATTTGAGCTTTCTGGCAACACAAAAAAATGTCGCGGCAAGTACTCAAAATCAGGCATTGAACGCATTGGTTTTTTTATACAAACATTTGCTTAACCAGCCCCTGGGGAAACTGGATTCTGTTCGCGCCAAAAAACCACAAAGGCTTCCTGTGGTACTCAGCCAATCTGAAATGAAAGATTTATTTCGGGTACTCGAGATCAGGCACTATATCCCCGTAGCATTGCTTTATGGGTCGGGATTACGCTTAATGGAGTGTATGCGTTTACGTGTAAAGGATCTCGATTTTGAACACTGTGCTGTCATTGTACGTGATGGTAAGGGAGGAAAAGATCGTGTGACGACACTCGCAAAAGAACTCATCACACCACTTAAGCGCCATTTGTGTCAGGTTAAAAATATTCACGAAAAAGACTTGGCAGATGGTTATGGCAGCGTGTACTTGCCCTTTGCGCTCTCTCGCAAGTACCCTAACGCTGCCAATGAATGGGCCTGGCAGTATGTATTTCCAGCGAGTCGGCGCAGTGTAGATCCACGATCCGGAGTCATACGTCGTCACCACATAAACGAAAGCGCCATACAGAAAGCGGTAAGGTATGCCGTAAAAAAGGCAGGTATCAATAAACCGGCGAGTTGTCACACTTTACGTCATTCATTTGCCACTCATTTATTGGAGCGGGGCATGGATATTCGCACCGTACAAGAACAACTCGGGCATAAAGATTTACAGACTACACAAATTTACACGCATGTTATTCAGCGAAACGGTAATGCGGTACTAAGTCCATTAGGCGATATTATTGGCGTTGACAAGTAAATATTGATAACGGCGTTCAATTCTGCTTCAGAGCTAATTATAAGTAGCCCACTTTGACATAAATTAATGTTTCTTCTTCTACGCGAGGAAAGTGTTTAGACATATGAGGACTGCGTAACCAGGTGCCTGCGGGATACTCTCCATGCTCATCAATAAACTTCCCACTTAACACGACTATTTCTTCGCCGCCCATATGTGAGTGCAACTGAAACACTTCATTTCTTGGCCAGGCTACCAACGCGGTGCTTTCTGTTCCATAGGTATGCAATGACAAAACTTTCAGGCCACCAATTCCTGCACTCCATTGCCTGTCTTCTGGTCGTAGCACAATATGAGCAGTATCATTATTTTGAAACTGCTCAAGCTTGACGAACAACTTGCAGCCTTCTTTGGTAAAAGGCTTATGCAAAGAACCTGGCGGATTGCGTATATAGGTTCCCTCGGGATAATCCCCATTTTCATCAGAAAACACCCCTTCCAACACTAATATTTCTTCACCATGAGAGTGCAAGTGTTGTGGAAAATAAGAACCGGGCTCAAACTTTACAAAGCTGGTCACATGGCCAGACTCTTCGGCAACTCGTTCAAGCGGTACACGCGAGACTCCGTCTGCGGGACTTGTTACCCACACTTGGTCGCTAGGCCGCACACATGCGGCCGCGGTAAAATCCATATTAAGCAAGAAATTGGTGGCGTCACTACTATTCATTTTTGATTAAGGTAACCTGGTAACAATGATTTGATCTACTATTTAAATACTTCAGCAAGACTATTCTCACTTATTAGACGCTCAAGCCAGTGATCGAGTTGCACCGCTTTAGCATCGTCAATTTGTTGTAATATCTGATCAGGAATAGCATCAAATTTTAACACCAGCATTTTCTTTAGCATGTTGATTTTTTCAAGATGCTGACCTTGTTGCATGCCCTCTTCAAGACCTTGCTCGATGCCTTTCTCAAAGCCTTGTTCACTACTTTTTTCGGCTACCTCCTGCTCCCATCTTTTAATTCGTGTGCTCAACATTTCTCTCACCTCAGTCAGATCTTGTACATCTTGCTTGTCTAATTGTAGTCCTTTATGCGCTGCAATAACATAGTAAATCCATGTCGCCACAGCTCTGCGTAAACTCGATTGGGTTAACGGCAACTGTTGTTCCAGCAAGGCCATATTGTCACGTAATTCGTTGATATTATGTGAGTTCTCTATTTTGAACAAAGTTCCGCTAATAGAGTTATTTTTGCCGTCAGGATATAGATTTTCATCCAATAAATAGTAGTGTATTTGCGGTTGCCATTTTTTCAATGGCGACTGTGAAGGCAGAGCAATCAACGATTGCAAATCCTGCGCGCAGTGCCAGGGCTCATCACCATTATATAACACCAATGGAAATACTGGAGGCAAGGAAGATTCATTAATCTGTTTTTCTTTGATCAAATGCTGGTATAGCAGGCCGACATAAACCAATACTCGCAGTGCCATCCACTTATCAGGTGTGGATTGAAACTCCAGTAACAAATACACATATATTTCACCAGATCCATCTTTATATTGAATACGATAGACAAGGTCGCCTTCCCGCTTGTCGAGTCCGTCGCTGTGAAATTTAGCGTTTATACGCTTCATTCGAGAAAAATCCAACTGCTTGACCCACTCTTCTGGCACAAAATTTTTCAACAAGTCTTCGACCAGTTCAGGATGGGAAAATAATAGATGATAACCACTGTCGTGTTGCGCCATCCGAAAAACATAACAGTTAACAATGAAGCATAGGTAAATGATTAATGACGCAAACCCTTTCGGGGACGAACTGCGACCATAAGCCTGTCTTTTTTAGTTAACAAAATGGAATCAAGTAAAACTAGATAGATTTAGAATATTGTCTTACAGCAGGAAACATCAAATAACAGGATTCTAACATCTCACGGAGCAAGGTCTCTGATGTGGCTAGTTTAGGTATGACTATTTACCCACTTAGGGAAAGGTCTTTCTGTAACCATGCTGCATAGACACATGCAGCTTCACATCACATTTTCTTTGGCTCTTTTTTCAAGTTTTTTTCGAATTCTATTGAGCTTTAAACGTGATAAATAATCCACAAAAAGTTTACCGTTAAGATGATCAATTTCGTGCTGGATACACACCGCCAGCAAGCCATCTGCTTCAATTTCAAGGGTTTTTCCCTCTAAATCAAGAGTCCGAAAGGTAATTTCAGCCGCTCGGGTTACCGCCTCATAAACTTCTGGCACCGACAAACAGCCCTCATCCATGGTCTCGATTCCATCCTCCCTAATGATTTCAGGGTTAATTAATACTAATGGTTGGTCGTGATCTTCCGATACATCTATTACGACTATCTGTTTATGCACATTAATTTGGGTAGCTGCCAAACCAATACCCGGTGCTTTGTACATAGTTTCAAACATGTCGTCGACGAGTGTTGCGAGTTCCGCATCGATTGCGTCAACAGGCAGTGCCTTGGTCCGCAAGCGGGGATCGGGGAAATGTAGGATTTCTAATATAGCCATGATGTTTATAAGTTTAGTGTTAACGTTGGATCACTACAAGTAAGGGCACACTATTTGCGTGTAATCACTATGATACAGGACCGGAAAGAAACCATGCCACACATACATAAAAATCTCAATCAAACCGATGAGCTTATTATATCGAATTTGCTGCCATCACGTGCAACCAAAAGGACCTTTATGCGAAATTTAGTCTTTATATTCTCATTATTTATTGGAATGGGTACTAGTTTTGCCGCCAAAGTGGAGCTAAAGAATAACCATCCCCAAAAATATGTGGTCCAAAAAGGTGATACGTTATGGGGGATTTCCGGTAAATTTTTGAAAAGCCCATGGTTATGGCCAAATGTATGGTATGCAAATCCGCAGGTAAAGAACCCTCATTTAATTTATCCTGGCGACTCTATTACACTGGTTTATATTGATGGCAAACCTCAATTACGTATTGATCGTGGTCGCCCGCATGTAAAGCTTACTCCGAGCGGTCGTGTTGTCGCGTTAAATCGTCCGATTCCAACTATTGGCCTAGCCTCTATTCGTCCGTTCCTGACTAAGCATCAAATCGTAGACAAAAATACTTTAAGTAAAGCGCCCTATATTCTGCGCAGTGCTGGTGAACGATTAATTACAGGTGGAGGCGACAAGGTTTATGTACGTGGCCAAAAATCTGATAAACATGAAAATTATTTGGTGGTACGTAAAGGACAGGTTTATACTGACCCTTATACCAAAGAAATTCTCGGCTACGAGGCAAAATATATCGGTGACTCTCGTATGATTCGTTACGGTGACCCAGCCACTCATTATTTGAGCAACACCACTCGTGAAGTACTCATTGGTGATCGACTGATTAAATTTAATCGAACTCAATACAACGATAACTTTATTCCACATGCGCCGAAAGTGGATGTGAAAGGCTATATTATTGCAGTAATGGAAGGGGTTTCACAGATTGGCCAGCATCAGGTGGTTGTCATCAATAAAGGCAAACGCGACGGTATGCAGGTGGGTCATGTACTCGCTATTTACCAAAAAGGTCGTACCGTTGAAGACACCGTTAGAAAGAGCAAACCCGTGAAGCTTCCTGACGAAAGAGCAGGACTACTAATGGTATTCAGAACTTTCGACAAACTGAGTTACGCCTTGGTGGTGAAAGCGACCACTAATATGCACGTGTTAGATTCTGTGGTGAATCCCTAGACCGATAAGCCAGGGTCTGACCCCAGGGGGGCAGACCCTTTACCCGGATTTATTGCACGGAATCGAATTCGGTTGCAAAGCAACAAAACCTCACCCCAATCACTCGCTTTTAAAAATACGTTGCAGGATCAGACACCATCACCTGTTATTTCATGTACCCTAACAATTCTTTTTGAGCTTGTGCGACTACTGAGCTCCAATCGCCAATCGATTCTTGTCGAAGCAAAGTCACACTCTCGTACCACACGCTATCATTGCGCTTGAGTTGCCAACGCCAGTCAGGGCCATAAGGCAAAAACACACAGGTATTAATACCCATCGCTCCAGCAAAATGCGCGACCGCAGTATCAACACAAAACATAATGTCCAGCGAATTTAAAATCAAAGCCGTATCATTAAAATCAGAAATATGCGCACCAAGATCTATCACATGATAGTCGGCCATAAGCTTTTGCTCAGCAGCATCGACCCGATCTTTTTGTAAACTGTAAAATTGTACGTCACTATTCTTTATTAAAGGAACCAGCGCTTCAAGCGATGCAGAGCGATTAAAATCATTGCTGTGTTTCGGATTACCAGACCAAATTAATCCCGCTTTCACTTTATGGGTGTCGAACGTACTACTCCACTCAACACTATTTGAGACAAGACTATCATCTAAAGTTAAATATTTTGATTGCAACGGTATATCACTATCCTGCTCAATATATAAACTAGGCAAATTAGCGATAGGAACTTGCAAATCAAACTGAATGTTAGCATCTGAAGTCACCAGCTGATCGATACCCGGCATTGATTTGATTATTGGCAATAGCGATTCAGGACACTGCACCAGCGTGCGCGCGCCACTTTCTTTTACTAATGGTATAAATCGAATGAATTGAATAAAATCTCCCAGACCTTGCTCAGGGTAAACAAACAATGTTTTTCCCGGAATTGATTCGCCATGCCAGAGGGCTTGCTTATAAATTCTCTGGGCTTTTCCTGGTCTTTGCCAACGACAATCATAGTAGTGCCAACCCTTTTTATACTGGCCCAACACTAACAAGGCATTCGCCAAACTCCATGCAGTTTCTACATCTTGTGGTGCTATATGTAACACGTGTTCAAAATATGAAATTGCTTCATCAACCTTAATTTGAGCCAAACAGCTTAAACCCAAATTAGTAGTAAACTCGATAGTATTCTGGTCACGCTTAATCGCCTTTCGATAACATTGCTCAGCCTCAGCAGGCAAAGACATCGCCATTAATGCTAGCCCTTTGTTATTCCATCCGTGCGCGAAATCAGGTTGCAACTCGAGAGTTTTATCAAAATATTCTAGCGCATCTTGATGATGACCTTGAACATCTAACGCATTGGCAAGGCGAAACCAGGCCAGAGCAAAATCAGGATTTAGCTCCGTGGATTTACGGCAAAATTTCTCTGCCGACGCCATATCACCTGACAAGCCTTTCACTCCTGCATAAATATACCAATATTCTGCATCTGCCTGATATTGTTGTTGGCTCTGCTGCAAGTAATAAGCGGCTTCTTTGAATTGTTGCTGTTCAAACAGAGCCATTACTTTCTGCTTTAGTTCTTGATCCATAATAGACAACTGCCACTGCATTTATTTAATGCCGCTATATTGCGGGAATTAAAAATTCTTTTCAAGCAACCTTACCCAGTAACAAAAAACGCTAAATAAATTTGCACAGAAGAGTGCCCACCTGCGGCCCTGCGCATAAAAACCTTCACTTTACACTTTCCTTGAAAAACTCCGCCAGTACACTTGAGTTACGATTTTGACAGGATTCACTATGCCCAATATTTCTACCGATATTCTAACGCTATACCACACTCATGGAATAGGCCCAAGGCTCTACAAAAAATTGAAAAATCATTTTGGAAGTGATGCAGCCATTATTGCCAGTTCGCAAACACAGCGACAAGCAATAAATTTGTCAGACGGTTTAATCGAGAGCTTAAATAACCCTGACATGGCTGCCATTGCTCGCGACCATGAATGGCTCGAAGAGCCTAATAATTTCATTATTGATCAGACATCACTCTTATATCCCGTATTGCTAAAAGAGATTCATGATCCCCCAATACTTTTATATATCCGTGGCAACCCTGATTGTCTAAGCGATTTTCAGATCGCAATAGTAGGCAGTCGCAACCCAACCGCTAATGGCAAACAATGTGCTTTTGAATTTGCACACAGTCTTGGATCAGGAGGATTTACCATTACCAGCGGACTAGCGCTCGGGATCGATGGCGCAGCTCATGAAGGAGCACTGGCCGCCAAAGCTCGCACTGTTGCCGTGACAGGCACAGGTCTGGATCGTGTTTACCCCGCAGCTCATCGAGATTTGGCTCACCTAATTGCCGAACAAGGTGCGTTAATTTCTGAATTTCCATTAGGGTCCCCACCAGAGGCTCATCACTTTCCTCGTCGCAACAGAATTATTAGCGCACTCTGTACTGGATGCCTGGTAGTGGAAGGAGCACTTAAAAGTGGCTCACTAATTACTGCCAAACACGCCATGGAACAAGGCAGAGAAGTCTTTGCCATTCCAGGCTCCATTCACAACCCGTTGGCAAAAGGCTGTCACCACATCATTCGCGAAGGCGCTAAATTAGTCGAAAATGAACAAGATATTGTCGATGAATTAAAAAGTCTTCTGGCGGCGCAACTAGAACTAAACTCAAGACCAGGCACTAAACAACCCTCACCGGTAAGGCCATTAGCGGCAACAGTGTCCAACGACATAAAAAATACCAATAACAGTACTCCAGGTAAGCGTAATCTGGACAAAGAAACTCAAGATCTTCTTGTGTCGATCGCGTTTGATCCCGTAACAGCCGACACACTATGCACTAGAAGTGGGCACAATATCGAACGTGTTAGCTCTATGTTGTTGATTCTAGAGCTCGAAGGCTATATTCACTCTCAGGCAGGCGGTTGTTACATAAGAACATCCTGATACACTACTTAATACCACTTTAACTAAAGAAGCTGATATATCATGCTCATTATAAATTAGATTAATTAAATAATAATGTGGTAGCATTAAGACAGTTAAATTTACTATTATCCAAACTAAGCAATTAGTTATCTACTTTTCAAGTATTTATGCTAGATGATAAGGATAGTCGGCATAGTAGGAGACTCAATGAAAGAAAATGCACTTGATGTATTAATGTATCTATTCAAGAACTATATTGATGGCGAGCTTGAGTATGTACCTGATAGAGAGTCACTCGAAGTTGAGCTTGTGGAAGCGGGCTTTCCCGACCACCAAATAAATCAGGCATTTAACTGGCTCGACGAACTGGCGAGTGGACAGCCTCCAGCGACCAATTCATTTCCTCAAACTAATTCTATTCGAATATACACTATTGAAGAGATGCAACTACTGGATCTTGAGTGCCGTGGATTTCTACACTTTTTAGAACAATCCAAGGTGATTACCCCAGAAATACGAGAAGTGATTATCGATCGCGTCCTGGCTCTTGAAGGCTCAGAAATTGATATTGATCGACTGAAATGGATTGTTGTTATGGTGATGTTTAATCTCCCAGAACACGAATCAAACTACGAATGGATAGAAAACATGGTATTTGAAAATGCGCCAGAAAATCTGCATTAGTCATTAAATTATTGTTTTTAAAGACTTAAATATCTATTTATTACCTATTATTTACTCGTATTAGTTAAAACTCTGCAAAAACGCTTGATGTTTCTTATATAACCCCCATAATTTTCCCAATATCGCAGACTGGCGAAGTTGCTTGAACCTAGCTACTATTCAACCTTAACCTTAACCGAAATTAAAATAATGAGTAAAAGCCTTGTAATTGTTGAGTCACCGGCCAAATCTAAAACGATTAAAAAGTATTTAGGTAAGGGGTTTGAAGTGATGGCCTCCTATGGCCACATTCGTGACCTGGAAGCTAAAAATGGAGCAGTTGACCCGGACAACAACTTTAAGCTTAGCTTTACGATTTCAGATTCTAAACACGAAGAACAATTTAATAAAATAAAAGCAGCCGTAAAAAAAGTTGATCACCTCTACCTCGCGACTGACCCGGATCGCGAAGGTGAGGCCATTGCCTGGCACTTATATGAGTTATTGGTAGAAAAAGGCGCAATTAAAGACCAAACCGTTTCCCGCGTAGTCTTTCACGAAATTACCAAGCGCGCTATTGTTGATGCCGTTAAAAATCCGCGTGAAATCGCTATAGACCTGGTTCACGCTCAACTAGCCCGGCGCGCACTCGATCATTTAATTGGTTTTAAATTATCGCCCGTACTTTGGGAAAAAATCCGAATCAGAAAATTGTCCGCAGGCCGCGTACAAAGTCCGGCGCTCCGCCTCATCGTTGAACGCGAAATTGAGATTAAGGCTTTTGACCCCAAGGAATACTGGTCTATCGAATCCGACCTTAATACCGAAGGTCAGGATTTTAAAGGCAAGCTGACCTATCTTAATGAAGAAAAAATCTCGCAGTTTTCTATTACCAACGAAAAAGATGCAAATGCCGCCGAAAAGATACTAAGCAAAGCCGCTAACGGTTTGTTGAAAATTGAAAAGATCGAAAAGAAAAAACGTAAACGTAACCCTGCGCCACCATTCATTACCTCAACCCTTCAGCAAGAAGCCTCGCGCAAACTTGGCTATAGCGCGCAACGCACAATGATTGTGGCACAACAGCTCTATGAAGGTATCGAAATTGACGGTGAAGGCGTAGGCTTGATTAGCTACATGAGAACAGACTCAGTCGTGCTTGCACAAGAAGCGTTGGTAGAAATTCGTGAGGTTATTGCCGAAAAATACGGTGCCGAAAATCTCCCCGAAGAAGCACGTACTTTTAAAAATAAAACAAAAAATGCGCAGGAAGCACATGAGGCGATTCGCCCAACATCCGCTAGACGTGAACCTTCTCACCTAAAGAAGGCACTCTCACGGGATCAGTTTCGCTTATATGAATTAGTATGGAAACGCACCATTGCATGTCAAATGATTCACGCAACCATTGACACTGTCAGTATTGATTTATCCGCAGGCACACCCAAAAATATGTTTCGTGCTAATGGCGCGACTATTGCTATCCCTGGCTTTATGGAAGTTTATCAAGAAAGTTTCGAAGATAACGATAAAAAAACTAAGTCGGACGATGACAACAAAGGCCTGCTTCCTCCCATGAAGGAAGGCCAAAAAATAACATTACTTAAAATCAGACCCGAGCAACACTTTACTGAACCACCACCGCGTTTTTCCGAGGCAAGTTTAGTTAAAGCACTGGAAGAACACGGCATCGGCCGCCCTTCTACTTACGCGCCTATTTTACAAACGCTACAAGCCCGTGATTATACGAAACTTGAAAAGAAACGCTTTCACCCAACCATGGTCGGGCGAATGGTTCATAAATTTTTGAAAGAACATTTCACACGCTATATCGATTATGACTTCACTGCAAATCTCGAAGAAGAATTAAACGAGATCTCTCGCGGAGAACGCGAGTGGATCCCTGTCATGAAAGAATTTTGGGAACCTCTTAAAAAACTCATTGAGGAGAAGCTGGAGTCTATTGAAAGTGTAACGTTAGATGAAAAATGTCCAAAATGCGATACACCTCTAACGATCAAAAGCGGTAAAAACGGATTATTTATAGGCTGCACAGGCTACCCGGATTGCAACTATACCCGCAATGTAAATCACACTGAACACCAGGAAAATGAAACCCAGGTTCTGGAAGATCAACAGTGCCCACAGTGCAACTCCAACCTTATTATTAAACAAGGGCCGTACGGAAAATTTATTGGCTGCAGTGGCTATCCCGATTGTCGTTACCTAAAACCTATCCAGGAACCAGAAGATGAAACTGGCGTTAAGTGTCCCACTTGTAAAAAAGGTGACATGCTTAAACGTCGTTCGAAAAAGGGAAAAATATTTTTTTCCTGCTCGCGTTATCCGGATTGCAAATACGCGGTTTGGAACACACCTATTAACGACCCATGTCCTCAGTGTAAGTGGCCGATGCTGACTATTAAGACCACTAAAAAATCGGGAAGTAAAAAAGTTTGTGAAGAATGCAAGCATTCAGAACCTTACGATCCTCCAGAAGAAGAAGAGGATGAAACACAATAACCAATTTGAGCGCGAGCCATTTGATTATTCAGGCTAAAACGGCCACCGATAAACCACCACCCTTAATAAAATTTTCATGAACCGGGATCTTTCCCGGTTTTAAATTCATTACAGATATAATTACAGGCTATTACTATGAGCAATGCATTTGTTGCAGTCCTTATGGGCTCAGATTCCGATTTACCCGTCATACAAAACACGCTTGATGTACTAAAAAAACTAGGGATCCCCAATGAAGTTAAAATAACTTCAGCCCATCGTACACCAAGCGCTACTCATCAATATGTTAAAGATGCGGATCAACGCGGTTGTCAGGTCTTTATTGCTGCAGCAGGATTAGCAGCCCATTTAGCGGGCACCGTTGCCGGTTTGACTATGAAACCTGTTATTGGAATTCCTCTTGATGCAGGGCCATTACAGGGCATGGATTCACTATTATCCACCGTGCAAATGCCTGGTGGTATTCCGGTAGCCTGTGTTGCTATTGGTAAAGCCGGCGCGAAAAACGCAGCTTACCTTGCTGCGCAAATCATGGCAATCAGTGACTCTGCCCTATCAGAACGACTAGTTGCAGAGCGCGAAAAAAATAGTGAGGACGTCATAGCAAAGGACGCGGCTTTACAAAAAACGCTAGGCTAAATATCTATTGGGCAACTTGATGCATCTATTTCAACTAAAGCACGCCAGTAGACTCATCCGTTATGGAGGTGTGGTCGCTTGTCCTACTGAAGCAGTTTATGGCCTGAGCTGCCACCCTCTTAATCACGAAGCAGTTTCAACAATACTAACACTGAAACAACGTTCTCAAGATAAAGGATTGATTCTCGTTGCCAGTGATGTTTCTCAGCTAATTCCTTTCACAACAGACCCTTTGATATTCAATCAACAAAACATCAAAGAATCCTGGCCCGGCCCCACCACTTGGTTAGTACCCGCCAATGCTGCTACCCCGGCCTGGTTGACCGGGATATTTCCTGCTATCGCAGTTAGAATTACCAACCATCCAATAATGGCCGAGCTGTGTAGACAGTGTGGGCATGCACTAGTCTCTACTAGCGCAAATATTAGCGGTCAACACCCGGCAGTCAACGCATTACAAGTACGTAAGGCATTTGCTTCCTCACTTGACTGGATATTACACGCCGATACAGGGCATAATACTCAGGTCAGTAAAATTTACGATGCTGTTAGCGGATCATTAATTCGCAGCTAGCTGATGTCTACATTTAATACTACCCAAATATCTACACTCGAGGAATTAAAATGTCAGATATTGATCCGCAAAAAATTGTGGACTACCTACACGGCTTACAAGATCATATTTGTAGCGAAATCGAACGATGTGATGGCGAAGCAAAATTCAGTGAAGATCAATGGACTCGCGATCAGGGAGGCGGAGGAAGAACTCGCGTCCTGACTAATGGTAAAGTGTTCGAGCAAGCAGGAATTAATTTTTCTCAAGTCAGTGGCGGCGAACTCCCTGCCTCTGCAACCGCATTAAGACCTGAACTCGCCGGCCGTCAATTTAAAGCCATGGGAGTATCACTGGTCATTCACCCACACAATCCTTATGTTCCTACCTCTCACGCTAACGTACGTTTTTTTATGGCACACAAAGACGGCGAAGAACCTATATGGTGGTTTGGAGGGGGATTCGATCTAACGCCGTATTATGCCTTTGATGAAGACTGTGTGCATTGGCATACCGTATCCAAACAAGCGTGTGGCGATTTTGGTCCTGATATTTATCCAAAGTATAAAAAATGGTGTGATGAATATTTCTTTTTGAAACATCGAAATGAAACACGCGGTGTTGGAGGTTTATTTTTTGACGACCTCAATACCTGGGAATATGAAAAGTGCTTTGCCTTTATGCGTAGCGTCGGCGATCACTATAGTAAAGCTTATATCCCAATTGTTAATAAACGAAAAGACATAAAATTTGGTGAGCGTGAAAGAGATTTTCAACTATATCGTCGTGGACGTTATGTCGAATTTAATCTGGTTTATGATCGCGGGACACTATTCGGCCTACAAACCGGTGGTCGAACCGAGTCTATATTAATGTCACTCCCACCGCTTGTTAAATGGCGCTATAACTGGAGCCCCGAAATCGGTAGCCCTGAAGCGAAGCTCTATGATAAATACCTTCAGGCGCAAGACTGGCTATAGGCGCCTATTTTACGCAATTCCGGCTGCGGCATCCTCCTCGGCTAACCTGTTCCAGGCCTCCAGGGCCTGGGCTCGTGTGTAAAACCTGTCATTAAATACAAAGCCCACTATTACCTTTTTTGATAGTTCACCCTTATGTTCATTATCATTCAGCAGCTCGTCTGGTATTAAGTCTAGAACATGCACTGGGGCAACACTGCCATCACTATAGCGTGATATATAAACGGTATCTGTTTGAGTATCATAATAAGCAGGGGTAAAAACAGAAACATTCTGTTTATCGTTACTGTATATTTTCTTTCGATCAATAGCTGACTGATCAGCCGTATTCTCTTCATCACTAACGAGAAACTCGTTAGGATTCATCACAACATCCATCATAATCTCCAGCAATCACCTTGTACTAATGTTAAACGTTCGAATTTTAATAAACGTCTAAATAATGTTATTGCTAGCACCTATTTTGGTACTTTGATCACACAATTTCCGCCTCTCACCTTTCACTATAGCGTGTAAATTAGATTTGGATATATGCGTTTTAGAAAAAGATGAAAAGTATTTTGAAATAACGCACACTATGGTCCGAAGCCTGCCCAAAGTGAGGACGCGTTAACATTTACGAACATTAAAAATCTGGTGAGCACTCTACTTCTATTGGAAGTTTAGAGATTGGATGAATAAAAGACAAAAAACTTGCGTGTAACATTAATCTTTCTGCTGCTTTATCAGAATGATTAGTAAAGTAAAGTAGGTCGCCCAAAATGGGGTACCCCATAGTGAATAGGTGAATTCGCAGCTGATGGCTACGCCCTGTTTCTGGGTAAAGCTCTACTCGACTGGTATTATTTTCCTGATTAAAGCCAATCACTTTCCAACGAGTAATTGCTTCTTTACCTACCTCGTCATCCACCTTCTGACGCGGCCTGTTAGGCCAATCTGCACTTAATGGATAATTGATAACGCCGCTATCCTCAAGGCAGCCACTTACAATGGCCTGGTAAACTTTACTGATTTGGCGTAACTCAAACATTTTGCTGAGTAATCGATGTGTAGTCGTGTCACGTGCAAACACAATAATTCCCGAGGTATCCATGTCGAGACGATGAACACTAAGCACCTCAGGATATTGTTCTTGCAGTCGGCTCAATAAACAATCTTGTTTTTCCGTGCCGCGGCCAGGGACTGACAAAAGGCCACTAGATTTACTGACGATCAATAAGGCCTGATCTTCGTAGAGAATCTCAATACCGTTATTCTCAGGGGGGTGGTATTCTCTCAATATAATTCGCCTAAATCATTCTTCCACAATACATGTTTAGATCTCACGATACATGCTGCACTAACAGTGATCAAGCCTATTATCGAAATAGGGTGTCGGGCTCTACGGTTTCCAGCCTTCGAATGACCCGATGTTAACCTTCGAATGACCCGACGTAACGGAGTCAGATCCATAGGGCCTGATCCCAAATTTCTTACAGTAGAAGTCCGATCCCAAATTTCCAAACTTCGGATCCATGGGCTCTAACCCACTAATCTCGCATACCCGGAAGTTAACGTACTTTTAAAACCTCTGACCAATTATTTTCTGTCAAAAATGCTGCAGTATCACGAATTTTCTTAGCCTCAAATTTTCTACCCATAGAATCAAGAACCACAGCCTTTAGCAGAAGTGTATTTTTTGCATTCTGGTTAATACGCAGGGCAGCGTCAACTGCCAATAAAGCATTTTTTAGTTGTCCCGTCACGTGATAAACAAGCGCAATATTATGATGAGCTTTAAGGTAACTTGAATCGATACTAATTGAGCGCCGAAAGTATCTGATTGCTTGCCGATATTGTTTTTTTGTCGCAACGACTACCCCAAGATCGTCATAAGCTTCAGCATTTTTGGGGTTAAGTGCAACCGCTGTTCTCAAGTCCTTCTCAGCATTTTTTAGCTGACGAATCCAGATATAACGAACACCACGTTTTGTATAAGCAAGCGAACTTTTGGGATTTCGCTGTATGTACACTGAAAGATCCTTAATACCTGCCCGAATTTTCCCGGCTCGACCCCTCGCCATGCCACGTCCAAACCAAGCCTTATCCTGAGTGGCATCAAGCTTTATCGCCTGACTAAAATCAATAATCGCTTTACCGAACTGATGTAGTTGAAAATACAGGTCACCGCGCGCAATGTACAAGATAGCCGATCGAGGTTGTTTGCGTATTTTGCGGGTTAGACGCAGAACTTTTTTATCGGTAACATCAGAACTTAATTGCAAGGGCTTACCCTCAGAGTATGTTATTTCATTCAATGGATTAAGGTACGGAGTCGCTAAAGAGGAAATACCACTAAAACATTCTATATAAGAATCACTGGTCATCACTGCCGGGCGACTTCCTACCAATGCTACCATATCATCGTCGTCTAATTGTATATTGACTTTTCTACCAAAGAAACTTCCGCGACATTGTTCGTAAATTCGATTACCCGTCGCATCAAACTGGCGCCAGGCATGCAATTTTGAGCTATAGGCATGTAAATTAATCAGTGTTTGAACTGGCGCGTTTCTAAACCGAGGTAGATACGCCGCCAAATAGTCTCGCTGCAAACGCCCGTTTTTGTCATAAACATAAATCTCAATAGTATGCACTCGCCCAGGATACTTAATCACCCACTGGATCTTACTTAACAGACGCTTACTTGCAGAATCAAAATAGCTGATTTCACGATAAAATTTGGGAGACCCAGAATAACCATCAATTCGTTCAGTGGTATAAGTTTTATAATTCGCTAAATAGTACAAATGCATTTTATACAAACGCGTGGCAAATAAATTCCAATGTTTAACGTGCACATTGTCTTGCTTCATGTTTTCGTTTTTACTTTCTGCTTGAACCGAAAACCACAAAAACACCCCCATCAACACCACTATCATTTCTTTCATTTATTCCTCGCTCAATTGAAAACCCTGGCTGTTTATCGTATAGCTCTACTAAAATACCTAAGACTCTATAAAATACAACGGACTGACTCCTTTTTTATTCCCTGTTTCTTGATATTTAGGGAATAAATCATCTTTTAATACGTAATACTCATATAACCTATATAAACCGAGCCGCACAGAATGTCACTAATATTTAGTAAAACCCGAAAATTCAATGACTTATTGGAACAACATTGGGAACGGATGTACCAGGTAAGCTATGCCTGGTGTCATAATTCTCATATTGCAGCAGACCTTGTACAAGACACAGTCGAGAGCGCTCTTCGAAATTACGGTAAATTTAGCGAAACTGAGCATCTGACAAAATGGTTATATAAAGTATTAATGAATAACTGGCGTGACTATTGTCGCAAGCAAAACAAACAAGTATCTCTGGAGCCAGAAAAACACAATAGTTTACTCGCAACAGAAACAAGCCCTGAGAACTCACAACAATTTAATGAAACCATTGATCATGTCTATCAAGCGATGAACTTGTTAAGCATTGAGCACAGAGAAGTTCTATCCCTTGTGGCGCTGGAAGGGTTTTCGTATGAAGTGGTCGCCAATATACTGGATACTCCCATCGGCACTGTAATGAGTCGATTGCACCGCGGACGAAATCTGTTACGTCAATATCTCAACGAGTCACAATTAGTACCCGACCGCGCTATAAAGAAGCATAACAACTCCAATGTCAGGAGCATCAAATGACTGACACTAACAACTTTTCAGAATCCCAGCTACATGCCTATGTAGACAATCAGCTCGACGAAGATGAACGTGCTCGAGTATTAGACGCAATTAGCAAAAATCCAGAGCTCGCTTTACGGGTGAGTAGTATACAAAGGGATCTTGAATTACTAAGGCTAGCCTATCATCATTGCCCTCCTCCTTCACGGCAACATAAAAACAAGCTTAGTATTAACTGGGTGCCGAGCAGTATTGCTGCCGGTATTTTTTTGGTCATAGGTGTATTGAGTGGTTTGCTGATGTCGAACCATGAAACCACCATTAATCACAAACGATCAAGCCCCGCGATCAGTTCAATCGGCCAATTTAACTTTGCAAACTCGGAACGACGTAAAGTACTAATTCATGTCAGCAGTAAAGATAAAACCCAGCTTAAACGTGCGCTCGATAAGGCGGAAAATATTTTGCGTTATTCTAAAGATCACAAAAAACCCGTGACCCTGACTGTTGTTGCTAACGCCTCAGGCCTGGAGCTATTACGCAAGGGATCGAGTTTTGGCGAACGCATCAAAATATTAGCAAGTAAATATGGCAACCTTAAATTCAAGGCATGCGGCATCGCTATGGAAAATGTTCGGCTTAAAGAAGGAAGCATTCCCAAGCTATTACCCGAGGCAATTAAAGTGCCGAATGCATTGGATGAAATTTTAAAGAAGATTAAAAGTGGATGGGTATATCTCAAGACTTGAGATTGTATTAAATTGTACTGACACGCTTAAGACATGGTCCAATAAGACCTGTTATCACTTACACGTCTTATTCATTGGCGTCTGATTCAATTGATTTAAAAAGCAATTGAATCAAACCCCGTCATAGATGCAGCCCAAACTCTACTATGGCATCCATACTCTGCGCAGCCTTCAGCTTGCCAGCACTCGTTATTCGTCAATGAAAGAACAGCAATAATCGCTAAGCACCACTGCAGTAATCTTAAACGACGAATTTGCCTTTATTTCAAAAGTGTCGCCCGCGCTATAATTCTTCCATTCAGTTTCACCTGCTAGTTGCACTTTTACTTCGCCCTGCAGTATTTCCATATGCTCTTTCTTGGCTGTATCAAAATGGTATTCACCTAGCTGCATCAAACCCAGCGTCTTCATACTACCGTCTGCAAAATTGATCGTTCGACTTGTCACAGCTCCATCGAAATAGACATTCGCTTTTTTTACTACATTCACACTATTAAAATCAGTCATTTATAATCCTCAAAAAAATTACTTTATCACTAACGCCATAATCGGCTTTGGCTTCTTATAGTCATCGATGTTAAATAAAGCATGCAAGCGCACACGCAACCCGTTATAATACGCTTCCCTTGATACGCTGACATCTGATTTTGAAGGATATCCGGTAAAAAATACCGGTCATTAGGCAGAACTGCGAATACGGGGATTCGAGAACATCATTTAGTTTTAGGCTAATTAAATTGACCTACCTTTTTATGGGTATTTTAATGAATAGACTCAATTAAATGATAAAAATCGCCGGGGATCGCAAGTCATAATGAGTATGACCAATCTCCTGAAAGGAAGCTTGCAAGCTTCCACCTTCCTGCGGGAAGTTATTTTTCATAGGGATTAATTTTTTTGGTCACTCTTGACTGATCACTCTGGTTGATCATTCTGGCTGATCACCCTGATGGGCCGCGCCTTATATCTGCGGAATTCACCAGGCTCTCCCTATTTCCTTAATATCAGACATATTTTTCAGGTATCACACATGAGCAGTCAAACGACAGCCGCATTTTCAGATTTAGCGTTAAATAAATCCATATTACAAGTTTTAGACACCGTAGGTTACGAAACACCTTCCCCTATTCAGGCTGAAACCATTCCATTATTGCTAGAGGGTCGCGACGTCCTTGGACAGGCACAAACAGGCACAGGTAAAACGGCAGCCTTTGCCCTTCCTATACTATCCAACCTTAATCTTAAACAAAAAGACCCACAATGCATGGTATTAGCCCCTACTCGAGAGCTTGCCATTCAGGTTGCTGAGGCATTTCAAAAATATGCCACTCATATGAAAGGCTTTCATGTATTGCCGGTATACGGCGGCCAGGATTACCGTGGACAGATTCGCTCATTACAACGTGGTGTCCACGTAGTGGTAGGAACACCTGGGCGTGTCATGGATCATATGCGTCGCGGCACCCTTAAGCTAAACAAGCTCACCACACTTGTACTCGATGAAGCCGATGAAATGTTACGTATGGGGTTTATTGACGATGTTGAATGGATATTGGAACAAACACCAGACTCACGGCAGATCGCTTTATTCTCAGCAACTATGCCGACTCAAATTCGTCGTATTGCCACCAAATATTTAACGGAACCCGCTCAGGTTACGATTAAGGAAAAAACAGCGACTGCATCCACTATCACTCAACGTTACTGGCCGGTATCCGGGGTACACAAACTAGATGCTCTGACTCGAATACTGGAAGCAGAAAAGTTTGATGGCATGCTGATTTTTGTTCGAACAAAAACTGCGACCGCAGAACTGGCGGAAAAGCTCTCAGCACGTGGATACTCCTGTGCACCCCTTAATGGCGACATTGCACAAAACCAGAGAGAACGTACTGTAGAAAATCTCAAGAAAGGCAAGCTAGACATAATTGTTGCGACCGATGTCGCTGCACGTGGCCTGGATGTTGAGCGTATTAGCCATGTGATAAACTACGATATTCCTTATGACACAGAAGCGTACATTCATCGAATTGGTCGTACCGGTCGCGCAGGTCGCCAGGGAGACGCTATACTGTTTGTCGCACCTCGCGAAAAGCGCTTGTTATTCGCCATTGAAAAAGCAACTCGCAAAAAGATCGAACTAATGGAATTGCCTTCCACTGATACGATTAACAACAAGCGTATCGATCGATTTAAGCAAAAAATCACTGATAACCTTGAGAACGGCGAGTTAAAAATGTTCACCAAACTTCTTGAAGAATATCAGGAAGCAAATGACAAGCCCTTAATTGAAATTGCCGCAGCGCTGGCACAAATGGCACAAGGTGATAGCCCGTTACTGCTACAACATAAACCTGTACGCAGCACTGACTTTAGCCGCAGCGAATCGTCTCGTGACAGTCGGGGACGTGGACGTAATAGCCGAGACCGTGACAGAGGGAAAGATAATCGTCGCAGTGAAGGGCGAAAAGTGCGCCCTGCAAAATCTTCACGTAGTGAAGTCAGCAATGAAGAAGGCATGGAACGTTATCGCATTGAAGTGGGGCATGACCATGGTGTTAAGCCAGGCAATATCGTTGGCGCCATCGCCAATGAAGCCGATCTGGATAGCCAACATATCGGTCGTATCAACATCAATGATGACCACAGTTTTATCGACTTACCTGAAGGCATGCCCAAGCAAGTATTTAAAGAATTGAGAAAAGTCTGGGTATCGGGGCAGCAACTGAATATTTCCAGGCTTGGGGGTGAAAATAAATCTCACTCGGCTAAAAAATCTTCGGATCATAAAGAGAAGGAACATCATTGATCATAAGGATAAAGCAAATAAAAATAGCTGTTCCAATTTTATAAACAGATGAGCAATGTCTATCAATGAAACCTGGGCAACAACAACTATACTTATATAGTTGTTGTTGCAATAGTCCTATCGAAGCGTCTGAAAACAATCTTACAACTGACACGTTATAGCAAACTCCTCACTTTTCAATTTCTTAACTCTTCTACTCGTGCTAGTGAACATTCCAAATATTTATTCGTTTAACTTTTAGATAAACTGTTCTCCACTTCAAAAGCTCTTCACTTGCAATGATCTTACCGGCACTGGAGGATTAAACACAAAAGTAGGCAAGGCCAAACAACTGCCTCCTACTTTTTGCTCACACTAGTTAAATATCTATCTAAACAATTAGCAAATGCCTGGCGGTCACTTTTACTCATCGCTGGTGGGCCACCAGTATGCACTCCGCTAGAACGCATGGTATCCATAAAATCACGCATATTAAGACGCTGCTTAATATTATCTACAGTGTAAAGCTCACCACGTGGATTTAAAGCTTCAGCCTCTTTATCAATCACCTCGGAAGCCAACGGAATATCACTAGTAATAACCAAGTCACCTTGTGCGACTCGTTTTACGATTTCGTCATCAGCTACGTCAAACCCTGAACCCACTTTCAAAAAATTGATATTAGGAGACGGCGGTACACGAACTTGTTGATTGGCCACCAAAGTTAATTGAATTCCGGTGCGCTTTGCAGCTTTAAATAAAATTTCTTTGATTACCACTGGACAGGCGTCGGCATCAACCCAAACAGTCATTTAATTTTACTTGAGTCATTACAACCACCTTCTAACATTAGATTTATATTGTTCATATTCATCACCAAACAACTCTGTTAACGCTGCTTCTTCGGGTGCTATTTGAAACTGGTTCATATAAATAACATAAACAAACAACAGGCCAAAATTTAGCGGGCTCTCAAACCAAATAACAAATGCTGTCAAAATACAGAATAAACCTAAATACATTGGATTACGTGTATATCGATAGATTCCTGAAGTCACCAATTGCGAAGCATTTTTGGGCCTCATGGGGTTCATTGTCGTTTTTGCGCTTCTAAAATAGGTTAATGCAAACACATCAAGAGCAACAGCAAAAGCAATAAATAACCAAGGCAGCCACCACGGTAAATAAACAAGAGCAAGGACTGACGAAAAATCTGTTATTCGCGCAAGACCCCACATTGCCAACACAATAATAAGAGCAACCAGTGGCGGCGGCACTTTTAGTTTCATAGTAAACTCCGCAACATACTGACACTGTGAATTAAAAATATTGTGTTAATAATTATTCTGCCAGTAGCTCATTTATTGTTTTATGTACACGCGCTGAATTCCAGTCTATTGCACCATAAACTGCATAACGTATATTGCCTTTTTTATCTAACAAATAACTGGTGGGAAAAGCATAAACTTTCCACCTTTTGAGAGCAGCTCCATTGGAGTCCAGAAGAATTTGAAAGTTTACTTGTACCTTGTTTTTAACAAAATCCAAAATAACTCTTCTTTTCTCAGCCATATTAACTGCAACTATGTTAAAACCTTTGCTCTTTAGTGAATCTTCGAGCTTTTGCATCGATGGCATTTCATGGACACAAGGCGGACACCAACTCGCCCAAAAATTTACCAGTACCACCTTTCCTTTATAGGATGAAAGATCAATTTGCTTACCGTTTAGATTCACAAGGCTCAACTCTGGAGTCTTATCCTTTCCACGCCATTTGGACAAACCTCGGTTTTTATATTTCTTTACTGCCTTGGCTGCCGCTTCTTGCTTATTAATGTGCTCCGTATTGTCAACGCCTTCTGGGATAGAAGAATCATCACCTTCGAACATAGAGAGAGCGGTGTAAATCGTTCTTGCCAGTTGTCCAGATTTTTTGTCTTCTACAGGTGTAGCATCGGGTCGATAATAATAGCGATCACGCACACCTTTAATAATCCATGTATTGACTTTACTGCCTGCCGCTTCAAAAACTTTTTTTGCACTGGCTAATTTCCAGAACCAGGGAGATTTATTCGGCTGTAATAACATAAGGCGCAAACGTGTTTTATGTACAATGGGATTAAAAACACCATCAAATCCAGGCTCGGGGGTTTGACTATAAAACTGTCCGCTGAGTAAAATTGCTCCCGCTACTTTTGCCTGTGCGGGATCTTTATACTTTTTTGGAAACTTTTTCTGCCAACCATAAGCTGCTCGTAAAGCTGCAATGACCCCATGACTATTTGAAATCAGATATATCTTTTTTCCAGTTTTTTCAATAATAGCGTCGACTAAATTAGCCAGCAATGCTTGCTTGAATTTGTCGATGCTACTGCGGTCTTTGCCTACATACCATCCAGCATGTAGATCTGCTAACCATACCTCCGCCCCACTCTCTGCAAGTTTTTTAGCCATCAGTATTTCTTGCTTAAGAATGCCGGCTTCTGAAGGTAGCCACAGTAAAATATAATCATTTTTATCTGATTTAGATGAACTGAATGACTGTACAGGTACCTCGACATCAATGCTGACAGAAATATGCTCACTGCTTTCATTAATATCAATAGCCGACAATTTTGTTGAATACATCAAGGAAGTAATGACGAATAACAAAAAAATGAACATTAACTGCGGAATTCGCTCATTCATTGGCCAATATGTACCTTTTTGGGTATTGCTTTGTTTTGCTTGTGATCTTTTCATCGTTATAATACTTTGCTTTATCTGCATTGATGTACTTATTCGTACTGGAGTCTCGCTATGAGCGACCTAATGATAATAGGCACCGGAATTGCGGGATATTCCGTAGCCCGTGAATACCATAAACTTAAAAAATCGTCAAAAATTACATTACTAACTATTGATGATGGCAATTCTTACTCTAAACCAATGCTATCCAATGCATTGTCTAAAGGAAAGTCTATGCTCGACCTCGTCACCGCTGATAATCAGCGCATGGGTCGCACACTTGACGCCATCATAAAGTCATTAGTTGAGGCGAGCTCAATAAATATTGACGAAAAAACCGTCTCTTATGCTGCAACTTCCTTACCATTCAAGCAACTCGTCATCGCGACTGGCGCTGAACCCATTAAAATTAAATTTAAGGGTAAGGCAGCTGATAGAATCATGTCGGTTAATGACTTGCGTGCTTATGGTCGATTCCGCAAAGCAATAGAAGACAAGAAACATGTTACCTTGATTGGTGCCGGATTAATAGGTTGTGAATTTGCGAATGACCTTGTTCTCAAGGGATATAATGTTGATGTACTGGATCTCTCGGATCAACCTCTGGGCTTACTGTTGCCTGCCAAAGCTGCTGAATATTTCCGCAACTCACTAGAGTCAGCGGGTGTAAAATTTCATTTTGGTCATAGTCTCGACAGTCTTGAACCTGAGGGTGATGAAGCTGACGAAGGAAGCATGCAGGCACTTTTAACTAACGGTAAAAGCTTCAGTACAGATGTCGTACTTTCAGCAATTGGTTTAAAGCCTCGAATCAAGCTAGCCTCAGATGCGGGAATTGAGACTAACAGAGGGATTATTGTCGACCGATTTATGCGGACCTCAAATCCCGAGATTTATTCATTAGGTGACTGCTGTGAAATTGAGGGGCATGTATTGCCTTTTATTATGCCAGTAATGCAATCAGCAAAAGCCTTAGCCTCAACGTTAGCAGGTGTGCCTGTGGAAGTGAGCTACCCTGCGATGCCCGTTGTAGTTAAAACTCCCGCTTGCGCCACAGTTATTTGCCCTCCCCCTAAAGGAGTTGAAGGCGAATGGCAGGAAGTTGTCACGGAGACTGGCGTAAAAGCTCAATTTTTCGACACAGAGAAAGTCTTGCGAGGATTCGCTTTACTAGGTGATGCTGTCACTGCTAAAGCTGAATTGACAGTGACCTTACCCATAATGTTCTAAGAAACAGAAAAATAGGGGACAGACCACGTTTAAAGTGGGCGACAGAGCCTCCGCCCACTTTAAACGTGGTCTGTCCCCTATTTTTGAGAAAAAAAAACCCTACCGGAAGGCGGTAGGGTAAATTGCGCTCGTTTGCGCCGGAGGAGTCATAAATGCATGAATATGTTCGATTTTTTCTGACCGCTAAATTACGTTTCGTTTTAGCTCCGTAAATCAGAAAGAACCTTTAATCTGTGTTCATATACTGTATCGACCACATTCATTTGTTCTTTAGTAAATAATTGCAATTAAATACAATTATTTGAAATTCAATTCATATCAATTAATTGGCGTTACTAGAGATAATGCAAACGATATGCCAAACCGATCACATATTTTGTTTGCTCATGAAATCTTTAGGAAGTAGAGGCATTTTAATGCACAGCGCTAATATTTAATTATCATCTAAATAAATTAGCATATTCAATTACTTACGTAGGTCTAACCCCTGCAAGTAAATCTTTAATCATCATCTAAAAATTACGCATATTCTGCTACTTACGTAGGTCCAACCCCTGCAAGTAAATCCTTAATCATCACCTAAAAATTGGGCATATTCAGCTACTTACGTAGGTCCGACCCCTGCAAGTACCCTGCAAGTATTAGCGCTGCGGCGTGGAGCCTGAGTTGCCAGTGAGGCGGGGCTGACCTTTTTTAAGGCGCGCCAGAATTCGCGCTTCATTTTCAAGTGTAGGCAAGTCTGCTGCAGTTCTCGCTTGTTCAAATAGCGGCAACACAGACAGAAGCTCATGTCGATTCACTACCCGAAAATAATCGGTGGGTGTCAAAAAATCAGCGGATTGAATCAAGCCTCGATCCAGGTATTCAAACGCGGGCTTTAATTTACTCGCTATCAGCAATTGCCCATAAATTAACGACAACAACCCATTCAGGGCGCGGTTAGGTTTGGTTCGCAGCATCCCAACGTTAGTGAGACCCGATTTACCTAGCCAATAATTAGCAATAAACTCATTCGCCTGACATAAACAGCAATGCGCTCCTGCCAAAATCGCCTTTTTGCGCTGTAGCTGTGTTTCCACCAATAATAGCTTTGCTTGCGCCTTGTCGAGAGGACTTGCGTGCCATTTCGCTAATATTGTCGAGTCAATGTAATCATCCATGCACTCAGCGTAGGCGATATAGCAAGCGATGTACAAGTTTAATAAAAGGCTGTAAAAGCATCCCCCAGAAACTTTTCTTTGGACATCCATCAGAACTAGATCCGGAATCAGTTCCAGCAAGACCAAGATGTAACGGTTGGCGCTGCTTGGGAATATAGCGTGTTCCTATTATCCAGTCCCAAAAGGAAAACAT
>VAOX01040666.1_pt1 | contig 26130 bp, 21 predicted proteins | sample 3393891 | NCBI WGS metagenome assembly VAOX01 (sample SAMN08290429, study PRJNA428436) | hydrothermal vent metagenome | isolation source: Deep-sea hydrothermal vent chimney | place: Indian Ocean: Southwest Indian Ridge | depth 2822 m m | reverse complement strand
GTGAAGTCACCTTATTGGTGATGAGCACTTTTTTCATATAGCTATACGAATCAAGAAGTTGTGCATACTTTCGTGACTCAACTGATTTTTCTAGGGTAAAGGAACGTAGACGTGCAGAATACACTAATGGGGTTACAGAAACACCTGATATGCCCACCCCCCGGATCACACCTCTCAGAGACACGCTTTGACAGCGTTCAACTAATGGATCCAGGGGCATCGCAATACCAGGTGGGAAAGTAGAAAATGCAGACGCTATTTGCTGGCAACTTATAATTTTGACAGATATTTTTCTACGACTTTAGCCGGTAGAGGAATATAACCATCCTTAATTACCACCTGCTGGCCCTGTTGCGAAAGCACCAGTTTGATAAATTCTTTTTCCAGTGGAGCCAGTGGCTTATTGGGGTGCTTATTTAGATAAACATAGAGGAAGCGTGACAATGGGTATTTACCAGAGACCGCATTTTCAGGTGTTGCCTCAATAAATTTCCCGGTATTTTTCCGGCTCAACGGAACCGCACGAACACCTGAGGTTTTATAACCAATACCTGAATAACCGATACTGTTGATAGAGCTGCTGACTGCCTGCACAACTGACGCAGAGCCGGGCTGCTCATTAACGCTGTTTTTATAATCACCCTTACACAGGGCTTTTTTCTTAAAATAGCCATAGGTACCCGACACAGAATTACGTCCAAAAAGTTGAATGTCGCGATTTTTCCAGTTACCGGCAAGGTTCAGTTCGCCCCATTTTTTAATACCTTTCTTTGCACCACATTTCAGGGTTGAAGAAAATATCGCATCCACATCCGAAATATTCAGGCCCTTTAGTGGGTTATCCTTATTTACGTAAACCGCCAGTGCATCAATTGCAACAGGAATGGCCAGTGGTTTATATCCATAACGATCTTCAAACGCAGCTATTTCCCTGTCTTTCATTTTACGACTCATTGGCCCCAGAGTTGATGTTGCCTCAGTCAGTGCAGGAGGCGCTGTTGAAGAACCTGCCGCCTGAATCTGGATATTAATATTGGGGTATAAACGCTTGAAAGACTCTGCCCATAATGTCATCAGATTGGCCAGCGTATCGGAGCCCACACTGGACAAATTACCCGAAATGCCGCTGGCCGGTTTGTACTCAGGAATACTTTTATCAACCGATACTGCAATTGCCACTGATGAAAACAGCCCCAGGCTAAATATAATACCCGCCGAGGCAGACATTAATACCGATGCAATTCTATTATAACTCATTATTTAAAACTCCAGATTATTTGAATATGTGCATTTTGCACATACAACATGAATACGCCATGACAGTGATATTACAATGATATGAATGCGATACTCTGCACTCTCATGCCAACGCAACATATAACAAAATCACGCCGCAGGAAAAAAGCAACGAAACTCGCTGCCCTCGCCTACAGTACTTTCAATAAACAGTGATGCACCATGACGATCCAGAACCTGTTTTACAATTGCCAGCCCTAACCCGGTACCCCCTCTCTCTCTGGATCTTCCTTCATCCACACGATAAAACCGCTCTGTCAAGCGTGGAATATGCTCATAACTAATACCTCTGCCCTGATCTTTTACAGCAATATTCACGCCGCTTTCATCTGCATATACAAAAAGTTCAATCAAAGCATTCTCCGGTGTATAGCGAATTGCATTGGTCATTAAATTAGTAAATGCCATACGCAGTTCATTATATTCACCGTATATTTCTATCGCCTTACTCTCGCTTTCTATTGAAAATTCAAGTCTATGCTTTTGCTGATCCTGTGCCAGTGCTTCAGATCGTATATCATCGATTAATTCATGTATATCCACTGCCCGGGATTTATCAGCAAGCGTACTGGTTTCCAGTTTTGCCAGTTCTATAAGCTCTGTAATGATTTTTTCCATTCGCTGGACTTGTTGATATATTTTTTCGAGAGGGGTCTCGGGCTGCTGTTCTGGCTGCTGTTCGGGCAATTTATTTTCCATATCTTGCAACATCTCAATATAACCGGATATTACGGTAATTGGCGTGCGCAGCTCATGTGATGCATTTGATATAAAATCATTGCGCATCTCATCCAGTTTCACTCGCTGTGTTATATCACTGGCACTTAATAAATGTTTGCCGGCCCCATAAGGGATAATATTTAAAAGTATTCTTTGCTGGTAATTCTGGAATTCCAGAGGCGAATCAAACTCATGTCGAGAAAAATACTGTGCGAATTCAGGCTGACGTATCAGGTTATCAATACGCTGCCCCAGATCCTGACTCGGCTGCAAAGAAAACATCTTACTGGCAGCGGGATTAAACCACTCTATCTCCCCCACTTTATTCAATACAATAGTAGCATAGGGTAACGCCTGAGTGGATTGTTGAAAACGTTTAAGTATTTTTGTTAATTTACGCCTGGCTTTACGCTGGCGCTTATAGAGATGATATAAGCGATAATACGCTTCTTCCCAGATTCCCCGGGTTTCAGGGGTATATTTAGAAGGTTTTGCCAGCCAGACAAGCAGACGATTCAGGTTGTATAATGTCCAGAGCATGTAAAAGATAAAACCTGCACACAATAGCTCCAGACCTGCATCCATAAAGTTGCCAAGCACCAGCAGTATTAACGACCCGGACCCCAGAAATATTAATTCTCGTTGCAGGCCATGCGTAATTTTTATACTCATAACTGTTTTGAAAACCGATAGCCACTGCCATGAACTGTCTGTAATAATACCGCCAGATCAAATGGCTCAAGCTGCTTGCGCAAACGTCTTATATGTACATCCACTGTCCGCTCCTCTACATACACCTGGGCACCCCAAACCTTATCCAGCAACTGTGTTCGTGTAAAAACCCGATCCATATGCCCCATAAAATAATGCAATAGCCGAAACTCAGTTGGCGACAGCGACAGGGCTGTCTCCCCCACTTTAACCCTCTGACTTATCGGATCAAGAAACAGCTCGCCAATTTTAATGGGCTGCTCATCTGGCATGGAGCGGCGCAATACGGCCTGAATTCTTGATTTTAATTCCCGCACTGAAAAAGGCTTGGTTATATAATCATCAGCGCCCACATCCAGACCCAGTATTCTATCCTCTTCTTCCGCTTTAGCTGTGAGCATAATCACCGGTAGCATTGAATGGTATTTTCGAATACGATGCAACAGGTCTATACCACTATTATCAGGTAACATCCAGTCTAGCAATACCAGATCAATGGCTTTTTTTTCAATAATTTCCCAGCCATCTTTAACACTAAAAGCCGATTCCAGAGAATAGCCTTCAGGGCTTAGAGAGAATTTCAGCATTTCCTGAATATCCATGTCATCTTCTACAATTAAAATATTTGCATGTTTCATAGTTTAATCTTCCTAAGGGTATTCTCTATTAATTGATTATATTCACTGGCCATGAGCAGAGGGCATAATCAATTAATAGAGGTGCCCATATGAGCATTTGATTAAAAAAAAGGCTGTTATTTTATTTCCCTCAACGCGTTTCAGCCCCTCATAAATCAGGATAATAAATCTTTTTCAATTTCAGCAAGATCAATATGGCGAATATCTTTACCCTTAACCAGATAAATCACATATTCCCCAATATTTTTTGCATGATCGCCTATGCGCTCCAGAGCTCGTGCCGCCCATACCACATCCAGTACCTGTGTAATATTTCGTGGATCCTCCATCATATAGGTAATTAACAGGCGCAAAAGATTCTGGTATTCCTTATCCGCAAGCTCATCATCTCGCACCACCTTAAAGGCAGCATCCACATCAAGGCGCGCATAGGCATCCAGTACATCGTGCAGCATTTTTCTGACATGTTCACCGAGATGGCGAATACCCGCATACTGGCTATGAAAATGGCTGTCTTTCTCGGAAAGGTGAATCGCCATCCGAGCAATTTTTTCAGCCTCATCACCAATACGCTCAAGATCTGTAATGGTTTTTATAACCGCTATCACCATGCGCAAATCAGAAGCCGCGGGCTGACGCTTAGCCAGTATCTGTGTACAGATTTCATCTATATTAACTTCAAGGGCATTTACTTTATGATCATTAAGAATTACTTCCTCTGCATCTGCCACATTCATACTTTGTAAGGCCTCAATAGATGCAGAAATTTGCTGTTCAACCAGCCCACCCATTTTAAGCACTTTATTTCGCAGGCTCTCCATTTCTTCATCAAACTTGTGTGAGATATGCTGGCCTGAATTAGTTGTTTCCATAATGCGCCTCGTCTTCTTTAGCCATAACGGCCCGTTATATAATCTTCTGTCTGTTTTTTAGCCGGGTTGGTGAAAATAGTATTAGTATCACCAAATTCCACCATTTCCCCCATGTACATAAATGCTGTTTCATCGGATACACGAGCCGCCTGTTGCATATTATGCGTAACAATAAGAATAGTGTAACGCGATTTCAGGTCATGTATAAGCTCTTCTATTTTTAATGTAGAGATGGGATCAAGAGCCGAGGCCGGTTCATCCAGCAGGAGTATTTCCGGTTCAATGGCAATTGCCCGCGCAATCACCAGTCGCTGCTGCTGCCCACCAGACAGCCCGGGGGCGCTATCATCCAGCCTGTTTTTAACTTCACCCCAGAGTGCCGCGCCTTTTAAGGCCCACTCCACCTTTTCTTCCAGAACTCTACGTTTGTTAATACCCTGTAAGCGTAAGCCATAGGCCACATTTTCAAAAATACTCATAGGAAATGGATTGGGCTTCTGAAAGACCATACCGATACGTTGGCGCAATGCCGTAACATCCACCCCAGGCTTATAGATGTTTTCCCCATCAAGACTTATCTCACCTTCAACCCGCACACTGTCAATTAGATCATTCATGCGATTAAAACATCTAAGCAGGGTTGATTTACCACAGCCACTGGGACCAATAAAGGCCGTTACGTGATTTTTTTTCATCTCAAAACTGACATCACTCAACGCCTGTGAGTCACCATAAAACAGGCTTAAATTCTTCACCTGCATAACCACTTCGCTGTCTGTATCGTTAACAGACGAAGAAGGTGCAGGCCCTATATTTGTAGCTATAGCATTCATTTTTTACTCTCCTGGTTAATTACAGCTCAACCATCAAGGGCACGGTATTTTTCACGCAGCCGATTTCTTAAACTAATCGCACTCAAATTAAGTGCAATAATCACCACCACCAGTAGAAAAGCTGTGGCATAAACCAGCGGCCGAGCAGCTTCCACATTGGGACTCTGAAAACCCACATCATATATATGAAATCCCATGTGCATAAACTTTCGGTCCAGATGCAGAAAAGGCGCATTCAGATCTAACGGCAAAGCAGGTGCCAGCTTAACCACCCCCACCAGCATCAGTGGAGCCACTTCACCAGCTGCCCTCGCAACCGCCAGAATTAAACCGGTCATAATCGCCGGACTTGCCATCGGCAGCACCACTCGCCACAGGGTTTCAATTTTAGTTGCACCCAGCGCCAGACTGCCTTCACGCAAACTGCTCGGTATACGTGACAGACCTTCTTCTGTTGCCACAATAACCACAGGCAGGGTGAGCAATGCCAGGGTGAGTGAAGACCATAATAGACCTGGCGTTCCGAATGTGGGAGCGGGCTGCGCTTCAGGGAAAAACATGTCATCTATATGGCCCCCCAGAAAATACACAAAAAAGCCCAGCCCAAATACACCATACACAATTGAGGGAACACCTGCCAGGTTGTTCACTGCAATACGTATCAGTCTCACCAGTGCCCCCTGCCTGGCATATTCGCGTAAATAAACAGCCGCTACCACGCCCAGAGGTGTCACCATAATCGCCATCAGAATAACCATTAGAACGGTGCCGAATATCGCGGGAAATATCCCGCCTTCTGTGTTGGCTTCCCGTGGATCATCGGTTATAAAATCCCACAGGTCTCCAAAGTAAAAACCCAGCTTTTGCATAACTGACATTTTATTTGGCTGCCAGGCATTAACAATATTGTTCAGAGGTATTGTTATTTCCTGACCATCAGCTGTTTTTGCTCGAATCGAATCACGGTTAATTTGCTGGTAAAGACCTTCCGTCTGTTTGAGCAAAATATTATATTCTGCCTGCTGCACTGCCTGCTGTTGATGAATATCCGCAAGTAACCGATCCGTTAATGCGTTATCCAGCTCCAGGCCGCGTTGCTTTAGCCGCAATTGCTCCAGGTTATAGTTTATTGCGCCAATATCCACTCGCTCCAGAGTTAAAATCTGCTTGCGCAAGGCTTTTGCACGGCTCAGTCGGCGCGTGAAATCCGCCCACATATTCTGTTTATCAGCCGCACTTGCTGCATTTTTCTGCCGCGAATAAACCAGCCGGTCATTTTCATATACCGCCTGTAAAAAACCATAAAAATTACCCCATTCAACACGCTCCAGCACCATCACTTCATCCGGCTGAGAGCGTTCTTTGAGGCCTTCTTCAAAGATCCACCTGAAATCACTTCCGGATATGTCTCGATTGCCGGTTTTCACCAGATAACGCGTCACATTGTCTTTTGACAGATCAACGCCGGGGACAGAACTTGCTGCAACAGTTTCTTTTTCGATCACTTCAGCAATCACCGTCATTGATGTTCTGTTTTTCTCAAAATAGAACATATCAACATTAGCCGGCCAGAAATGGCTCATGCCACGCACCATTATGAGTAATAATAAACCGACTACTGCCACCAGTGCGATACTAATAGCCCCTGCATTCATCCATATCCAGGGTGTTCCACCTTTAAACCACTGACGCATCATAACCCACTGTACCTCTTTCGCAGCCGATGACGAATAACCTCTGCAATGGTATTAAAAAAGAAAGTAAACAGAAAAAGAATCAATGCCGCCAGAAATAACACACGGTAATGCGTACTGGCCACTTCAGCCTCAGGTACCTCTACCGCAATATTCGCCGCCAGGGTTCGCATCCCCTGAAAGATACTCATATCCATCAGCGGTGTGTTACCTGTGGCCATTAACACAATCATGGTTTCGCCCACAGCTCGACCAAAACCCATCATAATTGCAGAAAAAATGGCCGGGCTGGCAGCCGGTAAAACCACATTCATCATGGTTTGCCAACGTGTTGCACCCAATGCCAGAGACCCCCGCACCAGATGCTGAGGCACGCTGAACAATGCATCCTCAGCAATTGAGAATATCGTAGGTATAATTGCAAAACCCATGATAAGCCCAACAACTAGTGAGTTTCTCTGATCGTAGCTAATACCCCACTCATTACTCATGTACGCTCGCATATCTCCACCAAACAGCAACTGCTCAATGGGCAGACTTAATTTCATGGAAAGCCAGATTAAAAACAATACAACTGGAATGAGCAATGCCGCTTCCCAGCCTTCAAATTTTGAGCGTCCGGGAACATGCCCCCAGACCCAGGCACAAAAAATAAAGCCTGCTGGTAAGGCAATTAATAATGTAAACACCCCCGCCAGATGGGTCTCAACAAAAGGTGCCAGCCACAACCCCGCCAGAAATCCAAGAATAACCGTTGGTAGCGCCTCCATAATTTCGATGGAAGGTTTCACGGTGGTACGCATCCGTGGCGACATAAACTGAGCCGTGAATATAGCACCCATAATTGCAATGGGCACAGCAAAAATCATCGCATAAAATGCGGCTTTAATGGTGCCAAACGACAATGGGATCAGACTTAGCTTTGGCTCAAACTCATTTGTAGAAGCGGACGACTGCCATATATAGTCCGGCTCGTCATAGCCTTCATACCAGACCTTCTCCCACAACACCTCCCATGAAATTTCAGGGTATTCGTTTCTGACCTGATATACATGCAGGCGTTGCTCATTATCCAGCGCAAGCAGATGCTCTGCCCGTGCAGACCAGGCCAGTTGAGTAATCGCTGTATTTGCCGTGTTTAACTGCGCCAGCGTTCTATGGGATGTTGCATAATAAAGCGTTACATTACCCGCCATATCAGACACGGCAAACCCCTTACGGCGCTGCTCTGATGCAATCACATTCACCTGCCGTTCTGATCCTGATTCTGAACTCGGCTCCGGCCCATGATCTGGCCCATAAAATGTGCGAATAAAGGTCAGCACTTTCCCATTCAGCCGCGCTTTTTTATCCTTCACCGGCATCCATTGTTGCACTTCACCATTTTCAAGCCCCAGCAACAGCGAAGTTCCCCCCAGCAATAGCTCAAGGCTGCTAATTTTATGCGTTAATTCGTAACCAGCAGGGCTACCAGTAAAGCCCTCACTGCTGATCAGATAATCATTCAGAACGCCCCGTTCAGTGGACACATAGAGGTGCTTGAGATCAGGCGTTAAAGCAATCGAAGCCGCAGTGCCTGACTGCCGGGTAAGCGGTTGCTCATACCGAGCCTGTAGCTCAGTTGTCACTTCTTCTGTAATAAAGGATTCTTCCTGAGCAAAACGTGCAAAGACCAGCCTGTTATCCGATGTCACACCCGCCAGCCCGGCCCCTTCGGAGCCGAGCTGGAGCGTGATATGTGTTAGTGGCAAAGACGATTCATCCAGCACCAGAGGAGACTCCCCCAGTGGGTACTCAAGTAAGGGACTCAGGGTACGAACATTATCAGGATAGCTCAACTCAAAAGCATAGCGCAACACCAGCACACTGCCATTAGAGAGTCCCAGGGCCACTCGATCCAGATTCTGGCTCGCACTGGTAATTTTTGCCGGTAACGCCAGCAACTCACTCAGAATAACATTGCCTGTTACTGTTTCAAAGAAAATGACCTCGCCCTGGTCAGTAAAGCGCACCGCCATGCTGCCCCGTTCTTCAAGCCCCATTATCAGGGTTTCAGCATTACCGACATCAGTTCCAGGCACAGTATAGTGCGCCACTTCATCCACCTGTGCGGATTCAAACATCGGCACAACAACTTGCAACAGGTAAAAGAAAATAAGCAGTATCGCAAAAATAACGCTAATACCGCCAGCCGATATCGCATACCGGGCCAGACGGTCTTTCAATGCCCGCCTGGTATATTTCAGTTGATGTAATCTATCTGTCATGGAGCTACATGTTACAGAGCTGTTATTACAGAAATGTTACGATTTATGACAGTCATCTGAAAGGCTTTACGAAATCAACACAAACACAGCTAAAGAGGCATAGTCCATATGAAGTAGCGAAAGATACTACAACGAATTCTAAATATATGTCCTATGATTAGATAAATCCGAATAAACATCACTATCACGCTATTACCACATGACAATAGAACGACAACGCAATACAGCCTATATGCTGGTCGGGTTTGGCCTGCCAATTCTGTATTTTGCCACTAACAGCTCAAACGGCTACAGCTCTATTGAGGTGCACACCCTCATGGAAACGCTGGCAACCGCACTGGGGCTATTTGCAGGCGCACTGGCCCTCATCCGATTTTACAGCCACGGTGGAACTTACTTTCTGATTATCGGAGCCGGTTTCATCGGTGTCGCGTTTCTTGATGGCCATCATACCCTGATATCATCTAGCGCATTACAACATCGTTTTTCTTCAGATTTATCCGCTTTCCTGCCCTGGAGCTGGCTTTCCTCACGCCTGCTTCTATCACTGACTGTTTTATCAAGCTTATTTTTTTTAAAGAGACACGCTTCACAACCCGCACCCGCAAAATCAGTTTATAGCGCGACAACATTGATAGTGCTCTTCAGCTTCGCACTATTTGCCTTCACATCACTACCTGATGGGTATTTTAATAATCAGTTTCTCCACCGCCCGCAGGAGCTACTCCCCGGTTTGTTCCTGGCAGTAGCACTCATTGGTTACTACCAGACTGGAAACTGGAAAAAAGATGAGTTTCAGCACTGGCTCATAATCGCTATCATTATCAATCTGGTAGCGCAGTTGTGCTTTATGCTCTGGTCATCAAAATTATTCGATGCGGCGTTTACTACAGCGCATTTACTAAGAACTCTGAGTTATGTATGTGTACTTATCGGCCTTGGAGCAAGCATTTTAAAATCATACAAAAACGCAGAAACAGAGTCAAAACTCATCATAAAAACACAAAAGGCACTTGAGGCCAGTGAGGTTAGAAACAGAACACTTGTCAGTTCTCTCGTAGATGGCATGGTTACTATTAATGACACGGGTATTATAGAAAATATAAACACCTCCGGGTGCCGTATATTTGGATATTCAAAACTTGAGCTACTGGGTAAAAACATAAAAACACTCATCCCGGAATATCACCCTGAAAATAACAACAAAAAATCTGATGCACATAAAAAAACAACTCATGTAAATATTATAGGAAACATACAAAAAACAACTGGCCTGAAAAAAACAGGCGAAAAATTCCCTATTGACCTCTCTGTTAGTGAAATGATGATAGGTGGCTATAAAAAATACTCAGGCATTATACGAGATGACACCGAACAAAATAAAATTAAAAATGAAATAATATCATCCAAAAACGAAGCCATATTAGCCAACAGAGCAAAAAGCGAGTTTCTTGCCACAATGAGCCATGAAATACGCACTCCCATGAATGGTGTTATAGGCATGTCTGAATTGCTACAGAACACAGATCTGAGCCCCGAGCAGCAGGATTATGTTGACACTATAATATCTTCTGGCCATGCATTAGTTGAGTTAATAAACGACATTCTTGAATTCTCTAAAATTGAAGCTGGAAAAATAGAACTGGAACGTATATCCTTTAACCTTAAAAGCACAATACATGAAATAATTCAACTTCTTTCAATCAAAGCTAATGAAAAAAATATCGAGTTGATGTTTAACTACCACAGTAATTGCCCACAACAGATCATAGGAGACAAGGGAAAGATCAGACAAATTCTGTTAAATTTAATTGGAAATGCTATAAAATTTACCGAAAAAGGCCACGTTACAGTCGATATTGACTGCACGCCTTCTGATGGAAATGTAAGTTTTCATTTCAAGATACAGGACACTGGAATTGGAATTGAAAAAATAAAAATTGATAAATTATTTGAAGCTTTTACCCAGGCAGACGGGTCTACCAGTCGAAAATACGGTGGAACCGGGCTAGGACTTTCAATTAGTAAAAAACTGGTGTGCTTAATGAAGGGTGAAATTGGCATTGAAAGCACTCTGGGAAAGGGATCTAATTTCTGGTTCAATCTAGACCTTGAGAAAGAAACCGTAGAATATGAAAAAAATACAAATTATAATTCAAAAAACAGAAAAACACATAATCATGAAATAAACATCGACAATATTAAAGGCAATATATTGCTGGTAGAAGACATCGTAGTTAACCAGAAAGTTGCAACTGGATTACTCAGCAATTTCAACCTGAGTATTGATATTGCCAACCATGGGCTGGAAGCAATACAGATGATCGCTGATAAAAAATACGATCTTATATTAATGGATTGCCAGATGCCCGTAATGGATGGTTTTGAGGCCACCAGAATAATACGAAAGACAGACACCGATATAAAAATTATAGCTGTTACAGCAAATGCATTATCAGAAGATCAGGAAAAATGTATAGATGCAGGAATGAATGACCACCTTGGAAAACCATTTAATCGCGACCAGTTAATTAAAAAACTTAATAAATGGCTTCCAAAACACAGTATAAACCACCTGAACCACACGAAAAATATCGGCAATGAACCCCACAAAATCACGACATTACAACATGTTACATATAAAAAACTGGATGAAATGAAATCCATAATGGGCGATGTATTCCCGGAATTAATACCCGCCTATATAGAACAGTCTAATCTCATAACTGGATCCATGCTAGAGGAACTTAACAATAACAACCTGAAAACTCTTGAACGCCATGCACACAGCATGAAATCAAGTAGCGAAAATCTTGGTGCCGTGCCTCTTAGTTTTCTATCAGAGGATCTTGAAAAAATGACACGTGAAAATATAGTTATTGATGATTTAAAGAAAAAAATAATAGAAATAACTGATGAGTATAAACAGGTTAAAGTTCAGTTGTTAAAATATAGATAAGTTAAAATACAATCAAAAAAAACTGGAGCCATTATGCCCGAATTAAAAAAAATTATGATAATTGATGACAGCAAGGTATCACGAATGATGATCTCTTCCATTATTAAAAAAAAGCATACAAACGTAGAGCTACTCGAAGCATCCGATGGAAAAGAAGCAATTGAGTTATCAACTAAAAATGATATTGATTTTTTTTCAGTAGACCTTAACATGCCCGGGATAGATGGATTAGAACTAATTTCAATTCTAAAAAAACATTTTCCTGAATCAAAATTTGCACTTTTAACAGCCAACATACAGGACACTGTAAAGGAAAATGCCATAAATATCGGTGCGAAATGCTTTAACAAACCCATAAGCGAAGACAACATTAATAATATGATGGAGTATTTTTATGGCTGATACTATACAACTTTCCGAGCTTGAACAGGATCTTCTCACTGAATTGTTCAATCTGGGCGTTGGTAATGCTGCGGCATCACTCAGCACCATGGTCAGGCAGGAAATAAAACTCTCTGTTCCTCAGGTAGAATTTTTAGCTGTACAGCATCTTACTGAAAAGCTTGGCAGCGAAAACTCTATATGCAGTGTCTCTCAGCTCGTCTCCGGGCCTTTCACCGCTCAGTCAATGCTCCTGTTTCCAGAAAAAAACAGCCTGGAAATTGTTCGAAAATTAATGGGCGAAGACCTGCCTGATGACACCATTAGAGAGCTTCAAAAAGAAGCTTTTTCTGAAATTGGGAATATAGTACTAAATGCCTGCATTGGCTCTTTCTCTAACGCACTAAATGAAGAGTTCAAGCTTGACTTACCTGTGTTCGAACTCGCAAAACCAGGTAAACTATTCAATACTCGGGATAACAACAATGGAACCGCACTCTTTATTCGGATTCACCTAACCCTGAGCGAAAGCAAGATAACCGGCTATATGGCATTTTTAATGGGAGCCCTGTCACTTGAACAATTAAAGGATATGCTTGCCAGGATGTTAGCGAGCATTTAATCTGAATGAATAAAGCTGCTCTATAACGAAACAAGCGCAGTATCACATACAAAAATTATCACGCGTACGTTTTGCATCAGAAAATATTTTCATCAACTGCTCTCCATCAGATGCCAGAATCGCCTGCTTTAAAATATCCAGCTCGTTCTGATATCGCTGCATCATAGCAAGAATGGCCTCAGAGTTGTTCAGACAGATATCACGCCACATCGTCGAATCACTGGATGCGATTCGAGTAAAATCGCGAAACCCACCCGCCGCATATTTAAACACTTCATCTGCATCGTCCATTTTATTTAATGAGTCAACAAGCGCAAATGCAAGCACATGGGGTAAATGACTAGTGGCCGCCAGCACAAGATCATGATGTCGAGCACCCATTTCATCCACCTGAGCGCCAGCTGCCTGCCACATTTCACGTACTTTATGAATGTCCGCCTCTGCATTCTCCTCCAGTGGTGTCAATACCACTCGACGCTCTTCATACAGGCCGGGGAAAGCCGCTTCCACACCCGATTTCTCAGTGCCTGCAACCGGGTGACCCGGGACAAACTGTTTTACTTTTATCCCGAGTTTTTCTACTGCCGCTTCAATCACCGTATGCTTGGAACTGGCACCATCAGTAACAATGGCATGGGCCTGCAAATGCGGCTCTATTCTCTGAAACACATCGGCCATAGCACCTATAGGTACCGAGATAAAAATCATATCCGCATGGGGAACCGCTTTGATATAATCCGTTTCATAGTTATCTATTACACCCAGTTTTTTTGCTTTTTTCAGGTTTTCCAGGCTACGCCTCTGATCACGTCCAAGCCCGGTAATCTGCTTTACATGGCCTGATTTTTTCAACGCAAGCGCCAGAGAACCACCAATCAAACCCGTTCCAATTACACATAAATGCTTAATCATTAGCTTTCGAACTCTTCAATATCTGCTCAAGCGCTTTCAGAACACGTTTATTCTGATCCTCCGTGCCAATTGTTATTCTAAGGTGCTCTGGCATATTATAACTGGCAACCGGTCGTACGATTACACCTTCTCTTAACAGTTTTTCATACACCGGCATTGCATCGCGCTTAAGATTGACTGCAATAAAATTTGCTATACTGGGGATGTATTCCAGACCCAGTTGCTCAAAAGCAAGGCCATACTGCTTTAAACCCTGCGAGTTTAAAGCCACACTATTGGTAACGTGTAACTGATCCTCTATTGCCGCAAGCGCTGCTGCCTGCGCCACCATATTGGTGTTAAATGGCTGCCTGACACGATTTAAAATATCAGCGACATCAGGGTGAGAGATAGAATAACCAATACGTAATCCCGCCAGCCCATAAATTTTAGAAAACGTTCTAGTTATAATGAGGTTTTTATATTTTCTTAATAACGCAGTGCTATTCGGTTTCAGATCCTCCGGCATATACTCATAATAAGCTTCATCAAGCACAACCAGTACATCGCTAGCCACGTTTGCAAGAAAATCGTCCAGCTCATCCGGCGTCAGCCATGTGCCCGTTGGATTATTCGGGTTAGCAATAAAAACAAGCTGGGTGGAGTGGTCTATTAGTTCTGAAATTGCAGACAGGTCATGGCCATAGGGCATCTGAGAGTGATCCTCAGAAAAAGCGCTGGCTACTCTGGACTGCGCCCCTGTTGCCTGTACAACCAGTGGATATACCGCAAATGAATACTCAGAATAAACAGCCGATTTTTCAGGCGTCAGAAATGCCCTGGCTGTTAATTCGAGGATATCGTTTGAGCCATTACCCAATGTAATACACGATGAATTAACACCGTGTTTTTCTGCCAGCGCTTTACTTAATTTATGCCCTGCACCATCAGGATAACAATTAATATCTGCCATTACAGCCTGAGCAGCGTTTATTGCGCTCAGGCTCGGCCCCAGTGGGTTCTCATTTGAAGCCAGTTTAATAGCATGACTAATACCCAGCTCACGCTCAAGCGCTTCAACGGGCTTACCCGGCAAATAAGGCTTTAAAGCCTGTACTCCGGGCACGGCATTCTTTAAAAACTGATTCATAACGTTTCAACTTAAATACATTTGTGTTTAACACATTTCATTAGCCAGAGAGCGGTAAAATAATCAGAATTACCTGAGAACAGCTCGGGGATAGGAACCTAAAATGCGAACCATTGCTGACTCATGCTCTATTTCAGCCAATGCTTCTGATAAATTGTTATCATCTTTATGCCCTTCAATATCAATAAAAAAGACATACTCCCATACACCCTGGCGCGAAGGGCGTGATTCGATTTTACTCATGCCTATTTCACGCTCTGCCAATGGCTTAAGCAAATGATGCAATGCACCCGGCCTGTTATTTGTGGTGATCAGCAGAGATGTTCGGTCATTACCGCACGGCAACACTTCGTTTTTGCCAATAACAATAAACCGTGTAGTATTGTCTGCCTCATCCTCAATTTCTGAACATAGTACTGGAACTTCATAAATTTCAGCCGCTTTTATACCCGCAATCGCCGCAGCCCCACTTTCCTCTTTTACAAGGCACACCGCTTCTGCATTACTGCGCACGGCATATAGCTCGGCTGTCGGCAAATTAACATCAAGCCATCGCCTGCATTGCGCGAGAGACTGCTGATGCGAATAAACTTTAGTAATTTCTTTAAGATCGGTTTCTTTACTGATTAAATTATGTTGAATACGTAAGTCCACTTCGCCGCAGATGTTCAATGAGGAGTTAATCAATAAATCAAGAGTATGTGATATAACACCTTCAGTTGAATTTTCAATTGGAGCCACACCAAAATGTGCCTGACCCGCTTCGACTGCGCGAAATATTTCTTCTATACTATCAACAGGGCACTGCTTAATTGCCGAGCCAAAGTGTTTACTGGCCGCGACATGATTGTAAGTTCCTGCTGGCCCCAGAAATGCAATTTTAACAGGTTTTTCCAGTGCCAGGCAGGCAGACATAATTTCACGAAATAAAAATGCCATGGACTCATCATCTAGCGGCCCTTTATTGCGTTTTTTTATTTCGGTTAATACCTGCGCTTCTCGCTCAGCCCGATAGAAATGCTCAGTTTCACCAGCCCTGATTTTTATTTCAGCGACCTGTTGTGCACACTGCGCCCGCTGATTAATCAGAGACTGGATTTTTTTATCAATCCCGTCAATCTGATCTCTTATATCCGATAGTTTACTTTGTTCACTCATTTTTTTACTGGTTGGCTTTATTGGCTACAGGCCTGATTAAATCAATCTAACCGATAATACATCATCTATACTGGAAATTTTATCCAGCGTGGAATCATCCGGTCTGGTTTGAAGATCGATTAAGGTATAAGCCAACTGATTGCGAGATTCATTGGCCATGTGAACAATATTAACACCACACTCACCTAACCGATGAGATATCTGAGCCAGCATATCGGGCCTGTTAGTATTGGCTATAGCCAGCCTTGATTCGCCCTGACGTGAAAGTTTAATATCTGGAAAATTAACCGAATTTCGGATATTGCCATTTTGTAAAAAATCTTTTAACTGATCGGCAATCATAACGGCGCAATTATCTTCTGCTTCGGATGTTGATGCACCCAGATGCGGCAAGGTATAAACACCCGCCTGACCTTTCATTTCATTTGATGGAAAATCACTAACAAATGCACCTATTTTGCCCGCATTAATAGCTGCCAGTACCGCAGCATCATCGACAATACCTTCTCGGGCAAAATTTAGAACCACCGCGCCGTCTTTCATTGTTGCGATGCTCTCCGCGTTTAATAAATTACGCGTTGCATCAATGAGTGGCACATGGAACGTCACAAAATCAGCCTGACGAAATAACTCATCAACCGAGTCCATCTGCTTTGTATTTGATGATAACTGCCAGGCATGCTTAACGGTTATTGATGGATCATAACCAATCACATTCATACCGAGCACACCCGCTGCATTTGCTACCTGCGCACCAATAGCTCCCAGACCAATAACACCCAGCGTTTTACCCGGCAATTCAAAGCCTGCAAATTTTTTCTTACCGGCCTCCACCGCTTTGCTAACCTCTTCATCAGTACCTGTAAGCTCAGTAGTATAATGCCAGGCAGGGATCAGATTCCTACAGGCAATAAGCATACCCGCAATAACCAGCTCTTTAACCGCGTTGGCATTGGCACCAGGTGCGTTAAAAACCACAATACCGCGCTCCGACATTTTATCGACAGGTATATTATTAACCCCCGCCCCTGCACGACCAATAGCTTTCACTGAACTGGCCACAGGCACATCGTGCATTTTAAATGAACGCAACATAATGGCATCCGGGTCATTAATATCTTCATCCACCTGATATCCTTCAGATGTCAGTCGGTCGAGACCCTGTGATGAAATCGCATTGTAGGTTTTTATATTAAACATTTTTAAATCCTGTAATTAACATCAGATATCACTGCCCCGTAATTCAGAGAAGCGACCTGACACTTTATATACCTGAAATGTAGAAAACCTGCCACAAACCGGCAGGCCAGTAAGGAATCAGGGGGGAAGCCGATTAGCCATTATTTTTTTCGAAGTCTTTCATATATTCAATTAATGCGTTAACGCCGGCTTCTGGCATCGCATTATAAATGCTCGCCCTCATACCGCCTATAGATCGATGGCCTTTTAATGTATGTAACCCTGCTTTTGCCGCACCTTCAAGAAAAGCCGCGTCCAGCTCTGCATTCGCCAGAGTAAACGGCACATTCATTAAAGAACGGCATTCAATATCAACCGGACTGGAGTAAAAACCCGAATCGTCAATTGCAGCATACAGATTAGCGGCTTTTCTACGATTGATTTCCTCAATTGCGTTAATACCCCCGTTATCTTTAAGCCATTCAAACATCAGGCCCGCCAGATACCAGCTATAGGTTGCCGGAGTATTATACATGGAGCCATTATCAGCCATGGTTTTATAATCAAGCATGGTCGGCATGCCACCAATAGCATTACCGATTAAATCCTCTCGTACAATAACAATGGTTAAGCCGGCCGGGCCAATGTTTTTCTGCGCCCCTGCATAGATAATGCCGAACTGACTCACATCAATAGCTCTGGATAGAATTGTTGATGACATATCCGCAACCAGTGGAACATTTGTCTGCGGTACAAACGCAAACTCTACGCCTACAATGGTTTCATTCGGCGTGTAATGCAGATAAGCCGCATCGTCATTTGTATTCCACTGCGACTGTGCCGGTACCGTTGTAAATTTTGAATCCTCTGAACTGGCAACCACATTGATTTCGCCATAGCGTTTGCCTTCCGCAATGGCCTTTTTAGACCACTGCCCTGTCAGAACATAATCTGCTTTACGCCCTGAACCCATAAGATTAATGGGAACCGCAGCAAACTGGGAACTGGCTCCTCCCTGCAAAAATAAAACTTTATAATTTGCAGGAATCTGCATGATTTCGCGCAAATCAGCTTCTGCTTTCTCTGCAATAGAAATATACGTTTTACCCCGATGCGACATTTCCATCACGGACATGCCTGTTCCCTGCCAGTCAAGCATTTCCTGCTGTGCTTTTTTCAAAACGTCTTCCGGTAATGCTGCCGGCCCTGCACTAAAATTATATATTCGGCTCATTGCCTACACCTTAATAAAAAATAAAAAAAATCTACCGAATTTCAAACTCACAGAAACACTATTCAGCTACTGCCTCATCATCCTCTGCTAATAACTCAATACGCTCAATTTCCACCAGCTTTTCTGTTTCTGAGAGACGAATCAATCGTACGCCCTGTGTATTTCTACCCATAACCCGCACTTCTTCAACGCTGGTTCTAATCAGCGTACCGCCATCAGAAATCATCATAAACTCATCCTGTTCTGTCACCTGAACAGCCCCCACAACATCGCCATTGCGCTCAGAAGTCTGAATTGAAATAACTCCCTGGCCACCACGCCCCTTACAGGCATATTCACTGGTCGAGGTGCGTTTGCCATAGCCTTTTTCGGTTGCTGTTAATATAGAAGCGTTTTCATCTACGACAATTAAGCTAATCAGTTTCTGACCTTCTTTCATCCGAATACCGCGCACACCGGCTGCTGTGCGCCCCATTGCCCGTACATTGGCTTCATTAAAGCGTATCGCCTTACCTGAGCTGGCAAGCAGCATGATATCCTTGCTTCCATCGGTGAGTGCCACATCAACCAGGATATCATCATCACGTAAATCCAGCGCAATAATACCGCCGGCTCGCTGATTAGAAAACGCCGTTAACGGTGTCTTCTTAACCGTGCCTGAACTGGTTGCCATAAAGATAAAGTGGTTTTCATCGTACTCGCGAACGGGTAACACCGCATTAATACGCTCACCATCTTCAAGTGGCAATAAATTAACAAGCGGCTTTCCCCTGGCACCCCGACTGGCCGAAGGTAGCTGATAGACTTTAATCCAGTAAGCTTTACCCTTGCTGGAGAAGCACAGAAGTGTGTCATGCGTATTAGCAATAAACAGTTTATCGATAAAATCTTCCTGCTTCATGCGTGTTGCCGACTTGCCTTTGCCTCCACGTTTCTGAGTAGAGTAATCGGTAAGCGGCTGAGATTTGGCATAACCCTCATGGGAAAAAGTCACCAGCACGTCCTCTTCAGTAATCAGATCTTCCATGCTCAGATCCAGCTGACTTTCTAATATTTCAGAACGCCGCTCATCACCAAACTCTTCTTTTATTGCTGCCAGCTCTTCGCGAATCACTTCCATTAAACGATCAGGGCTTGCAAGTATTTTGATTAACGCCTTGATAACATCCAGAATTTCCTTAAATTCACTGAGTATCTTATCCTGTTCAAGCCCCGTTAATCGGTGCAGGCGCAGCTCTAAAATAGCCTGTGCCTGGGCTTCAGACATATGATAGCCATCCTGGTGAAGACCAAACTCATCTTTCAGAAACTCCGGGCGTGAGACTTCCGTCCCAGCACGTCCCAGCATATCCGACACCATGCCCACGGGCCATATACACGCTACCAGACCGGCTTTGGCTTCAGCAGAATTGGTTGATTTTTTTATCAGTGCAATAACTTCATCGATATTAGCCAGTGCAATCGCCAGACCCTCTAAAACATGGGCGCGATCACGGGCTTTGCGCAATTCATAAAGTGTGCGGCGTGTAACCACTTCGCGACGATGGCGAACAAAGGCCTGGAGAATATCTTTCAGGTTAAGTAATTTTGGCTGGCCATCGACCAGTGCCACCATATTAATGCCAAATACGGTTTGCATTGATGTCTGCTTAAACAGATTATTAAGCACCACTTCGGCAACATCTCCTCGGCGCACTTCCACCACCATGCGCATGCCATCTTTATCCGACTCATCACGAATCTCAGTGATGCCTTCGATTTTTTTCTCTTTTACCAGTTCCGCAATTCGTTCAATCAGACGTGCTTTATTAACCTGGTAGGGCAATTCATGAACAATGATTTTCTGTTTGCCATTCTCCGCGGTTTCAATTCCAGCACGTGCCCGCATAAACATACGGCCACGGCCCGTGCGATAGGCTTCACGAATCCCTCGGGTACCATTAATAAAGGCCGCCGTGGGTAAATCAGGCGCGGGAATGTAATCCATTAAGCCATTTATGTCGATATCCGGATTATCAATGATGGCAAAACAGGCATTAATTACTTCATCAATATTATGCGGCGGAATATTCGTTGCCATGCCCACTGCAATGCCCGCAGAGCCATTCACCAGTAATGTAGGTATACGCGTAGGCATGACCGTGGGTTCACTTTCAGAGCCATCATAGTTTTCAGCAAAATCGACGGTTTCCTTGTCGAGATCCGCCAGTATTCTATGCGCGATTTTCGCCATACGGACTTCGGTATAACGCATTGCTGCTGGCGCATCGCCATCAACAGAACCAAAGTTACCCTGGCCATCAACCAGCATATAGCGCATCGAGAATGGCTGAGCCATGCGCACTATGGTGTCATAAACCGCTGTATCACCGTGCGGGTGGTATTTACCAATAACATCACCGACCACACGCGCCGATTTCTTATAGGGCTTGTTCCAGTCGTTGCCCAGCACACTCATTGCATAGAGCACACGGCGGTGAACTGGCTTTAAACCGTCCCGTACATCGGGCAATGCCCTGCCAACAATTACGCTCATCGCGTAATCAAGGTAGGACTGACGCATTTCGTCTTCCAGGTTGACAGGTACTATTTCTTTGGCAAAATCAACCATATGATGCTTGTTTCCCTTGATTTATATGGGGTTATTTTTACGTGATCATAGCAGCCCCTGCTAAAGGGCATTGATCAGGAATATAAAGCCGGAAATAATACCATAAATCAGCGCCTGGCGGTAATTGATGTGCAAGCCTGGAATAATCGGCTGAATCATCCTTATTCGCGCTCAACTGATCTTTTCAGGTTAATCCGGGGTAGCAGGTAAACTACTGGGGAATTACCTGTTTTTAAAGCAGATAATAAAGTACTGGTGTGATAAAAATGGCCGATGCCGCGGGCATGCTGAGACACACAACTGCATTATGACCCTTACACTATGCCAGTCAAAATTGATATACTTACGCGTATTAGTACAGACTGGCAGCTGGCATGTTGAAAATGCCATGAAACCCTCCCTCAATGTCCATCATCCGCATCCCTGCGGTTGATGGTTTTAAATTAACAGGCCTTAAATCCTGGATTAATTCCTTTCAACTCATTGAGTATAAATCATGCCATGCCCTGAGATGGATACCTGTTGCATACGATTACTCACCTCTGCATTTGCCTGTAACAACATTGAACCATTTACCCGCAGTATTACAGGAATCATTAGAAATCATCAGGTGCGTTTCGGTGCCAGCACCTTCACAGTCACCCGTTGATGAACAGTCAGTTTCAACAAAAGTATCCGCACCATGCTGACTCACAACCGCAGGTGGCTGATCGGAATTAAACCATTGGTAAGGTGATTTTACACCAGGGCCAGACAGGCGAATCGCATTTCCACCCGGCAATGGCTTAACTGTAAACGCGGTATCGACAACATGAGCCGTTGTACCCAACGGGGCGTTTATGGCAATTACATCTTTGCTCCCGCCCACCGCATTACTGCCATCCATACTGATTATACCGCCGTGCATATGGAAACTGGAATTCCCGGCAAGATCAACACCACGCATAGGATGACCAAAATTCACCGTATTATTCGGCAGAGAAAAATTACGGATTGCTGAACCAAATACACGTAAGATTGCATTACCCGATAGTTTCACAGTGTCGTTTAATAAATTATTAACGGCAGTAGCTGGCGAACCGGAAATCGCTGCTATTTCTCCTCCATAAAACCAGGTATCACCACAGGCGCTATTAAATGAGGTATTATAAAAACCACTGGTTGCAACAATTTTTGAACCGAACCAGTAATGCACAGCCAGTGCCGCACTACCCGAACAACTGTCATTCCATGCCCAGGTTTGTGAATTTACTCCGTTCACCTGAATCTCAACATCCGACCAGGTCGAATTTCCACCGCCTCTCCAGAACACAGTAGAACCTGTACCACTGCTGGTCACTGTCAGATTCTGAAAAGTAAGATCAACACAGTTCTGCACACTTATCGCCTCATTAGAAGCTGATATTTTCGTTGTATTTACACCTGCACCTCGCAGTGTAGTCCAGCCCGAATTACCGCAGACATACTGACCAAATGTGCCAGCGCCAATATCTACAAGCAAAGGCGCTTCAGCAGATGGCTGGCGCGTGGCAGATATCCAGTCAGTAACCTCAGACATCGAAGAAAAACAGTCATCCAGCACACCACAATCTGTTCGCAGCGCGATCTGAGATGCCGTGGGATTTATTTGCGCCTGAACAATAGCGGGTGCAATAGAAAAGGCCAGTAATACAGCCGGAATACCTGAAACTGATTTATACATATTAACTCCTGTTAGTGATTTATTTTTATTTTACGAAAAGAGCAGCACAATTAAAAAGAAATGTATGCTGGTCAAATACTTCATGTAGTCGCATAATTATCCACATATTTTAAAAAAAAAATAGTGACTCAGTTCACGTGCGCATATTAATATATATATATTAGTCAATTTAATTTCTAATTATTCAAGCATCATTACTTGAAACTGCGTAACATAAGGTACACAAAAGCAATTATTCATTTTATTAGAATATTTTAAAATACTGGTAAGACAGCAGAAATAATCTCAGATATTAAGCACAAAATAAAATATTTTTTGAAAAATGCTCCAGGACACCTGGCGAATCAAAAAAACACCAGACAGATAAAAATAATATAAGTAACATGTTATTAGAAATTGAAAGTTCTGTTAAAATTTTCTGTCTAATCCATAATCAGGACACTCAATAGCTATACCTTAATATTTTCATTTAATTATGAAAAACACCTTTGCTTTTCTTTTTATTGCACGGCACCGCTCTGTTCAGAACCAGAGGCTGTTTTCACAATTGCGCTCGCACTCACATATATGGATCCGATTAAAAGCCATGCTTCTGGCGCAGACAGTATTTTAGCCATTTACTGAGAAGTCGATTCAACTGCCACTTCTGCCTGAGTGCATCTGAGGGCAGATTATCCAGTACCAGACGACCATGATGTAATTTACCTGACATAACCTCTGCCAGCCCAGCATCATGGTATATGCGAATTTTCAGATTAGGCTCCATACGCCGCTCTGCACCTGAGCTAAAACAGTAACTTAAAATCAGTGTAGTGGTAAACTGACTGCGCTCTTTAATTTGAAGATACAAACTCATATGCCCTTCAACTTCAGAGATAGCACTGCTTTTTATGGACATCAGATCAGGAATCAGCTTACGCAGCTTCATGTAATTATCTTCATACATATCCATCAGGCTCACAAAATCGACCGGTTGTACATCTTCACAACCATACTGGCTTGTTTTCTGCCTGTATTTTGCCAAACAACGTTTTGTCATTCTTACACTCATACCCTAAAGGGCACCACGTGCCTGTTTTGCTATTCCTTCAACTTTTAGCCTGACGCGTAATTGCCGAAATTTTTCCTCCTCAATATTATCTTTAAATAGCAGCACAGACAAATATTTGCTGTTTTCAGGCTTGATCCAGCGCGAGAAGTATGAATAGAAATCAACCAGAGATATAGTGGATGTTTTTTGAAATTCAACGGGTCTGGCCGATTTAAAATTCAATAATGCAAAGTATGGTGTTATTACACTCCCTGGCAGCAACTCTGCCCACACCCGCCTGTTTGATTTGAAACCGCCAGGCGACAATTCAATATCAGGCACTTCACTTTCCAGTGCGCCGTCATAAATTAGCCAGCAACCATCTTCCCTCCAGTGAAGCTGTCGTAAGCGGTTATTTTTTAATTCGGAAATCGTAAAATATACAAGCACTAACACAACAAATAAATTAATGAGCAAAAAGCCTGTATTTAGCATCACTGTCGAAAGTTGCTCAATGGATAATAATGCAGCAGAAAATAGTGAAATAACACTGACGACAAGTATAATGGCTTTGTGGGTTCTGGAGGGGCGCACTTCAAACAGAAGCTGACTAGCGTACTGTCTGGCGTATTGTCTGGACAAGTTCGGATACATTATTATCAGATGATTGCATATGCCCTAAAAACAGATCGAATAAAAGCTGATCCGGGTAGTCCAGCAACAGGTCGAAGGTGTTTTTCTGCGCTAAACCCAGCAAACTATACTCATTATTAACAAACTGATTCAATATAATATCCAGCTCAAGCATGCCTCGCCGACAACGCCAGCGAAGCGCCGAATTAACCCGCTCCGGCATCGCATTTTGATGGCGCACCTGTTCAGCCATCAGAAAGATCTCTTAACCATAATTTTTTTAATTTCACTGATGGCTTTCGTTGGGTTTAGCGCTTTTGGACAGACCTGCACACAGTTCATGATGGTATGACAGCGAAACAGTTTAAAAGGATCATCAAGACTGGCCAGGCGCTCTTCAGTGGCCTGATCCCGTGAATCATTAATAAACCGTGCAGCCTGTAACAGCGCAGCAGGCCCTAAAAATTTCTCCGGATTCCACCAGAACGATGGGCACGATGTTGTACAGCACCCGCATAATATACATTCATACAGACCATCCAGCTTATCACGATCTTCTGGCGACTGCTTTAACTCAACCTCAGGCAAAGGGTCTTTAACCGTAAGATAAGGTTTAACTTCCCGATACTGTTTATAAAACTGATCCATATCAACGATCAGATCCCTGATAACAGGAAGCCTCGGCATAGGACGAATTTCAACCGGCTCTTTTAAACTGCTCGCGGGTGTTATGCAGGCCAGCCCATTAGTACCGTTAATATTCATTCCATCCGAGCCACACACGCCTTCTCGACAGGAGCGTCTGAAACCCAGTGTAGGATCCTGCTCTTTTATTAGCAGCAGCACATCCAGCAACATCATTTCAGGTGTTACATTATCCAGCTGATAATCCTGCATATACGGCTGCTGGTCTGTTTCCGAGTTATATCTATAAATGCGAAATCGCATAAGCATACCTGTTTTAGTCGTTAATCTCTTTTATAAATCTGAGTATCTCTTAATATACTCTGGGTTAATATACTCTGGGTTTGGGGGGGAAGCTATCCACCGACATCGGTTTGCTTCTCACGGGTTTATAATCCAGTTTTCGCCCCTGCTTTAAGTACAGGGTGTGCTTCATCCAGGTTTTATCATCACGCTCAGTGTAATCAATACGTGAATGCGCGCCTCGACTTTCCTGCCTGGCGGCGGCTGAATACACGGTAGCTAATGCAACATCCATTAAGTTTTCTAACTCCAGCGCCTCTACACGCGCGGTATTAAACAGCTCTGAGTTATCCGTAATCCGTGCATTTTTCAGCCGTTCTGCAAGTTTTGAAACCGCCGCAACACCCTCATCCAGAACCGCCTGAGTTCTAAATACGCCACAGTTTTCTTCCATTACTTTCTGTAACTCAAGTCGAATTTTTTCAACCGACTCTACCTCGCCTTCAACCTGTTCAGGCGCATCCCAGCGATGTAATCTTTGATAGGCCTGCTCAATACTTTTTTCATCCAGGGCTTTATGAAAACGATTTTCCTGCAGGTAGCTGATAATATGATTAGCCGC
>VAOX01006013.1_pt1 | contig 26183 bp, 23 predicted proteins | sample 3393891 | NCBI WGS metagenome assembly VAOX01 (sample SAMN08290429, study PRJNA428436) | hydrothermal vent metagenome | isolation source: Deep-sea hydrothermal vent chimney | place: Indian Ocean: Southwest Indian Ridge | depth 2822 m m | reverse complement strand
TCCACGCCGATCAGGTCATTACTTTGATAAACACGGAAATAACCACTATGCAGATCATCACTAATCTGTTGTAGAAAATCATCCGATTTCGTCGCTACCGTTAAGGCTGTGGGCATGTTTCTTGCCACTTCTCCAGCAAACGTTGGCCCGGACATAACGGCGGTTTTACTGCATTTGGGTAATTCCTCAGCAACAACCTGATGGATCAGTTTTGCACTGCCCTGCTCAAGCCCTTTACTCGCCCAGGCCAGACCGATGTGTGCCGGAAAGAGCGAAGCATGTTCATGCAGAAATGGCCGAATGGCATAGCTGGGAATGGCGATCAGTATCCATGACGGGGCTTTTAGCGTCTGCTCAAGACTCGCCACTGGCAGCAGGCGATCGGGGAAAACAATGCCCGGTAAATATTGCTGATTACATCGCTCTGCCTGCAACCGCTGCATGTGTTCTACTTCGTTGCCCCAGAGCTGCACATTATGACCGGCACGCGCCAGATGAACAGCCAGCGCAGTTCCCCAGGAACCAGCTCCAAGCACGGCAATAGCCTGTTCTTCAATAGCCTGTTCTTCGCGCTTTTTTTTCACCATCTAAAACCAGCTCAAAGCATAATCACGGGGTAATATATTTCATATTCAGTGTGCAACACCTTCCGCAACAGCCTCTTGTTGCTGTTGCGTCTGCTGCGCAAATAACGCATTAAAATTGACCGGAGCAAGCAGTAACTGAGGAAACCCGCCCTTGCCAACAAGGTCTGAAATGGCTTCACGTGCGTATGGGAACAGCGTTTCCGGACAGTAAGCACCAACCATCCCCGCCATATTCTCTTCACTAAAGCCGGACAGTGAAAAAATACCGGCCTGTTTCACTTCTACCAGAAAGGCGGTATTTTCATCTTGTTTTGCTGTTACCGTAATGGTTAAAACTACCTCATAGGTATCTTCACTCAGGGTCTCGCTGGCCGTGTTAATCTGCACATTAATTTCCGGTTGCCACTCTCCATCAGTAAACACCTGCGGAGAACGTGGTGATTCCAGCGAAACATCTTTCAGATAAATTTTTTGTATTGCAAATTGTTGATTTTCTTCACTCATAGTATTTTTTTAATAACCCTTCAGTTAGATTAAATAATGTTCTCTGGTCTCGCATACGGCTAGCGTTGTTACGGATTGTAATACAAAAGACGATACAACCCCTGTTTTTAACCGATCACGTGTTATTTTTTTGACCGCTCCTTCGTCAGCGGTAACCCCGCCTCTTTCCAGGCACCAATACCACCTTCGAGATTATAAATATTGGCAAATCCTGCTTTCTGTAAAGTTTTACCTGCACTAACAGAGGTATTTCCACTATTACAATAAACCAGCACCTGCCTGTCTCTGTATTTTTTTAGCTTGTCCAGCTCATCTTTCAGCTCATTCAACGGGATATTAACGGCCTGCTTGATATGTCCATCGCCAAATTCATCCCGCTTGCGAATATCCAGTATTAAGGCATCATCATGGTTGTTAATTAGTCGCGTGGTCTGCGAGGGTGACAGACGCATGGACTTGCTTGCCTGATTATCATACTCAGCTTTAACCAGCATCACCAGTACAACCAGTAACGCTGCAAATAACATAAGATTATTTGTAATAAATTCAACAATTTGGTGTATATTCATAATATTTAACTCGGGGTATGGCAGACTGCTCGATCAGAATAATATTGCCAGGTTACCGCCCACAACAAAGCAACCTCCGGCATACGTTTGAGACAAAAACTTCCTGAACAAAATGGTATATAGGTGAGGCCGTCAGCATTATTTATGGCTGGACACAAACGGCAGGTTATAGCCGTGCATTATAGCGAAAAAATCATGTGTTTTGTCAGTAGAATATCGCATCCTGGCATATGCCAGAGATAACGCTCGTTTTACATTAAAACTTTTCCGCAGTAGGCACCCTATCCTCGGGCAGGCTCCTGGCCACCAACCCCTGCTGAACAGAAAACCTCCTGCATCATCCCAATCAGGCGCAGTGTTCGGGTATCACCAACACGGTAATAGACTTTGTTTGCATCTTTACGTGAAGCCAGAATACCTTTATCACGAAGGATCGCCAGATGCTGGGAAATATTACTTTGCGACGTACCAACGGCATCTACAATATCCTGTACACTTACTTCCTTGTCACCTAATGTACACAGTATCTTCAGGCGTAGCGGGTGTGACATCGCTTTCAATGAGCGCGAAGCACGGTTAATATCTTCTTCTCGAGACATTAAACCAGGATCATTAGGACTTAAAACCATTACACACCTCAGAGGTTATTATTAATAATATAATTAATAAAGGATACATTAATACACTTTATTTATAATTAAAATAGCAAAATGAATAAATTTAGCTATTTATCTTGCTTTTTCCTGCTGCAGAGAAGGTTTTTTATATTGTGACAATTCTATATAAGCATATTCTATATAAAAAGCACCGATACCGGTTCAGGCACCGTGTTTCTGTGCTTTTTATCTTTTTTATGCTTATTTCTCTACCTCAGACAGGTTTTGCAGTAAAAAAAGAGGATATGTCGCAATACCAGGGTCGACTGAAAATATTACAGCATAGTATTGCCAAGATTCAGCAATATCTTAAAGGCAACCGTAAAAAACGTAGTTCTGTAGTGACAGAGCTTCAGCAGCTCGAACAAAAGATAAGTATAAATACAGAAAAAATAAATATACTATCAAAAAACATCACCACCATAAAACAACGTCAGAAAAAACTGGAGGGTGAAAAAAAGCAACTGGATAAGCAATTACTATCACAGAAAACATTACTCATCGAACAGATTCGTACTGCCTACAGCATGGGCCAGCAGCAACAGCTAAAAATGCTGCTCAATCAGCAGAATCCAGCCGAAGCAGGACGTACTCTGGTTTATTTTAGCTATCTGAATCGGGCTAGAGAGCAACAGATTCAACATTTTTTGCAGACAATCGAACAGAAGAAGCAAACCACACTACAGTTGCAACAAACGCTGTCTGCGCTAAAAACGGCACTGAATGCGCAACAAAAACGAAAAAAGCTACGTCAAAGACAACGCCTGCAGCGGAAAAAACTGGTTCGTCGACTTAATCATCGTATACAGAATCAGGAAAGCACCTTGTCTGATCTCGAATCCAGCCGTAGCCGAATCGAGAACCTGCTGCAATCACTGGGCGAACTACTGGCGGACATTCCTGCCGGGCCCTCTGCGGAAAAACCATTTAAAGATCAGAAGGGGCATTTACCGTGGCCCGTTAATGGCCCATTACTGGCTCGCTTCGGTGAACCGAAACACCGGGGAGGGCTAAAGTGGAATGGTGTCGTCATTGCGGCTAACTATGGCACCCCAGTGCGGGTTATCAGCCACGGACGCATCGCTTTTGCCGACTGGTTACAGGGCTTTGGCTTTATTACTATTGTTGACCACGGAGATGGATATATGAGCCTGTACGGTCAGAGTGAATCATTATTAAAACAGGTAGGTGACTGGGTGCAGGCCGGTGAAATTATCGCCATGGCGGGGGATAGTGGTGGACAGTCTTATAGCGGCGTCTACTTTGCCATTCGTTTTCATGGCAAACCGGTAAACCCGAAATTATGGTGTATCAGCCGCCACTGACATAATTAACGCACATATTCGGGTTAATTATTCGGAACATACTGGTCAAATAACGTTCTAAGCATTATTATTATGTTTTTAAAATGAGCAACCCCGCAATAAATGCTTTTCAGCAATAGAATCTGACCAAAGCATCTATATTAGGAAATTCTTCACTATCTGGGCTACACTCAAACACACTAAGCAACTGGAGTATTTTAGATGAGTAAACAAGTTAAGACCTTTCTGGTTCTGGTCTTCGGTATTATTGTAGGTGTTTCTGTTTCGCTTACCAGCAATGTTCTTGCCAACAAGGCAGCCACCACATCCACGACTATCCCTCTTAATGAACTACGCAACTTTTCTGATATTTTTGCCAAGATAAAAACAGATTATGTTGAGAAAGTTAGTGATAAGACTCTGATAGAGAATGCTATCCGAGGGATGGTAAGCGGTCTCGACCCGCATTCCGCCTATTTAGACGCAGATCAATACAAAGAACTGAAAATAAGCACCACTGGTAAATTTGGCGGGCTGGGCATTCAGGTTGGTATGGAGGACGGCTTTGTTAAGGTCATTTCACCCATTGATGATACGCCGGCATATCATGCAGGCATTAAAGCAGGGGACCTGATTATCCGTTTAAACGGAAAATCAGTCAAAGGAATGTCCTTAAATGATGCGGTCAAGATTATGCGCGGCGCCCCCGGTACAAAAATTAAACTGACGGTAATTCGCGAAGGTGTGGATAAACCGCTACATATTACTGTCACTCGTGCCATTATTTCAGTGAAAAGTATCAAGAGCCGTTTACTTGCACCCGGTTACGGTTATGTACGTATTACCAACTTCCAGTCCAAAACACCACGCGATATGCTAGCTGCCATCGCGAAACTTAAAAAAGACAACAAGGGCAAGCTTAAAGGTCTTGTGCTGGACCTGCGCAACAACCCTGGTGGTGTATTGAGTTCTGCCGCCGATGTTGCAGATGCGTTTATTACTTCCGGTAAACTGGTTTACACCAAGGGCAGAATTAAAAACTCTGATTTTGAATTTAACGCCAGACCCGGTGATGTTCTCGATGGCGCACCGATGGTGGTATTAATTAACGGCGGCTCGGCCTCAGCCTCAGAAATTGTTGCAGGCGCCTTACAGGATCACCACCGGGCCGTTATTATGGGCAGCAGATCCTTTGGCAAGGGTTCGGTTCAGACCATACAGGAATTGCGTAGCGGTGGTGCGGTTAAAATAACGACCGCGCGTTATTTTACTCCTGCCGGTCGATCCATTCAGGGTGAAGGCATTACACCCGATATCAAACTGGGTAATTACAAGGTTACCCAGAGAAAAATTGATAAGTCCCTTCTTATCAGCGAATCGGACCTGAAACATACGATTAGTAATCCGACAAAATCACAGCAGGCTATACGTAAAGCAGAGAATGAGGCAAGCAAGGCTGCAGCCAAAGCGCCCCACATCAATGCAACCAAGGATTTTCAGCTTTATGAAGCCCTGATGTTACTCAAAGGATTAACTATTTTTGACGAAAAGCCAACAACCTCTATGGCTACCCGTTAAAACAGGAAATACTTTACCGGAAAACAGCAGGACGATACCGGTACTTTGAAAGGGCATAGCAGTTATCTGCTATGCCCTTTTTTCCTGCCCGGTTTTTTGTGCTATTGTTTTGCACTGGATAAAACTAATCCCCGTTTCCCAACTGATTCACCAACGGAGGAAAAATTATGTTGCATGTACTGGTTCCACTTGCGCAGGGCTGTGAAGAGCTCGAGGCAATTACAATTACCGATTTGCTGGTCAGAGCCGGGATAAAAGTCACCACCTGCGGGCTGGATGATAAACCGGTAACGGCATCCAGAGGTACGGTTATCCTGCCCACAACCTGCATTGAAAATGTGACTGGCGAAACCTTTGATGCCATTATTTTACCTGGCGGACTACCCGGTGCCGATCATCTGCGTGATAATCCACAGGTTCAGCAGTTACTCAAACACCATGCGGCTGAAAACCGTTATATTGCTGCCATCTGCGCAGCACCCAAAGCACTGGCTCAGGCAGGTTTACTGGCAGGAAAAACAGCTACCGCCTATCCGGGTACGCTGGAGGAAATTTCACATGATGATATCCATATTAGCCATAATGCCGTCGAAATTGATGGCAGAGTGATTACCTCTCGCGGCCCCGGCACCGCCATCGACTTTGCCCTAACACTGATACAGCAACTTGCCGGTCGAGACAGGCGCATTGAGGTGGAACAGCAACTGGTACGTTAATTCGTATAATTTATATTGATTATAAGTCTCATTCCGGGTTATAATACCTGACCAATTCACTAGGTTATTAGGGTATTATTATGCAAGCAGAAATTAATGGCAAAACGATTCAGCTCAGCGAAGCCGGCTGGTTAGAGAACCTCGACGAGTGGGGCAAAGAACTCGCTGTTGAAATTGCTAAAAATGAAAAGATAGACGATCTGACCCAGGAGCACTGGGACATCATTAATGAGGCAAGAGAATATTTTACTGAAAACGGCAGTGTCTGTGAACCACGCTCCTTTTCTAAAATTATGAAGAAAAAGTACGGTAGAGATCGTAGCGATCAGAAATATATTTACTCTCTGTTTCCAACCGGTTTGATTAAATGTGCCAATAAAATTGCCGGACTGCCTCGACCAAGAGGCTGTAGTTAAAAAACGTTGTTATGGCAGGCATTGCCTGCCATAACAACCAGCAATTTTCTTTGTTCGCTGGTTCCAAGTGGCTTTCATAGCCCTTATAATGTACTAATTTTCACTTACATTATATGGAGTAACCGGCATGGATGATGCTGCATACAACTGTCTGCAACAGACTTTTGGCTATTCAGATTTCCGCTTTCAGCAACGCGATATCATCCAGTCTCTAATTCAGGGTGAAGATGTCATTGTGCTGATGCCAACTGGCGGCGGTAAATCTTTGTGCTACCAGATTCCTGCCCTGGTTCGCCCCGGTACCGGTATCATTATTTCACCACTGATTGCATTGATGCATGATCAGATTATCGCCCTGCAACAGCTCGGGGTTCGTGCCGCCTGCTTAAATTCCACGCTGGACAGTACAACGATACGGCAAACCGAGGCCGATTTTATTAACGGGCATCTGGATATGCTTTATGTTGCTCCGGAACGCCTTACCACGGCCGGTTTTATCGCCTTACTCAGACAGGCCACAATATCACTGTTTGCCATAGACGAAGCCCACTGCGTTTCACAATGGGGGCATGATTTCCGTCCCGACTATATCCGCCTTTCCCTGTTGCATGAGCAGTTTCCTGCCATTCCCCGCATTGCGTTAACGGCAACGGCGGATGAGGCCACCCGTCATGAGATACGACAGCGTCTTGCACTGGAAAAGGCCCAGCTATTTCTGTCCAGTTTCGACCGCCCGAATATCTGTTATCAAATCCGGGAAGGGCAGAGTAATGCCCGCACCGCGCTCCTGCGATTCATTCAGAATGAACATGAAAATGAAACCGGTATTGTCTATTGCCTGTCGCGCAAAAAAGTGGACAACATCGCAAACTGGCTAACTGAAAAAGGGCTCACCGCACTGCCTTACCACGCCGGTCTAACAGCAGACATACGCAACAGGCACCAACAGCGTTTCGTTAATGAAGATGGCATTATTATTGTTGCAACCATCGCTTTTGGTATGGGTATTGATAAACCGGACGTACGTTTTGTCGCCCACCTTAACCTGCCAAAAAGCATGGAAGCCTATTATCAGGAAACCGGTCGGGCAGGGCGCGATGGCCTGCCATCCGATGCCTGGATGATATATGGCCTACAGGATGTCATTACCCTGAAACAGATGATGGCTGAATCAGAAGCGGACGAACAGCATAAGCGTGTTGAACATCAGAAACTTGAAGCCATGCTGGGATTTACCGAAATAACCGGCTGTCGGCGGCAGGCGCTACTAGCTTACTTTGGTGAACAGCTTGATCAGCCCTGCGGTAACTGCGACAACTGTTTAACTCCCGTCGACACCTGGGACGCCACCACTGCCGCACAAAAAGCGCTGTCCTGTGCCCATCGAACGGGTCAACGCTTCGGCGTCAACTATCTAATTGATGTACTTAGTGGTAAACCCAGTGAGCGATTGCTTCATTTTGGTCATGACAAACTCAGTGTATTTGGTATCGGCAAAGAGCTGGATGCCGGACAATGGCGCAGTCTTTTCCGCCAGTTAATTTCACAAAATTTTCTCACCGTAGACGTTGACGGCTTCGGTGCATTACGGCTCACCGAGCAATGTCGCGCCATACTGCGTGGCGAGAAAATCCTGTGTTTACGCAAGGAAAGCCCACGTAACCGATCTGCCCGTAAAGGTCGAAAACCCGCTCACACGGAAGAAATGGCGGACCACCTGCTTTGGGATGCATTACGTGCCTGCCGTAAAAAACTGGCGGAGGAAAATGAAGTCCCACCGTTTGTTATTTTCCACGATGCCACCCTGGCGCAAATGCTGGAACGCCAGCCGCAAACCCGTGAACAGTTTGCCCGGCTAAATGGTGTGGGAGATACAAAACTGGAAAAATATGCTGATCATTTTCTACAGCTTATTAACCAGCACAGTAATAACTCGCCTTCATCCTGTAGCGATACAGTTAATGAAAGTTTACTACTGCTTCGCAGCGGACTGGACGTAGCACACATCGCCGCACAACGGCAACTGAAAGTCACCACCATATACAGCCACCTGGCAAACTGTATCGAACAAGGGAAGTTGAAACTTGATGAAGCCGTTGACCTGAGTAAAGAGGATATCGACCTTATTCATGACACCTTTTTACAGCTTGATGATGGCAGCAAAAAACTCAAACCGGTCTATGATGCTCTCGATGGCCTGTTCGATTATGGTATTTTGCGCTGCGTTATGGCTTCAGTTGCGCCATCCTGACAGCCGGCAGCAGTGAGATAAAATCACAACCAGACCGTTATCAGTAAGCCACCCAATGCAAGCAGGGAGCAGCCGGTTAAGATATAACTGATTATTCTTGCCATTAGTACAGACATGGCATCAATATCAAGGTGAGCCATACGAAGATGTAAATGGCTATAACGCCAGCTTGCCTGTAGATAGGCTACCATACTAAACACCATCAGAACGGTACTGACGACCACTAGCACCCACGATGGCATTACACCCTGAAGAAATTTAGCCGCACCCAGCCCGGTCGCCATCGCTGCCAGCCCGGTACGCAACCACGCCTGATAAGTCCGTTCATTTGCCAGCACGGTGCGATCCAGCGCCAGCGTATTCCTGTCTGGTGCCGCCACAACACTGGTGCTGACTTTATTCTCCTGCTGCGATTGTCCGCCACCTGAAACCAAAACATCCCCCATCAGTGCTTACGTGCTTTTTTATCCCATTGTGCCGCTTTCTCTTTATCCCTCTGCACACCAAATTCACCGTGGCGATAAATATCAGCCAGTGTTTCCATTGCGATTCGGTTACCATCATGCGCGGCTTTATGAATCCACTTTAGCGCCAGCGCATTATTCTGATGCACATCCCATGCACCACTTTCATAACGTAGACCCAGTTCAAACTCAGCCTGTGGATCACCTTTCTTTGCGCGCTGAATCAATACACCAGCCGATTCCTGATACAGTTTTGTCGCAAAATCCACCGTGTTTTTTATAATAGCCAGTAAATTTACGGCATCGGTTTTACCCTGTTCGGCCGCGCGGTTTAACCAGTTCTGAGCGACCGTTTCATCCTGTTGCACAGCATATCCCTCATAATACATCTTACCCAGTAGATACTGGGCATCCCTGTTATTTTGTTCCGCAGATTTTGTCAGCCAGTAAATGGCGCGGGTGGGATCTTTTTTAACGCCCTGTCCCTGCAAATGCGCTTTTCCCATCAGATACTGAGCCTGTGAATTGCCTTTATGAGCCGATTTACGCCACCATTTGATAGCGTGCGTAATATCTTTCGCTACTCCCTCACCGTTGGCAAAACATTTCCCCAGTTCTAACTGGGCATAAGCATTACCCATGCGTGCAGAACGGCGCAACCAGTAAACGGCCTTTTTTGCATCCGGTTTCAGGCCATCACGTCCTTCCAGATAGGCCAGACCATATAATAACTGAGCATTTGCATCATCGTCCTGTGCCTCATGGGCAAGCAATCGTAATGCCATCGGTGTTATCGTCGATGTCGCTGACCACGCTGGCGCAATACTTAGCGTCCAGAGCAGGACGCAGCTACTGAAGCATACGACGATCCATCTGTTATCTGCGTGTATCTTGTTCATTATTTTATCAACCCGAATGCGCTAAGCCATGGTAATGATACAGAAAAACTATCGGCAACTATTTTGTGTGTACCGGTGATTAATTTAGCGGATAATCATTTTTTGAATTATTACGTACTTTCCCTGGCCTTTCGTTCCTTTTCTGCATCTTCGCGGCTCTGCTCTTCGGCAAAAGTAACCAGCAGATTTTCTGCCAGTGCTTCGTATACCGGTTTTCTGGAAATCAGTTTTGACGTTCCTGCTGCAATCAATGCTGTTGCCATCATTGCCATGACCAGATCCTGGTTATCCGTCATCTCCATGACGATCACAAAGGCGGTAATGGGTGTCTGCACGACACCGGTAAAATAGCCTATCATCCCCAGAATTACAATAGTCGAGGTTAGCTGAGACGGGAATAACATTGCCAGATCCTGACCTAGTGCGGCACCACTGGCCAATGATGGCGCAAATAAACCACCCGGTAATGAGGTGAGATAGGTAACAACGGTAGCTAAAATCTTGTATACCGGATACATCGCACTAACTTCTGCATGGCAGGTATTAACGCCCGCACAGACAATAAGCTGTTTGGCTTCAATATAGCCAGTACCAAAAGCAGAACCACCACTAACCAGCCCCAGTAGAGCGACAATTATGCCACAGACAAAAGCTATTTTTGCCCAGTGATTCCGCATCAGCGGACTAAGCTTCTTTGAGCCAACGATCAGGACTTTACTGAATAATCCACCCAGACCGCCGCCGACTACACCACAGATTACCACTATCAGCCAGACCCAGCTAAAATCAATATTAGCCGGTGATACACCATAATAGTGATAGTTCTCCTGATAGACAAATACGGCAGCCATGCCTGAAACAATCACCCCGACCATAATCATTCCGTTGTAACGCCGATCAAATGACCGTGCCATTTCTTCAATCGCAAACATAACCCCGGCCAGCGGAGTATTAAATGCGGCGGCGATTCCAGCGCCCGCCCCGGTGAGGATTAAACCGCGTTTTGCGTGTTTGGAAGTCAGATGGGTATGTTTGCCCAGCGAATGCATAATGGCCGCACCGAGATGTACCGTCGGGCCTTCCCGCCCCATAGACCCCCCAGCAAATAGCGCCAGCACCGTTAAAAACACCTTGCCTATAACCATCCGTATCGACAACAGACGGTTGCTGATACCACCACCCGAAGCCGCCAGTGCAATCAGTGCCTGAGGAATACCACTACCTTCAGCACCACTAAAGTATTTTCGTGTTAAATAAACGCCGAGAATAAAACCACCGGGGGTTACCAGAAAGGGTAAATACTTATTGTATGCCACCATTGCCCGAAAAAAGTTATCGGCCACCGAGCCCAGCATGGCAAATACAGCCGCAACCACGCCAACCAGAATAGCGCCCCCCCAGAAGATCAATTGCATACGCAATATATTGCGGCGGAAAAAATGAAATCTTATTCGACGAATCTGACGATGCATAGTAACTCACATCATGATAATTCTCATAGTGAAAAAATGGGTATAAAGATATAGGTATTTTAGCAGATACCGATATAAGTGGAACAACCCATTAATAGGTAGCGCGAATGGACAGGCTCATGGCGTGGATTCATCACGTTTCAGGCAGTCTGGCCACCTCGAATTAACCTGGATAGTTCACCGGCAGTATGGTTTGGAGAAGATATTTATGGCTCTGGACGGCCTCACAACCCCGTTATTCGGTAGTGCCTCGACTTTGATTAAACTAACCGTCATCCGCTGCCGATTTCATATTCGCCAGTGCAACCCCGACAATAACCAGTAATATACCGATACTACGCATCACAGATAGTGACTCACCGATTCTATCCCAGTACACCGCGCCCAGATAGACCAGCACATAACTCAGCCCCAGCATGGGATAAGCGTAACTGATCTGATAACGGGTAAGCGCCAGCAACCACGCCAGCATAGACAGGCCATAGCAGGCAATACCGGCAAACAACCAGAATAACAGCAGGTGGTTCTGTAATGCGGCCTCAATGGTCATAAGCAGATCAAAGGGGCTGGTTGCTGGTATATCTCTGAACGCCAGCATTGCCGCCTTCATTAATAACTGCGCCAGCGCAGATAGAAGAATACTGGCACCCAGTAATATTGCCGGTTGATAGTTTTTTATCATGACTGTGCAATCAGGCTAATGCCCGCAATAATAAACACCACACCAAACCATCGCCACCAGGAAACCGTTTCATGCAAAATAAAACGTGCCGCCAGCAATACCACAATAAAACCGCCGCTGATAAAAGGGAAAGCTCTGCTTACCTGCATCTGGTATAAAACCAGCAGCCATAATACCAGCGCCGTGCCCAAACAAATGACCGCCAGCACAATCTCCCACTGGAGTAAAGCTCGTAACATCTGTGTTTTTGTGGTTGCCTGTTTCAAACCACGATCAGCACCCAGCTTCTGCAGAACCTGTCCACTGGAGGTTAATAAAATAACAACCGCAATAAGCACATACTCCATTACGATTGCCCGGCTTTTACAGGAATCGCCCACAGTACAAAATCTCCCCAACGTGACACTTTCGCCCGCGCTGGCAGCAGGGCTTTCATTTTCTGATAAGCATCTGCCTGAGTCACAATCACAATGGGTTTTTTATTTATATTACGGGATAAAAACTGCTGCAATTTTTTACCCCCAAGCAGACGCTGGGCCGAATCCGCATAACTCATACCATAACTTAACTCACCTGTACTCGTCTGATAAACATCACTACGTTTAAAATACCAGTTGACCGCGTGAACCAGATTACCATTTGTTACTAACAGAGTATTCTTGCTGACCTGATGGGCGTTTTGCAGTAGAAATTTTCCTGGCATTTTTCTTTCGGCGGTTCGCTCGGGCAATATAAACTGTGCAGCCAACATAACAGGCACCAGACTGAAGGCATAAATTGCCAGTATTTTTCTACTGCCCGAGACAATACGTGTACTATAGATAGTCACTGCTGCGGAAAATATAAAAGCGGCACATAACAACAGCCATTTCCAGCTTTCATTGTCATACCAGATGCGTTTAGCCAGCTCACCATTCTGCCGCCAGACAACAAAACCGCTTAAAGCCAGCAAAAACACCACCGTTAACCAGGCGCCTGCGGTAAACCAGACTTTATTTTGCCTTACATCCTGCCCGCTTAAATAATGTTGCAGACCAATCGCTAATAAAATGGCCAATGGTGGCAGACAGGGCAGGATATAGGTGGGCAGTTTCCCATGTGCAATGGAAAAAAATACAAATGGCAGTAAAAACCATAACAGACAATAAACAATCAGGTTTCTTTCAGCAGGATTTTTATTCTCGGCTTTTAACCACGAAACACTTAAGCCTTTTAACATAGCGACTATCTGTGTTATCCATGGCCAGGCTAATAAAGGCAGAAAGGTTAAATAAAACCAGGCCGGCTGTTCATGTTGTGCATGGTCACTGGCAAAACGTTTAATGTGCTCTACCCAGAAAAAATAGTGCCAGTAATCAGGCTGTTGCAACTGAATCAGAATCGCCCATGGCAATATTACCAGAAGGGCGACCAGTGTCGGTAACCAGCCCCGCGTTAGCAATTCGCGCCATCGGCCCTGCCAAATCACATAGGGGCCAATCACGATACCGAGCAGGGCAAATGCCAGAAATCCCTTGGTAAGAAAAGCTGCACCGCAAAAGACACCCAGTAACACCAGCTCAATAAAACGCCTGCGCGGGTTATTTTCATTATGCGCATAATAAAACGCAACAAAAGCCGCTGTCAGGAAAAAACTAAAACTGTTATCAAGAATATTGTAACTGCCCATGAGGAAGACACCGAACAGGGTCAGATAAATCATTGCCGCGCTGAGTGCTGTTTTACGTGTACGGCCGCTGCCTGCTAACAATAAAAATATTGCCAGCGCAGACAGCCCTGCCGACAGCGCACCGGGTAATCTTACGGCAAAGGCATTTTCGCCAAACAACTGCATACTGCCTGCAACCAGCCAGTAGCCGAGTACCGGCTTCTCAAAATAGCGCAGTCCATTAAGATGCGGCACCACCCAGTTACCGGACTGTATCATTTCACGGGGAATTTCCGCGTAACGTACTTCGTCGGGAATCATCAAGGGTCGCAGACCCAGCGGGACTAAATAAATCAGTACATACAGCAACAATAAAATCAGTGCATAAAATTGCCAGTGGGAATCTTTATTACTAATGTTATTCACCCTGACAGGCCACCCAGCCTTCGCGCCCGATTAATGCTGCACTGATTATTTTACCCGGCATAATACTGTTTTGATCAGCAGGCAATAAAGCCTGTAGAGGAACAAACTGTATATCACGCTGTTTTGCCAGGCTTAAAAACTGGTCAAACATTTCGGCGCAGACGATACCTTCCACTTCAGCATGCACAGTAAGAACATTAAGCTGTTCCGGCTGAAATAAACCCAGCAGGTAGTCGTTATAATTTTCTACTGTAATAGCCTTATTTCCTATCACTTCATCATACGTCGGCAGGGTTACGGGTATTTGCGGGGCATAATGCTTACCATCAATCTCCGGGGTAAAGATACTGTGCCCCCGGCAGTCACTGTTATAACGGAAAGCGAAAGACTGCTTCTGGCGAATCACCTGCTCATTGGCTTTCCAGCCGGCAGCGGCAGAACACAGCGGCGGCTCCCCGGTAATGGCGGTTAACGTTTCAACTCCCCGTTTAATTTCATCACTAATCTGCTCATCCGTCATGGTTTCCATCTGCATCTGCCAGCGGTGATGATCCCAGGCATGAAAGCCGACTTCATGCCCGGCCTGTTTTGTCTGGCGAATTATATCCGCCAGTCGCCTGCCGATAAGCGGCCCCGGCCAGAAAGTACCGCGTAATAAAATATCCCAGCCATACAGGCTGGCCGCTTTTGAGCGCAACATTTTTATCAGGAAGGCCGGTTTTAATAAGCGCCACAGATGCCGCCCCATGTTGTCCGGCCCCACACTGAAAAAAAAGCTGGCTTTTAGCTGGTGCTTTTCCAGTATCCGCAGCAACGCTGGAACGCCTTCGCGAGTACCACGAAAGGTATCTACATCAATACGCAGACCAGCGGTAATTTTCCCTTCAGCCAACGGGATAACTCCACTTAATCCGCTGATGATTCAATATAATCCCGCAGGAAATAATCCAGCGTCTCATCAATGGTCTGATCAAGCATAATTTCTGGCTGCCAGTTCAGTATTTTGCGGGCATTGTCTATACTGGGACGGCGATGCTGTACATCCTGATAGCCATCACCGTAATAGGTACGGCTTTCTGTTTCGACCATGCCGGCAAACGGTGGAAACTGATCGCGCAGAGGATGTTTCTCGAATTTCTCTACCAGAATCTCGGCCATACGCTTAATACTGGCTTCATTTTCTGGATAACCGATATTAAATATCTGCCCATTCGCACAACCATTTTTGTTTTCAATAATCCGAAACAGGCATTCAACCCCTTCCGATACATCGGTAAAGCAGCGCTTCTGCTCGCCACCATCAATCAACTGTATGGGGGTTCCTTCCACCAGATTTAAAATAAGCTGGGTGATGGCGCGCGAGCTACCAATACGTGCTGAGTCCAGTGAATCCAGACGCGGACCAATCCAGTTAAACGGGCGGAACAGGGTAAACGGCAGGCCTTTTTTACCATAGGCCCAGATAACCCTGTCCATTAACTGCTTGCTGGTAGAGTAAATCCAGCGCTGTTTTTCGATGGGTCCGGTAATCAGCGTGGAGGTATTCTCATCAAAGTTTTTATCGGTACACATACCGTACACTTCCGATGTGGACGGAAACAGAATACGGGTACCATATTTGGCACAATAACGGACAATGCGCAGGTTTTCTTCAAAGTCGAGTTCAAACACACGCAGCGGATTGCGTGTGTATTCAATCGGGGTGGCAATCGCAATTAAGGGTAATACCACGTCACACTTCTTAACGTGATATTCAATCCATTCGCGGTGGACGGTGATATCCCCCTCATGGAAATAAAAATTCGGTTCATGTAAAAAGCGTTCGATGGAACTGCTGGATAAATCCATCCCGTGAACTTCGTATCCACCGTCTTTAAGCAGGCGCTCAACCAGGAAGTTACCGATAAAACCATTCACCCCAAGGATAAGTACTTTTGTTTTTTTATCTCTGACGGTCTTTTCAAACTTCGGCCCCAGACGCATCCCCTTAACCAGATTCAGATTTGCCGCCAGTTGTGTTCCCGAACTGAATACACCACCATCGCGCTGGCCGAAGCGTACCCGCAGTACCCCTTCACCACAGGCGATATCCAGTGGTTCGACAGATAATACAGTACCGGGCTGGGCATCACTCTCCTGCGTCAGCGACTCCACTTCCCAGACGAGTATTTTACGCTGGCCAGCATAGGTAAAAGCACCGGGGTAGGGTCGGGTAACGGCTCGCACCAGGTTGTGTACACTAACCGCCGAACCGGACCAGTCGATAGCCCCATCCTCTGCACAGCGACCCCCGTAATAACTGGCCTGCGCTTCATCCTGCGGTGTCGCCCTCACGCCGCCATCTTTTATTTTCAGCAGACTCTCATCCAGTAGCGTACTGGCAGCCTCCACCTGTTTTTCCATAACGGTTTTAGCCGTATCGTCGCTTTCAATCACCACGGTTTCCTGGCCAACGATATCACCATTATCAATGCCAGTGGTCATCGCATGCAGGGTGACGCCCGTTTGTGTTTCACCATTGATAATGGCCCAGTTAGTTGGCACACGACCGCGATATTTTGGCAGTAACGAACCATGCAGGTTATAGCTGCCAGCCGTGGGGATATCCAGCAGCGCCGGTGACAGCAGATCACGATAATAGAAAGAAAACAGCAGCTCCGGCTTCATCTCACGAATTTTTTCCAGCCATAACGGATGGTTTATATCATCAGGGGTGTACACCGGAATATCATGATGCGCCGCTAACTCGGCAACCGAAGAAAACCAGATATTTTCATCTTTATCATCGGTATAGGTAAATACCGCTACGATGTCAAAACCGTTACGAATCAGCGCTTTTAGCCCTTCGCACCCCATATTATGATAAGCCGCTACAATTACTCGCATGAAATCCTCTTAAAGATGGTTGATTAAAACAGTCCCGCCGGATACGGACAGGACATAAAATATAATAATATTCGTCCACGAAAAACATGAGGGGCGTAAGAACCTGGAAATCAGCTTACCGCACTGCTCCTTGCGCCCATCACATCGAAGGGTAAAGTGTTTATTCTGGCTTTCTCTGTTCAGATGATGACCCCGTTACACAGCCCACCACCTGGTGAATAAAATAGCGTGGCCGCGCCCGTACATCGTGATAAATTCGTCCAATATACTCGCCCAGTAGTCCCATTGCTAATAATTGCACACCAATGAAAATAAACAGAATAGCAAACACGGTGAACACCCCTTCACCGGCCCAGTTTGCGCCGTACATAAGCCGCGTTATCAGCAGCACCAGACTAAAGGCAAACCCGGACACAGCCAGCAACCCTCCCAGCACACTTAATAAACGCAAAGGGAACGTGGTCATACTGGTAAGTAAATCAAACTGTAAATTGATCAGCTTCATCAGGCTGTATTTGGTTTCATCATTACTGCGATCGGCATGCGCCACTTTTACTTCACCGGGCCGACGCGCAAAGGTATTCGCCAGTACCGGAATAAAAGTACTACGCTCATGGCAGGACAGCATGGCATCAACAATACTACGATGATAGGCGCGTAACATACAGCCATAATCGGTCATCATTACCCCGGTGGCCTTTTGTACGGCTTTATTGATAACTTTTGAGGCACTGCGGCGGAAAAAGGTATCTTTCCGACTCTGACGCACACTGCCAACAACATCGTATCCCTGCATGGATTTTTCCAGTAGTTTGGGGATTTCCTCCGGCGGATTTTGCAGGTCGGCATCCAGTGTGATTACAACATCCCCTTTCGACTGTGCCAGTCCGGCCATCACCGCCGCATGTTGTCCATAGTTACGATTCAGCAACACCCCAATGATTTTACCGCTGTTCGTTTCTGCTGCCTGGGTAATTAGTTCCGCTGAACGGTCTTTGCTGCCATCGTCTACCAGAATAAGTTCATAGGCACTGTCCAGCCCTTCCCCCACCGCAATACAGCGTTCTATTAGCGCCGGCAAATTCACTTCTTCGTTATAAACCGGTGCCACAATCGACACCAGTTTCACCTCAATTTGGGTATTGCGGGCAAATTCAGTTTTACAAAAATCAGTCATAATAGTCAGTTATTTCGATGTCGCCGATAAAATATCACGAATAGCCGCGACCACGCGGCTTACGTCCTCCTGTGTCATATCCGGAAACAGAGGTAATGAACAGATACGCGCTGAATTCCATGCGGTATTTTCCAGCGCCACAGTGTTGTCGCTATGGCTATCACGGTAATATTTTTCAGCATAATACTTCTGCTGATGCACGGCACGAAAATGCAGCCCACTACCGATATTTCGCGCTTTCAGTGCCGCCATAAAATCATCCCGGTTCAAACCCGCCCGGTCTATATCCAGCCGTATAATAAACAGATGCCAGCAATGTAACATGGCATAATCCGGCAGCGTCAATGGTGTAATTGCCTCGATATCGGCCAGCGCCTCAAGGTAAGCCTGTGCCAGCTCGGTACGTTGCTGATTCAGCACCGCCAGCCGGTTTAACTGCCCCAGTCCCAGTACCGCATTCATATCCGGCAGATTATATTTATACCCCGGCGTTAACACTTCCGCCTGGGGCGCACGGCCATGTGTCTCACGGTCAAAAGCATCCACCCCCAGGCCGTGAAAACGTAACTGCCGAATTTTTTCCGCCAGTATTTTATTATCCGTACAAAACATGCCACCTTCTCCGGTGGTAATATTTTTAATCGGATGGAAAGAAAAAATTGCCGTCCCCGATGCCCCTATCGGGGTACCTTTGTACGCAGTGCCCATCGCATGAGCCGCATCTTCGACCAGCATAATATTATAACGTTCCGCCAGTTCCCGTAACGGGTCAAGATCCAGTGAGGCACCAGCATAATGCACCGGGACGATTAACTTTGTACGCTCGCTAATCAATGGCTCAATCAATGCTGCGGTAGTCATCAGCGTATCTTTATCCACATCAACAAACACTGACCTGGCACCACATAATTCAATCTGGTTCGGCATTGAAACCCAGGTCATGGAGGGGGTGATCACTTCATCACCCGGCCCGATACCCAGCGCCCTGAGTAGTAAATGCATCCCTGCGGTCGCCGAAGACAGCGCCACGGCATACGCCGCACCGGTTTGCTCACGCACAGCCTGCTCCAGCTCGGCATTTTTTGCCCCGGTCGTTATCCAGCCCGAACGCAATACATCACCGACAGCGGCAATTTCGTCGTCCAGAATAGACGGCCTGGATAAGGGGAGAAAGGAATTATTCACGGGATTGCTGACAGAGAAAGTTAATATTGATTGATAGGCTTGAACAGTAAAAAACGCTGATTTTACACTATCCAGGCTAGATCATGCATCATTTAGCGGGTAATGAAAGAATTTCTGTTCCAGATTAAACACATAACCATTACCAAAACAGCCAATACCTACACATATTTTGCTGCCTGCACCATCAGCTCATTCATCGCTGCTTCCATCTGACTCTGTAGCGGTGACCAATCCTTAGCAGATTGCGTGGTCGCTACCTCTACCGGTGGACCAACGGCAATTACCACTCGTGTAAACGGTTTTGGCAAGATGAATTTATCCCACGAACCAAGGTGCCAGGCTTTTTTTGCGGCACAGGCAATCGGTAGCATGGGAGCACCAGTCATACGTGACAGCATGGCCGTACCGGGTTTAAAACTAAATATCGGGCCGGTGGGACCATCGGGTGTTGTGACTGGTGAAACCCCATCTCTGACAATGAGCTGATACATATCACGCAACGCCTGAGCACCGGTACGGGTGGACGAGCCGCGAATAACCCGCGCCCCTTTTGCCGCCACAATGTTTGCCGGAATCTCGCCATCCACCGAGGGGCTGATTAAAAAACCCACCTTCATTCCCTGTTTAATCTGTTGCAACATATACCAGCCACAGAACAGTTGCTGCTGATGCCAGTAGCAGGGAATAACCGGTTTACCGCCCGCCAGTACCTGATCCATATTTTCCTGCCCGATAATCTTTTTGCGGCAACTTGCCCAGAGCAGATTAACCACCGCCCACAGCAGTGGCTTAAGCAGGAGATGAGTAAAACGCCGCTTGCTGGTTTTTTGCTCCGGTTTACCGTTGTCGGCGGAAGGGCCTACTTCGGGCTGCCCCAGTTTTTTTTCGTACGGATTCTGCATTATAAAAAAATGCTCCAAAACTCCCGGTTATACCAGTTCATTCAGATAAAACTGCTTTATTTCCAGTTCGGCTGGTACTGCCGAACTAGCCAGTGTAATACAAAAAACCGGGTCCAGTGTTATCGTATTCAAATACCAGCGCTGGCTGTTCAGGACTGCCGTATTACCATCCACTGCTATATCTACCTCCCGCATACGCGACAGCCCGGTACAGTCGGCCGCCTTGACGATGGCTTCTTTAATGGACCATAAGCGAAAAAAGATTTCCGGCTGCCGGGCAATCCGTGCCAGTTCCTCTGGCTGCATTACCGATTTAAAAGCCAGACTTTTTAATGGCCGGATTTTTTCCGCATCCAGCCCCAGTCTGGTCTGCAAACCCAATGCGACCATCACCAGATCAGCCGAATGCGTAATATTAAAATCCATACAACCCCGTGCAGTGGACCAGTAGGGCTTACCGCTTTCAGGATAAACAATATCGGTCAGCGAGAAGCCACTTATACCACTTTCCTCAGCCGCTTTTTTTAACAACCGCAACCCCAGTAGCGAATTGTCCTGATCGCTTTTATGATGCAGCCGCACAATAGCCGAACGTTTTTTCTCGTTCAATGCACCCAGCCAGCACTGGCGGATTGCTTCATCAATAGCCGAGCGATTCCTGCCGCCGCCACGCCGGGTGTAGTATAATCGTATTTTATTTTCCAGCGCCATTGCCCTTTAAAAAACCCATCGTACTCTAACATTCATCGTACCATTATGCCTGAAACCCACACATCAATCTGCCAACACAGCAGAAAACCCGCCGACTGATTGTGCCGTATCTTTCATGTTTGCATATTCAAGCATGAAAGATAAAGCGGGCTATTTTTTCTATTTATGATCTTCTTACGCAGTATATATGATGGCAGTAACCGAACGCTAAGGCTAAAATTAGCCCTGACTACAATCTTAAAATAAAATAACCATGACGATACTTACCTTAACGCAGGCGCTGGATGGCAACGCCAATAACGCCTTTCACATCAATTACCTGCATAGCCAGAATGATGAAACCGAAATAAGCTTTGCCGAATTAAAACAGCGCGCACTGGGTATTTTGTACCACCTGCAACAACAGGGAATGGTGGCTGGAAACGAATGTATCCTGGTCAGTGACAATAATGAATTTTTTATCGATGCCTTCTGGGCATGTTTATATGGCGGCATTGTTCCGGTGCCAGTTGCACCACCGAGCAACGATGCACACCGCTACAAGCTGCTACGTATTTTTAATCAGCTTGCTTCCCCCCATATTTATACCGAAGAAAAACTACTGGACAAATTACTCGCCTTTTGTGCCGACAAACAGCTTGATGATGAGGCAGAAAAACTCAGGCAGTGTTGTTTTCTTATCGATTCAGTAGACGATATTTCTCATGCTGGAACCATTCATCCGAGTCGGGAGGAGGATACGGCCTTTATCCAGTTTTCTTCCGGCTCCACCAGTGAACCAAAAGGGGTGGTGCTTAGCCATAAAAATATTCTTACCAATATCAATGCCATTATTGAAGGTGCCGCACTGTCCCCGGCAGACCGGCTGTTTAGCTGGATGCCACTGACCCATGACATGGGAATGATCGGTTTTCATTTAACCCCCATTGTCGTAGGAATGAATCACATCATTATGGACACCACTACCTTTGTGCGCCGCCCGCTGTTGTGGCTGAATAGCGCCAGTGAGAAAAAAGCCACTATATTAAGCTCCCCCAATTTTGGCTATAAACACTTTCTGAAGGCCTTTGAATCCAGAGGCATGGATAACATTGACCTGTCATCCGTACGGTTGATCTTTAATGGTGCCGAACCAATTTCCATTGATATCTGTAACCAGTTCCTTGGAGCCATGCACCCCTTCGGCTTGAAACAAACCGCTATATTCCCGGTATATGGACTGGCGGAAGCCAGTCTTGCGGTAACCTTTCCTGCCCTCGAAAACCCAATCCAGACTCTGGCTGTCAAGCGTAATCAGCTTGGCGTTGGGGATCGCATGGAAGCCGGTAATGATCCGGCGCAAAATATAAATTTTGTTTTTGTGGGAAAACCTGTCCAGAGCTGTCACGTGCGTATTACCGATGATAACAATCAGGTGTTAGCTGACAGTCATGTTGGCCATATTCAGCTAAAAGGGGATAACGTAACCAGTGGCTATTACCGGGCTGCAGAAATCAACCGTCAGCTTATCACTGCTGATGGCTGGCTGGATACTGGCGACCTGGGGGCCTTTGTCAACGGGCAGATGATTATTACCGGCAGGATAAAAGATATTATCTTTGTCAACGGGCAGAATTATTATGCCCACGACCTGGAAAATATTCTCCACCACCTGGACGGGCTTGAACTGGGTAAGGTGGTGGTTGACGGCATTCGCCGGGCAGGCAGTAGCGATGATGAAGTGATTGTCTTTATTCTGTATCGGGGAGAGATCAGTGCTTTCCTGCCGCTGATGCAGAAAATCCGCGGGGCGATTAACCAGACGACCGGCGTTGAAGTGGCACAGGTTATACCGGTCAAACATATCCCGAAAACAACCAGTGGAAAAGTCCAGCGCCACCGGCTTGGCGAAGCCTGTTTAAATGGAGACTATAACGCCCTGATCGCTGAAATTAGTGCTGCCAGTCCGGTACAGCCAGCCACAGCGGAGTATGATGACCCCACACACGGCATTGAGGCTAAAATTAGTGAAATCTGCCATCAGGTGATTACCGATAAAACCATCGGGCCGGATGACAACCTGTTTGAGATTGGTATCAGTTCCCTGGCGCTGGCTGAGATTCATGAACGGCTGGAAAACGACTACCCCGGCAAAATCGACATCAGCGATCTGTTCGACCACCCGACTATCCACCAGCTTGCCACATTCCTGCAACAGAAATAATTGAGATGTATCAATAAAAAGTGATATAAATCCACAGGATAGTGAGAAATAGTGCTAACAACTCGTCATTACGTTTATACTGTTTCCACTGTATAAACCGACCTTTGGAACCAGGTAATTTACCTTGAAAAAAACTCCTCGCCCTGACATTGTTGCTGCTATTGACCTGGGCTCCAATAGTTTTCATATGATTGTTGCCCGTCTGGAAGACACCGGCACGCTGTCTATTATCGACCGCCTGCGTGACAGTGTTCGCCTTGGCGGCGGCCTGACAAAAAGAAACCGGCTGAAAGGATCTGCGCAGAAACGTGCCTTTGCCTGCCTGGAAAGCTTCGCTCAACGTGTGCGTGATTTACCTGACAGCGCGGTACGCATCGCCGGCACCAACACCTTGCGCATAGCAAGCAATAGCCATGAATTTGTCCGCCGAGCAGAAAAAATTCTGCAACACCCCATTGAAATTATTGCCGGTCGGGAGGAAGCCCGCCTGATTTATCTGGGGGTTGCACATGGTCTGGCCGCCAGAGAAGGAAAACGTCTGGTTGTAGATATTGGTGGTGGCAGCACCGAATGTATTATTGGAACGGGAATGAATCCACTACGCCGGGAAAGTCTGTATACCGGTTGCGTCAGCACCACTATAAAATACTTTGGCGATGGGGTAATCAGTAAAACTGCAATGAGCGCGGCGCAGACGAATGCCTCACTCACCATACTACCGCAGGTCACAAAATTCAGCGTCGCTAACTGGGATAACGCGATTGGCTGCGCCGGCACCATTCGAGCGGTACGAAGTATTCTGCACGAAGAAGGCATGTGTAATAACGGCATTGAGTATGAAGCATTAATTGCCTTACGAAAAAAAGTAATCAAAGCCGGTCATATCAACAAGCTGGAACTTGCCGGTCTTTCAGACAGCCACCGCCCCGTCATTGTCGGTGGTCTGGCCGTTTTGCTGGGTGTATTTGATACCCTGGGCATTGAACATATGCAGGTTTCCAACCAGAGTATGCGCGAAGGGCTGTTGTACGACCTTGTTGGTCGTATTAATCATCAGGATGTTCGCGATGCTACCATTGAGGCCATGCTAAAACGCTGGGGGGTTGATAAAAAGCAGTCTACGCGAGTAGCACATACCGCCGCTCAACTTTATGAGCAGGTTGCTGATTACTGGAACATTGATGACGAACAGTTTGCTCGCCTGCTCACATGGGCCGCCCAGTTGCATGAAATAGGATTACAGGTTTCCCATTACCGCTATCACCAACATGGCTCATACCTGCTTAGTAATGCGGATATGCAGGGTTTTTCCCGTCAGGAACAGGCTCTTCTTGCTATGCTTACGCTTAATCATCGCAGTAAATTTCATATCAACGAATTCAGCCAGCTAATGAAAACATTTATTAAACCGGCCAGACGCTTATGTCTTCTCCTGCGCCTCGCCGTATTAATCCACCGTGACCATGCGGAAAGCTCGCCACCACCCGTCTCTTTGCAGGTCAATAAAAAACACCTGCATATAAAATTCCCTGAAAACTGGCTACAGACACACAGCCTGACCCTTGCCGACCTGCACAAGGAAGTGGGCTACCTTGAAAAAGCGGGTTATTCACTGACCTTTGAATGAGGTTCCCGCCTTGATGCAGATCAACGGCCCCTGTTTGCATAACGCGTTATACTCAGTCTGTGGTAGATTTGGACAAAACGCACCGGGAGAAGATAAATGAATGGCTCTGCAAGTAAAAAACAGGAACTTGAAAAAGTTCTACAGACACTGACCGAGCCAAAAAAAGTTCTATCCTCACCAGACATCATCTCCAGCAAGGAACTGTTACGGGTTAATTATGAGCTGGGCAACTACCCTTACCCGGAAAAAATAGCGACTCGTGAATATGAACATGAAAAACATTTGTTGCAGACTGAATTATTAAAAATGCAGCAATGGGTAAAAGAGGGAGGGAAAAAGATCGTCGGTATTTTTGAAGGCCGTGATGCCGCCGGTAAAGGCGGGGCGATTAAACGCTTTATGGAACACCTCAATCCCCGCGCCGCACATATTGTTGCGCTGGAAAAACCCAATGAATGCGAACAGGGCCAGTGGTATTTTCAACGCTATATTCAACACCTGCCCACACGGGGTGAAATGGCTTTTTTTGACCGCTCCTGGTACAACCGTGCTGGTGTAGAGCGGGTAATGGGGTTCTGTACACCGGGCGAACATCTGGAATTTTTACGTACTACCCCACAGCTTGAACGCATGCTGGTAAATGCTGACCTGATATTACGAAAATACTGGTTCTCCGTAAGCCGACATGAACAGCTTCGACGCTTTCATTCACGTAGCCACGACCCGTTAAAACACTGGAAACTAAGCCCGATTGATTTGCTATCACTGGATAAATGGGAGGATTATACCGAGGCGCGTCAGACCATGTTTTTCCACACCGATACCGCTGATGCCCCCTGGACTGTGGTCAAGTCGGATGATAAAAAACGTGCCCGCATCAACTGTATACGTCATTTCCTGCATACGCTGGACTATCCGGAAAAAGACCCGGCCATTGTTTATCAACCAGACCCGAAAATTGTCGGCACTGTCTCTACCCTCTACCGTAAAAATGAAATGAAATACGTCTGATCAGGCAAATTTACTTACGTATATATACCCATGTCATTCCCCTTAGTAAGAGCAGGCTGGCCGACTGTTACTGAGGCACAGGTCGACCAGATCGTCGAGGCGCGCGGTTCCAGCACACATCACGGTGTCCGCACCACCCCAGTAAATCTTTACACTACCGTCGTCGTCAGCCACCGCGCCGCAGGTAAAAACGACGTTATGCACATAGCCTGTGAGTTCCCAGGGATCCTCCGGGGCCAGCACCCATTCGTCCGAGACACCAATAATTTTCGCCGGGTTGGTGAGGTCGTGCAACGCCACGCCGAGGCG
>VAOX01023696.1_pt1 | contig 26315 bp, 23 predicted proteins | sample 3393891 | NCBI WGS metagenome assembly VAOX01 (sample SAMN08290429, study PRJNA428436) | hydrothermal vent metagenome | isolation source: Deep-sea hydrothermal vent chimney | place: Indian Ocean: Southwest Indian Ridge | depth 2822 m m | reverse complement strand
TGCGAAAGAAATTTTATCGCAAGCTGACAGCGTTGAAATTAATATTGAGTTGGATAATGGGTCAAAATGGACGGGCTCATTAACATTAGAAACATTTAACCAGCTTATTGCAGGTTTGGTTCAAAAAACATTATTGCCATGTCGTCGTGCTTTACGTGATGCAGGTATTGATGCTGAAGAAATTAAATCGGTAGTGATGGTAGGTGGTTCAACTCGGGTTCCTGATGTTCGAAATAAGGTTGCTGATTTTTTTGGTCAACCGCCGTTAACAGATATCAATCCCGATACCGTGGTTGCAATGGGTGCTGCTATTCAAGCAGATGTTTTAGTGGGTAATAAAGCAGACAGTGATTTATTATTATTAGATATTATTCCTTTATCGCTAGGCTTAGAAACAATGGGCGGCTTAGTTGAAAAAGTTATTCCGCGTAATACCACTATCCCAGTTGCACGGGCACAAGATTTTACTACTTTTAAAGATGGTCAAAGTGCAATGTCCATTCATGTATTACAAGGTGAGCGAGAGTTAGTCAGTGATTGCCGCTCACTCGGTCGCTTTGCTTTGCATGATATTCCTCCTATGGTGGCAGGTGCCGCGCGTATTCGTGTGACCTTTCAAGTTGACGCCGATGGCTTGTTATCCGTTTCTGCACGAGAAGAAACATCGGGTGTAGAAAGCAGTATCGAAGTTAAACCTTCTTATGGTTTAACCGATAGTGAAATTGAAACGATGTTACGCGACTCGATTGAACATGCAGAAGATGATGTTCATGCTCGTATGTTGCGTGAACAACAAGTTGAAGCTGAACGTGTATTAGAAGCTTTAGAAGCAGCTTTGGCAGATGATGGTCAGTTGTTAAGTACGGAAGAACGTAACGTTGTTGATGATGCGGCAGCTAAATTAAGCGCACTTTGTAAAGGCAATGACTTACGTGCGATTAAATCTGCGATTGCCGACGTTGATAAAGCCGCAGCAGAATTTGTTGCAAGACGAATGGATGGCAATATCAAAAAAGCCTTAGCAGGGCATAATGTAAATGAATTTTAATTAAAGACGATAAAACTATGACTAAATTAATATTTTTACCTCATGAAGAACTTTGTCCAGACGGTGCAGTAATCGAAGTAGAGCCCGGTGTAACGGTATGTGATGCCATGCTTGATAATGATATTCATATTGAACATTCATGTGAAAAATCGTGCGCTTGCACCACTTGCCATGTGTATATTCGAGAAGGTTTTGATGATCTTGAAGAATCGACTGAGCTTGAAGATGACTTATTAGATAAGGCGTGGGGCTTAGATCCTGATTCTCGTTTAAGTTGTCAGGCGTTAGTTGGAGATAAAGATCTTGTTATTGAAATTCCCAAATACACCATCAATATGGTTTCGGAAAACCACTAATTTGGAGAGTAATAAATATGTCGTTAAAATGGACCGATAGCTTAGATATCGCAATTGAGTTAGATGAGGCTCATCCTGATGTAGACCCACAATGGATTCGATTTACCGATTTACATGAATGGATCTGTAAACTCGAAAATTTTGATGATGATCCGCAAAAATCGGGTGAAAAAATCCTTGAAGCGATTCAATTAGCTTGGATTGACGAAAAAGATTAAAAATAGCCCTTTCTCGCTAAAAATCTTGAATATCCCCAAAAATAACGGAGTTTTGATTGCTTGAAACTTCGCCAGACGATAAAATTACCCCCTCAATGTTTGAGACGTAAACCCGCGCATTTCCGCGGGTTTATGCTATTTTGTAAACCTAAAAGTTATACCTAATTACCGGAGTTATACATGTCCCTAGAACGTACCATTTCTATTATTAAACCTGATGCCGTTGCGAAAAATGTGATTGGCGAAATCTACAGCCGTTTTGAAAAAGCAGGTTTAAAAGTTATTGCAGCTAAAATGATGCAATTAACAGAAGAAAAAGCCGGTGAATTTTACGCAGTACATAAAGAACGTCCATTTTACGGTGAACTTGTTGCTTTCATGACTTCAGGTCCTGTGATGGTTCAAGTTTTAGAAGGTGAAAATGCTATTGCTAAGCACCGTGAAGTCATGGGCGCAACTAATCCAAAAGAAGCAGCAGCAGGAACAATTCGTGCTGATTTTGCTGATTCAATTGATGAAAATGCGGTACACGGTTCAGATGGTGCAGATACAGCAAAAGCTGAAATGGCTTTCTTCTTTTCAGAAGATGAAATTTGCCCGCGCTTACGTTAATTGGGACTAAGTTAAATTCTAATGGAAATTAAAGTGCACATGCCCGAAAAGGTCAACTTGCTGAATTTTGATAGGCAAGGGCTTGAAAAATATTTTACCGATTTAGGTGAGAAGCCTTTTCGTGCAGCGCAATTATTAAAATGGATTTATCAGTTTGGTGTTGATGATTTTTCTGAGATGAATAATTTCAGTAAGTCATTACGTGAAAAATTGGCTGAGATAGCTGAAATAAAATTTCCTGAAATTGTGACAGAACAACATTCTGATGATGGCACAATAAAATGGCTGTTGCGCTTAGATAGTGGTAATAGTATTGAAACGGTTTATATTCCTGAAAGCACACGCGGTACATTATGTATTTCTTCTCAAGTTGGGTGTGCGCTTGAATGCAGTTTTTGTTCAACAGCAAAACAAGGCTTTAATCGAAATTTAACTGCGGCTGAAATTATTGCTCAGGTTGTTATTGCCAACCGCGCGCTTAAATGTATTCCTCGTAATGAACGGGTGATTTCAAACATTGTATTGATGGGAATGGGTGAGCCACTTTTAAATTTTGATAATGTTGTTACCGCAACAAATATTATGCTTGAAGATAATGCGTATGGTCTGTCAAAACGACGTGTCACTTTAAGTACATCAGGTGTTATTCCTGCGTTAGACCGTTTAAAAGAAGTAAGCGAAGTGAGTTTAGCTTTATCTTTACATGCTCCAAATGATGAGTTGCGCAATGAACTTGTGCCAATTAACCGCAAATACCCCATTAAAGAATTACTTGAAGCCTGTAAACGCTATATTTCAGGTGAGACAAAACGTATTGTTACTGTTGAATATGTTTTACTCGATGGAGTAAATGATAAACCAGAGCATGCTCGTCAATTAGTGAAATTATTAAAAAACTTTCCCTGTAAAATAAATCTTATTCCTTTTAACCCCTTTCCTAATAGTGGCTATAAAACATCATCGGTGGATGCTATTGAGCATTTCCGTAATATTGTTGTAAAAGGAGGCTTGCTGACAACGACACGTAAAACACGCGGTAAAGATATCGATGCGGCATGTGGTCAGTTAGCCGGTAAAGTTCTTGATAAAACAAAACGAAATATACGCCAACAAGAAAAAAATAATATTTCGCAAGGGAGAGCAGTATGAATAAAATTTTACAGTTAGTAGGTTTATTATTTTTACTTGTTTTATCCGGCTGTGCTTCAAAAATAGAACGAGTGGGATTTGATGCTAAAAAAGCCTCTGTTGCAAACGCTGAGCTTGGTGTCGCATATTTGGCGCAAGGCAAATATAAGATTGCAATGGAAAAGTTAAAGAAAGCTGTTGAGTTTGATGATGAAAATGCAGATGCTCATCATTATATCGCGGAACTTTATCGTCGTTTAAAAGAAAATGATTTAGCAAGTACACATTTTAAAATAGCAATGGAACTTAAAGAAAATGATTCGGCTATTAAAAATAATTACGGTATATTTTTATGCAGTATGGGTTCTTATGAAGAAGGCTTAAAGTTATTTAATGCTGTGCTTACTGATCCTTTATATAGTGATAGAGGCAAGGCGTATGAAAATATGGGTTTATGCGCAGAAAAAGAAGGCAATATTTTTAAAGCAGAAAAGTTTTATGAAACAGCTTTAAAATTTAACCTCCATCTTCCTTCGGCACTACTGGGGCTAGCACAAATTAAATTTGATAAAAAAGACATTAATACTTCCGCACTTTATTTGGCTAAACACCATAAAATAACTCGACCTTCTTCACAAAGTTTGTGGTTGGAGTTGTTAATAGCAAAAAAGCGTGGTTTAAAAGGTCAGGCTGGTAGTCTTGCATTAAAATTGAAGCAGTTTTTCCCAGAATCAAAAGAAGTTCGATTGTTGGAAAAATTAAAATTTCGTTAATAATAACTATTGAATATAAGAATATAAAACGTGGCTAAATCTATACAAGCAATCCGTGGCATGAATGATATCTTGCCGGAGCAAACACCTTATTGGCAATATGTTGAAAATACTTTTCGACAGTTAATGCAATCGTATGGTTATCAAGAAATAAGAATGCCTATTGTTGAAAGCACAGCATTATTTAAACGCTCTATTGGTGAAGTTACCGATATTGTAGAAAAAGAAATGTATACCTTCGAAGATCGTAATGGGGATAGTTTAACGCTTCGTCCAGAAGGTACCGCGAGCTGTGTTCGTGCTGCAATGCAACATGGTTTGTTACATAATCAAATTCAACGGCTTTGGTATACCGGCCCAATGTTTCGCCATGAGCGTCCACAAAAAGGACGTTACCGTCAATTTCATCAGTTCGGCGTTGAAACCTTTGGTTTAACTGGGCCAGACATTGATGCAGAACTTATCTTGATGACCCATCGCTTATGGAAATATTTGGGTATGAGTGATGATGTGGTATTAGAGCTGAACTCTCTTGGTTCGTCTGAAGCACGCCAACAGTATAAAGATGTATTGGTGAAATATTTTGAGTCACATCAGTCAGATTTAGATGAAGACAGTCAACGCAGATTACATACAAATCCATTACGAATTTTGGATAGTAAAAATCCTGCAATGCAAACATTAAATGAGAATGCACCTAAGTTGATGGATCATCTTGATGATGAATCAAAACAGGATTTTAAAATTTTGTGTCAATATCTTGATGATGCTGGCGTGAGCTATAAGATCAATCCTCGTTTAGTTCGTGGTTTAGATTATTACAGTAAAACGGTTTTTGAATGGGTAACGGATAAATTAGGTGCGCAAGGTACTGTTTGTGCTGGTGGACGTTTTGATGGTTTAGTTGAACAATTAGGTGGTAAAACAACACCTGCAATTGGTTTTGCATTAGGTATTGAGAGATTAATTGAGCTAATTGAAATCCCTCATAATGTTCAACGCCAAAATAATTTAGATGTTTATTTTGTTTTGGCTGGGGATAAAGCATCTTCGCTTGGATTACCTTTAGCTGAAAAATGGCGTAATGGACTGTCTTCTTTAAAACTGCAAATAAATTGTGGTGGAGGCAGCATGAAAAGCCAAATGAAAAAAGCAGATAAAAGCGGTGCTAAAATGGCTTTTATTTTAGGTGATGATGAAATAGATAAAGATATTATTACCGTGAAATATTTAAGAGAAAAGAAAGAGCAAGAAGTTATTGAGCTTAATAAAATAACAGATTATTTAAAAAATAAAATATAAGATTATTGGAGTCAAAAGTGGAAGTTTATAATTCTGAAGAAGAGCAAGTTCAAGCAATAAAACAATGGTGGAAAGATAATTCTTTTTCAATCATAGCCGGTATTGTTATTGGTGCTGCTGTTTTAGGTGGTTATCAGTTTTGGTCTGAAAGTAATAAAAACCAATCTCAACAAGCATCCGTTGTTTATAGTGAGCTTTTGCTAACAACAGGCGACAGGTCTAAAACAGTTGAGGTTTTAAAAAGTGATTATTCAAGTACACCTTATGCTGCTTTATCTGCTTTACTGCTAGCAAAAGATTATGTGCTTTTAAATAAAGCAGATAATGCTATTTTACAATTAATCTGGGTTATTGATAATGCAAATGATGATGGAATAGAACATATCGCTAGACAACGTTTAGCACGATTGTATTTATCACAAGATAAAATTACCGAAGCAGAAAATTTAATTAAAGGTGTTAAAGAACCCGCTTATACAGCGAGTTATAGTGAAATACGTGGTGATATACTGTTGGCAAAAAAATTGCCAGTACAAGCTAAAGAAAATTATCGTACCGCCTTGTCTACTTTAGCGCGCGGTGATCGACGTCGTGAAATTATAAAAATGAAACTGGATGATTTAACCCAAGAAAATAAGGCAAAATAAAGTGAAGTTTATTTCTTTTATAATATCTTTGTTATTATTAGTGGGCTGCGGTAGTTCTCCTTCTCCTGTGTTACCGCCGGTTGCATTAACACCTCTCACTAATAAGATAAACATTTCGCGCGAATGGATTTTAACTGCCGGTGAAGGCGTGAGTGACTTTTATCTAAAACTTAAACCTGCTTATAATAAAAATATTGGCTATATTATTGATTACCAAGGTTTACTTTCCTCATTTAATCTAATAACAGGAAAAATTATTTGGACGAAAGCTTTTAATGTACCTGCATCAGGGGGCTTAACTCTTTCCAATGAAAAATTATATTTTGGTACTAGTAAAGGCGAAATTATTGCTATTGATTTAAAAACTAAGAACGAGTTATGGCGTAGCCAGTTAAGTAGCGAAGTTTTATCTCGCCCAGCAGTTTCTAATGGAACTGTTGTTGTAAAAACTATTGATGGTCGTGTTTATGGTTTAAATATAAAGGGGGGGAATCAAACGTGGGTTTACGATCGTACTGTTCCTCGTTTAACGTTAAGGGGCAACAGTTCACCAGTCATTAATAATAATATTGTCATTACTGCTTCGGATAGTGGAAAACTTTCAGCATTAACATTAAGTAATGGAAAGTTATTATGGGAAACAACTATTTCCATTGCTCAAGGAAGAAATCAATTAGAACGAGTTGTGGATCTGGATGTCGATCCAGTGATTATTGATGATGTAATTTATATTGCTGGATATCAAGGACGTGTTGCTGCGGTAAAACTAGGTTCAGGTCAATTGATTTGGAGTCGTGATTTTTCATCTTACTCAGGACTGTCTGTTGATGCATTCCGTGTTTACATTACAGATGCTATGGGACAAGTTTGGGCATTAAACCGTTATAATGGCTCAACATTATGGCGCCAAGATAAATTATTACGTCGTAAACTGACTTCGCCTCAAACCTACGATAACTATGTTGTTGTCGGTGATTACGATGGTTACATTCATTGGTTAAATAGAGACGATGGTAAAATTATTGCAAGAAAACAAATTAATCAAAGTGATGTTATTATTTATGATGAAGAGGCGAATAAAGAATTAGATGCCTTATTTAGTAAGGTAAATAATATTTTATTAAGGCCTTTAAAAGTCAATAACTTGCTGCTTGCATTAGATCGCTCTGGTCATTTAGAAGCATTTAAACTTGAGAAAAACTAACTTAGTATGAAACCGGTAATCGCATTAGTTGGTCGTCCCAATGTGGGAAAGTCAACCTTATTTAATCGTTTAACTCGCACACGAGATGCCTTAGTTGTAGATCAACCAGGGATGACTCGCGATCGAAAATACGGTGATGGAAAGCTAGGTGAGATTCCCTATATTGTTATTGATACAGGTGGTTTAAGTGGTGAAGTCGAAGGACTTGATGGCTTAATGGCTGCACAGTCATGGTTAGCTGTTGAAGAAGCAAATATCATTTTATTTATGACCGATGCGCATGATGGTTTAACGCCAACGGATGAAGATATAGCAAAGCGTCTACGTAACACGGGTAAGAGAGTTATTCTTGTTGTGAATAAAATTGACGGTCTACATGCTGAAGTTGTTATTGCCGAATTTTTTGCATTAGGTTTAGGCGAACCTCAAGCGGTAGCTGCATCACAAGGTCGAGGTGTAACAGCATTAATTGAATCTGCACTTGCTGAATTACCTGAACCCGAAGCTGAATTGGGGGTGATTGCTGGAATTAAAATTGCAATAGTTGGTCGACCTAATGTTGGGAAATCAACGTTGGTTAATCGCATTTTAGGTGAAGAGCGGGTTGTTGCTTATGATATGCCTGGAACAACACGTGATAGTATTTATCTTCCTTTTGAACGAGATGATCAGCAGTACACGATTATTGATACAGCAGGTGTAAGAAAGCGTGGTAAAGTTCATGAAATTGCTGAAAAATATAGTGTAATAAAAGCATTACAAGCTATTCAAGATGCTAATGTCGTAATAATGGTGTTAGATGCACAAGATACGATCAGTGAGCAAGATGTGACTTTGCTTGGTTATATAATGGATGCCGGTCGTGCTCTCGTTATTGCTATCAATAAATGGGATGGACTTGAAGAAGAACAAAAAGAAAAAATCAAAACAGAATTAGATTACAAACTTCCCTTTTTAAGTTTTGCTAAGACAAAATATATTTCTGCATTACACGGCACTGGAGTTGGCGATTTATTTGGTTATGTACAAACTGCATACAATTCGGCAATGGCAGAATTTTCTACACCAAAATTAACTAAGTTATTAGAGTATTTAGTACAGCAACATCAACCGCCGATTGTGCATGGTCATCGGATCAAACTTCGTTATGCACATCAAGGCGGAAAAAACCCACCTATTATAGTTGTCCATGGAAATAAAACGAATGATGTTCCTGCAAGTTATAAGCGTTATTTATTTAATGCATTCTTAAAGCGTTTAAATTTACATGGTACGCCGATTCGTATTGAATTTAAAACCGGAGAAAATCCGTTTAAAGACAGAAAAAACAAGAATAACCTTACGCGACGACAGCAAGCAAAAAGACGACGACTAATGCGGCATGTAAAATAAATAGTTTTTATACATTGTTGGGAAAAATTTCTAACACTTGTTAGGTAATAGAGCAGGTGTTTTGCCACTAATATAATAGGCGAATAATCCCAACCATTCTTTTATTGCAATTTTTAATCCTAATAAATTTTCAGCCAGACTAAAATTAATTTTGAACAGTTCATTTTTATTTGTTTGATGGTCTACAGGGTAAGGAATAACCGGCCATTCTTCTTTGCAAAATATACCTACAGAGCGCGGCATGTGCCAACTCGTTGTAATTAAAATCCAATTTTCATTTTTTACAGGTTTAATAAGTTTTTTACTAAAAATTGCATTTTCATAAGTATTGCGTGATTCTCTTTCAAATAAAATTTTATCCGTGTTGAAACCTAATTGCTTAAACAACTGTTCTGCAATATCAGCGCCTTTAAATTGTTGCTTAGTTAAGCTACCTGAGCCTCCAGTAAAAACAAGTTTTGCTTGAGGGTGGCGTTGAGCTAAGGATATAAAAGTTAAATCTCGTTCTGCTGCGCTACCAAGTTCAACTTGTCCCCATACATGAGAAAGTTCGGCATCTTCTGCACCACTTAATACAATAATACCATCAATTTTTTCGGGTAAAACAGGGTTTGTTTGAAATCGAGATTCTAATGGATAAAGTAACCATTCGCCAATTGGGAAAAAAGCAATAAATAATAGAATCCCACTTGTGATAGAAAGCATTTTTTTTGCAAGCTTATTTTTTCCTATATAAAATAAAATAAGGCTTAAAATAATAAGAAGCAACAATAAACTATCAGGTGAAATAATTAGCCAGAGTAGTTTGGATAGATAAAAAAATAAAGTGTCCATACAATTAAAGGATTCTGATTAGAGAGCTTTTCCAATTAGGATTTTCTGCAGTTTGTTTTATTTTAATTCTTGAACCTACTTCATTTTCATACCAACCATCACTGAATTCAAGTGGTTCTACACTATAACCCCACCATGCACCATCGGCATCTTGAGCTGTCCATTTAACCCAGTCAGGGAGTTCTTGTTTATTTTTTTGCGACATGTGTAGTAATAAATAATTTTGGATCTACTTTTGTGTTATTTAAACTAACAGTCCAATGCAGGTGAGGGCCACTAACTCGTCCAGTCATGCCTACAGTACCAATGGTGTCACCTTGGGATAGTTGTTGACCTGCTTTGACCGCTGTTTTATCTAGATGAAAATAAATAGTAATTAAGCCTTGCCCATGGTCAATAAAAACGGTGTTTCCAGTAAAAAAGTAATTTCCCGTACGAATTACTTTCCCTTTTGCCGGAGATTTAATGAGAGTGCCAATAGGAGCAGCAATATCAAGCCCAGTATGACGACGAATGCGTTTTTGCTTATTATATATTCGTTTTAAACCGAAGATACTGCTAAATCGACCTTCCACTGGTATTGTAAATTGAGTTTGTACATTATTATTCTCTGTCCATGTTTTTAATGCTGCAACTATGAGGGGTTTTTCTCTGTAGTGTCGTTCGATGTCTTTTTTAGTTGGAGAGACCATACGTTTGTTTTTTATTGTTATGTGACGTGTTTGATACTCTTTTGTATGAGTGGAAAACTCTTGAGTACTTTTTGCTCCTTGTGAATTAACTATTTGTATTTTGTGTATACCTGCTTTTAGTTTTAAAGGTAAACCAACAATAGCTTTCCATAAACTGTTTTCTTTTATAACAAGGACGCGTTTTTTCTGAAAATAAATTTTTTCATTGCCTGTAAAATTATCTTTCAAATCTACAATAGCAATGCCACCGGGGACAGGTAATGCTGACGGAAAGCTTTGAGCTGCTGCAATATTTAAAAAATTTGTTCCTAAAATGAGAGTGAATAGTATTTTTTTAATCATTGTTAATGTCTGTAATGGTTGAGAATACATTTCCTTTGGCAAATTCTGTTTTAATAACTTGTTTTTTGTGAAGGTCTTGTACATTTCTAATAATATTATTGTTTTCGTCTTTGACGATAGCATAACCTCGCTTTAATGTATGTAACGGGCTTACCGCATCAAGTGTATAAACAAGGTGATTTAATTTTTCCTTTCTAGATGATGTTATTTTTGTTGTTGCTAGTTGAAAGCGATCATTTATATTTTTATAACGTAAATGTAATTGCTTGATCCGCTGTAATGGGGAGTGTTGCTGTATTTTAGCTTCAAATATATTAACTTTAGAATGCGTTTTTATTAATTTGTTTTGAATGTTTTGAATGTTTCGCTGGTTTAATTCGCGCAGTTTATTTTTAATTATGTTTAGTTTTTCTTTTGGGTGACGAATACGTTTACTTAACCAATCTACTTTTTGTTGTTTTTGTTGTATGTTTTTCTGGATTAAATAGGAAAATCGTTCTTCAATCGATGCTAATTTTTGTAGTTGTTGGTATCTATCTGGGCTAATGAGTTCAGCAGCAGCAGTTGGCGTTGCTGCACGTTGGTCAGCAACAAAATCTGCTATGGTAAAATCAACTTCATGCCCAATTCCGGTAACAATAGGAATTTTGGAGTTATAAATAGCTCTTGCGACAACCTCTTCATTAAACTCCCATAAATCTTCTAGCGCACCACCACCACGAGCAACGATTAATACATCAGTTTCTTGTCGTGAATTTGCTTTTTTAATGGCTGCGGCAATTTTTTTGCAAGCTCCTTTCCCTTGTACAGGAGTAGGATAGATGATGATTGCTTGCATTGGAAAGCGGCGTTGCAAGGTGGTTAAAATATCATGAATGGCTGCGCCCGATGGTGAGGTAATAATGCCTACTCGAATTGCTGTTGTAGAGATGTTTTTTTTATGAGCTGAATCAAATAAACCTTCATCAGCCAATTTATCTTTTAACAGATCAAACTGCCGTCTTAATGCGCCATCGCCGGCTTCTTCCATGTGTTCAATAATGAGTTGGTAGTCACCACGAGGTTCATATAAGCCAATACGAGCACGAACTAATACTTGTTTCCCATTTGCTGGCAACACTTTAACTAATTGATTTTTGTTCCTAAACATGGCGCATTTCACTTGGGCAGCTTCATCTTTTAGTGAAAAGTACCAATGTCCTGAACCTGGACGAGCAAAATTTGAGAGTTCGGCTTCAATCCATAATAAAGGGAAACCGGTTTCTAATATTGTGCGAACTTCTCGGTTTAATCGTGAAACACTATAAACATCACGGTTTTTTGAGAGAGCAGAGGAAAGGTTATTCATTCTTGAATGATAAAGCAAAGTGAAAAATTATTAGAGTGATTTAGGCATAATTTAGACAAAAAAAAGCTGGGATAATAATCCCAGCTCTTTTAGATAAACCGTTTAACCTTAAATACGTGGTTTAACGTGTTTTTGAGCTTTAGCTTGTGCAACCGCATTGATTGCTTGTCTTTCAGCTTTTCCTGCTAATTTTACTGCTTTATCGAAATCACCTTTGCCTTTTGCTTTACGTGCTTTCTTCAAAAGTTTGCCAGTATCACGCCATTCAACATACATCTTTTTAGCTTTACCATTTGCAGATATAGCAGATTTAATTGCCATATTTGCATCATTTAGTGATTTAGTTGGTGCTGATTGGCAAGCTGCTAAAGATAGAGCCAACGCAGAAGCTAATGCAAGCTTAATAATCGTTTTCATGTTGATCCTCCAAAAGGAATTTAAATTAATTACCACATCTTTATCCGCAATATAAGCAGATGATTATGAAGTTAGGTGGTCATTTTATTTGGGTATGCTCCCGTGACCTGCAACCATTATGCGTATTGTTATTTCCATTGGCAACCATTCTGCAAAGATAAAAGCATATTCGTGCGTAATGCAATTTATGTTGTTAGTTGGTTAATTTATACAGAAAAATGAAAAAAATGACAGATGAGGCGATGATAAAACGGTCGAAGCATTTACCAAATTCTAAATAATCTTTATAATTCGGTGTTTTACGTCACTCTTGGAAGCCTTTGATTATGTTAAGAATTGCTCAGGAAGCCCTCACATTTGACGATGTTTTACTGTCGCCTGCCCATTCCACTGTTTTACCAAAAGAAGTACAGCTTAAAACACGCTTAACGAAAGAAATTGAGCTTAATATTCCACTTATTTCAGCCGCAATGGACACCGTGACCGAAGCGAGATTAGCGATTGCAATGGCGCAAGAGGGCGGCATTGGTATTATTCATAAAAATATGGACTATAAGAGCCAAGCTGCTCATGTTCTTCAAGTAAAGAAATACGAAAGCGGGGTAATTAAAGATCCTCTCGTGGTTACGCCAGAAACGAGTATTAGTGATGTTTTAGCATTAACGCGTTCAAACAATATATCTGGTGTGCCCGTTGTAAGTGGTAACGAACTCGTAGGGATTGTAACGGGGCGTGATTTACGCTTTGAAACACAATTTGATAACCCTGTATCAGAAATTATGACGAAAAAAGAGCATTTGGTGACCGTTAAAGAAGGTGCTGAGCGCAGTGAAATTTTAACTCTGTTACATGAACATCGAATCGAAAAAGTGCTCGTTGTTGATGATAATTTTTACCTCAAAGGCTTAATTACGGTAAAAGATATACAAAAAGCCTCAGAATATCCTAATGCCTGTAAAGACAGCCAAGGTCGTTTACGCGTGGGTGCAGCGGTTGGCGTGGGCGTAGGAACAGAAGAACGTGTAAAGGCGCTCGCTGAAGCGGGCGTCGATGTCATTATTGTTGATACGGCGCACGGTCATTCACAAGGTGTTCTAGATCGTGTGGCTTGGGTAAAGAAAAACTTCCCACACGTACAGGTTATTGGTGGCAATATTGCCACAGCGGCTGCCGCGAAAGCATTGGCAGCAGCGGGTGCAGATGCCGTTAAAGTGGGCATAGGCCCTGGTTCAATTTGTACCACACGAATTGTTTCTGGTGTCGGTGTTCCACAAATCACTGCGGTCTCAAATGCGGTTGAAGCACTTGCAGGAACGGGTATTCCGGTTATCGCCGATGGCGGTATTCGTTATTCAGGTGATATTGCAAAAGCACTGGTTGCTGGCGCGCATTCTATAATGATTGGCTCTATGTTTGCCGGTACAGAAGAAAGCCCCGGTGAAGTTGAGCTTTACCAAGGTCGTTCGTATAAATCATACCGTGGCATGGGTTCATTGGGTGCAATGACCACGCGTCATGGTTCAAGTGATCGCTATTTCCAAGAAGGCAGCGAAGCGGATAAATTGGTGCCTGAAGGGATTGAAGGTCGAGTTCCTTTTAAAGGCTCACTCTCACCCGTTATTAACCAATTAATTGGCGGTATTCGTTCAAGCATGGGCTATACCGGCTGCGCCACAATTGAAGAGATGCGAACAAAACCTGAGTTTGTTCGTGTTACCAATGCAGGTATGGCAGAAAGCCATGTGCATGATGTGACGATTACCAAAGAAGCACCAAATTATCGTGTGTAACGGCTATTGGTGATAAAAATAAAACCCTGATTTTGAAAAAAGTCGGGGTTTTTTATTTTTAAAATGACGTTATTTAATCTTTAACTAAGAATGATTTTGAAATCAAAATTCTTTTTTTGAGTTTGATCTCTAATTGATAACGGGTACGAGTAAAACCTTTTACGGGCAAGTTGACTTCAAAAAAATGTTCTCCCGTTTGACCGCTTATGACGATAGGTTTTTGTGCGACTTTAATTCCTTTTGTTTTATCAAACAGAGTAACGTCGAGCCATGTTGATTTGATATCAAAATTTATAAAGTTAAAGCCAGCGTAAAGAGTATGGTGCAAATTTAGAGTGACGTTTGCAGTGTCGTTTTTAATTAAACTTGTTATTGGCTTAGCGCTTAATCTAATAACTTCAATTTTTGGTGCTATTTCTGCCAAGGCATCATTTAGTTTTAACTGTACCTTTGCTAATAAAGGCGTTCTTCCATAACGGTGAATAGCCGCCTGTAAATATTCACGAGAGATATCTAAGTTACCTTTATGAATGGCGGCAGTTATTTTTTTTGCGAGAAATTGATGAATGGTTTTAATTCCTGCTTTGGCTTGCATATTATCAGGTTCTTCTTTTAGTATTCTCTGATAGAGATCATATGCATTATAAGCTGTTGGTCGAATTAATTGATCTGCTGCGAGATACTTACTTGCTTTTTTAAACAGCGAAGATATTTTATTGTTATGCTTTATTTGTCCTTTTAATTCCTTGCGTTTTTTAATTAAAGTGGCGTCATTTAACGCAGCAATACCTTCTTCAACCATTAAAATAGCATTGTGAATATTACCTTGTTTTTGTAATTGGCTAGTTTTTTTTAGGTATGAATTTACTATTTTTTCAACAAAGTTTTTAGCATCTTCATTATTAGGGGATAGCGTTAATATTTTTTTAACCTCATGTAATGCATTTTTATTAATAGGTTTGCTTAGTGCGCCGGCATTAAAATATTTTTCTGCTTTTTCAAAATGATGATGAATTCGTTCCAAAAAAGCCACTTTTCTTTCTAAACGAATAAAACGTTTGCTTTTAGTGACTCGCGGAAAGCTTTGTTTCATCATTACAATTAATTCTCGGGCAAGCGCAGCGTCTTCTGTCGCAAAGGCCAATCCAATTTGTTTTATATACCAGTCACGTAATTCTTTTAAGCCTCGGCGAGCTATTTTATTTTTTCGGTCTTCGCGAATTAACGCTTTATAATATGTAGCAAGTTCAAGCGCGTTTTCTGGTTTTTTTTCTAAGCCTTCTTTTAATGCTGTTATTCTGTCTTTTTTGGGTTGCTTCACTTTTGGTGTTTGTTCGATATTACTGTCTTTTTCTTGAATGGCAGTATTTTGAGTTACGTTGGTTTCTTGTGTTGGACTGACTTGAACAGTTTCAATTGTTGTTAAAGGTGTTGTGGCTATCTTTTTTGCCTTATTGTTTTCTTGTTTTTTAAGCCAGAATTTGCTGTAAGATTTTGGGAACAAATCTGGAAAGACATTGACTATTTTAGGGAGTGCCTTGTATCCCCAAAATTCCGTGAGTTCTTTTTGTTTTTCATTTGCGCCAAAAACGGCAGATGCAATTAATAATAAAAACAACAGATTTCTTCTACGGTTGCTTGGTTTGGTAATGTCTTCATCAACGGTAATTTTATTTTGCGAAGGAAAAACAAGATCGGGGATTTTTCTTTTTTGAGCTACTTGGTTAAGAGGGGCATCACTGATTTGTGTTTGAGCTTCTCTATCAGCTCCAGCATCTTTAAAAATAATTGCTTGAGTATTTATTTTTTCTAGTTGTTCGTTTGATATTTGTTCTAATGCCGTAATTAAGTCAGCAGCTTTTTGGTAACGATGTTTAGGTTCTTTTGATAAACAACGATTAACAATAGGTTGAAAGATCTCAAGCCCTGCTGGTAACAATGGAATAGGGGAGGTTAGGTGTTTAATGCCAACCGCAACAGCAGAGTCTGCATCAAACGGTAAGTTTCCTGCAAGTAATTGAAATAAAACGACACCAAGGCTATAAATATCTGAGCGGTGATCAACTTTAAGTCCTTTCGTTTGTTCTGGGCTCATAAAATGTGGCGTGCCAATGGCTTTACCCGTTTGTGTCATGCCTTGGGTTGCATCATCTCCATGTGCAATACCAAAGTCCATTAAAACAACACGATGATCCAATTGATGGATCATAATGTTTTCAGGTTTTACATCACGATGAACAATGCCTTTTTTGCCAGCAAAATCTAGTGCGCTAGCAACATCTTTTATAATGCGCAGTGCTTCTTCACGCGAGGTGGAATCTTTGAGCTGTTTAAGATCTTTGCCGGGAATATATTCCATCGACATATAGTTATGCTGGCCGTGTTTACCTGCATCAAAAACGGTAATAATATTTGGGTGATTTAATTGGCTAACAATACGGGCTTCACGTAAAAAGCGTTTAGAAAATTGTTCATCGTCGGCCAAATGGGGGGAAAGGACTTTGAGGGCAACCTCTCGGCCAAAACTTTCCTGAATGGCCAAATATACGTGCGCCATGCCGCCGTGTCCTAGCTCACGTAAGATTTTATAACCGGGAATTTGAATTTTGGGCTCTATCGACCCTGCTTTAGTCGATGGAGTATCAATTTTTTGGGTTGTTTTATCCAAGGCTAGTTTCGCTTTCTCATGACACTATTTATTATTTTGATTCTTCTATTTATAGTTTATCGACCAGAACCGAGAATATATTAGGATTAAGTCTCGTATTGCAAAATTTAATTAAAAAAGAGTGATTTTAAATAAAAGAGTGACTTCGCCAGTGACTGGATTATCCATCAAATCCTTGATTTTTATTAGGGTTTGCTTGATCATTGTCAGCCTTTTATTAGAGTAATTCCAACCAGTAGAGAAACTGCCCATGTCCGTGGATATCCATTCAGATCGTATTTTAATTCTTGATTTTGGCTCGCAATACACCCAACTAATCGCACGTCGGGTACGTGAAGCGGGCGTGTATTCGGAACTTTATAGTTGGGATATTTCAGCACAAGAAATACGTGATTTTAAGCCAACGGGTATTATTCTCTCTGGTGGCCCCGAAACCACCACCGCCAGCGATGCACCGAGTGCAGCACAGGTTGTTTTTGAGCTTGGTATTCCTGTTTTAGGTATTTGTTATGGTATGCAAACCATGGCGATGCAATTGGGTGGCAAAGTTGAAAATGCCGATCATCACGAATATGGCTACGCCAAAGTACGCGCCCGTGGTCATACCGGATTGCTGAAAGATATCGAAGATGAGGTAAGTGAAGAAGGTTATGGTTTGCTCGATGTTTGGATGAGCCATGGTGATCATGTAATAGATTTGCCAGAAGGCTTTAAACTTATGGCATCCACCGAGAACGCACCTATTGCCGGAATTGCCGATGAAGAACGCAAATTTTACGGGCTACAATTTCACCCAGAAGTCACCCATACTAATCAAGGTCAACGTATTATTGAACGCTTTGTTCATGAAATTTGTGGCTGTAAGGGCTTATGGACAGCCGATAATATTATTGAAGAAAATATTAAAAAAATTCAAAAAGATGTCGGCACGGATGAAGTGATTTTAGGTTTATCCGGTGGCGTAGATTCTTCTGTGGTTGCTGCCTTGTTACATAAAGCAATCGGCAAACAACTCACCTGTGTTTTTGTTGATAATGGTTTGTTGCGTCATCAAGAAGGCGACACTGTGATGGCAATGTTTGCAGAGCACATGGGCGTTAAAGTGATTCGTGTCGATGCAGAAGAAAGGTTTTTAACGGCGTTAAAAGGTGAAGCTGATCCGGAAGCCAAACGAAAAATTATCGGTAATTTATTCGTCGAAATTTTTGAAGAAGAATCAAATAAATTAAATAATGCGAAATGGTTAGCGCAAGGCACTATCTATCCTGACGTGATTGAATCTGCCGGTGCAAAAACCGGTAAAGCACATTTAATTAAATCACATCATAATGTGGGTGGCTTGCCTGAACACATGAAATTAAAGTTATGCGAACCACTGCGTGAATTATTTAAAGATGAAGTGCGTAAGTTGGGGGTTGAGTTAGGTTTGCCATACGATATGGTTTACCGTCATCCCTTCCCAGGGCCGGGCTTAGGTGTTCGTATACTTGGCGAAGTGCATAAAGAATATGCTGATATTTTGCGCTTAGCTGATCATATTTTTATTGAAGAACTCTATAAACACGATCTTTATCATAAAGTCAGTCAAGCCTTCACCGTGTTTTTGCCGGTTAAGTCGGTTGGTGTGACAGGCGATGGTCGTCGTTATCAATATGTTGTGGCGTTACGTGCGGTTGAAACAATTGATTTTATGACTGCTCGTTGGGCACATTTACCTTATGATTTTTTGGGTGAAGTCTCAAGTCGTATTGTGAATGAAGTCGAAGGAATTTCTCGTGTAGTTTATGATGTCACCGGAAAACCACCCGGCACCATAGAGTGGGAATAACTTGTGTCTGAAGTTGTACTCATTACCATTACAGGGCAAGACCGTTCAGGCTTAACCTCAACATTAACCGGCATACTCGCAAGTTATGACGTTAATGTTTTAGATATCGGTCAATCAGTTATTCATAATAGCTTATCGTTAGGTCTTTTAATTGAGGCGCCTGAAGAAGAAAAAAGCTGTTCGGTGTTTAAAGATATTTTATTCAAAACACATGAGTTAAACCTTCATGCACGTTTTACCCCTATCACAATAGATGATTATCAACATTGGGTTAACGCGCAAGGTAAGGCCAAACATATTGTGACCTTGCTTGGTCGTCAAATTACTGCGCGTCATTTAGCGCGTGTGACAGAAATTGTTTCAGAATATGGCTTTAATATTGAACAGATCAGTCGTTTGTCTGGACGTATATCACTTGAAAAATCAGCAGACCCTCGCGGTGCATCGGTACAACTTTCATTGAGTGGTGATGTTGATGATGTCGCGGCAATGCACTCACGGTTTTTACATATCTCTCAAGAATTAGATTTAGATGTCGCCGTTCAAGAAGACAACCTTTATCGTCGTAGCCGACGTTTAGTGTGTTTTGATATGGATTCGACTTTAATTCAAGTAGAAGTGATTGATGAACTAGCAAAAGCCGCAGGTGTCGGCGAGCAAGTCGCGGCCATTACTGAATCTGCGATGCAAGGTGAAATCGATTTTTCAGAAAGTTTTCGCCAACGCATGGCGTTACTCGAAGGCATGGATGAATCTGTATTAAAAGAAATTGCTGAAAGTTTGCCTATTACAGAAGGTGCCGCGCATTTAATCAGTCACCTACGTCACTTTGGTTATAAAGTAGCAATCCTTTCCGGTGGTTTTACTTATTTTGCAAATTACTTAAAAGAAAAACTGGGCATTGATTATGTTTATGCCAATCAACTTGATTTTGCAAACGGTAAACTCACCGGTAAAGTCAAAGGCGATATTATTGATGGTCAAATGAAAGCAAAATTGCTAGTTAAAATTGCCGAAGAAGAAGGCATTAGTACAGAACAAGTTATTGCCGTGGGTGATGGCGCCAACGATTTACCCATGCTAGCAATAGCCGGTTTAGGTATCGCCTTTCATGCCAAACCTCTCGTTAAAGAACAAGCAAAACATTCGATTGCTAATCTAGGTTTAGATGCGATTTTATATTTGCTTGGAATACGAGACAGAGAATTGGCTGAACTTGAAAATATAAATTAAAAAAGATTAATTTTATTCTAGTAACTAAACAATGAATGACTCTCAAGAACAAACTGACTTAGATATTTTCTGGATGCAACATGCATTAGAGCTAGCTCAACGTGCGGAGTCTTTAGGTGAAGTGCCAGTGGGTGCTGTTGTTATTCATAATGATGAGGTTATTGGTGAGGGTTGGAACCAGCCAATACTTGATCATGATCCTACCGCGCATGCTGAAATCATGGCGTTGCGTTTTGCAGCAAAAAAAATAAATAACTATCGATTACTCGATACGACGCTCTATGTCACCCTTGAACCTTGTATTATGTGTACAGGCGCTATTATTCACTCACGTGTTAAACGGGTTGTTTATGGGGCTTTTGATCTAAAAGCCGGAGCCGAACAAAGTGCCTTTACTATTTTAGGCACTGATTGTTTGAACCATAAAGTCGATGTAACACATGGGGTACTGGCAGATGAATGTGGCCAGATACTGACCAATTTTTTTAGAAAAAGAAGAAAAGAAAAAAAACGAGGGTGTTAATGCGTATTGCATTTGTTTTTATCATTTTTAGTTTCTTATTAGGCTGTAACCCATCAAATAAAAACACGTATCCCGTTGTTGATGTGGAGATGGAGTTAAAACAAGTTTCTGAACATGTTTATTATGTACAGGGTCAAGCCGGAGTCGCGACCGCAAATAAAGGCTTTATTTCAAATGCGGGTTTTATTGTTACCGATGACGGTGTGGTTGTTTTTGATACCTTGGGCACCCCCTCATTAGCAAATTTATTTTTGACGAAAATTCGCAGCGTAACCGACAAGCCGATTGTAAAAGTGATTGTGAGTCATTATCACGCAGATCATATTTATGGTTTACAAGTTTTTAAAGAGCAAGGCGCACAAATCATTGCACCAAAAGGCGCAATGGTTTATTTAGGGTCAGATAAAGCGGAAGGACTTCTTGAGGATAGACGTTTTTCTTTAGAGCCTTGGGTGAATGAGTCAACGCACTTAATTATACCTGATATTGTTATTGATAAACCTACGAGCTTTAAGCTGGGCAACATAATTTTTACGCTTGATGTCTTAGGGACAGCTCATTCAGATGGTGATCTCACTTTGCTCGTTGAACCAGAACAAGTTTTCTTTTCAGGGGATATTATTTTTGAAGGGCGAGTGCCTTACTTAGGTGATTCGAATACAAAAAAATGGTTAGCCACTTTAGTTAGTATGGAAACCGGAAAAATTAATGCATTAATTCCAGGCCATGGCCCTGCTGCAAAAAATCCAAATAAAGCAATTAGTGCAACCCGCCGTTATTTGGCAAAAATTCGTAAAGTGATGTTTGATGCAGTAAAAAACCTAGATGATTTCGCAGAAACGTACGACAAAACGGATTGGAGTGAGTTTAAAGATTTACCTGCATTTAAAGAAGCAAATCGTCGTAACGCATATCAAGTTTATTTATCAATGGAAGAAGAATTGTTTAACTAAACAATAACCCTTGTTACAGCACAGGTGAAACGTAAGCTATCTTTTCTTCTTGTTGATTTGCCTTTGCTAAATGCCAATGCAAAATATCGTAATAACTTCGAATATTTTCAACATATTTAACTGGTTCATTACCACGTGCATAACCAAAACGTGTATTTTTATACCAGCGTTTACGTCGAAGTAACGGTAAGCTCTCTTTTACATCAACCCATTTATTTGGGTCACCACCACGGCGTTTGGTAATTATGCGAGCATCTTGCACATGACCATAGCCAACATTGTAAGCGGCAAGCGTAAACCATAGTCGATCTTGTTTATTCAGTTCATCCGAAAATTTTGCAGACAGTTCACGAATATACTGTGCGCCACCACGAATACTTTGTGCGGGAACAGTTCGATCTTCGACGCCTAAATCTTTTGCGGTGGCATTGGTTAACATCATAATACCGCGAACACCCGTTGGCGAAACTGCACGAGGATTCCAGTGTGATTCTTGATAGGCAATGGCTGCAAGCAATTGCCAGTCTAAGTTATTAACTTCACCGGCTAGCTCAAACATTTCTTGGTAACGCGGTAAGCGGTAACGAACATGCCCAAGATAGGTGTTTGTACCCGCATAATCATAGTTTCGTGCATGACCATAATGCCGTTTTAAAAGCTGAGCAAGCTGACCTGATTTTTTGTAAGAGGCTAAAAATTTATTGGCTTCTTTATAAAGTGAGTCATCACCTTTTTTAGAAAATGCCCATGCTAAGGGTTGCGGTTTAGACACATTAAATGCAATACGAAGCTCAGGCAAGAAACGACGAGTTAGAAGAACTTCGTTTGAATCTGCGATGGTAAAATCGATTAAATTTTCTGCAACGAGCGTTAAAAGTTCTGCGCTACCTACATCGTTATTTTCATCCCAGCTGAGGCTTGGATATTTTTTCTTTAATTCAGAAAGTTTCTCAGCATGACTGCTGTTTGCCATTACTTCAATCATGCCTTCAACAGCATCGTCCATGCTTTTAGGTCTAGGAATGCTTCGGTTATAAACTAATTGTTGAGTAATTGACTGGTAACTTGTTGAAAAACGTAATGTTTTTTCGCTTTCAGCGGTTGCGATTAAACCTGCCGCTGCAAAATCCACTTCATTTCCTTGTACTTTACCGAGCATTGTTTCTAAGTTGCCTTCTGTGCTTATTTTTAGAGACACACCTAAGTAACCCGCAAATGCTTTCACTAGCTCATACTCTAAGCCTTCTGCACCATGAGGACCGATAAAATAAGTTGTTGCTGAGTTGCGCGTTAAGACATGCAATACACCTGCATCACGAATATGCTGTAAAGCAGGTTTTTGGGGAGCACAGGCATTAAGTACGACTAGTACGAGTGATAATCCGGCAATGTAGGGTAAAAATTTACGCATGTTTAAATCCTGATGCACGTCTAAATAGTTTAGCGGTTGGAAATTTTAAAACTGTAGTAATATTTTTAGTGTGGACATACTTGTTTACATTTTGGGGATAAATGCAGCGGTCAGAAAACGAGAATATTATAACATTCTTATATGTGAAGTACATCACACTAATGTCATATAGGGTTAATTTTTGTGTGATATTAGCCGGGCAAATGGTAAGGGTAATACAGTGAATTGCTAAAGAGCCCCATCTAGTTTACTCTTGCGCGTCCTTAAAATATGACTAAAGTGCGTATTTTGAGGATTTGGAGAAGTGTCTGAGTGGCTTAAGGAGCTCGCTTGGAAAGCGTGTGTAGGTTCATCCCTACCGAGGGTTCGAATCCCTCCTTCTCCGCCATATTTTGTCTTGTAATATCAGTATGTTACAAGGCTATTTATAACCCTGCTTACTCTAGGCTGCTTATAGGGTTTCTTTTTATTTTGATTCCTATATTCATCCCCTTGTCTAAGTCTAAGTACCTGTCTTTCTGGACTTCCCAGCATTTACTAGACACTTTCTAGCTTCATTCCCCCTCACTTTCCATTATTCAAAAGCATTTGAATTCGCAAGCAAACTTTAATCAAGAATGCACAAGACCATCAAAAGCATGACTTCAATCACGAGAAATTGAATTGCAAATGTTAGAGTGGCTTATTGCTGATGAAAGCTACGAAACTAGAATATTTTCAGTTTAGGCTTAATATCTATTAGGTACTCACAAGGTAGCTCAAGCTGCAGTCGTGAGAATGAGTTTTAATCTGCGGCGATAAAACTTAAGGAAAGAGTTCATGGAAAAAGTTGATATTAACCAATATACAGGGACGAAATGCAGTGATACTGAACGAAAGCACCGTCCATTCTCAAAATTTTCGGGTTATCAAAATCTCTTAAAACGTCAAAAAATACTAGGGGGAGTGCCAACACTCTTCGCTGTCCACGAAGGCGTTAATGCTAATGTTGCTAGCTACGCTGGCAAAGAGTACGTAAATTTTTCGAGTTATAATTACCTTGGGTTATCGGGACACCCGAAAGTTTCTGAAGCTGCAAAAGCGGCTATCGATCGATATGGAACGTCAGTATCAGCTAGTCGTATACTTGCTGGTGAAATTCCTTTGCATGGTGAGCTTGAGCGCTCCATTGCAGACTTTATTGGTGTTGAAGAGGCGATTGTTTTTATCAGTGGCTATGGTACTAACGTTACAACCATTGATCATTTATTTGGTCGTCGGGATTTAGTTATTCATGATTCCTTAGCACACAATAGCATCATTACGGGTTGTCGATTTTCTGCTGCTAAACGCATGAGCTTTCCTCACAATGACTGGGATGCGCTGGATAAAATACTTTGTAAACACCGTAGTGAATACCATAGAGTTTTAATTGTATTTGAAGCGGTTTACAGTATGGATGGAGATATCGCCGATTTAAATCGAGCGATTGACCTGAAGAAAAAGCACGATGCATTACTTATGATTGACGAAGCTCACTCAATGGGGACTTTGGGAGAAAATGGGCGCGGTATAGCAGAAATGTTTAATGTTGCGGCTGGTGATGTTGATATTTGGATGGGCACATTGAGCAAATCGCTTGCAAGTTGCGGTGGCTATATAGCGGGTGATCATGAGCTGTGTGAATATCTTCGCTATCTTGCCTCAGGCTTTATTTTCAGTGTGGGTTTAGCTCCTGCAGATACGGCTGCTGGTTTAGCTGCACTTGAAGTACTAAAACGTGAACCCCAACGTGTTGCTCGATTAAAAAAACGCTCTGAATTATTTTTGCAGCTTGCCCGTGAAAAAAAATTCAATACTGGACTGTGCATGGGAACACCTATTATTCCACTTATTATTGGTAATTCGGTAAAAGCAGTAATGTTATCGGGAAGGCTTTTTGAACGGGGGTATGTTGTACAGCCTGTTATTTACCCTGCAGTTAGTGAAGATGAAGCTCGGCTGCGTTTTTTTATTAGTGCATTGCACACGGAAGAACAAATAATCAATATGATAGATGTTGTTGCAGAAGAGCTCGAAAAAATCAATAAAGAGTTAGCTTAAATTTATTTAAAGTTTTCAGGTACCTTGCCTTTTAACATATAAGCAAACGCGATGATCTCTGCAACGGCAAGGTAAAGCATTTCGGGAATTTCTTCTCCAAGTTCAAGTGTTGACAATAAGGTAACGAGTTCTTTATTTTCCGTTAAGGGAATGTTGTTGTTTTTTGCTAACTCAATAATTTGTTCTGCAATTTCATGACTACCCTTTGCTGTTACTTTAGGTGCATTTTCACCATCGTACTTTAATGCAACGGCGAGAGATGATTCTGTTTGGGTGCTCATGTTTGTTCATCCAATGGTTTAGAATAATTTTTTTGCTGAATATTAGACAGTTGAGCATGGGCACACTCTATATTGCCGACATCCATGCCATTAATATTTAGTCGGCTGCGTAAAAAATCAAAGTTCTCGCGAAACAGACTTAACGTTTCGGGTTTTTCACTAAAAAATTGTGCAGATATTGCATCGTTGTGCATTTTTACGTGTGCTTTTATTTTTCCTAAACCGGCTAGATCAAACTGTAATGTGACATTCCATATTTTTTTATCTTGTTCTTGGGTTTCTGTATTTTCTTCTTCACTAATTCGCAATTCAAATAAATCAATATGTTGTCCGTCTTTAATGGGGAGTTCCATTAGCCACATCGGACGTGTAGATTGAGCATCATTTAAGTTTTGTAATTGATGCTGTTGCAGGTGTGTTAGCCCAGATTCAATTTGTCGTAAAAAAATGTGCATGGCTTCTTCTCGTTGACTGATATATTGCAAGCTAGCTTGTTCAATAGTAGAAGACTTTATATTTGTTTGAGCTGGAGGTGTGGTTAAGTTTTTGAGTGTATTCGTCTCATTTTGTGTAGAAGGTGTTTTTTGAGTGAAAACTAATTGTGTTTTAATGGCACTGGCTAAACGATGTAGCTGTGCTGCAAGATCGGACTCAAGCATAGATTTAATGTTGGAATTTAATTTGGACTGAATTATCTCAGGGTTTTTAGTTACCGTATTTTGTAAGACAGAAGTTATTTGTTGTTTAATTTTATTTTCGAGAAACACACCATTATTTTCTAATTGAGTTTTAATTTGTGTCGCTGTTTTTAAATTAAAAGGTGAGGGAATTTGTTTAAATATATCCCTTACTGCCGCATTGATGTCGGCTGCCAAGGGTGAGGGGCGTAATGCGGGGCGATTAGCAACAAAGCTAATATTTTTAAGTAAAGGTGCAAGTTCTGCATTTTGAGCCATGGCATTTTTTAATGCCTGTGTGACTAAATGTACATTGCTATTTTTTTGTAAACTGATAATTCTAAATTGAGGTAAAGGTTTTAATTGTTCAATTTGCAGTTTAAGGATATCGCCTACCTTTAAATCCAATAATGTAGGTTTTGGTGTATTAGCTTTTACTCCTTGAATATCAAGAAAAAGCTGTTTGTCAGTGATTTTTGTGATGACTGCTTGGATCAACTGTTCTACTTTCCAGTTAGCAGGGGGGCTGGAGGATGGAGGACTTTGTGTCGTTGAC
>VAOX01004801.1_pt1 | contig 26480 bp, 23 predicted proteins | sample 3393891 | NCBI WGS metagenome assembly VAOX01 (sample SAMN08290429, study PRJNA428436) | hydrothermal vent metagenome | isolation source: Deep-sea hydrothermal vent chimney | place: Indian Ocean: Southwest Indian Ridge | depth 2822 m m | reverse complement strand
TGAGGTCACCTTATTGGTGATGAACACTTTTTTCATATAGCTATACGAATCAAGAAGTTGTGCAGACTTTCGTGACTCAACTGATTTTTCTAGGTTTATGGCGTAACACCTTCACCGAACAGGTCATGGACTTAGCGAATTTTCACGCGCTCAACTTGATGAACTCAGGTTCGTATAACCAGGCATTGCGTAGACTTTCCTGATCCAGCTGATTTTTCCAGACTCAGCCATTTTTTTGTGAATCACGTCTAAAAACAACACTCCTTATATCATACCCAACCGCCAGCATGGCCGGAATGGTAAACAGAGTAACCAATGTCGCAAAGGTAAGCCCCGAAGACAGGGCCAACGCCATCGGGGACACAAAAGGATCCAGCCCACCCCAGCCATACGCGGTCGGCAGCAAACCAACAACGGTGGTTGCAGCGGTTAATAAAACAGCACGTAAACGCCGACGACATGCGGTTAATATGGCCTCTATAATTTCCATACCCTGCTCACGCGCACGCTGAATAAACACCAGTAATACAAGGGAGCTATTTACCACAACACCGGTTAAGGCGACCATCCCCATAGTAGAGAAAAAAGACAAAGGCATCGGCTTCCAGAACAGATCATGCAAATAAAAGCTTAAAATAACACCAATAGCACCAAATGGGATAGCCACCATCACCAGCAGCGGATAAAGCATATTATTAAACTGAATGGCCAGAATAAAGAAAATAGCAATTAAAGCAAAAACAAAAGCCACCAGTAAGCTGATAAATGACTCCTGATTTTTTTCCTGCTCGCCACCATAGTTAACAGACACCTTATCTTCTACACCTTCAAGCCAGATCGCTTCATTATCTTTGACCAGCCTGTTTAGTTTTAAGCTGGACAATACATTACTGTCCACATCTGCCACCACATTAACAATGCGAATACCATCTTTATGGCGAATTGTTGTTAAACCTGGCTTTTCAACCAGTCTGGCAATTTTATGCAGGGCCACAAGCCCTCCCCGGTTATTCGGTATTAGTACATTTTTAAGCTGTTCAAGTTGATCGCCACTTTTAGCCGGAAAACGAACTGTAACATCAATCTCTTCCGTGCCCTGGCGAATACTGGAAACCACCAGACCATCCGTTGCTGCACGCACATGTCGCGACACAATATCCAGATTAACACCCACATAGGCAGACATCTGACGATCCAGTACAACATGCAGCTCTGCATCACCGGGCTTCAGCCCACTGTCTATCGTACTCACACCCTTAATCGCTGTTAAATACGCCATTAGCTGTGTTGCGGCCTGCTCACTGGCACGGGTATCAAAACCGCTAATTTCAGCTTCAAGCGCCCGCCCCAGTGGCGGCCCATTTGAGATCAGGGTCGAGGAAATATCCAGTTGTCTGTATTTATCTTTTAACAGCAGGGTAATATAATTCATATCATCCATTGCATTGTGCTCAGGGCGACTCACTGCGGGTGTATAAATCATCCGTATCTGCCCATAACGGCTGCCACGTTGAGTTAATGGATCGCCTTCATCCATTGATATATCACCGGTTTGAGAAACCGTAGATTGCAGGTATTGTGGCTTTATGTTTTTGCGTATATCCGCATCTACCTGACGTATAATTTCTCGCATCTGCTTTAAAGACGTACCCGGTTGAGCAGTAACACGAACAATATACTCTTCAATACTCACCGGGGGAAACAGCTGGAACTGTAAATTATTTTTCGCAAGGTGCACAGTTCCCGCTAAAACACCAAAAGAAACCACAACCGTTAACCAGCGAAAGCGAATAGTTTTCTCCAGCAACCATCCATATATATTTTCCAGCGCTATTAACCAGGCCCTCTCCTTACTGTGTTTATTCGGATGGGTCACATGAGCAACATGGCTGGGCAGCATTAAAAAAGACTCAAGCCACGACAGGATAAGCAAACTAATCACCACCATGGGAATGGCAATAACAAACTTGCCAATAATACCCGACATAAACATTAAGGGCAGAAAAGCCGCAATAGTGGTTAAAATGGTTGTACTCACCGGCCCAATCAGCTCAATTGCACCTTTAACCGCGGCTTCAACGGGGTTCAGGCCTTTTTCCATGTGCCAGGTTATATTCTCACCAATAATAATCGCATCATCCACCAGCATGCCCAGCACCATAATAAAACCCATCATCGAAATAAGGTTCAGCGTAATGCCCAGTAAATAAATAACCGCAATACCTGTCATAAAAATAATAGGCAATCCCCAGGTCGTTGTCATTGCCACAGAAAAACGCAAAAATAATAACAGTGAAACAAAAACAAGCACCACACCTACCAGACCATTATTAGTCAGCACGCCCAGACGCATACGCGCAAAATTCGAAAAATCCTGGAAGGGTTTAACGCTTATATCTGCACCATGTCGAGCAGGAATCGTCTCAAGATAAGGCCTTACCCGATCAATGGTCTTAATAATATCTGCATCTGTTTTTTTCAGTAACAGCATAGAAACCGCAGGTTTCCCCTCCACATCGTGCAATGTTCGCGGTTTTTCCAGCGCCTCTTTTATTTCTGCAATATCACCCAGCAAAAGCGAATTACCGCTGGCATTTGCACGCACAACAATGCTCTTTGCATCATCAATATCACTGAATTCGCCGACAATACGCACCGATTTCTGACCCTCTGGCGTGTCAATTTCACCCCCCGGCCTGTTTAAATTCCAGCCCCGTAGAACCGCTGTTATCTGGTCAACAGATATACGCGCTTTACGCAGCTTTTCAGGATTAACCTCAACACTGTACTCCGCTTTACGATCACTTAAAACAACAACTTTCGCGACACCCTCAATAGCCAGTAACTCCTCTTTAATCGTATCACCCAGGCGTTTAAGCTCAAGTTCCGATCGGTCGGCTGAAATGGCAATGCGCAGTATTGGAAAAACCGCACCATCCACTTCTGTTACAAAAGGATCATTCGGCAAATCACTCGGCAGGGTGGCCCTGTCAATAGCCAGCGAAATATCCGATGTTAACCGATCCCGATTGCTGGCATGAGGATCAACTTCCATTGATATACGCCCGGAGCCGGGAAACGCCATGGAAATCATTTTATCAATACCATTAAGCGCGCGAAGTTCCTGCTCAATGGGGGTGATAATTAGCTGCTCTATTTCACTGGGAGAAGCCCCGGGATAAACCGTATCAATTTGAATAATATCAAGATTAACATTGGGAAAGGCCTCCACCTGCATAAACATTACAGCGGTAACACCACCCAGCGCAAGCAAAAAAACAGACACCAGATTAACAACCAGCCCGCGGGTAACCAGAAAACGAATAATGGCTTCCATTAGTGTTCACCGCCACTTGCATTTATTTGCTGAGTACCGGTATTATTGTTCGATGCCTCATACTCATCAAATGTAAATTGCGGCAAAACAATATCTTTCCAGATTCCCCCTCTGAGCAAATTCAACTGATGATAACGCCGTATCAGCTCAATTAACTGTAAGTCATATGAGAGTTCAGAAACGGCAAGATCCGATTCAAAATCAATCACTCTATCCGTTTCAATACGCCCTTCCTTATAACGTTTAACCGCTTCTTTAAGCTTTTTCTCTTCAGCTTTAACACTTCTGGCAAACGCTGTCAGCGCCTGTTCACTGAACTTTATTTCCGCCAGCAGACTGGCCAGATCATATTGTAAATTTTCCAGAATCTGCTTTTTATCCTGCAATGCAATATCCCGATCATAATGCGCCTGGCGTATATCTGCATCAAAGCCACTCTTATCGAGGCCCCGATTAAACTCCAGGCGAACGCCGCCTATCAGTATGGATTCTTCAAGCCCACCAAAAGATGTATTGCCCTGATTCGTTTCATTTCCCGCAAACATAACCACATCGAGGTCGTCTTTGTATAAATCACGCCGACTACGAATGGTACTGTCGGCAATTTTCAATCGTGCATCGGTCTGTTTCAGTGCTGCGCTATATTTTTGTGCCTGCTGATACAGAACATCAAAGGATGCAGGTTGTGATCGGTCAATTAATGTTTCCGGCAACATCTCACGCTGCCATTGCCGGCCCATTAAACGATTCAGTGAGATCAGCTGTTTTTGCCATGCAACCTGCAGGCTTTTTTTATCAGCTTCGTTAATTCTGAGCCGCGCCTCCACCTGCAAAACATCTTTTTCTTCCGACAGACCCAGCTTATATTCTTTTTCTATATAACGATGCAGACGATGTGTACGTTGAATCGATTTATTAATGCTTTTAATCCGCGCCTGAGTAATCGCCCCCGCAAGATAAATATCAATCACCTGCGCAGCCAGTTGATCATAAAAAGCCTGTCTGTCACCGGCTGCCAGCAACTCCCCTGCAAAGGCCACTTCAAGCCCCTCTTTATAATCTGGATTGTCTGAGCCTTTGCCAAGTTTATGTCTGTAGTTCACATCCACTCGCGTTTTAGTTAAGGGGTTTGGAATAGTTGGCACAACTATATCTATAGAGTTCTCTTCAAGTAAACTGACATTAAACCCCAGGCTGCCGCCATTGCTCAGTGGCCGATTCATACTGCCCTGCACATTGTAGCGATCAACTGCTGTACCAAAAAAACTGGTATCTCGCTCATACCCTGCACTGCTATTCAAAAGCCATGACAACTGGCTTTCTACTTTTGTATTCACCTGCCTTGCTTTTTGCACCTGTAGAGCAGCCGTTTTTACAGAGGGGTAATGATTCAGCACTCTTTGCAACACCTGTTGTAGATTCATGCCCTGCACCCGGACCTCGTCCTGTTCTGCGGCGGGCTGCGCTTCGACCTGTGCCGTTAACACCATAAATAATAATAAAAACGGTAAGATATTTGCAAAATTCATTCTGTATTTATTTCCTGAGAGTCGTCAGAAAATTTTTGTTTATAATTTTCATTACTTATTCTTTATTTTTTCAGCAAACAAGGCATTGTTTCAATTGCGTATCGAGCTGCTCTGCAAGTACGCTTTCAAATAAAATGGCTTCAACAATGGACAGGGAATTCTCTTTACAGGGCACAATTTCCTGTTCAGTCCGGGTTATATTAATCAGCACCCAACCACTATCCGTATGCATGACACCTTTAATGCGTTCTATTTTATAAAGCTCGGGCATTTTTTCCAGCCATGCGAGCAAGCCTGTCTTCGAAAAAACAGATTGCGCCTTAATCGCCCAGCCAATGCTTAGATACTCTTCTGCACCACCTTCAACCATTGTCCAGCCCGATGTGTTTTCCTGAATATTTATATTATCTGTATTTTTATTTGCCGAGATATGCTGATGGGCTTGCGGAAACTGGCTTTGTCGTTCAAGATTACGCGGACAATCGAGCCATTGCAGTTCAAGTTGCCCCTGCGACACCATAAAGCATTTATCTATTGCGGGTGAGAAAGCGGCACCATACTGATAAAACAACAATCTATCTTCCTCTGAATAAACGTCTGCTTTATTTGCAACCAGAATATCGGCAAGCTGAACCTGATCAGTAAAAGCCGGGTGTTCCGTGTAGCGCGAATCTTTAAGCTGGCGAGCATCCAGCAAATTAATAACCGCCTTTAGATTTAACACCGACTGATAGTACTCACCAGTTAAAGAATCAATTAATTTCTGAGGATGCCCAAGCCCCGTGGGTTCAATCAGAATCCGATGAGGATTAACGGTTTTAATAATCTGATTCAGCCCAACACTCAACAACTGACTGCTCACACAACACAGACAGCCACCTGGAATTTCCCTGATTTCTACCGCATCATTTCTAAGCAGTGTACCATCAATACCCACCTTTCCAAATTCATTAACAATAACCGCCCAACGCTCAGACTCCGGTTTTTTTAGTAACAGGTTTTTAATCGCCGTTGTTTTTCCTGCCCCCAGAAAACCGGATATAATATTTGTCGAAATATTACTGTATTTACTCATTTTTTATTATGATAGACAAACAGATCAGTTCATTAGATCAACAGTCACACCCTGTTCTCTCAGATGTTCAGCGCGTTTATCGATATAACGCTGAAAATTAGGCTCTTCTTTATAGGCTCCACTGGAAACGTAGTCCATTACAGACTGTATATGAAATGACTTCAGATAGGCATCACTTCTAAACACTTCTTTACCCTGAGTATCGAAGTAAACCAGGCTGGGGGCATATTGAATATTCAGCTCTTTTGCCCAGCCTTTAATACGGCTTTGCATACCATCTGGTCGAATCATTTTATCGTCTGACCACATATCCAGCACTGCAATATCAAACTTTTCAAGTAGTTGCCTGGATTCCTTACGTTGTAGAACATCATTGTGCAACTCATCACACTCCCGGCACTGTTTCTGTTCAAACATAATTAACTGATATCTGTTTTTTTTACGACTAAAATCATAAGGCTGTTTAATGGTTTCCAGGTCTCTGTTGATTTTTCCTTTCGCTGCAACCGGTGAGACTCTGGCCAGATAAGCCCTGAAGGTTTCCTTTTTATCATGTTTTCCCAGCACATAATTTAATGCCGCTTTAAATTTTTCCGGATGATAATAGCCATTCGCTCGCAGTGCCACCTTACCTTCTTCATTAAAAAAAAGCAGTGTTGGTGTATACATCACCTTTAGATGTGCGGCAAACTCTTTCTCTGTTGTTTGAATATCGCCGAAGCTCACTTCCCGGTCGCCCCAGATATTCAATGTGACCACATCAAAATTTTTACGTGTTTTTTCAGCAATATCCCGTTGCCCCAGATTATCCTGCAATAGTTTTTTACAGTAAGGGCAACCGTCCTGGTAAAAAAACACCATCAGGCGTTTTCCCGATGCTCTGGCCTCTTCAATATCCTCCTGTAAATCGAGAAAAGAGTTTTTAAACCACGCTGGCTGCTCTTCATGTCCGGGATTTACCATGCCTTCATTCAGGGAGCCTTCGGTTTTAGCCTCAACCATCTGTAATGATAACGCAAAGAGTAATACCAGCAGCTTAACGACGTTTTTCATGACCTGTTTTCCTTCTGCCAGAACCCGTTGGTGTTGAGCCTGAAATGTTTTTACGAGAATTATTTCGGCTATCTGAGTGCCTGCCGGAATGACTATCTGAATGGCCACCCGCTCGCCCCTGCCCTGATGCCGCACCTGAACGACCACCTGAATGTCCACGCGATGCAGCAGGTTTATGTTTTGTCATACGAAAACTTTTTCTCACCGGCGTCCCTGACCTTAACTCTCTGGCATACTCGATACCCGCCAGTTCAGCTAATTCACGCACCTCCTGCCCATCCAGCTCGCGATATTGTCCGGGGCGCAGGCTTTTTTTCATCATCACCGAACCATAGCGTACACGCATTAATCGACTCACTCTGAGGTTTACCGCTTCCCACATCCGCCTGACTTCACGATTACGCCCCTCGATCAGCACCACATGATACCAGTGATTAACGCCTCGTGGCCCGGCTGACTCATTATTCTCACTACTGTACATAATGTCTTCAAAACGCGCTTCACCATCCTCCAGATTAATCCCGTGAGTAAGCTGTCTGAGTTGCTCCGCACTGGCTTTACCCTGCACCCGCACAGCATATTCACGTTGCAGCTGGCTGGAGGGATGCATCAGCTTATTTGCCAAATCACCATTATCGGTTAATAATATAAGGCCGGAGGTGTTAATATCCAGCCGGCCCACCGCAATCCATCGACTGTGTTTCAGACCAGGAGATTTGTCGAAGATGGTAGGCCGCCCCTGTGGATCGCTTCGGCTACAGATTTCACCATCGGGTTTATGGTACATTAATACTCGTGGCAGGCTCTGTAATGCATCACGAATAATAATTTTGCGGCCGTTATGCATCACGGTATCGCCGTTTTCGACCCGCTGGCCCAGTTCAACATCTGCGCCATTAAGCTTGATGAGGCCTTCTTTTATCCAGCCCTCAATTTGTCGACGTGAGCCAAGCCCTTGTCGTGCCAGTGCTTTTTGTATACGTTCTTTAGTCATACAGATAAATTAACCCCAATATATTAACCAGATAAATAAATCAGGATAGTTCCAGTGAAATACATATTGACCATTGTACTACTTTATACTCAGCAGTTCGCCTTTGCTGATGTCTCTCTTGTATTCAAAGATGTCCATATCAGGGATAACAGCCATACCACGGCTTACCTGATTAAAGAAAACCAGCTTAAACTCACTGAATCAGGCTCCAGACGGATTAATATATTCAACCAGGACTCACAGCAATTCATCAGTTTCGACCCGGATTCGGGTAAAAGTTCGATGATTAACGAAAAAGTGCTTGATCAACGGGTAGCAGAGTTTAATCAGAGGCGATTAAAACAGATCGCCGAAGTTGAAGAGAAGATGCAGGTAACACTAAAAACCATGACGGATAAAGAACAGGAAGTCGGCCAGTCCTTACTCGGCATGCTCAAATACCCGGAGCTCTACGGTAAGCACACCCAGCTCAGAGTAACACTTGCGCCAGTGAACGCCTCTGGTGTAAAAAGCCAGAAGCTGGCAACAACCGTTGCCTGCAAAAACTACCATCTTTATCGAAAAGAACAGCTCTTGAAGACATTTTGCATGGCTGAGGCCAGTTCACTTAATATAAACGCACAGGAATATCAGACTCTACGTGGTTTTTATGCCTTTGATTATAATATGCAGACACGGCTGATGCTGGCAGCGGGTCAAAGTGATTTCAGCCTGGTGGATTACCAGAACGCAAATATACCCGGTGTTGCTATTGAAATAATCAGCTACAAAGGGCCTGATATTATTCAGCACCTGTTACTCAGCGCCTATAACGACAATAAACTAGCCGATAGCGTATTTATGCTTAAAAAAGGCATGAAAAAATAAACGTACTGACTTGTGATAGCCATACCTGAACCTGTCTGGATTGCACTTAAGCGCAGCCTCAGAAAACAGGCTGTTGGAGCACATAAAACACAGAGAATTTTTGATACGACTTTAAAGCCGAGCGCGAAAAAAATGTGTAAGTAACTGATCTGGATGGCGTAATAAAAAAATGCGTGGCTCTTCTCCGGTCTTATGTATATACCCCATTCGATATGGCTGTCCCGTTAAGATTTGTGCCCAACGGAGGTGGGGCTTCAGCCCCGCTTAATCCTGGAAAAATCAGTTGGGCGCGAAAAAACAGCCGTGGCTAAAGCCACGGTTCCATATGACAACCAGAGTATTCTGACACACAGGAATACCTGGCTTTCTGATTTTACCCCCCCCAGATTCACCCCACTCGTCACTCTCCAGGAAAAAACAGGATTTTTAACTATACTAAAAGAAATCATAAAAAATATTACCTCATCTGTCACATGATCATAAACGTATGACCCTAAGTACCAAGCTACAGCACGTGCTATTCAAACTGAGTAATTTATACTTTCCATTTAACAACCTGAGCCCGGCTCGGCTTCAGGAAATAATCAATCATATACGGCTTATCGAATTGCAGCAGTATGAAATTTTGCAGATCAGGGGGTCTAAATCCCGTGATTATCTCTACCTTATGGAGGGCGAAATAGACCTGGTTTGTGAAGGGACTATTCGCAGCATAAACTCCCCTGAGGAAACTCAGCATAGCCCCATTTTATTACCCAAACTACAGAGCTGTAGCATTATTGCCAAAACAGACTGCATCATTAGCCATGCTCGACGAGAGATTCTTGACAATATTATCGCCTGGGATCACATTGGCTGCGAAACCAGAGACAGTGTTAAACATATTGATATTATCCGCAACACACTGGTCTTTCAGCGTCTGCCCATTACCTATATCCAGAATGCTTTTTCTCGTATGAAGCACCGCCGTTTCAGCAAAGGTGAGCGTATTCCATCTGAGCAATGTAATGCCTACTACCTTATTCTAAATGGTAGCGCGGACGTGCAGGCTTACGATGAACAACAGAAGAAGTTCAGGCACATAACGCGGCTGGGAACAGGTGATATTTTTGGTGATGAAGCGCAGGTTGCTGGCAAAAGGCCAGATGAAAATATCATTATGCTCGAAGACAGTGAAGTTCTGGTTCTGGACAGGCGTGATTATCAGGAAATAATCAGCCGACCACAGGTACAGACCATGCAGCCACAGGTCGCTAAAACCATGCTCGATAACGGTTATCAGCTATTAGATGTCAGGTATCCGGAGGAGCACATCGAGAGCCACATACCCGGTGCCAGACTTATCCCCCTGGCAAAGCTCAGTGAACAGCTAAATGAACTAGATAAAAACAGACCTTATATTATCTATTGTCATTCCGGCCCGATGAGCGCGATTGCCAGTCTCATGCTCAATGAAAACAACCTCGAAGCATACTCACTGGAAGGTGGAATTCGAGATTGGCCTTACGATGTTGAGACATCCTCCGTAACACCCAATATTGTGTCCATGCCAGTAAAATTCCACTAGATATAGTGGAATTTACTCAAAAACGGATAAGTGGCATAGCTTTTAAATCCCCCTGACTCTAAACTCAGGTAACCGGCCAGCAGATACATGGCCAGTTGTTTAACTCAACAACAGCAAACGGGGATTCTATGTCTACAGACTATTCAGAAAAGCGTAATTACTTTCGTATGAACCTGGAATGCAAAGCCGAATACACTATTAATGGCTCTGGCAAATACAAATCTGGCCTGATCAGTAACCTCAGCGGTGATGGCGTATCAATCATTGCAGATCAATCAGTAGAGCCAGGCACAGAAGTACATATTTCAATTAAACCAGAAAACAATGTTACACCTCCGCTGGATGTTGTTATGGAAGTGCTCCGTTGCGAGCAGCAGGATCAGGAACACTATCTGATAGCAGGTAATATAACCTTGCGTTAGCAAGCCGCCTTATTTCAGCCATCTGATTTTTCCAGGTTAATACTTACTGGCCGACTCTTCTCCTGCCTTGTGTGTCAAAATACCCTGGTTGTCATATGGAAGCGTGGCTTTAGCCACGGCTGTATTAAGCGGGGGCTGAAGCCCCGCCTCCATTGGGCACAAATCAAATCTTAAAATTTTAACAGAACAACCATGCCAAATGGGTGTATGCACAGTAGAGCACACAATCAAACTACACATTTGCCACCAAGCCACAAATCCACCACATGCGGCACAACACTCGTCGCCTTTCCTCTGATCCATTTATACCCAAAAGGTTTTTTCTCCATATCCAGGTTAACAATTATTTTTTCAGCATGGTACCTGGCTTTTTTTAAAACTCCCGCCGCCGGATAAACAGCCAGAGAGGTTCCAATAACCAGAACTTTACCCGCTGTCCTGATATGCTTAACTGATATTTCATAATTCTGAATACTCTCGCCAAACCAGACAATATGGGGGCGCAACTGAGCACCTTTTTCACAGAGATTCCCTGTAATGATAGTATCAGCTCCAATATCATAAATCAGCTCTTCATCCTTTGTACTTCTGACTTTTCTCAGTTCACCATGCACATGAATAACATGCTCGGAACCACCTCGCTCGTGCAAGTCATCGATATTCTGCGTAATAACAACGACTTCATATTCTTCCTGCAAACGGGCAATCGCTTTATGCGCATCATTTGGTTTTGCCTCGCAAGCTTCCAGTCGCCGTTCATTGTAAAATTTAAGCACAAGTGCCGGATCGTTTTCCCAGCCTGCGGGTGTAGCCACATCATTCACTTCATAGTTATTCCACAGGCCATTTGAATCGCGAAAAGTTTGCAAACCACTTTCAGCACTCACACCCGCACCCGTAAAAACAACTATTTTTTTATTATCTATTTCTTCTGACATGTGTCTGATAATACCGCACTCTATTACAGGACACCTCTAATAATTACCTGTGCTTCTGTCCTACGCCTCGGGCCTGAGTGTTTTTTCTGTGGGTATCAGGAAGGATAAGACTAGGATTTGCTTATAGACAGGTTTAATGTGAACGACAGACTCGGGCCTTCGGTAAATGAGCCAACATCAATAAAATCTCAGGCAAACTGACTAAACTGAACAGACTTTGCTTCTGACTGAGCGGTTGCCATAAACGAACTGATAGCGGCAGCAGGCACATCATTACTCTTAAGTGTGGTTACTGGAATGCTCAACGAGACACCTTGTGACGGCGTTATTTCTGCAGGTCTGCTTACATCACCCGTTGCAGCCACATTTTCACCTGACTCTTCACTAAACTGACCGTCAGGCCGAGCATTAGCATCCACAGCTGCACCCGTCTGCTCAGCCTCTGTAGCGGGTGATGCCTCTTCTTCTGCATCGTCAGACGGCTGAGCTTCTTCACGACGCTCTACCGCTATTTCAACGCGCGCGCGGGCTGCCATCTGACTAGCGCTACCGGCCACCTTGAAATCCTGTGCAGAAGGCTGTGCAGGTGCCAGCGCAGCTGCCTGTACTCTTTGTGCCTTAATGGCCGTTGCCTGCGGATCACCGGATACCGGGGATACATCCAGCTGCACTTCACCGCCAATGGCATAAGATCGGCCATCCGGGCCCTGCTGCAATGTAAAACTGGGGCCGCCTCTAACCAGACTGCCGCCTGCCGCTGCATGGGAGGCCTCATGCGACCTTACTTCACGGTCACGCGCACGTAACTGGCGGATAACCGAGCTGTCCTGCTGAGTTTGTGCCTGTTCTGCTTTCTGATCTTGCGAACTGACGCTTGCAACCGAACCTCCAGCAGTATTCACACGCCGCGTGTTTATACTCCCCGGGGGGTTGCTGCTTTGAATGCTCTGTGAGCTATTTATATTCATATATCACCCGACGTATTGCGGGATTTCACTTGATAAAGACGAATAAGCCATCTCAGGCTCGCGTATCAATTATCGATCCAATCACATCATCCACCGCCGAGACCACTTTGGCAGATGCCTGTACCTGTGTTTTATTCTGCAAAAGGCCTACCAGAGCACCTTCCAGATCCGTATCTTTACCCGTTTTATTGAGTTGATCGGCACTGGCTATTTCAGATGCATTTTTACGCAGACCATCAAGCCCCCGCTGAATACCCTGAATTGCTTCATTTTGAATTGACAGAACGCCCATACGCAACCTCCAGACGAGAACAGACCTGATTAATTTATACTACATAAAACAGCTTTTTTCAATGTAGACAGGTCCAACGGGCGAGTTTTGCGACAACTGGCCTGTTTTCAGGAGAAAGGTCTGTCAAATGGATTCTGACAGACGAATGGTAGAAAGACTCAGCTGGCGTTATTTTTGTATTCAATGACATGCCAGCGTTGTTTTTGCCTGACTTACTGACTCCGGTTCTCTTCATCAGAAATACATCACAGTCATTCTGCCCCTCCCCCTCCCCGGGCTATAGAGAAACCATGCATTATTTTCTGCCACTTTGTTAAATACCAGGTATCAGATACTCTGATAAGGATAATAGCGATTTTTTTCAGGATGACATAACTCATGTTTTCTCTCACAACCATACTTCTGTATGATTTATTTTATAACCTCAGTGCTTTATGCTCCTGCTTAAGTATTTATCTCTTTTAAATTTACAGTCGAAAAAAATATAAGCTGACACACAGGAAACAGGACGATGAAAAAAATGAAACAACCCGATATCATCATTTTAATGCTCTCAGTAAATCATCAGAAGACAACTGCATTCTCAACTTATTCAGAAACACAGACTTTAGTGAGAAACTGTAGTGAGAAACTTCAGGCACACAAAATAAACTTTAATGTAGCTGACAATTTTTAAAATAGAGTTTGCATAAAAAAACTCATGAAGAAGCCATTAATTTAAAAGTCACTCATACACATTATTAAAGAATAAACACAAATTAACATACGGGCCAGATCGATGAAAAATATAAAATATTCAGGAACTAGCGTTGTAAATATTTTGCTCATGTTAGCAGCACTTGTTCTCCCGACAACGGCTCATGCTGATAATGGTGTCGATACATACTACGTGCTTAATCCTCGGCTTAACAACAGCACACTTGAAGTTGTGAGTCTTGCTGATGACAATAAAATAGTTGCAGGTAATACGACATTAACGCTTAATAAAAATGAATCAGGAACAATACCCGGTGTGGATCTGATTGCCGGTACACGTATCACCGGCACAGGTGCATTCTCTGCGGGCTCAACGCTCAGGGCCACAGATTCTCCCGTACCTGCCGGGTTTGGCGGTACACGTTTCGCTCTTCCCCGTACACGGCCCACGCCTGGCAATGCAACACCTTCGCTTAAATACCTCTATCATTTATTAAGCCCCGAGGGTAATGCCACTGTACGTATTATTAATGGTGCAGACATACAGACACTGACATTAACACAGGGACAGGTTCAGACATTTGATACAGGCACCAGCAGTCGCCTCGCATCGGGAACAGGCCGACTCTCTATCAGCGTAGAATCTGACCTGCCCATTTTTCTGGTACATGAAGCATCTTCTATAGCAACAGGCAGAGCCTCTGATGTTTACCCTGTAGCACCTGCAGCCAGAGAGCTCTGGGGCGTTCGTTCAGGGAGTGTAATTGTGGGCGCTCTGGAAAATACTACAACTTTAAAAGTTTATGGCGATGATGGCAGCCGGGCGGTTTATACATTGAATGCGGGTGAAGGCAGGAACATTTCACTCAACAACACAGGAAATAACGCTCAGGGCGCAGGCTCAGCATTACACATTGTATCTGACAAACCAGTTTCTGTGGTTCAGTTTGGTGACGGTGATGGAGGCGAAGCCAGTGCTTTTCTGTCACGTCCGATGCTCGCCACACATCTGGGCATTGCGACCGACTCTCAGTATATTGCTATCGCCTGCACTCGTTCAAACACACGCATTCGTTTACGCCAGAATAACCAGCCAGATCAAATACGCTTTTGCAGCGGTGGTAAAAAACTACCGGGCAAAGTGTTTTTTGGCAGCACAACCAATGGGGTGCAAATAGCCGCAGGTTCCACTATTGAAGCCAATGCACCCATCTTTGCGATTGTTGAAGATCGAGCAACCAATGCCGAGCATAATGTATTTGGCCTGCTGGAAGAAACATCCGCCTACTATGTTTTAAATCCCCGATTAAGCAACGGTGAACTTCATGTTGTAAGTCTTGTTAACAACAATACAATTCAGGCAGGTAATACACTACTTTCACTAAACCGGCATGAGTCCGGTGTAATTCCCGCCGCTGATCTGTCACAGGGTACACGCATCAGTGGTAGCGGCCCATTTTCAGCGGGCAGTGAAATAGACGGGACAGACTCACCTCCCCCTGCAAATCTGGCCGGAAAACAGTTTGTTATTCCTTATGTACCGTTCCTGCACAGCTACAATCTATTGAGCCCTCACGGCGATGCAAATGTACAGATCACCAATGGCAACTCAGCCCCGCAGAACATTGCCCTGACACAGGGGAATGTTCTTGATGTGCCAGGCGGTTTTTTTAATACGGCAGCTACGGTGATTACATCTGATTTACCCATTCTGGTGGTATACAGGGGAGGAAGAAACACCTCCAGCACGAATTTCACCTACCCGGTTCCTCCCGCTACAAAAACACTCCGAGGTGTAAACACGAGTACAACGGTTATTGCGGCGCAACTGGATAATACAACTGTAACAGTTTATGCCAGCAGTGGTGAGCCAACTACGTTTGTGCTGAATGCAGGCGAACGGAAACTTATCAGACGCCCACCAGCCAGCAGCACTCAGGGACAGGGGCCCGGTTTATATATCGTGGCTAACAGGCCCGTTGCTGCTGTACAGCTTGCTGATGGCGACGGTAATGAAATAACCGCCTACCTGAGTGATACCCACCTGGCAAACCACTACAGTATTCCGGTGGATAGTCAGTACATTGCCATTACCTGCGGCCAGCCCAACACATTAATCCGGTTGCGCAGCACAACGGGCGTTACCCATGAGCAACTGTGTAGTGCAAACGGCTCAACACCGGGCAAGGCCTACTTCGGCTCTGCAACGAATGGTGTCAATATAAATGCAGGTTCCATTATTGAGAGTACGCAACCCATTTACCTGATCACTGAAGCCAGTGCAACCAATGATGAGCACAACCTGTTTGGACAGGTCGGTAGCATAGAAGCTTTTGATGCCAATACCTACTATATCGTGAGCCCAAATATCAGCCCGAACAGCCTCTCCGTTGTGAGCCTCACGGACAACAACATCATATTTGCAGGCAATACGCAGCTCACACTGAACATAAACCAGAGCGGCATTATCCCCGGCAGCGATCTGACACCCGGCACTCGCCTGTCTGGCTCCGGAGCCTTTAGCGCCGCAAGTGCCGCAAATGGCACGGACTCTCCTGTTCCCGCCACCCTGGCCGGCACTCGCTTTGCCATTCCTCATATCCGGGGCCAGCATACTTATCACATGCTAAGCCCCTACAGCGATGCCGTGGTTAACATTAGTGCAGGTGTCTCAGGTAGCCAGACCATTACACTCACTCAGGGACAAATGCAATCTGTTAACGCAGGTACTGAAACATTATCCGCCGTTATCAACTCGGATAACCCGATCCTGATCGTTCACGAAAGTACACGCAACAATGGCACACCACGCGATGTGTATCCTGTTGTGCCCGCCACAACAGAGCTCTGGGGTATGCAAACCCGCAATGCCTGGATAGGTGCTGTCGAAGACAATACAACGGTCACCGTATATTCGGATACAGCCAGCCCACAGGTTTATACCCTCAATGCCGGCGACATTCAGCTTAACCTGTCCACCGACCTGAACAACCAGGGCGATGGTCTGGCACTGCATATTATTGCCGACAAACCCATTGCTGCTGTACAGAGCGCTGATGGAGATGGTATTGAAACAACGGCCTTCCTGGACCGCGAACACCTGGCAACCCATATTGGCATCCCCGTTGATAGTCAGTACATTAGCGTTATCTGCACTGAGCCGGATACTATTGTGCGTCTGAGCGATGGCGAATTCGTTGATGAAGAGCACTGCTCTGCTTCCTCCGATGGCACACAGCCCGCCAGTGTTTATTTCGGCAGCACCACCAACAACGGTGCCAATATTTCTTCCAGTGCCATTATCGAAACCAGCAAGCCCGTTTACATCCTGCTGGAAACTAGCGCAGCAAACGATGAACATAATGTGTTTGGCCGTCTGGGTAATGATTTTGCCCTGCTGGCTGATATTGAAAAACCAGATGAACCCGACCCACAGCCCGATGGTTATACCGATGCAGGCACACCGCTGGCACTGCAAAATGGTCGGGGTGCACGCACCGTTAACACACTGGGCATGTTTACGCTCACCAACACCAGCAACCCCACAATTCTCGGTTCTGGCAACATCTCAGCTGGCTCCGATGATGAATGGAATGAAACCGCTGTACGCCATGTACTGCGCACTTTCGCCTTTGGTGGGCTGGGAGTCAGGGATGAGCAGGTCACAATATGGGCAGCTATGCCCCCACAGGATGCCATTAAGGAAATACTCAATTTTGATGAGAGTAATCCTCTGCTGGCACCCATTGACCCACTGGATGACACCTGGATGCAGGGCGGCACGCTTGCCGCCGCCGCTGACTTCTGGGGAAGCGATGACTCTGGAAATACAACGCCACAATCACTGCGAGCACAATTTACTGCCAGCGTTCCCGACCTGGGTGGCAATACATCCATCCGCAATGAATCCCGTTTTTACTGGCACCGTCTGGCCCTCACACCAGGCATGAATCCTTTTCGCCAGTATATTGGGCTGTGGGAAACAAACTACCACCTTGCCGTGGCAGGACCCACAGGGGACATTCGCAGAAAGCTGCATTTCTATGATGTAGTTATGACTGCACATGCCAGCCAGCTCTCCTATGACCAGGTACTGGCCACTGCCGCCAGAGCACCTGCAGTTGCATTGCACTATGGCCACATTAGAAGCAGCTTCGTTGATGGTGTGTGCAATAGCTGTAATGAAGACTTTGCACGTGAATTTCACCAGCTTTATTTCGGTATCGTAGGCGAAGCAGACCCTGACTACTTTGAAAATGTCACCATAAAAAACAGCAGTCTGGCTTTTACCGGGCAGAGGCTCATCAACCAGCCTGATCTCGGCTATTTCAATACACTCGTCAACTTCAGATCCGACCTGCACTTTCAGGGCCCGGTAGAAATTCACCACCGGATCGCTGGTGGTTACGACATGAGTGAGCGTCTGGATGCAATGGCCTCAATCGACATTGAAGAGCCGGAAAGTCTGAACAATCTGCCGGTTATTATCATTAACGGCCTGGCTGATGAAAATATGCCTGACTGGAAAAAACAGGAACTTCGCCACGCCTGGGCGACCATGGGGCGCAAGAACTTTTTAAGCTTTATCCGCAATTATGCAATTTCCGATCTGTTTCATTTTGGCGAAAGGGTTTTCCATCCGAATGTTTTCAGCCGAGAAGTGGCAATGGCCGCCAAAGCAGTACGCTCAGATGCAGCAAAATACTTCAATGTTGACTCAAATGGCATTGCTCGGAGAAACCTGTTTACCCGTATAAGCAACGGACAGGGATTAAGGTTGTTCATACCGGAAAAAGGCGTGTTTGGCCACCGAACCGGACTGGAAGATGCCGCTTCAACTACCAGCTATGCAAGGCATTTTAATGTGGTAGTGCAAAGTCGGAGCTACAGAAACGATCAGGGTATTGACTGGAGCAAATTCATTCCACCGGACAGTGGAGGCGGCTGGACAGCTCAAAGCATTGTACTCTGGCTCTGGAATGATTTCTACCCGGGTGAAACTGATAATGGATTTGACACACTGATCCGCGCCAGCCTGCTGTCCCTGTTAGCAGCAAACCAGGATCTGGCCAGACTGGCAGAAAATCGCGGCATAACCGGCATTAACGAAGACACCATAATTACTGAAGATTTATTGACCAGCAACACCGAACTTGCTGCACTGGTTGAAAGCCTGAGTACAACCGCAATCGATCTAACTACTAACGGCGCTGAAAATCGTGTGACAATGGCAATGAGCTTTATTGCCACCACCCCTTATGCCTTTGCTGACTTTTAACTGGAGATAAAGATTATGACAAACATCAATCGTCGCACATTTCTGGCCTCCGCATTAAGTGCCGGTGGTCTGGCTGCAACAGGCAGCATCCTGCCCTGGAAACTGGCTCAGGCGGCACAACATCCCGGGCAACCCATACTCGTTAATATGACCCTGCCAGGTGCACCGGATATGCGCCATTTATTTATGCCGGTATTTGATGCCAACACAACCACGCTGGAGTACGCACTGCACCAGGCACATGCAAAAGCGGGAGGCGTTAACCCCGATGATCCGAGCGATCTTGCGCGTAACTGGGCAGATAATTATGTACAGCCCGATTCTCAGGCCCCGACACAGAACTTTGGCATTCATGCAAATGCGGGCTGGTTAAGAACCCAGTTTAACGCAGGTAATGTCGCCATTATCAATAATGCATACGCCTCCACCACTCGCGACCACGCCTATGTGCAACTGATACAGGCTCACGGGCAGTTTAAACCACTGAATGCCGAGCCGATTAATCGCTTTGAACGTTTTCCTGGGCTGGGGGGTAAACTCGCACAGATTACCAGCACCAATGTAGTTGATATTTCATCCAATCCCAGTAACTGGTGCTATTCACCCGGCATTGATAATCCGACTCAACGCTCTCTTGAGCGCTGTATACACATTGCCAATAGCCGCACAGGGGGTGTTTTCACACCCGATGCCGGCTCAGATACCCTTCAGGCACGCATTGCCCGGGCGCTAAGCAGTTTATATGCTGGCAAACGCATCAATGCAACAGCCTCACCCGACGCAGTGCAAAGTGTTCTCGCCCTGGATAAAAGCCTTCGTGCAACTGCACAAATTCTACAGGATCGCTTCGCGCTGGTCTCTCCAGTGCCTCCTGCTGAAATACAGGCCCTTCTGAGTAATACTGGCCCCTTAAACGATGCGGGAAATCTTGGATTGTTAATCGCAAATTTACACGATTCATTAATCAGTGCGGATGTACTCAATACCCAACTCATCTCAATGATTTACAGCCGTAGCTGGGACAGTCACCAGGGTCAGCAGGCTTCCATGGAAAAAAACCTGAGCAACCTGTTTGGCGATGGCCGCGCACTCAACACGTTGAATGATGTACTCTCTCCCTCCATTATGGATAACGTTGTGATTGCCATCGCTGGCGAATTTGGCCGTCAGATTCGCGCCAATGACGGGCTTGGAACAGACCATGGGGAAGGCACGCACTTTATCTTAATCGGTAACCGGGTAAACGGTGGGATCTACGGCGATATGTTCCCTGAGAGTGAATTTGATCGTCTGCAAAACCCGAAAATTGCAACCCCGGACATTGACGGACTCACGCACTATAACCGGATTTTCGAACAGTTTGCGGAGTGGATTTCTCCGGGAAGCTCTTCAGTTATACTTGATAATGGGCTCAATCAACTACCGATAGAACAGCCCGGACTACTTGATGGTTTACTGGTATAGGTGTCTTTCTTTTGCAGCGAACAGGCAACACTGCTGTTCGCTGCATTTTAATTCTACATCAACAGCTCGCTTACTGTGCCAGACAACGCTAGTTATTCTGTTGTCCGGTTTTCTTTTTCTGACTGAATATCAGTCGAATCATCCTGACTGTTTTCCTCATCAGCTTCATTATCAGTAGATACAACCACTGCTTCATCTGCTGGTTCTTCAGGCGCATTTTCATCTACCGACTGAGAATTATCTGTTATGTTCTCATCATTTTCAGCGACTTCTTCAGTTTCAACAAGTTCATCACTGTCTGCTCCACTTTCTGTATTTTCATCCACATCCTCCTGCGCCTCCCCATCCACTGCCACTACCTGTTCAAGCGCCAGTTCAGGATGCAATTTATCCAGATCGGTTATATCCGCAAGCCCCGGCAATTCATCCAGACTTTTCAAATTAAAGTAATCCAGAAAATCGCGGGTAGTACCATACATTGACGGCCTGCCAGGCACATCTTTATGCCCGAGCACCCTCACCCACTCCCGCTCTGAGAGGGTTTTAATAATATGCGTACTCACACTCACACCGCGAATCTCTTCAATTTCCCCACGGGTTATGGGCTGGCGATAAGCAATAAGCACAAGGGTTTCCAGCAGTGCCCTTGAATAACGCGGTGGCTTTTCTTCCCACATACGCGCCACCCAGGGTGCGCATCCAGTATTCACCTGCATACGGTAACCGCTGGCAACCTCTTTTAACTCAATGCCCCGCCCCTGATAGTCCTCCTGCAGGGCCTGCAATGCCTGTAAAATACTATCACTGCTCGGGCGATCCTCATCAACCTCAAACAATGCGGCAAGTCTGCGCATGTCCATGGGCTGATCCGCTGTAAGCAGTATGGCTTCAAGTATATTTTTTAATTGCTCAATTTGCATATTTGTTTATTTCTAAATAATTCACAGGTTTGCCTGGCACCGCTTAATTCACTTACAAAGCGATCACTCCAGATTCAGATCCACCGGCAATTGTGGGTCGCTGGCGGCTTTTATATAAATTGGCGTGAACGGTTCAGATTGCACCATATCAATCATCGCTTCTTTTAATAATTCCAGTATGGCCATAAAAGTAACCACCACCCCTCTTCTACCCTCTTCATAATTAAACAGGCTGGTAAAGTCGGTAAAACCATCAGTTGAAATCATTGACAGCACATTAGCCATTTTTTCACGTATCGAGAGGGTTTCACGCTGAATCATATGGTGGCTGTTAATATCTGCCCGATTGAGTATATCTTTAAATGCCGCAAGCAGTTCATGCAGATCCACATCGGGATCAGGCCGCCTTAGCCCCAGCGCGGGCGGCTCCGCACGTGCAATCCAGATGTCTCGCTCGCGTCTCGGAATCTCATCGATATCTTCTGCTGCTTTTTTAAAGCGTTCATATTCCTGTAAACGGCGTACCAGCTCAGCACGGGGATCCTCTTCTTCTACTTCTGACTCAGGGCGTGGCAGTAACATGCGCGATTTAATTTCCGCCAGCATCGCCGCCATTAGCAGATATTCCGCCGCCAGCTCAAAACGCATATTTTCCATCATATCAATGTACTGCATGTATTGCAGCGTAATATGCGCAATAGGAATATCCAGCACATCGAGATTCTGCCGCTTAATGAGGTAGAGCAATAAATCCAGCGGACCTTCAAAAGCTTCCAGAAACACTTCAAGTGCATCCGGTGGAATATAGAGATCTTCCGGCAACATCGCCAGCGGTTCACCCTGAATCACCGCAAAAGGCATTTCAGCCTGTGAGGGCATTTCTTTAGGCACAGATTCAGCCGCTACGGGTTTCGCTGGTGGCTGATTTTGCTGTTGTCTGTTATCAGGATCGCTCATTCAGATTTACCGGCCAAGGCCCATTACTTTGCGCACTTCATCCAGTGTGTCTCGGGCAACATCTCTGGCCGCTTCACAGCCTTCATCAATAATTGCCTGCACCGCTGATGGGTCATCAAGATAGTCTTTTGCACGTTCTCGCATCGGCTTCAGCTCGGCAATCACCGCATCTATCACCGGCTGCTTACACTCAACACAACCAATCCCTGCGGTAGTACAGCCCTGTTTAACCCACGCTTTTGTCTCATCATCCGAGTAAACATGATGTAACTGCCACACAGGGCACAGCGCCGGATCGCCCGGGTCTGTGCGCCGCACCCGATGGGTATCTGTTGGCATCGTGCGAAGCTTTCTGGCAATATCATCGGGGGCTTCACGTAATGAAATCGTATTGCGGTAAGATTTGGACATTTTCTGCCCATCCAGACCCGGCATTTTTGAAGCCGATGTTAACAACGCCTGGGGTTCCGGCAATATAATTTTGCCCGAGCCTTCAAGAAAACCGAACAGACGTTCTCGATCTCCGAGCGAGATATTCTGCTGAGATTCCAGTAACGCCTGCGCCACATCCAGTGCCTGCTGGTCGCCCTTCTCTGTATAACGCTTGCGCAAATCACGATACAGTTTAGCGTCTTTTTTGCCCATTTTCTTAATCGCCGCCTCGGCTTTATCCTCAAAGCCCGGCTCACGTCCATACAGATGGTTAAATCGACGCGCAACTTCACGTGTTAGCTCAACATGGGCAACCTGATCTTCACCCACAGGTACCTGCCCGGCTTTATACACCAGAATATCAGCAGATTGCAGCAAGGGATAACCCAGAAAGCCATAAGTCGCCAGATCTTTCTCCTTAAGTGCTTCCTGCTGATCTTTATACGTTGGCACCCGCTCCAGCCAGCCCAGTGGTGTGATCATTGATAGCAGCAGATGCAGCTCAGCATGTTCAGGGATGCGCGACTGCACAAATATTTTAGCCGAGCCCGGGCTCACCCCCGCTGCCAGCCAGTCAATCACCATATTATGGGTGCTTTCCGCGATAACACGCGGGTCTTCATAGTGTGTTGTTAGCGCATGCCAGTCGGCAACGAAGAAAAAGCATTCATACTCGTGTTGCAAATTAACCCAGTTTTTTAATACGCCATGATAATGCCCCAGATGGAGCAGGCCTGTGGGGCGCATACCGGATAATACACGCTGGTGTTGTGCTGGAACTAAACTCAAAATATCTCCTTAAGATACATTTACAGAGGCAGACTAATCTACATGATGCCAAAAACAGCATAAAGCATTCGCTGAAAACCGCTAACCAGTGGTTGAAGTATTGTACCCAGAATTCCGCTAACTAAAAGCAAAATAACCAGCACCATACCGAGACGCTCAAACCGGATAAACAGCATTGCTATGTTCGTGGGCAAAATACCGGTTAATACTCGCCCACCATCCAGCGGCGGCACCGGCAACAGATTTAATACCATTAACACGACATTAATCTGCACACCAAACACAGCCATCGCCTTAAACCAGCCACTGAACACACTATTGGGCAGCAGAGCCAGCATGATCCATAAAAATATTACCCACAGAACAGCCATAATAAGATTAGCAGCAGGCCCTGCCAGGGCGACCAGCGCCATGTCTTTTAGCGGGTTTTTAAAGCGACGGGGGTCAACTGGCACCGGTTTGGCCCAGCCAAAGGGCATACCCACCGTAATAACCAGTATCAGGGGCACCAGAATAGTCCCTACAGGGTCTATATGTTTAATCGGGTTCGCCGTTAATCGCCCCAGATCTTTTGCCGTAGAATCTCCCAGCCACCAGGCCACCAGCCCATGAGCCGCCTCATGTAAACTAACCGCCAGCAATATAGGCCCAATAGCGAGCAGTAGCATTTCTAACGAACTCATTGTGTCTCTCCCTGAAAAGCCCACATGATTTCAGGCGGTTTATGCAAGCCCATGAGTTGTACCCTTACCCTGCCTGATCACCAGCGGTGGGTTTTCAACCATATTAATCACGGTTGTTGCTTCAAAACCACAGTTTCCACCATCGATAATCAGATCAGCATCGTGTTCCAGCCTGTGCCGAATGTCATGGGCATCGGTTTCCGGCATATCATTACCGGGCATAATCAGGGTTGAGCTCATAATCGGCTGCCCCAGCTCATCAAGCAGGGCACGCACAATGGGGTTATCAACCACCCGTATACCTATCATACGTCTTTTGGGGTGCATTAATCGTCTTGGCACTTCGTGGGTTGCCTTTAACAAAAAGGTATATGGCCCGGGGGTCAGGGATTTCAACATCCGATAATCCGTATTAGTGACTTTTGCATAGGTCGCTATTTCCGCCAGATCACTGCACACCAGGGTAAAATAATGTTTATCATCAACGTGGCGAATCCGACGAATTTTTTCCATCGCCGCCTTATCCCCCAGATGACAGCCGATGGCATAGCTTGAATCCGTGGGATAGACCACCACACCGCCATTATGGATGATATCTACGGCCTGACGTACCAGCCGCTTCTGTGGGTTTTCTGGATGTATTTCAAAGAACTGACTCATAATTGCGCGTATTCTGAAGCAAAGGGGCCTGGAGTCAAAGTAAAACTTTCACGGTTTTGGCGGTTCCCGTTATTAATGAGCAAATGGGATGATAAATCTGTCTCAATAATACCGGTTTCATGCTAATCTCTGCTACGATTTTTTGATAAACTACGACTATGAAATTATTCTACGACCTGCTCCCCATTATCCTCTTCTTTGTCGGCTACCATAATGCCGCATTTATCGCCGAAAACACCCCTGTCGGGCAGTGGATAGACCCTGCCCACCCTGAGGTTATCGTTGCCACCATTATTGCCACCGGCATTGCCATTGCCGCCAGTTTCATACAGGTCAGTGGCTTCTGGCTCAAACACCGGCGCTTTGAGCGCATGCACCTGTTCTCCCTGGTGCTTATTTCCAGCCTTGGCGGCATCACCATAGCCTTTGGCAACCCCGCGTTTATCCAGTGGAAGCCCACTGTACTTAACTGGGTGTTTGCTGGCGCGTTTTTAATAAGCCAGTATGTCGGCAAGAGCAGCCTGGTTAAACGCATGATGGGTTCCCAGATTACACTACCTGAAAACATCTGGGTAAGGCTCAACCTCTCGTGGGTGGTTTTTTTCATTGCCAGCGGCTTTGCTAATTTATATGTGGCATTTTACTACGCACCTGAACTGGATGAAAAAACCCGCATGGATTTCTGGGTTGATTTTAAACTCTTCGGCTTAATGGGCCTGACCTTTGCATTTGTGATAGCCCAGGCATTTTACCTGTCTCGCCATATGATACCCGGTGACGATGAAAAAAAAGCTAACGAATAAGCTGGAATACAACCACTGGAATATAAAAATATGCTCTATGCCATTATTTCACAGGATATCGAGAACAGCCTGCCATTGCGCGCCAAAGCTCGGCCAGAGCATCTGGCCAGACTCGAACACCTTCAGAACGAGGGACGTCTTATTCTGGCTGGCCCCCACCCCGCTATCGATAGCAATGAGCCTGGAGAAGCGGGTTTTACCGGCAGCCTGGTAGTGGCTGAGTTCAGCTCACTGTCTGGCGCACAGAAATGGGCAGATAGCGACCCGTACATGCAAACGGGTGTATACCAGAAAGTCAGTGTAAAACCCTTTAAACAGGTTTTTCCTGCCGTCTGATACCCCCCCTCGGCAAAGCCAGCCGTCAACCTGGCAAGCAGGCGCTAGCCACCCGAAGAACTTCCTGCTAGCTTGCCAGATCCTTGCAGGACAGCTATATATATTCTAAATAACAAATTGAATATACCAGGCCTGTCCATGAAACCCAGCATACTGCGCAATATCCTGCTCGCCTTTTTAGGTTTTGGCCTTTCTGTAGGCGCTATCTTCCCATTTTATGCTGGTTTTTTTGTTGAATACAAAGAAGGGCTTTATGGCTGGTTTGTAACCGGCTGTGTTGTCGCAGGTGCCAGCATAGGCATTATTAACTACTACCTGCTTAATCCTAAATTAATCAGTTGACCGCGCAATAATGCGCTAAGTGGTTGAGAATATTGTGTATTATATAATACCTCCATTCACCCGTTCGGTGAAGACGCT
>VAOX01027071.1_pt1 | contig 26492 bp, 24 predicted proteins | sample 3393891 | NCBI WGS metagenome assembly VAOX01 (sample SAMN08290429, study PRJNA428436) | hydrothermal vent metagenome | isolation source: Deep-sea hydrothermal vent chimney | place: Indian Ocean: Southwest Indian Ridge | depth 2822 m m | reverse complement strand
ATAGCGGTACGGATTAGAACGACCGTATGCCGAAGTATGAGGCGGCGGAATCGGAGCACTGTAAGTGGATGATGTATCGACGATCAATCCACCTCCCATACCTTCACAGCCCGTTAATAAAAAAAGACCAAACACACTCAAAAAGACCCAACGCTTCATATTTTTATCCTAATTAAATTTAATATACTTACCTATTATCGGCTGAATTCAGGGTAAATTTTAGTAATAAATACCATCTTTACCAAATTAATCTGTGTTTTTCGCTATAATTCACCAAAACCAATGAAAATATACAAAATATGCTTATAAGTAGACAACAAATTACCGCGGTTGTTCTTGCCGGAGGTAAGGGATCTCGGTTTGGCGGTGTTGATAAGGGGCTCATCAAGCTCAAAGGCTTGCCATTGGTCGAGCATATAATTGCACGCACTCAACCTCAAGTTGGTGAAATAATGATTAGTGCAAACCGTAATCTTGAACAATATGCAAATTTTGGCTTTGCTGTGTTTCAAGATGATCTTGAAGGGTTTTTAGGGCCGCTAGCAGGCATATTAACTGCGCTAAAACACTGTGAAACAGAATGGTTATTATCTGTACCGGCTGATAGCCCTTTTGTTCCTAGTAATCTTGCCCTGCATTTGAGTGAAAAAATACAAGACACTAAAATAGCGATTCCTCATGATGGAAAATATCTACAGCCTACTTTTTCCCTCATAAACAAAAGCTTAACCTCCTCGTTAGAATATTTTTTACAACAAGGTGGACGCAAAGCCCGCGTTTGGATGCAACAACAAGAACATGTCATTGTTGATTTTTCAGAACATACCCATGCTTTTATTAATATCAATACTGAAGACGAGCTTTTTTATGCTGAAGAACATTTTGAGCAATTTATGGCATAATAACACCTAGTCAATATATTTTTTAGTCGAGATTACCCCATGAATAAATCAATTCCTATTTCTTCAGTTTGTGATACCCCACAAAAAAAAACGCCATGGCTTAACGTTGATGATGCGATTTCTCGCATGACATCTGCCGTTAAAAAAACACAAGGAATGGAAGTTGTTGTCCTTCGTGATGCCTTAAATCGTGTATTAGCAAAAGAAATTATTTCAACTATCAACGTTCCACCCTACGCAAACTCTGCAATGGATGGTTATGCATTTAATTCTATCGACTTACCCTCTACAGATGACAATACATTAACCATGGTCGGAAAGTCTTTTGCAGGCATTCCCTTTGAAGGAGAAATTAAAACGGGTGAATGTATTCGTATAATGACTGGTGCGCCAATGGCAACCGGTACTGACACCGTTATTATGCAAGAGCAAGTACATGCTGAGGGTAACAACATTAGCATTCAATCTGGCCATTGCAAAAATGAAAATGTTCGTCATATTGGTGAAGACATTAAAGACGGCGATATTGTTTTACAGCCCGGCCAACAACTCACTCCGGCTGAACTCGGTGTGCTTGCTTCTTTGGGTGTTGCTGAAGTCACCGTGTATGAAAAAATACGTGTAGCCTTTTTCTCTACTGGTGATGAGTTACGCAATGTTGATGAAAGCTTAGGTAAAGGACAAATCTACGACAGTAATCGCTACACCCTGTTTGGTATGCTAACGAATTTAGGGGTTGAATTGATCGACATGGGCATCATTCCCGACGATCGTCAGGCGATTGAAGATGCCTTTATACAAGCCTCTAAACAAGCCGATGCCATTATGACTTCAGGTGGTGTCTCTGTTGGTGAAGCGGACTTTGTAAAAGAAACGCTTGATAAATTGGGTAAAGTAGATTTCTGGAAAATTGCTATGAAACCCGGTAAACCACTCGCCTTTGGTTTTGTTAATGATGCCGTATTTTTTGGTCTGCCCGGCAACCCCGTTTCAGTAATGGCAACCTTTTATCAATTTGCCCTCCCCACATTAAAAACCATGATGGGATTCAATACAACAAAAGCCCCCGTCGTTAAAGTCGCATGTAAAACAAACTTGCGGAAAACTCCCGGACGTACCGATTTTCAGCGGGGTATTTTACAAAGCAACGAACAAGGTGAACTCGTAGTAGAAAGTATTGGTATGCAAGCGAGCCATGTTTTAAGCGGCATGAGTAAAGCCAACTGCTTTATTATCTTAGCCCAAGATTGTGGTAATGTAGATGCCGGAAGCTTGGTTGATGTTCAGCCATTTCGTGGGTTGATGTAGCCGAAGGATCAAATATTACTCATAAAAAAACCAGATAAATATCTGGTTTTTTTATGAATTTACAATAAACAAAATTAAGCTTGAGCTTCTTTCGCCTGTTCTTCAGCAATTTGCTTGTGCACTTCTGTCATATCTAACGACTTTGCTTTTTCGATAATATCTTCTAAACCCGCAGCCGGTAACGCCCCTGCTTCAGAATATAAAACAACTTGATCACGCATAATCATTAACGTCGGAATCGAACGAATATTCATCATCGCACCAATTTCCTGCTCAGCTTCTGTGTTAATTTTAGCAAAGACAATATCAGGGTGTTTTTCTGATACTTCAGTGAAAACTGGGCCAAATTGCTTACATGGGCCACACCATGGCGCCCAAAAATCTAAAATTACAAAATCATTATTATCGATGGTTTCTTTAAAATTACTGTTGTCTAAATCTACTGTTGCCATGAGAGCCTCCGCTTGGGCGAGAATACAAAAAAGAACATTAGAGAATACTTATATTTTAACTATTTTGGGACAAATATGCCAATTTCAAGGCTTATTTAGAAATTTCTAAACTGGCTACCCGTCCTGTTTCCCGAAATTTACGGTAATCTTCAAGCACTTTTGCATGATCAAAGGCTAATTCTTTAGGTAAATTGTCTAAGTTGAAAATAGCCACATTTTTCGCATCGTCTGCTGCTATCGGCTCTCCTGTTGCTTCCGCAACATAAACTGCAGTTACCGTATGTCCACGATTATCACGCTTGGGATCAGAATACATACCTAGCAAAGCCTCCAAAGTTACATCCAAACACACTTCCTCTTTCGCTTCACGAATTGCGGTTGTTTCCAAGCGCTCACCCACATCCATAAATCCACCGGGAATTGCCCAACCATAAGGCGGGAATTCACGTTCAATTAATACGATTGGTCGACCCGGTTTATCGCTTAATTCAATGATCGTATCTGCCGCAAGTAAAGGAGTAACCGGTCTTTTGTTTGCATACTGGGAATCTGTCATTAGCTTTCTCTGTTAATATTTTTAAAACGAATAATTCGGCGTCGATCTCTCTTATCAGGACGACGTTCTGCATGAGGAAATTGTGCCGCATCCAGCTTTCTTTGCGCGGCTAATGTTTCACGCTTTTTAATACTGTCTTCACTTTCACAATAAAGTAGCTGCGCTTCTTTTGCCGGCCCCCGCCGAATACTTAAACCTTCTACGCTTATTTCAAAGGTAAATGGTGTTTTATGAATACTTAATTTATCTGCAAGTTGTATCACACGAGATGGTTTTACCCGTTTCCCATTATGACGAACATGCCCACCGTTAATCGCTTCAGCTGCCAAATGACGTGTTTTATAAAAACGTGCCGCCCATAACCACTTGTCTAGTCGGGTTTTTATTGAGGGTTCATCTTTTATGTTATTTTTGTTCGACATATTAAAATTATTTTTTAAAAAGTTTGATTATATTGAATCACTGCCTGTATGTAATTAATCTCACATTGTACACCGGACATGGAATGGGAGTAGTTAAATAAAGACGCGCAAAAGATTGCCGTCCATGGCTTGCTCGGCTGCAGCATCCTTGCTGCAGACGGTCTTTATTTAACTACTCCCATTCCATTCCCTAGCTTTAATGTCCACATCAAAATAATAAAAGTTCAAATAAAATATAATCATTTTACAGGCTGCGGTATCATTAGCTCATGGCCAGAGCAACAACAGACAATCGAAAATTTCTGCGTAAGCAGCTTTATAACGTTTTACCAAAAACATCGATACTCGAAACTGACGAACAAACGCGTCCCTACGAATGTGATGGTTTAACCGCTTACCAACAAAAACCTTGGATCGTTGTTTTACCTGAAACGATTGAACAAGTACAAAATATTCTAACCCTTTGTTATAACGAAGGCGTACCCGTTGTTGCACGAGGTGCTGGCACCGGACTCTCTGGTGGTGCATTGCCTTTAGCAAATGGCGTATTACTCAGCTTAGCAAAATTTAACCGTATTCTTGATATTAACCCTGCAAACCGCAGTGCTGTTGTTGAACCTGGTGTACGGAATCTTGCAATATCACAAGCCGTCGAAGAATTTAATTTATATTATGCGCCTGATCCTTCATCACAAATTGCCTGCACCATTGGCGGCAATGTTGCAGAAAATGCCGGTGGCGTACATTGCTTAAAATATGGATTAACGGTTCATAATATATTACAGCTGAAAATTATTACCATCGATGGTGAACTCATCACCATCGGTTCACAAGCCTTAGATACGCCGGGTTATGACTTATTGGCATTGATGACAGGCTCCGAAGGCATGTTAGGCGTTATCGTTGAAGTCACCGTTAAACTTTTACCACGCCCAGAACAAGCACAAGTGATTCTTGCCGCCTTTGATGATGTAGTAAAAGCAGGTGAAGCCGTCGGTGCAATTATTGCTGAAGGTATTATTCCCGCCGGATTAGAAATGATGGATAACCCTGCCATACGTGCGGCAGAAGATTATGCCCACGCCGGTTATCCTGTTGATGCTGAAGCTATTTTACTTTGTGAACTTGATGGCACACACGAAGAAGTCTCCGAACAAATTCAGTTTGTTGAAAATTTATTAACCAAAAAAGGCGCAACCAGTTTACGCACATCAAAAGATGAAGCAGAAAGATTAAAACTTTGGTTGGGCCGAAAATCAGCTTTTCCTGCAGTGGGGAGAATTTCTCCAGATTATTACTGCATGGACGGCACTATTCCTCGTTACCAACTCCCAACTATTTTAAAAAAGATAAGTGAACTCTCTAAAGAATATAACCTACTCGTAGCAAATGTTTTTCATGCTGGCGATGGTAACTTACATCCGTTAATACTTTATGATGCAAATATTGAAGGTGAACTTGAGCGCACTGAAGAGTTTGGTGGGAAAATTTTAGAAATGTGCGTAAAAGCCGGTGGAACCATTACCGGTGAGCACGGTGTGGGTAAAGAGAAAATTGACCAAATGTGTGTGCAGTTTAAATCTCTCGAATTGCAAATTTTCCATGATATTAAACATTCTTTTGATGCAAAAGAATTGTTGAACCCCGGTAAAGCTGTTCCAACATTACATCGCTGTGCTGAACTCGGAGGCATGCATGTACATGATGGCTTGCTTTCTCACCCTGGAATTGAACGCTTTTAATGATGCAAAATATAAATCGAACTCAAGAATTACAAGATCGCGTTCGCGCTGCGGCTAATGATAAAACACCTCTACAAATCATAGGGGGGAATAGTAAACATTTTTACGGCAATGATATTTCGATACATAATAATATAGAAATATTAGAAACACGCATTCATCAAGGCATTATTAGTTATGAACCCAGTGAATTAGTGATTACTGCGCGAGCAGGTACACCCTTAAAAGAAATTGAAGCATTACTTGCTGAAAATAATCAAATGCTTCCTTTTGAACCACCCCATTTTGGTGAACATGCCACACTCGGTGGAGCGATAGCTACTGGCCTATCAGGTTCTCGCCGCCCTTTTACTGGCTCTGCGCGTGACTTTGTTTTGGGGACAAAAATAATCAGCGGCAAGGGCGACATTATGACCTTTGGTGGCCAAGTAATGAAAAATGTTGCCGGTTATGATGTATCACGTTTAATGGTCGGGGCATTAGGCACACTGGGTGTGCTGTTAGAAATATCTATTAAAGTTTTGCCCAAACCAAAAAGTGAGTTCACTCAAGTAATTGCAATGTCACAGCAAGATGCTTTAATGACGATGCACGAGTTAAACCAAACTCCCTTACCTCTTTCTGCTTTGACTTATGAAAATGAAAAGCTCTATATTCGTTTAAGTGGTGCAGAAAGTGCAGTCCATTCTGCACAAAAAAAAGTAAAGGGAGAAACACTTGTTCATGCCACAAATTTCTGGCAGCAAGTAAACGAACAAAGGCATCCTTTTTTTGAAAACCATAAAGATAGCTCACTCTGGCGCTTATCTGTCCCATACACTTCTGATATGCGCAGCAATGAAAAATACTTGATAGATTGGGCAGGCGCTTTGTACTGGCTACATAGTGATAAAGCAGCAACAGAAATACAACAACAAGCGATTGAACATGGCGGTTCCGCAATACTCTTCAAAACACCAAGCAATATTGCTGAACGATTCCCTCCCTTACAAGCAAAAGTAAAACAATTTCAAATAAATTTAAAAATGCGGTTTGACCCTTACGGCATTCTTAATTATGGCCGACTATATTCAGACTTATAATTTTTAATTTAAAGATCAATATGCAAACAAAACTAGCACATAATTTTTTAAATACCGAAAAAGGCAAGCTTGCGAATAAAATTTTACGCAGCTGTGTTCACTGTGGCTTTTGTACCGCAACTTGCCCGACTTACCAAATATTAGGTGATGAACTTGATGGACCTCGAGGACGAATTTATCAAATAAAAGAAATGCTGGAAGGTAATCCCGTTACTAAAGAAACGCTCAACCATTTAGATCGTTGCTTAACCTGCCGCGCTTGTGAAACTACCTGCCCATCGGGTGTTGAGTATGGACACTTACTCGAAATAGGTCGAAGTGAAGTAGAAAAACGCGTTAGTCGTTCATTTTTACAGAGAACTTTACGAAAAACACTTCTCGCAATACTCCCCTACCCTAAACGTTTTAATACCTTTATCCGTTTAGGTCAGTTTTTTCGCCCATTAATGCCAGAAAATTTAAAAAAACAAATTCCAAAAAAAATATCTCTTGATAAGCTTTCACTCAGTTCGCATAAAAGAAAAATGCTAATTTTAGATGGATGCGTACAACCTGCATTATCACCCGATATCAATCATGCAACACGCAAAGTACTCGACGCGCTTAATATCGAGCTTATCTCTTTCTCTGGATGCTGTGGTGCGATTAACCAACATTTGTCTGATGAAGAAAAAGCCTTCGTCACAATAAAAAATAATATCGACCGTTTAATTACAGCATTTGACAATGATATTGATGGCATCATAATGACCGCAAGCGGTTGTGGTGCAATGTTTAAGGACTACCCCCACCTTTTACGCAATAATGAAGAATACAAAGACAAGGCAATACGTGTTGCTGAACAAACATTTGATCTAACTCAAGTAATTAACGCTACTGAATTAAAAACAAAATTAAACTGCTCACAAAAAAATATCGCAGTACATACGCCCTGTACTTTACAACACGCACAAAAATTACCTACGAATATAGAAAATATTTTGTCTGCTTGTGGTTATTCATTAACCCCAATAAAAGATAAGCATTTATGTTGTGGATCGGCAGGTACCTACTCCATAACCCAACCCAAATTATCCAAAAAATTACGCGAACAACGATTGGCTGGATTGATGATTGCTAAACCCGATATAATTGCTACTGCAAATATTGGCTGTTTGCTCCATCTCAGTGCAGGTAGCTCAGTACCGGTTAAACATTGGATTGAAATTGTTGCTCAAGATTTAAAGTAACGTCATCATTGCAAACGATATCGTGGCAAACTCATAATTCAATGTGTATAATTGGCCTATTTCTAATACTATAAATTAAACTTCCCCTATGACTATGAATTTTAGCCCTGCACCCGGCCCACATGAACGCCACTTAAAGCGTCGCTTATTGAACCCTTTGTTTTCAAAACCAGAAAATGAGATAACTCAAAAAGACATTGATGATACACAAAAGAAAGATGAAGAAAGTCTGCTTTCATTCATGAGTCATTTTCAAACCGTTGTGCAAAAAGCGGTACAACTTGGAGCGAACAGTGAAAGTGATGTCGTCTTAGAAATAAAAGAACAACTAGATGAATGTTATGCGACTAGCTGTGCTATGCCGGGGGATCACAGTAATTTAAAAACAGCAATTAAAAAACTCATTACCGCTATCATGACGGCTGTGCGTAAAGGCGCTGCCGATGATATGACTGCATTAAAAAAACTCGATGAAGAAGATGTCGCCCGTGAATTGCATAATGAATTACATGAACGAAAACTTATTGCGGATTTAATGTTAGAAAATTCACCCATATTAGAAAATGAATTAACCCCCACATTGTTAAATGAAGAAGCCGATGATCTAGAAGCTGCCTTACCCTTATTTAGCGTCGAAGAATTAGAGCTCATTGCAACATCAGCCCAAAGCCTGCTTGAACAGTTACGCCAAGATGGGTATGAAATTCCCTATGCCTGGGAACGATTTCAGCAAATTAAACAAGCATTAGCAGACAAAACTCAGAATAGGTAATGATCATGGTAGTTGAAATTGAATGTGATATTTATAAAAGCAAGAAAAAAGATGAAACCTATGTTTTTATTCCTATGCAAAGCACATTATCTGACTTACCTGAAGAACTATTAACTGTTTTAGGGAAAGCAGAAAAAATTATGCGCTTAAAACTTACACCAGATAAAAAAATGGCAAGAGGTAATGTGGCTGAAATAATAAAAAGTATTGAAAAACAAGGTTTTTATTTACAAATGCCTATAAATCCTCAGCTCGATGTAAACCCATTACCAACGATAAACGAAAGGTTCTTAGATAAGAACATGTGAGAAAAAATAAATGCCTACAGCAAAGGTACCTATGGCTTCAAAGGCAAGGTAATCCAAAAACAACTGCCTTTGCCTACTTTACTTTCAATCCCGATAGCCCCGCCCATTTGTTCTACAAGTTTTTTGCTTATTACTAAACCTAACCCTGTTCCTTTGATATTGCTGTTTTCTGCAACTGAACGTTCAAAGGGAGTAAATAATTTTTTCTGCTCATCATCTGTTATACCAACACCGGTATCTGATATTGAAAATTTAAGCATATTATTATCTTGTTCTAAACATTCAATAGTTATTTTTCCTTTGTCCAAATTATATTTAACTGCATTTGACAATAAATTAAGTAAAATTTGCCTAAACCGCATTTCATCAACATGAAGAGTATGCTTCGATGAATTACTAACTTTATTTTCTATTCTAATAACACGTTTATTTGCAGAAGGTGTGATAATAGCAATGCTTTCTTCTAAAATAACATTGAGATTACAAGCTGTTATATTCAGTATTATTTTACCGGCTTCTATTTTTGAAATATCAAGAATATCATCAGTTAAATCTAAGATGTATTTTCCGGCTAAAGTAATTTCTTTTGCATTGTCTAAAACATCTTTATCTGTGCTGCCTACTTCTAGAACTTGTGAGAAACCAATAATTGCATTTAAAGGTGTGCGTATTTCATGACTCATTCCTGACAAAAAATCGGTTTTTGCTTTGTTCGCATTATTGGCTTCATCACGAGCATGCATTAAATCTTTTTTTGTATTTGATAGTTCAATATTTTTAGATTCTAATGTTCCTACCACTGTTTTAAGATTATTATTTAAGGTAAGTATATTATTATTTTGTTGTCGAAAACTCCGCATAACAATATAAATAGCGAAGCCCAAACCTAACGTAATCAGAGCAACATCAAAAATAAAATACGTGACATTAACATCAGAGCTTACTAAACCGGCTACAAGTTGAGGCATCGTCTGCGAAACACTGTAAATAACAAACATTACCAAAATGTTCCACATATTGGCAAAAAGAAGGTGTCGACCAGAAAATATTGCCTGCGTGATGGCGATAAGAGTTGTAAATAACACCCAAGCCATGCCGTATACACCAGAAACAAGAAACCAGTCCGCAAAAATAATTAAGGTGAGAACAATAAGGTATAACCAAGCAAGAAGAGAAACGGCAATTCTTTTTTTACCTAAGATATAAAAAATTGAAAAGACAATACAAGGAATGATACTAATTAAAACATCTTCTACAGATACCCAGTAGAATATTTCTTTTATAGAAATAAACAATGTTACCAAAGCAGAAATAAAGGAGAGTGCATTAAAGACAATATTTTCAAGCGTATAGTGCGTTAAGTCACCTACAATATAAGTGATTTTTTCTTGAACGTCTAAAAAATTCAATGCCATTATTACCACTCCATAATAATCGTCGTGCTTTAGTCCTTGCGCTTAAAGCATTTACTTACCGCCACCTAAGCAAGGGGGGGACATAGGTGCTCCATTAGATTCTTTTTGCCACTCGTCTTCTGTATAAGTATGTATTGCTAAAGCATGAATCGAATTTTTCAGCTCATCAGCTAATGTTGAATTGATCATGCGATGGCGTGCAAGTAAATTTTTACCTGTAAAATCAGGAGAAACAACAACCACTTTAAAGTGTGATTCTGAGCCTTCAGGTACATTATGATTATTGCTTTCATTGGTTACATCTAAATGTAATGGATTAAAATCATCCGCTAATTTTTTTTCAATAATGGATTGTGTAGTCATTTCAATACTCTTTAATATATTACGTTAAACAAAAAATCACTTCGTTTTTTTATTTTCCTTATGATGCTCGCCATCATCATCATCCTTATTATGTTCATCATGCTTTAACTCAGCCAGTTCAAATAATCGTTGTTCCACTTTATAGTTTATTGAGTTTTCTGGAAATTCACCTTCATTATTACGAGAGCCTGCCGGTAAACCAGTTAATAAACAAATAGCCTCATCAACCGTGTTAATTGGGTATAAAAAAAATTGATTTTTTTCTATCGCATCAACGACATCGTCTCTTAATATTAAGTGAGCAATATTACTTGCAGGCATAATCACCCCTTGCTCGCCTGTAAAACCTTTTAGTTTACATATATCAAAAAAACCTTCGATTTTTTCATTTATACCGCCAATGGCTTGCACGTTACCGTGCTGATCCGCTGACCCAGTAATTGCGAAGGATTGTTTCACAGGTACTTTCGCTATAGCAGAGAGCAATGTACATAACTCCCCCACTGTTGCGCTGTCACCATCAACTTGCCCGTATGATTGCTCAAAAACTAAACTGGCTGAAAAAGAAAGTGGTTTACTGGTTGCATAACGTGAACCTAAATAAGATGCTAAAATTAACACACCTTTAGAATGTAATGCGCCACCAAGATCAACTTCGCGTTCAATATCAATAATATCACCGTCACCAATGCGAACATTGGCAGTAATACGTGCGGGTTGTGCAAACTCTAACCGCCCTGTTTCAATAACAAATAAACCATTTACACTGGCAACTTTTTCTCCTGCCACATCAATAAGGATTATGCCTTTTTTTATTTCATCGTAAATTTGTTCTCGACTACGATCTGCTCTATAAATTTGCTTGTCTATTGCAAAGGCAACATCTTTATCTCGTACTAAAGTACTTTTTTCTTTTCTTGCCCAATAGTCTGATTCTATTAATAATTCTAATACACTGTGCATGTGGGTCGATAACTGTGTAGTGTCTTCAATTTGTCTCATGCCGTATTCAATAACTCGTTTTACGGCTGCTAACTCAAAGTGCAGTAATTTGTTTTTTCGAATAAGTGTAGCAATGACTTGAGCGTATTGATTAAGTGATTCTTTAGTACATTCAATGGTGTCAGAAAAATCGACTTCAACTTTAAATAACTCTGAAAAGTCATCATCATTATCAATCAATTGGTTATAAATAAATCGGCTACCCATTAATATGATTTTTATTTTTAGCGGCATAGCTTCCGGTTGCATCGATGCTAAACATGCATTTTGTGAACTGGAATCTAACGGTGGAATTTCAATTTCGTTATTTTTTAAAGCTCGCTTAAAGGTTTGCCATACATCAGGTTGTTGCAATAACTTGTCTGCATCAACAATAAGATAACCACCATTTGCCTGATGTAATGAGCCAGCTTTAATATAATGGTAATCTGTTATCAGTGAGCCTCTTTGTGAAACATACTCAACTCGACCAAATAAATTCTGTATCGTTGGATTATCTTCAATAACAATAGGACATTTTTTTGTATGATGTTTTACGACAAGATTAATATCATAATTTTGAAAATCAAAAGCATTGATACATTCTTCGGTAGAAAGTGAAGTTTTTTCTACATCACAAAAACGGATAAAGGTATTTAACAGATCAGTTTGCACCTCTTTTAAATAGCGTACGACTTTTTCTGAGTTAGTATATTTTTCTTTTAGCTGGGCAAAAGGTGCCGATAATAATTTTTCTGCATTTTTTATATTTTTCTTAGTGTTAAATAAATCCAACAGCGTATTATCAAGCGTGTCCAATAAATTTTGCACATCCTTTTTTAAAGCGCTCCCTTGTTCAGCGGGTAAGTTTATTAAATTGGGTTGATCCGGTTCATTAAAATTAAATACATACAGCCAATCTTGAGCTAATTTTTTTTCTGTACTTGTTTTTGCTAAAAAATGCTTTAATAAAGTATGTTTACCTAACCCGTTTGGCCCCATGAGATACATGTTATAGCCCGGCTTTTCCATTTCAATGGCAAAAGTAAGTGCTTCAATGGCTCTATTTTGTCCCATCATTCCATCAAAATCAGGAACGTCTTCTGTCGTGATAAAATTAAATTCTGCCAACTCACAAAATGAACGTAATTGTTGGGCTTTCAATGATTTAATTTGTGACATATTCTGCAGTTTTTCTGTGTTATTTATTTGATAGTAAGGCTATTATAGGGGAAAGTAGTACAAACAAGCGAATTAACTGCTTATAAAAAACAGGGATTAAGTTGATATAATTATTTGATTACCTTAATGATTTTTAATTGCAATATAAATTGATGAACCGTTGAATAACCGAGTATTTCACTCATATTTTACAATTGTTCACATAAACCATATTGTCAATGTGTCTTTAAGGTTCTAACTTTAGTCCACAGTTATATTGTTTAGGGAAAAAACAAAAGGGGCAACACCATTATGAAATTATCTTCACGCGCACATTACGCAATCAAAACCGTTTTAGAACTATCTACCCATGTTGATGAACCAGTTACTCTCGCTCATCTTGCTCAAGCACAAAACATCTCAATATCTTATTTAGAGCAGATTTTTGCATTGCTAAGAAAACATGACATTGTTAAAAGTGCGCGCGGTCCTGGTGGCGGTTACATGTTAAATAAGCCGCTCACCGAAATTTCTATCGCCTCAATAGTTAAAGCCGTTGATAAAGCAACGGTTAAAGAATCAAGTATGGAACCTGAATTTAACAGCGGTGATAGCCACACACTTTGGTTGCGTTTACTTGAATTGATCGGTGGATACCTTGATAGCATTAGTTTGGCTGAGTTACATAGTTTGTACAACACACCCGATGAAACAAATTCTAGCACCGAAGAAACGAAAGAAGACAAGTTTCAAGTCGCATAGTAAAATAACAACAACTAACACAAAAAAAGTAGGCTTAAGCCTACTTTTTTTTGCTCTAAATCTCGTCTTCAATAAAAACCCTACGAATAAAGCGTCAAAAACTTGACAAACTAGCCTAATCATCCTAATTTACATCGCTGTACAAAATATAGCCATACGGAAGAGAGCATAAATACAGGGACTTCTATTTTGTGACAGATATCTCAGCAGTAAGACTGGGTTATTTATAATAATAATGCCGAAGGGGACTCCAACATGCAATTGACACTACCACACCTAGTTATCATCACCGCCGCATTGCTTATCGCACACAGCATAATTTGGGCATAAATTCTCAGTAAATATTGTGATAATGACAGTGAACATTAATTACAATATCTTTATATACTAAGTTACTAAATACTAGAAATGAAGCATTTACTTCTATACTAATAAATCTTGTTATTGATCCAGATCAGCTTTCTATCATTCCATTTCTGTCAGCATGAAACTCAAAATTTAAATATGGAGAGAAATTATGTTTATGCAGGAAAGCGATAAGGCTATTTTAACCAATATAGGGAAAACCGTTCTAATCTTAACAACATTTATGTTTGTCATCATTATTGCGGCAAATATGTTGGCTTAAGTTTCACAATAAAAGTTTTACGTGTTCTCCACACAAGCCGGTTTTGACCGGCTTTTTTATTTTTCTATTAATGCTTATTCACTGAAATATATTCAATTGATTGATTAGCCTGTTGTACAAAGTGTTTGAAGCTATCAAAACTTTCATTATCTAAGTTTCTGCCGCTAGGTTGTCGATCTGCATAAATTAAACCTATCGTTCGCCCTGATAATAAAAGCGGGGCTAAATAAAACTCTCTACTTGCCAAAATAATCCTAATATCAGAACTAATTTCATCATCCTTTGATTGCGTATCTTTTACCCAAACGGGATGTAGATCTTTGATGTTTTTTGAAAATATATTATCCGTTTGTAAACTAAAATGAAATCTTTCAATAAATTCTTGATTGTTTTTACCTAATGCATATTTTGCTTTAATCGCTTTTCTATCTGATGTAAGCATTGCAAATACAGTACGATCAAGTCCAACACCACGATATATACCTTCTAATATAATTTCCAATATTAAATTTAAATCGGGTTTATCCACTAACATACTAGAAAGGTCGCGCAATATATTTAACTGCAATAGAGGGTCGGGAATAGGACAATTAGCGTCAAAAGAATGATCATTTATGCTATCTTCAAAGCCATCATCATCTACAGGCAAGTACTTTATAATAGAACTTGCGCCAAATAATTGCGCAACTTCTACTGCTTTTTTTGCATTATTTCGTAACTCATCAATAATTTTATCTTCTTTAACCTTAATATGCCGAGCAATCTTGTGTGCGATTTTTAATGTATCTTTATTTCCCCAGCTAATACTTGCAGCTTTTGAAATTTCTAGTGAGTAAACAATGTCTTGGATTCGCGGGTTATCCATATGTGGTTTATTTATTGCGCTATGAAGTAAGTCACTAATGTGCCAATCGCAAGTTAAACCAACGGTTAATTGATCTAACGTAAAACCTAGAACTTCTTTTTGAGCAAGTTCCCCCGAAAACCCACGTTGCTCCATGAGTTCTATTATCTTTTCGCCTTCTTCTCCGGCAACACACCAAAAAGTAATTTCCCCAACATAACGGAGTAAGGCAGCAATAAAAATTTCTTCTGAAGCCTCATCGCCTCGACGTTCTGCAAAATCACGAGCTTGAACAGCTGCATGAAAAGACTGAGACATAAGTTTCAAGGCATGTTCTTTTATTTTTCCCTTTAACAAAGCCTCAATAATAGCCAAAGACATACTGAGATCTCGAACAAGATTAAAACCAAGATAAATAATAGCTCGACTCACGGTACTAATTTTAGAACCGGTAACATTATAGGTTGCACTATTGGCAAGACGCAGAACTCGTGCGGTTAAATTAGCATCGCGTAATATTATTCGTGACAAATCAGAGGTGGATGTAGCATCTTTTGACACAACATCATTGATTGCATTTACCGTATAATTAAATATTGGCAGTTCATTTTCACTGATACGTTCAATCCAATTATCTAAGTTTTCAGACATCGCTAAACACTAACCGTTTATAATTAATACTCTCTATAGTCGGCAAAACTGAGTAATCCTTTAGTGTAGTTAGGATATTATTTAGCGTATTTAAGAGTTTACTTATGCCATTTAGCAACAAAGGTATCTAATTGATTAGCAAATTCACGGCGATCACGTTGGTTTAACGGCGGAGGTCCTCCATTTACTATTTCGCCTGTACCACGTAATTCATCCATTAAATCACGCATAATTAATTTTTGCTTAATGGTTTCAGTTGAATAAAGTTCACCGCGAGGGTTAAGTGCATGTCCGCCCTTTTCAATCACTTCGGCAGCAAGAGGAATGTCAGCAGTAATAAGTAAGTCACCTTTTTGAATTTCTTGCACAATATAGTTATCTGCAACATCAAAACCTGATGACACGCGAATACTTTTAATAAAAAATGACTTAGGAATAGTTAAGCTTTGATTCGCAACCAGAGTTACTTTTAGTTTTGCACGTTCCGCTACACGAAATAAAATTTCTTTCACTACTTTCGGACAGGCATCAGCATCGACCCAAATTTGCATTTTGTATTCCTTTATTTAAGTCTCATTAACCAAGTTGCTCACTCATTTGTTTTTCTGAAATGGGATATTTTAATACCGCGTGTAAGGTGAATAATTTTTCTAGCTTTTCAATATATTTAAATTCTTCTTTTTCAACTAGCACGATGACTTTTGCTGTAGGTGCATATTTTTGTAAGCTATGTAAAAACACATCTAAATTACTAACGTTAACCCCAGCATAATTACTACCATAGCCAAATAAAAAATCAGCTACCACAAAATCTGGCGGCTCTTTTTTCAAGTGAGATAAGGCTTTTCGCATGGAATTAAACTGTACATTTTTAATATTTAAATTTTGGTACAAATCAATAAAATTTGGATGAAGAGGAGATAAAATAATAGAAAATATGACTTTTTGGCTCATTTCAGGATTCTTTTGGGCGTTTATATTTAATAAATCATGTTAAATCAGCCCGTACAATATCTTATTTTGCTGTAAATTGTCATATAAAACAGTATAATGCGCCTCCTTATTCTCGTCTGAACTCGCATTTTTGCGGGTTATGTACTTGGCTTTTCGCCACAACTTCTTTTACAGGATTTACTGATGTCAAAAACCGACTCTTTACCTTCTTTTAGCGAACTCGGACTTTCAGCCCCTGTGCTTGAAGCATTACTTTCTATTGGTTATGAAACCCCCTCACCTATTCAGGCAGAAATGATTCCCTATGTCTTGGAAGGACGAGATGTTCTAGGACAGGCTCAGACAGGAACAGGCAAAACAGCTGCTTTTGCATTGCCTATTTTGTCTCAAATCGATACAAAAATTAAAACACCACAAGTTTTAGTCTTAGCGCCTACCCGCGAACTTGCAATTCAGGTTGCAGAAGCATTCCAAAAATATGCAGCTAAGATGAAAGGTTTCCACGTCGTACCCATTTATGGCGGCCAAGACGCACGAGGACAAATTCGTCAACTCGAACGCGGTGTTCATGTTGTTGTGGGTACACCTGGTCGAGTGATGGATCTTATTCGCCGTAAAAGTCTAAAACTTGAGGCACTAAAAACACTCGTTCTTGATGAAGCAGATGAAATGCTACGCATGGGTTTCATTGATGATGTTGAATGGATTATGGAAAAAATTCCAGAAGAGCGGCAAATTGCATTGTTCTCAGCAACAATGCCTGCACCGATTCATAAGATCACTAAAAAATATTTAGATAATCCTAAAGAAATTTTTATTAAAGTTAAAACTGCCACGGCATCCACCATTAAGCAGCGTTACTGGATGGTAAGCGGTCATCACAAACTTGATGCATTAACCCGTATTCTTGAGGCTGAAGTTTTTGATGCAATTATTATTTTTGTACGCACTAAAAATGCAACGCTTGAATTAGCTGAAAAATTAGAAGCCCGAGGTTATTCTGCTGCTGCAATCAATGGTGATATTGCACAGAATCAGCGTGAAAAAACCGTTCAAAATTTAAAACGCAACAAAATCGATATTTTAATCGCAACAGATGTCGCTGCACGCGGCTTAGATGTTCCTCGCATTAGTCACGTTATTAATTATGATGTTCCTTATGATACCGAAGCTTATGTACACCGTATTGGTCGTACTGGACGTGCAGGTCGTACCGGTGATGCTATTTTGTTTGTTGCACCGCGAGAAAAGCGTATGCTGCAACAAATCGAACGCGCAACAAAACAAAAAATTGAAATGTTGGAAATGCCTTCAACTGAAATGATCAATAACAAGCGCGTTGCTCGTTTTACACAAAACATCACAGACAATCTTGCAAATGAAGGTTTAGAGTTTTATGCCAGTATTCTAGAAAAATATACCCTAGAACATAATATTCCAGCAATAGAAGTTGCCGCAGCCTTAGCAAAAATGGTGCAAGGTGATGAACCCTTACTTTTATCTAATGCGCCTGTAGCACAAAAATCAAATAAAAATGATCGTGATCGCGGCGACAGAAAAAGCCGAGATCGTGATCGTGGCTCACGTCGTGATCGAGAAGATCGTGGAGAAAGAAGCGAACGTCGTCCACGCCGTGACCGCGATAGTCATGAAAAAGAAGAAGGCTTGCAAACATACCGTATTGAAGTTGGTCATGATCATGGCGTTAAACCTGGAAACATTGTTGGTGCAATAGCCAATGAAGCAGGCATTGATAGCAAACACATGGGACGCATTCAAATCAACGATGATTACAGCACCATTGATTTACCAGAAGGAATGCCTAAAGATATTTTTACAGATTTAAAAAGTGTGCGTGTTGCAGGTCAAAAACTCAACATCTCAGTTTTTGGTGAAGAATCTATAACTAAAAAACGTGATACTCTAAAGCGCAAACCACACAAAGACTCTGATCGCAAACCCTCTTCAAGAAGAAGAAAAGAACCGGCACATAAGCCACGTCGTAAAAAATCAGATTAAAGATAAATGGGGATAGCATGGTATAAACCATCCATGCATCCCCTTCTAATTTAAAAATTCCTGCGTAATAATTTATGCACTTCCATAACAATTAAAATTACTACCGCAATAAGTAACATATCAAACCAGTAACTCAGAGATACTGGCTGGATCCGTAATACTTCACTTAACCATGGTGTATACATTGCTCCGATGTGTATAAGTTGTGCCGCTAAAGTTCCAAACAACAAAAAATAATTTCGAAATAGATTATGTGTGAAAATAGATCTTGTTTCCGAGCGGCTATTAAAAACATGAATATTTTCAAACAAAACCATAAGTAATAATGTTCCGTTGCGTGCAGCATCCAGACCATAGCCCTGAGAATATAAATACTGGAATAACAAAAAGGCCACAACACCTATCACTAATGCAGATATAATGACTCGTTCAATCATTATTCGATTAAATATACCTTCTTTTGGTGAACGCGGTGGAATTTTTAACTCATTTCCTTCAGCAGGTTCAAATGCCAGCGCAACATCCTGAATGCCATTTGTTACCAGATTTAACCACAACAGTTGCACAGCAAGTAAAGGCAAAGGTAAACCACTTAACAACGCTAAAGTAAATAAAACGATTTCAGCCGCGCCTGTTGAGATAAGAAGAAATATTACTTTACGAACATTATTGTAGGCAACCCGTCCTTCTTCTATACCTGCAACGATAGAAGAAAAGTTATCATCCGTAATAATAAGCTCAGATGATTCCCGAGCAACATCTGTCCCATATTTTCCCATTGCTACGCCGACCTCAGCAGTTTTTAATGCAGGAGCATCATTTGCCCCATCTCCAGTCACGGCAACAAAATGCCCGTTTCGCTGCAACGAATTAACTATTTTCAGTTTTTGTGTTGGCTCAACACGCGCAAACACCCTAGCTGAGGCAACCAGTGCATCAAATTCATTAATATTTCCTATTTTTTGTTTAAGCTCATAACCTGTCACAATTTGTTTTTGATCATTAGCTAAGCCTAATTCTCTAGCAATAGCATACGCCGTTACCGGATGGTCACCAGTTACCATAGCAACCTCAATACCCGCTTGTTGACATGCGGTTATGGCAGATTTTGCTTCACTGCGTAAAGGATCGATGATCCCAACCAAAGCAAGAAAAGTAAGCCCCTTTAAATGTCTTTCAGAAAAACCATCCTTTTGTTCAATTTCTCCCGAAGCTAAAGCAAGAACTCGATAACCTTCCGCAGCAAGTGTTTCAGCCTGTTGGATAATAAAATCTAAATTAATAGCTACATCATTATTCGTTGTTGCCATAAAACTACACATAGGCAATAACTTTTCATATGCACCTTTTACAGATACACATGAGATTATGTTATTCATTGTATTTAAACTTGCAGAAAATTGATGTTCCGATTCAAAAGGAATCGTTGCAGCTTCTGCATAACGCTCTTTTATATCATCTTTAACAAAACCTGCTTTATGTGCCAAAACAAGTAAAGCAATGTCCATAGGATCACCGTGTGTTGACCAGTTATGATCGCGGCGACCTAAAAAAGCTTCATTTGATAACACGGAAACCTGACATATTCTTTTAAGTAATTTTTTTTCTTCAATTAATAAAACATTATTATTATTTAAAATATCTCCTTCAGGTGTAATACCTTGTCCGCTGACATTCCAGACAGAATTATTTGGTAATACAATTTTTTGCACAGTCAATTGATTAACTGTTAATGTACCGGTTTTATCTGTTGCGATGTAGGTACATGAACCCAATGCTTCTACAGCAACAAGCTTTTGCACAATAACGTGGCGTTTCGCCATACGGCGCATACCAACAGCAAGTGCAACGGTTAATGCAACGGGTAAACCTTCTGGTATTGCAGATACCGCCAATGCTACTGCTAATAAAAGTACTTCATCAACAGGCATGCCACGCATGAATGCAACTACTGACATCATGACTGCTGCAATACCCACTATTAAAGCGACACGATGTGTAAATATTTCCATACGAATCAATAACGGTGCTTTACTGGATGATTTACCTAATACTGAAGCTGCGATACTTCCCAACTCTGTTAATAGTGCCGTATTTACAACAACAGCGTGTGCGCGACCTGAAATAACCAGACTACCAGCAAAAATCATGTTTAATCGTTCAGCCAGAATCGTATTTTTATTAAGTATCACATCAGAATTTTTACTGACGGACAATGATTCACCCGTTAAAAGAGATTCATCAATCTTTAAATTATTTGATTTTAACAACCTCATGTCAGCAGGAACACGATCACCGGATTCAAGTAAAACAATATCTCCCGGCACAAGTTCTTCTGATTCTACTTCATAACTTTCACCCGCTCTTAAAATACGCGAACATGTTTTAACTAAATTCTGCAACGCAGCCGCAGCCTGCTGTGCTGAAAACTCCTGAACCGTACCAATAATGGCATTTATTAATAGAACTGCAAAAATGAAACCTGCATCAGACCACTCTTTAATAGTGATTGATAAAGCTGCTGCAGCCAAAAGCACATATATTAAAGGGCTGGAAAATTGATGAATAAAAACACGGAAAAGTCCCGGTTGTTTTAATTTGGGAAGTGTATTTAATCCATATTGCTGCAGGCGTTGCCCTGCCTCATCTACACTCAGCCCATGATGAGAGGATGATAATAAATTAAGAATATTTTCTGCTGACTCTGTATGTGCTTGAAAATCCAGTTTAATCACCATGACATTCTCCTGTGTATAATCATACACAATAGTGGTAATTAATATTACAATTCAGTATATGAATATAGAAAATACATCACTCAACCTTAATTATAGCAATGAATATGTTGAGTTAAGAGATAATGAAAAAAATATTGCTGTTCATATCGACTTCCTTTCTGGAAACCTTGCTCACCGAAAACAGTTTGGCGGTGGTCGTGGTCAAAGTATTGCAAAAGCCATTGGCTTAAAACAAGGCACTAAACCACCCGTTGTTCTTGATGCAACTGCGGGCTTAGCCAAAGATGCTTATGTTCTGGCCTGTCTAGGTTGCCCCGTTACATTACTTGAACGTTCACCTGTTATTGTTGAGCTCATTAAAGATGCAATTAAACGCGCAAAAGAAGATGAACACTTCCAGTTAATTTTAAAAACGGGCTTTAATGTTATAGAAAAAAATAGTATCGAATATTTAACTCAGCTTTTCGAAAGTTCAAAAAAAAATCATCCTGACGTAATTTATTTAGACCCAATGTATCCTGATAGAAAGAAGTCTGCCTCCGTAAAAAAGAACATGCAAATATTACAAAGCCTGTTAGGTAAAGATGAGGATACTCAGCAACTGTTAGAAATAGCATTAAAAACAGCAAAAAAACGTGTTGTGGTTAAAAGACCAAAAGGAGCAGAAAGCCTTACCTATGTTAAACCAACCTATTTAGTGGAAAGTAAAAAAACACGTTATGATGTCTATATTATTCCAGAATAATAAATTGTTTTGTTAGCATTTCTTTACCATTAAGAATAATTGTCAGGCTATGTTTTCCTGGATAATATTTTCTAGTAGAAATTAGTCTAAAAGAATGTTTTTTATTTATATTACGTTCATTTTCCGAACAAACCCCTTCTGATATTTTAAATATTTTTCGTCCGATTTTGTTATTTTGCCGTACAAAATCAATGGCATATTCAACACGTATCTTACCCAATTTATTTTTTAGAGAATTTAATCTAAAATTAAATTCAATGCTTTCACCCATTTTAATATTTTTAGTTACTTTAAATTTACTGATTTTAATATGAGTTGGCGCCTTAAAGCCAAATAATTTCAGAACATGAATATTTCCTGCTTTTAATAAAGTACGACAGCCGTGTTTCACCAGTTTATCCGTTTCTGGACTTAAACCTTTCCATTTTTTTGTAATATTAATAACAATATCAGGATGGTCTTTAGAAATATCATTCAAATTATTAGCAACACTGCGCCGAACATACTCGCTCTCATCCGCCTTTAATCTTTCTAAAATAGGCAAAATAGAAGATGGATCTTGTTTAAATTCAGGCAAAGACATTGCCCAAGGTAATCGAGGTCGGCAACCTTCACTGGCTAAACGTCGAATATGTTCATTTTTTGATTTAGACCAAGTATTCATTTGCTGCATCATTTTATTACCGTATTTGATAATAAAAGGGCGCACAGGAAATTCTGAACTTGAATTTTCAGTAAAAAACGCCATTGCATCAATTGATGTTTTTAAATCATCGAGACCACATAACTCAACAAAGTCAGGGAAAACAAGATGTTGTAGGCCAGCAAACTTTAATGATACCGGTTTCAATATTTCAATTGATTCTTTATAGCTTACAGGTAAGTTATTTTTTATAGATTCAGAAATATGACGTATTCGCTGTTTTAACTCTTTATTTCCCCAGTCTTTATTAAATATATTTTTAATAAAGATTTGTTCCTTAAAACCACTGTTAATCCGATTTATTTCATAAGCTAATTTCTTAATGAATTTTTTATCGTATACGTTTTTTAATAGCTCAGCCATTCACTTATTCCTTTAATTTATTTTTAGCTTCAATCCATTGTGACATATACATTGCACTTTTCATCGAATGATGGCGCAACATTAGCCCTGTAAAATTATTTACACGCCTTTCATCCAATAATTTTATAACAGAAAACAATGCATCTAAAAATATTTTTTTGTTATTTTTTTTATTAAATAATGTATTAACAATACTTACTCCATTTTTTTGTTTCTCAATCCAAATGTCGTTGTTTTCGTAGAGCATTATTGCAGAACTAGCCAATTCTTCTTTACTATTATGAATGAACCCAGACCAATCATTGTTTCCTTGCATAGACTCTGCACCAATAGAGGTAGTGACACTCGGTGTACCACTTAACATCGCGTCTGCTAACTTACCCTTCATGCCTGCACCGAAACGTAAGGGGGATAAACAAACACGATATTGACCTAACGTTTCAATGGCATTATCCGCCCAACCTTTAATATGAAAGCCTTCTCTTTCATTATGTAATTGTTGTGCTTTTTTTGGTAGATAAGAACCATATATATGAAGTTCTGCCGTTTTTAAATTTTTTCGTATTAGCGGCCATACTTTGTTTTTTAAATAGAGAACGGAGTCCCAATTAGGCTCATGCCGAAAATTACCAATGGTGACAAAATTTTCTCTTTCCTCAAAACTTTTCCATTTTTCTACATTATCACTATTGATGGCATCATACATAAAAGGTAAATAAAATAATAAGTCTTCACCTACATGATAAATGTTTTTCAATACATTAACTTCAACTTCAGAAATCATTAAACTTAAATCACAACGTAAAATACTTGCCACTTCACGTATTGCTATCTCATTATTAAAGTTTAAATTTTGAAAATTATTCGCATCCTGACCTTTTTTTACTGCCTGATGTCGCGCATAACGTAAACAATGTAAATCAACTGTTTCTAATAACCTAACAGCATCTGGACATGTTTTTTCAACACGCCATGAAAACTGTTCCTCCATCATAAATCGATCAAATAAAACAACACTAGGATTTAAACCCCTCACAAAGTCATCAAAACTACTTTTATTCAATTCTATAGATTTTTTCTCAATATCTAACGATTCGAGATCAATCATATGTTCACTTTCTAATGCAGGAGAAGCGTAAGTCACTGAGTAGCCTTGTGTTTGAAAAATATCCAACAATTGCATCATCCGACTGCCCGCAGCTGATGAATTGGGTTCTGGCCACACGTAACCAATAACGAGTAATTTTTTCATATTCTCAGTATATCAGTGTGATATAAAAAACATTTACAATTTGTTACATTGATTGTTAGTACTCCTATAAATATTTATTTTTTACTTATAATTCAATAGGATAGATGTAAATATCTATGCTGATTTACGTTTAATTCGTAATGTTAAGACTAAATATTGAATGTTTTTTATCCATAAATTAAAGCTTATACAGATTTGACCGATCATCATTATAAGAGCAGTTTATTTTGAGGGTAACGATAATGCCATATGCTAATTATGCAATTCAATATCAAAACATTGATACCTTTGAGGAACATGCAATTGATACTGTGCATACCTTATTACTCAATGACAGCGTTATGCCAATGACATTTCTTTGTGAAACAAGCTCGAATAAACAAATTCTTATTCTATATTTTATGACAGATCAAAATGAAATTGAAAATAAAATCAACATGGTGCGCGCACTCATGCTATTAAATAATGTTGAGCGTTATATTTTTGCCTCAGAAACATTAATTCCTTCAAAATCAGGGTTAAAACCTCAAGAAGATAAAAACGCTAAAGACGGTTTAGTTTTTTTACATGCAGACCAACGTGGTTTACAAAAAGTAACTCAATATTTTGTACGTAGAAAAAATGGAGAAATAAAGCTTTCAGGAAAAACAGAGTCAGACACACTTGAAACTAATACTGATTTAGGCTCACTACTTTCTGGTCCGCGAGTATCGACAGAGCAACGAAAAGAATTAGAAATGATTGTTTCAACATTGCCTGAAAACTACCCTATAAAAGCATTTGAATACAGTGAAAAAATAAATACATATCAACAGCATGTAGTTAACTAACATTTTTTCTTTGCATAAAAAAGGCGGCACAAGGCCGCCTTTTTTTATACCACAACAATATTTACATCGTTTCTAATAATAATTGGTTGATCCGGGTAACAAAAGCAACAGGATCTTCCAGTTGACCACCTTCGCTCAACATAGCTTGATCAAATAATAAGTGTGACCAGTCTGCAAACTTGTCATCATCTTGTTCTTCTTTCAGACGTTTTACTAATGGATGTTCAATATTAATCTCTAAAATAGGTTCAACATTAGGTACTTCATGTCCCGCCTGTTTTAATATTTTTTGCATACTTACAGCCATATCCTGTTGCTCAACAACTAAGCATGAAGGAGAATCGGTTAAACGTGTTGACACACGTACTTCTTTCACTTTTTCACCTAAACTTTCTGTCATTTGTTTTAGCAAGCTTTCATAATCTTTGGCAGCTTTTTCTGCTTTTTTCTTATCTTCTTTATCTTCAAGCTCTCCTAAATCAAGCTCACCTTTTGCAATATTTACAAATGATTTACCATCATACTCACTAAGATAAGACATCATCCATTCATCTACTCTATCGTGCATTAAAATAACTTCTATGCCTTTTTTCTTAAAGAGTTCTAAATGGGGGCTGTTTTTAACCGCAGCAAATGTGTCACCTGTAATATAATACAGTTTATCTTGACCTTCTTTCATGCGGCTAATGTAGTTATCTAATGATACATTTTCGATATCTGAATCATTATTCGTTGAAGCATAACGGAACAACTTAGCAATTTTTTCTTTATTACTAGAGTCTTCTGCCGGTCCTTCTTTTAATACGCGACCAAACTCTTTCCAGAATAGAGCGTAATCTTCTTCATTATTTTTCGCCATTTTTTCTAAATGACTTAAAATTCTCTTCGTCGATGCACCACGAATAGTATCGATGTGTTTGTTTTTCTGTAAAATTTCACGTGAAATATTTAAAGGCAAGTCATCGGAATCAACCACACCTTTAATAAAACGTAAATAATTTGGCATTAACTGTTCAGCATCATCCATAATGAAGACGCGTTTCACATAAAGTTTGATGCCCTTTTTCTGTTCTCGTTCAAACATATCAAACGGTGCGCGTTTAGGAATATAAAACAGTGTTGTGTATTCCTGTGTACCTTCTACACGATTATGTAACCAGCCAAGCGGCTCATCAAAATCATGTGCGACATGCTTATAAAATTCTTTGTACTCATCTTCTTTAATTTCAGATTTCGAACGTACCCATAAAGCAGAAGCCTTATTAACCGCTTCAAGCTCATCCGTTAACTCACCTTTATCATCACTTTTT
>VAOX01025768.1_pt1 | contig 26500 bp, 26 predicted proteins | sample 3393891 | NCBI WGS metagenome assembly VAOX01 (sample SAMN08290429, study PRJNA428436) | hydrothermal vent metagenome | isolation source: Deep-sea hydrothermal vent chimney | place: Indian Ocean: Southwest Indian Ridge | depth 2822 m m | reverse complement strand
GTATTCTGGTAAGTAATGGCACGCAGTAAAACCTGCACACGCGCCGCTGTGGCATTGGCATCAAAATTCACCACCAGATCATTACCCGCTGCAATATTATTACCCAGTGTGCCAACAACCGTTCCATTCTCGGATACATTAGACCCGGCGATGCTACCGGCCAGTACAACCGTGCCACCGGTATTAAAACTTAAAACATCTTCGGCAGCATCTTCACCGGAGGTAATGGTTACCGTTAAATTACCGGTATTAAAATCGGTGGAATCTAAATCTGCCAGCGTTGCATTAGCCGACTGATCAATTACTGTGGCAGCATCGCCCTCGGTAAACGTAAAACTATCGCCATTTAATAATGTGGTTGTGGGCAGGTCATTAATCGCGCTCACGGCTATGGTTCGGGCATCATTAGCACTGCCTGCACTGGTATCTGTAGCGGTAAAGGTAACGGTACGATTAGATGTACCAGGCGTATCTGAGGTATTGCGATAATGAATAGCACGTAGAACCTGCTGAACCAGCGCATTAGTGGCACTGCCATTAAAGGTAATAGTGAGTGCCGTTCCATTGGTCACCGTGCCTTCAGATGCACTCAGTGTTCCAATAGTAGTAGCGCCATCAAGCAGATTCGTTCCGCTGGTATTAATAGTGCCAACGATATTATCCGCTATCGATAGCTCATCAGCCGCTTCATTACTGGCGGTAATCTGTGCCACCAGCGTGCCACCATTCCAGTCTGCATCACCGTTTGCATCGCTTAGTGTCGCCGCATTATCTACCTGTGTAATCAACGCATTTTCGCTATAGGCCAGATTAGCACTGTCAATGGCAATGGCGGGTGAGATATTAGGTGGTACACTATCACCCACAAAGCTATCAATGTTAGTCTGAAAAAAATCATTCCCGCTGATTCGAACTTCATCAACACCTATACCACCAAAACTCAGTGTTACAGAAACTCCATTGGCAACAGTCTGAGTGGAGCCAACCAGACTATTATTATTATACCCTCCAACAGTAATTAAATCCCCACCTGAGTTATTAATAAAGATACTGGTAAAGGTAAAATCCTGCGCATCATTACGAACAATCGTTATACGCTCTTCTGTTGCATTATTAGTTCCAGTTGATTGCGCATTGATCGATGCACTATTAGCATCACCAAAAGCCGTATCATAGATAATATCCCCTCCATCCCCATTCACAGTAAACGTGAAATCAAACTGAACGGAGTCCAGTGTTCTGGAAAAACTAACGACTGGTACGCCGCCCGTAGGATCAGTATCAAATGCCTCATTAAAAGCCGCCAGTAAACCGGTATAGTTAGAAAGAGCCGATTCGGAAAAAAGTATATTCGTTTCAGTTTCGCCGGTACGATTTTCCAGAATCCAGTCGCCCCCTCGAATAGCAGAACCGGTTTTATTACTGGAGGCGAGCACATCAGCAGTAGTAGCGGCGGCCAGTGAAGCAATAAACGCTGCGCCTGTCGTGCCCTGTGCCACATCGCAGCCATAGAGTAAAATATCTCCATTCTGACTCAGTGCATTTCGAATGGTGCTCATTTCTGCATGATACTTAAGCAGAGAATTCATATTTAAACGGCCTGAACCGAGCACAAGCTCACCCGACTGCCCATGAGAAACAATATGAATTGCATCAACCTGCTGTTCGGTGCTGAGAGCGTGGGCTATTTGAGCAATACCGTCTTTACCCGACTGTAGATAAATTATTTTTGTATCTGGACGAATGGACCTGATTAATGACGGGCGATCTTCTACCGCTGAATCTATAAAAACCACTTCATGTCGATTATTGGCACGCCGGCTATCATTCTGGCTATCATTCTGGTTATATGGGATAGCATCTGCGTTTATAACCTGTTTATTTAGCGACTCAGATTGCACAGAAAAACTCAATACGTTATTAAACAGAGCAAAAATCAGTAAAAAAACAGGCGACTTTAAATTTCTATCCCGTTTAAACAGGCATCTCGACAATGTACCGACTAATTTTACACCCGATAACACCGCATTAAAATTAACCATATTAAAACCCCATTTATAAAACCAGAACCACAGCCTTATTTAGAATAGTTTAACAATCAGAAAAGTAAAGCTCATATAAGGACCCTGAATATAAACATCGACATATAAAAATCTGAAAGTATAAAAAACTCAACTATACTCTACAGCGCCTACAGATTACATGGGCAGAATTATAAAAAACACCTCTTTAAATCACACTATAAAAACAGGAGTTTTAAAATGTCAGAACCTTTCATTGGTCAGATCACCGCTTTCGGTTTTAACTTCGCACCCCGCTCATGGGCATTTTGCGGCGGACAAATAATATCAATTGCCCAGAACAGCGCCTTATTTGCTTTACTGGGAACCAACTATGGCGGTGATGGGCGCTCCACATTTGCACTGCCTGATCTTCGCGGCAGAATGCCCGTAAGCTTCGGCCAGGGTCCGGGACTCAGCAACAGACCGATAGGGCAACGAGGCGGTAGAGAGCTGGAGATGCTTCAAAATGCCAACCTGCCGTCTCATTCACACACCGCAACATTCACCCCCGCCACCACCTCAGTTAATGTAATGGCTTCAACAACAACAGCAACTAAGGGTACACCTGAAGCAGGGGATTACATTGCTGCGGGTAGTGCAGGCGGCAGGGGCAACAATATATATGTAGCGGGTTCAGCAGCAGGGACTACAGTGGCTCTTGGGGGCGTTACTTTTGCAGAGGGTGGCCAGGTTACCGTAAACCCGGATGGAGGCAACCAGGCATTTCCTGTCATGAATCCATTTCTGGCGATAAGTTTCTGTATTGCACTCGAAGGTATGTTTCCCTCTCGAAGCTAAGCAAAAATTTAATTGCCGTTCAGTAAACGCTAAAAAAAAGGAGCCATAAAATGCTCGACACACTAAAATCCACTGACTTTGAACCTTATATCGGCAGCGCTATTAATGTTGCTATCCCCGGAGGCACTGATGTTATTATTAAGCTGGAAGAGGTAACTGAAAATAAAAACGCGATGATGCCCCGTGCTTCTGAAGATACGAGAATACCCTTCTCATTGCTTTTTGAAGGCCCTCTTGATAGTGCATTTGAAAGTGGCTGTTATGATATAGAGGTGGGAAGAGCAGAGGAACATGAAAAACCGAGAACAGTTGAACATGTTTATATCTGCCGAATAGCGCCACTGAGCAATGAAGCGGCGGCATGGTATGAAATTATTTTTAATTAAGCTACATTATGGTATGCAATGGTACCACACCTTCAAGCATACCATTTTATACCTTTATCTGAAACCATAGAGATTCAGGGGGATTTCCCATATCAATATTCTGTTGTGACGCGGCAGAAAACAGAAGAAATTTTAAAACTACGCACTGCAATGAGCCAACAGGAAAGGATACTCTTCATTCAAAATATTCAACCTGGCGATCTGTTATGGTCTTTTCTCAGGGTTCTGCCTGTTATCAAAAACTGAATGCACTACAACTTCGATACTTTCTATTGTATAGAAAACAGAGAATGGAAATCGCCTGATTACACATTTCCTGAAACAGGAGTACACAACGCTGTAAATTTCCGGATTTTCAAGAATTAACTTCACCGCATTTTCAACGCAATCCAGAAATTCAAACCCTAATCCTCTTCTTTGTCTTTCATACCACACGAAAGCCAGTTCTATATCTTCTTTTGCACTTTCCGTGTAGTGCAATTTCATTTATACTTTTCACGTAGATCTTTATGTACTGAAGCCCAGTCATTAAGTGCCAGCTTCCCATCTTTATAATTTTTATATCTTTTATCAAGTTCATTTTTTTGCCATTCCGGCATAGGGATTTCAGCATTGTTAAATGCTATCGAATCCCAGATATCCTCTACCAGGAGTAATTTCTCTGATAACTCCAGTCCATTTATTTCGTCTTTAATTTCATCAGGCCTCATTTAATCACCTATGTATGTTGCGTTTGAAGACGTAGCGCCTACTCTTACACATGATAGTCTTATACAGCTCAATATTGCAAGTTTAATCACAGGTAGATAATTATAGATGCCACATACCGCTTGATTCTCAGGACAAATACCCTTTAAAAACAACAGGATGCAGGCATCTTAATGTATAATACACAATAAATTCAAATATACTGATTGCTTTATATAATATCAACTTTCTGTCGCATTATCCAGTAAGCCATTCCCACTATCCTGTATCAGGGTACTTATGCGCAGACTCTACTGTTGTGAGCCACGAAGACTAACCAATGCTTTATCTAACTTGGTTCTCATATATTCAAACAAAATAGTCGATGGTTTTACTTTGTCATATCCACTAATAGTAACATTCAGAGCAGATATCACTTCCTCAAGCCATGGCCGCTCAGGCAATAATGGTGTATTCATGCTTTGATGTTTATACCTGGTGAACAGGGCATCAGCAACTACCCGTTTTGAGTTATTGCTTACTTCTTTCATTAGATCAATAAAGTCCGAGGGGGGAATATGTTGCAGGATGGGCCGTGAAGAAAACGGACTGTTCTGATAATTAGAATGACACAATAAAGTATAGAGCTGGGATGGATCACTCCTTATTGCATCAATAACTTCCTCAACTCTCCCTGCAAGCGCCTCCGCCTGTGCCTCTTCAATTTTATTATTTAGATGCTCGGACATTTTCTTAAATTCATCAGAGTCAACATCTAAATAAACCAGGTTAGCATAAGAGCTAAAGCCATTTATCTGTTCCAGACTAGTCTCGTTTACACTTACTTTACTATCCGTAAAAACCTCATCAATATAAGATATGGCTTCATCCAGGGATTCTTTGACCGTTTGTTTAATAAGTTCCTTCCTTGAAAAGTTCAACCACAACCCCAACACATGCTTTATTTCTCCTGGTTCCAGATATTCAAAATTCTCAAAGCTTTTTCTTACCGAAAGATAAATCTCTTCAAATTGATCGTTATCCAGATCATATAAATTCCAGAGCTTAATCCAGTCAGGTGTATTTTCATTAGTGAAGTACCGGCTCATTTTTAGTGAGGCATTAATTTTTTTTACATTGAAAAAACCATTACTAAAATACGCTTCCCACTCTTTAACACTAACTATGGTTTCAAAAAAAACGATATCGTATTTATCTCTAACAGCCTTGTATTTGTCTGATTTTTCCTCCTGTTTGATTATTTTTTTAGCCCGGGCTACAACAGCATCGCTTTCGATAAAATATCCAATTTCGTCAGGACGTAAAGCAGCTGAGTAAACTTCAATTGATAGAATTAAGAACAATCTAAGCAGGTGTAAAATCAATTCTGATTTTTCTTTAACATCTTTATCCAGCACCTTCCATAAACATTCAAATTCAAGAAATATATTTCTCAATGAGCGCAAATTCCCATAGGCTGAATTGCCAAAATCACGAATAATATAGTTTTTACTATCCATCAATATAACCTTTAAATCAACATCGGTTATGACTTCATCTAAAAAAAGATCGATCACACTAACAATATCCGCTTCTACTGTAAGCGTTTTACCAATAAGCTTCTCTTTAATTATCTCAAACCGTGATACATCATTGCCCTCAGCAGTTACATTTATTAATTTTTCTTCATCTGCGATTAAAATAACTTTATAACCATCCTTTTCAACAAAATAGTTAATATAGCCCAGAATTAATTTCAAATCCATTGAGCAACGCTCAAGATCGTCAAACACAAGAACATAATTCCTGGTATCAGTCATATAATTTTGTAGCTTAATGTCAGGTACTCCAATAGACATTGAACCATCAGGCTTGCCATCATTATCCAGGTCAATTTTAAGTGCGCCTTTTAACAATCCTTTAGCAAATCGCCCTGCCAGTACCATTTTCTTACTGGACAATACAGGACATAGTTGCTGAAAAAATTTTGTTTCTATATCTTCAAAAGAAGCAACACCATAAAGGCTAACATAGAGGAATTTAACAGGATTATCGCCTGAATCTAACTCATTCATACATTGCTGAACAAGATGAGACTTACCGCAGCCCCAGGGGCCTTTTATAAGAACAGCGTACTCTGGAGCTACTTTTAATTTACTGTAATAGTTAATAAAATCCTTAACGTGTCTATTTTTCACTTCCACCAATGACCTCCAGTAACATTTTATATTTCACGTTAATATTTCTCATAACAGATTATTAAAACGATCATCAACACAGCTTAACAGGACGTGCAACATAATAGTAATACCTGATAAATTCAGAGCACGCTAATATGTGCTTTATTACAATACCTGCCGTTAATAGCGAGATTTCGTCTTTAATTTTATCAGGCCTCATTTAATCACCTATAAGCCACCAGGGCATTACCTGAAACCCAGACCATCAAATCAGAAATTTCACCACTAAGCTCTAACTGAAAACCCAGGCTTTCATATAAACAACGCGCAAGCGTATTCTGCTTATGAACACTCAGCCGTAATGGCGCATTGACAGCGGCTGAAGCATATTGCAGCATTTCTATAAGTGACTTTCCATAACCCTTGTTTCTAGCCGGTGAGATGAGTGATATATCAACCAGACGGACTTCATTTTCACCAAAGTTAATTACAATCTGTCCAATAGACTCCTTTGACATCTCAATAATAAAATACATTGCATCAGGAAAGCTCTCTCCATAACCCTCTGTTCTGGCGTGATGCTGTTGTTCTATTAATGTTTCAATAAAATCAACTTCTGCATCAAGCATGCGCAGGTCATCACGTGTAGAACGATAAAGATTTTCAAGAAAACAGTTATCGGATGCACGCGCCGGACGCAAACCCAGCCCCTCGGGCAAGCTCTTATCAAATAAAAACACGGGTATACCCCCTATTATCGTTCTGTATCGTTAATTTCTTAAGTTCTATTTTTGCTTAAATACCGTTACACTTATCTACATCTAAATGTCTACATCTAAATGTCTACATCTAAATGTTTTTCAGCATAAGATTATAGTAGACTGTTCTCTGATGTTCTAACAATTTTCCTTTAACCTGAATAAATAAAGCGCTACAATTAACGTTGCCCCTCTCTAACAATATCAAAATATTCACACATTTTTCGCATACCCTGTAAAATTCGAGGGGTCTGTCTTACCAGAAAATCTGCATTAATAGCGTACACATGCTGATTAGCCACTGCTTTTAAAACCTGCCATTTATCCCACTCCTGTAGCCATTCAAGCCGATCTTTCGTCATGCCAGCAATAATTACATCCGGGTTTTTCTCGATGACCGCTTCAATACTCACCCGTGGGGATATGATACTCATATCACCGAAAACATTCTGCCCACTGCATAATTTAATCACCTGCCCTACCAGATGAGCATCGCTAATCGTCATTAAAGGATCATTCCACACCTGATAAAAAACCCGTACCTTTTCTTTTGGCGGATATTTACGCTTAATCGCTTCCAGCTCCATTAAAAAATGACGGGCAACCTGATTCGCTATTTTCTCCGTTCCAAGCAACTGCCCCATACTGCGAATGTTTTTAGCCACATCCATGAATTCTTCTGGCTCACTGATATACACCTTTAAACCCAGATTTTTTAACTTCTCTATCTGATCATTAGAATTTCCACTTGCCCAGGCGATCACCAGGTCAGGCTTCTGTAATATAACCAACTCTATATCAACTTTATTATACCCACCCATCAGCGGAATTTTCTTCGCTGCTTCCGGATAATCACTGTAACTCACCGTACCCACAATCTGGTTCGTTGCACCTGCCGCAAATAACAGTTCGGTTATATGAGGCGCAAGGCTGATAATTCGTTTTACTGGCTGAGAGAACTCAAACTCAGTTCCATTATCGTCAGTTAGCTTAATTGATGCCTGGACGGGAAAAACAAAAACAAACCAGCACAATAATATTTTAATTCTCATTTATTTCCCAATCTGATAATTTCACGCTCAGCCAGCATTTTAAAAATCTGCTCGACTTCAAACCACTGAGCCCTCTCTGGCAAGCCAAACCGTACGCCCTGTCTGTCATCCAGCAGCCGCGTAAACACAGCCTTTCTCGCCAGCGCTTTATGCAGCACTTCTGCATTATTACAAAACACTGTTTGAAAAAGATCGGTACCCCTTATATACGCTGAATCACAACCGAGCTGTATATACTGATCCAGCAGCAGAGCAAAAGCAATAATTAAGAGTGTTTCCAGATTCATTTACAAATATAATGCATGTCGCCAAACAATAGATAATAACATGACTACACACACATTAATGATTCAGGGTACGACATCCGATGCTGGAAAAAGTACGCTGGTGACCGGCTTATGCCGCGTTTTAAAAAATCGCGGCATTAATGTAGCTCCCTTCAAACCTCAGAATATGGCCCTCAATAGCGCCGTTACGCCAGAGGGCGGGGAAATTGGCCGTGCCCAGGCGGTGCAGGCACAGGCCTGCGGCCTTGAACCCCATACTGACATGAACCCCGTTTTATTAAAACCCTGTTCCGATACCGGTGCTCAGGTGATTATCCACGGCAGGGCACTCTGTGATATGGACGCCAGAGGTTTTCATCATTACAAAACCCACGCAATGGAAGCGGTGCTTGAATCTTATTATCGACTGTGCCAGCAATATGATGTGATTCTGGTTGAAGGCGCAGGCAGCCCGGCTGAAATTAATTTACGTGAAGGCGATATTGCCAATATGGGCTTTGCCGAAGCAGTTGACTGCCCGGTACTGCTAATTGCCGATATCGACAAAGGCGGTGTTTTTGCACATATTACTGGTACACTGGATGTATTATCGGCATCCGAACAAAACCGCATAAAAGGATTTGTTATTAATCGTTTTCGCGGCGATATCGCCTTACTGGAACCCGGACTTGAGTGGCTGGAGAATCGAACCGAAAAAAACGTATTCGGCGTATTACCCTGGATACACAATTTGCATATCGAAGCCGAAGACGCTATTAATACACATTCAATTAGCTCCACAGAAACATCAATAAAAATCATTGTACCTGTTTTCCCCCGCATTAGTAACCACACCGATTTTGATCCGCTGCGCTTACACCCCAATGTGGATCTTGAATATATTCCTGAAGGCAAAGAAATCCCCCCCTGCGAGCTGGTTATTCTGCCCGGAAGTAAAAGCGTCAGAGCAGACCTGCAATGGCTGAAAAACAACAACTGGGAAAATTATCTGTCAAAGCATTTACGCTATAACGGAAAAATACTGGGCATATGCGGCGGTTTTCAAATGCTCGGCAATCAGATTCATGACCCGCTGGGCATTGAAGGCTCGCCCGGCAGTTGCAGCGGCCTCGGTTATTTTAAACTGCAAACAACACTCCACAAAAATAAACAACTACAGAACAAAACTGGACACCTCTGGCTTAATCAGGAGAAGGTCAGTGGTTATGAAATTCATGCAGGCATCAGTGAAGGAGCAGCCCTGCAACACGCTGCAATTATTTGCGACGACCAGAATATGAAAGATGGTGCGGTTTCAGCAGATCAACAAATTGCGGGCAGCTATTTTCACGGCCTGTTTAATGAAAAGCCGGCCTGTGATGCGCTATTAGAATGGGCAGGCCTGGAAAATCCTGATTCAATGGACTATTTTGAATTACAGGAAAAAGAGATTGAGCGTCTGGCTGAATACTGCGAAACACATCTGGATATAAAAAGTATTTTACAGCTAATTAGCTGAAAAAAATTCTACTCCAGTACTAAAAAAACCAGCAGAGATAGAACAACGGCTTCGATAATTTCAATTGATGCACCTATAGTGTCTCCGGTCATCCCGCCAATATGCTTTAGCATTAAGCTTCGCAATAACCAGATCACCAGCACCACCACAGCCATTAATAACAGACCATTTAATATGCCTGTTAGAAAGAGCAGCAAAGCTGCCACAAACAACAGCACTCTTCGTGCTGGCGAATGCGGAAAATACTCTGCCATATCACTGCCCAGGCCCTGCTCTCTCACATAATCCGTGCTCATAAATAACACCAGAGGAACACAACGTGCAGACAAAGGCGGCACAATTAGCAGCCATAGCGCATTGTGTTCCAGTAAACTGACGATTGCGCCAAACTTGACCAGCAATACCAGCACCAGCACAATCACCGCTATGGGTCCGGCCTGAGGATCTTTCATAATATCGAGTGCGCGCTGGCGATCTCCATGACTTCCCAGCCAGGCATCGGCACTGTCTGCCAGGCCATCCAGGTGCAGGCCACCGGTTACCAGAACCCATGCGCTCAAGACAAGGGCACCAACCAGCAGAGAGTGACTACTCGGCATTACGCGAGCCAGTAAAAAAAGCACAGCACCGATAAGAGCACCCACCACCGGGTACCAGAGTAGCGACTTCGCTATATTTTCAGCTTGCCAGCTGGCATTAATGTTCAGAGGTAAACGCGTTAAAAACTGTAACGCTATTAAAAAAGAATGCATAGCCTTAAGGGCTCCTCTATTATACAATTCTGGCTTCTGCTTTACCTGAAGCGACCAGGTGTGAACTGCGGAGTAATGTGTTATTACCATATCGCTACCATGGTTGTTATTTAATCACCCATAGTTAATAGTCCGTGGGTTTTCAGCCACCGGCAATCATTTTACAGATGTTCTACAGGTGATATTAACCATCGTCTAACAGCAACCGGTGAAGCACCTGTAACACCTGGTAGAGACGCATCCGTTTGAGTACCCCCCGTTCAATGCATCCATCAGAATAAAGCACATAAGGCACACCATCGCAATGATGATACAGATCCACTTTGGGCGGCTGATTTTTTCTCACATCATACCCAAATAGAGGATTGTACTCTTAACACGGAACTTATCATCAGGTGTTGTAAACTCAGGTAATTTACCTGTTTGGTAATCGCTAATTCTGCTAATGTTTAATGAATATAAAACCGCTATAAAAATAGTTACTACAGAAAAAATAATTTCAAAATATTCTCCAAAATCCATATTAATTAAATCCTTCATCTAACAGCCATTGCGACACATATTAGCATGTTCTGAATTTATTATATGCTATTATCTGCATCTGGGCTGTCCTGCAATTAGTTTTGTCCCTGCGAATGCCGATACTGCCGACATCCATCTCCTGTACGGCTTCTGGCATTACTTTTTTCATATAGGAGGCAAACTTTCTGGCCGACCTGTAGGCTGCATTAGCGTTCAGGTTAAGAGCAATATATACTCCTGGAAAGGCACAATCCGAGAAACCGCATTGATAATATCCGCACAAGACAAAAAACACCTGAAAAATCTTACCCTGGTGCTGGATCAGGGTTCACATGCCAGCCGTATGGCGATATTCTCATCGCAGGGTGAACTGGTTCACCTGGAGTCTATCGCGGTTTCTACTCAACAACCGCAACCTGAACACTTTGAACAAAATGCTGATGAGCTAGTCCAGTCGTTACAGACACTACTCCAGCGACTCGACCCACAGCTGACACCCAACATTCAGTCCTGCGGTTTATGCACACAGCGTTCGACTGTCGTGGCCTGGCACAAACAAACTGGTATGGCTCTATCCCCTGCAATTAGCTGGAGAGACCTGCGCGCCCAACCGCTAATAAACAGCCTTGAGGCACATGTAACTGATAGCCAGCTTATTACAGGGCTGCCACTGTCTGCACACTACTCAGCCGGAAAAATACACTGGTTGCTACAAAATAGCCCCGAAGTTAAACAGGCCAGCAATGAACAACAACTCTGCATTGCACCACTGTCCAGTTTTCTGTTGTTTCATCTGCTTGAAGAGCGCCCGTTTGTTATTGACCACAGTAATGCACAGCGCAGTCAGCTATTTGATATTCAATCTCTGGACTGGTCAGAGAAAATGCTGACACGCTTCAACATTAGCAGACAGCTGCTGCCTCAATGCAGGCCGATAATTTACCATTATGGCCGTCTGAAAAAATCCGCCATTCCCCTTACAGCTGTTTGCGGAGATCAAAACGCCGTGATACACGCATACCCTGAGCATGAGAATAACCGCACACTTGTAAATATTGGTACCGGTGCATTTATTCTATCCCGATCAAACGAGCGAAAACGAAAATCAACACCACCAAAACTATTGCGCAGCATTATTTACAGCCAGAAAAATACTCTCACATGTGCGACCGAAGGCACCGTAAATGGTGCCGGATCAGCACTTACTCATGCACTGAAAAGCGACCCCTGCAACGATATCTTTAATCAACTGCCCAGGTGGTTAAATGAAGTCACTGAACCACCCATTTACATCAACACAATAGCTGGCCTTGGCTCTCCCTGGTGGTGCTCCGGGGGTGATGCACAATACATCGGTGACAACACATCCCGGCAGTCATATCGTTACGTGGCCATTATTGAGAGCATTATATTCCTTATTTTCAACAATCTGGAACAACTCGAACCACCTTCCCAAAAACAGGATTCAGAGGTCGTTTTTATCAGTGGCGGACTCGCGCGCCTGGATGGCCTGTGCCAGAAACTCGCCGACTTAAGTCAGTTAAGAATAATGCGTTTTGTAGATACCCAGGCAAGTGCTCGCGGTTGTGCCCTGTTAGCGCACAAACTAACTAAAAACAGTGATTCAAACTGGTCATCTCTGAATGTATCACACATATTTGAGCCTGCAAGTAATATACCATTACACAATCGATACCATCAGTTTGTCGGAGAGTTACACAAACGCTGCAACAAACACTAATATTAATATGAGCACTAACAATTTTTTCTTTCAATCTGCTTACAGGTGAGCAAATAATGACAATACCAGACCTTGTAGCACATCGTGGAATTATGGCCAACTACCCTGAAAACACGCTGATTTCACTTGAATCCGCTTTATTGTGTGGCGCAGAATATATAGAATTTGATGTGCAATGCACCGCTGATGGTCAGTTCGTTGTTATTCATGACACAAATTTATTTCGTACAACAGGCATTCAGGGGAAACTGTTTGAAATGAGCTATTCAGAGCTCAAAAATATTCGAGCACATGAACCTGAACGATTCTCGCTGGAATTTTTTAACCAGCATATTCCACTTTTAAGCGAAGCAGTGCAACTACTACAGTCCTGGCCACAGGCAACCGCATTTGTCGAAATAAAGGAGGAGACGCTACAACAATACGGCGCAGCCCATATTATGCCTGAGCTTCTAAAAACACTCGATATTGCTCGCTCACAGTGTGTTATTATATCCTTTGACAAAGCAGCAATAGAATACACAAAAGAAAACAGTGAGTTTTTATCCGGCTGGGTTCTGCACCAGTACAATGAAGATTACCACCAACAGGTAAAAAAACTGGCTCCGGACTATCTCATTATTAACCATCGAAAAATTCCTGAAAATGCCGACCCATGGCCTGGAGACTGGCGCTGGATGGTGTATGATGTTACCGATCCAGAACTTGCTTTGCACTACGCAAGTCATAACATACCACTAATAGAAACCTGTGATATCTGTACAATGCTTGAACATCCAGTGCTCGCTCTTAATAAAGCACCCATTTATAAAACATAACGCCTGGCTTCTAGCCACTTACAGGAACACATAAAAACGAATGACGCACGACTCAGACACTTACGACATTATTATTATAGGTGCGGGAATACAGGGTGCAGGGGTTGCTCAGGCAGCCGCCATTAGCGGTTATAAAACGCTGGTTCTGGAAAAATTTCCCGCAGCAGGCCTTGGCACTTCCTGCAAATCAAGCAAGTTAATTCATGGCGGGCTAAGATACCTTGAAACAGGGCAGCTAAAGCTGGTCAGGGAATGCTTACAGGAAAGAAAACGTTTGCTAAAAAATGTACCCCACCTGGTAAAGCTTATTTCTTTTTACATTCCGATATACAACAACAGCACAAGGCCGGCCTGGTTAATCTGGCTGGGATTATGTATTTACTCTATTTTTAGCTTTAAAAAATTCTCTATTGTAAAAAAATCTCAGTGGAAAAACCTCGATAACCTGTGTCTGGATAACCTCAGGTATGTATTTAAATATTATGATGCCCAGACAGATGACATGGCGCTTACTCAGGCGGTAATTAAATCGGCTATTAAACAGGGCGCAGAAGTCAGATACAATGCCGAGCTTATAAATTGTGTGGCCAACAAAAAAAATCATAACGTTTGTTTCAAAGAAAATTCTCGATTACTGCATGTTCACGGAAAATGCATCATAAATTGCTCAGGCCCATGGGTAAAAACTACACAGAATAATATTTCACCAGAGCTTCACCTACCCGAGGTTGATTTAATATCCGGAACACATATTGTTATTAATCACGCCCCGGTTCAGGGCGCTTACTATATCCAGGCTAACGATAATCGTGCTATCTTCATTCTCCCATGGAAGAACAATACCGCCCTTATTGGGACAACCGAAACACCATACTCTGGAGACCCTGGCGAAGTAACTCCCTCTGACAGTGAAATAGCATACCTTCTTGAAAACTACAACCTGAATTTTAATGCACACGTAACAAAAGATGAAATAATCAGTGCTTTTTCCGGTGTCAGAGTACTACCAGGAAATAAAAAATCGTCCTTTAAAAAATCGAGAGACAGCCTTATTATTCATAATTCAGACATGCCTGCACAGATTACAATCGTTGGAGGAAAGCTTACCGGCTATAGAGCAAGCTCAGAGAAGGTGATAACATTACTAAAAAAAATATTACCACTTAACTCAAAAATCCCAGCTAGCAGAACCAGAGATTTAAAATTATAATAAACCTGAAGTGTAGCTATTCACACATTGAGGCGTTCAACTAATGATTTCAGGATTAAGCAGGGCTAAAGCCCCGCCTCCGTTGTGTAAAAATCTTAACGACTTTAACGGGACAGCCGTGCCAGCCAGGAGTATACACAAAAGCACCCCCCACAAAAAGCTTCTTTCTGGAGCATAATCAAGGTACATCTCGATATTGAGACCTGATTTCAAAAAATTTATCTATATTATCAAAAAACATCTGAACCAACTCTGGATCAAAGTGTTTGCCTGACTGTTGTTTAAGCAACTCAAATATTTTATCATCATCCCAGGCTCTCTTATAACATCGATCTGAGCCAAGGGCATCAAACACATCAGCCAAAGCTGTTATACGACTATACAAATCTATGTTTTTTCCTTCCAGCCCTTTGGGGTATCCCGTCCCATCCCACTTTTCATGATGCTCCAGAGCTATAATAGCGGCTGTTCTCATTATAGGTCTGTCACTATGCTTTAACATATCATAACCAAGAGCTGCATGTGTTTTCATAATTTCAAATTCATCTTCAGTTAGGCGACCTTTCTTATTTAGAATTGAATCAGGTATGCCCACCTTTCCAATATCGTGCATGGGTGATGCCATTGCCACAAGATCGGCCTCATAGCTCTCAAGACCACAAAGAATCGAAAATAGCCTGGAGTATTCGGCTACTCGTTTTACATGCTGGCCCGTTTCCTTTGATCTCGTTTCCCCAATCGATCCCATGGTAAATATAACTTCTTTTTGAGTTTCAATAATTTCTTTATTTAAAATTTTCAATTCTGCCAACGCGTTATCAATAACCACCTGTTGCGAATCTTCAAAATCCTTCAATCTCAAATGGGTTTCAACCCTGACCATCAGCTCTGAAGCATTAAACGGCTTGGTTATATAATCCTGAGCGCCTGAATCAAAAGCCTCAACCAGGCTCTCTTTATCCGTTTTTGCAGTAATAAAAATAACTGGCATATCGTTTTGAAAGCTGTTTTTCTTTATTTCCCTGCAAACTTCATAACCATCCATCTCAGGCATCATTACATCAAGAAGCACCATATCAAACTTGTTCTCACCAATTAAATCAAGCGCCTGTTTTCCATTTGTCGCATAGGATATATCATATCTTTCATTGCCCAGGATATTGGCTATGACCTGGATATTTTTTGGCGCATCATCAACTATTAGTATACTAAACTGCCTAGCCATGATAGGTTTCCTGTAATGTTTGAATCCCGGATAAAACACTCGATATTAATTTCTGAGACTCTTCTATATCAAAAATATTATTTGCACTTCTTATTCTTTCAAACATTGTTTCAAACTCATTCATATCAAATTTTATAGATAAATCACACAATTCATCAAGCAACTGCTCAATCCCCCCAAAACTCCCTCTGTTTTTAGCGTTCTCAAGCACCGGTCTGAACTCACTTATATTCTCATAAAACTCTTTACTCGCTCGCTCAACTTCCTGACTAAATCTTAATAAACTATCTACCGCTGAAAAATCATTATCAATGCACCTCTTTACCGGAATAACCTCTGATAGAACTTTCTTCAAAGCCATTTTATTAAGTGGCTTATATAATACCGCATCAAATAACGATCGTTTCTTATCTGCCTTTTTATCTTCAACAACAGATGCGGTTACAGCCACAATCGGCACACCTGATAAAGCACTGTTTCTCTTGATGATTTGCGTAGCCTCAATGCCGTTCATAACAGGCATACGTATATCCATTAACACTACATCCGGGATTTCTTTTTTAATCACCTCAATTGCCTGCTTGCCATCAAGTGCCTGTAAAAACCTGAATGGCTGAGACGACAGATACTCTCGAATTAACTCCCGATTCATTTCAACATCATCTACTATCAGAATAGTTGCAGGGTTAAAATTAATGTCTTCTGACTTACTAAAATACTTTTCTTCCTGTAAATTCGTCACTAACTCAGGCGAATGCATAAGAAGCTTAAAACAGCTCCCCTTACCCTTCTCACTCTGCACTTTTATTTCAGAATTCAGTTTTTCTGCCAGACGAGTACTAATTGCAAGCCCAAGGCCTGCACCACCAAACTCTCGCGTGTTCTGATTGTCCTGCTGTTCAAACGTATTAAATATAATTTTCTGATCCGATACTGGAATACCAATTCCAGTATCGGTAACGTTAATTACAAGACTGAAATACATTTCATCAGGGTTTTCTATCTTATACTCAACTATAATTTTAACCCCTCCTTTGCTGGTAAATTTTATTGCATTATTAACCAGATTAAACAATATTTGCCTAAGCCTCAACTCATCCGACATAATAGCTGGTGGAACAGAACTATCAATGAGCAGCTCAAGCGTTAAACCCTTTTCTTTTGCTGATATTGAAAACACCTGCTGGATATCTTCAAGCAAATACTTTATGTATACCTCTGCATACTGTATTTTCATTTTCCCAGCTTCAATTTTTGACAGGTCAAGAATGTCATTTATGAGACTCAGTAAATTTCGACTACCTGACTGTATTGATTTAACATATTGCATCTGCTTATCGCTCAGCCCACTTGATGCCAACACATCAGTAAACCCTATAACAGCATTCATAGGCGTGCGAATTTCATGACTCATATTTGCCAGAAAGAGGCTTTTTGCATGGTTTGCTGCTTCAGCCTTTTCTTTTGCATCAGATAGCTCAATATTTGCATGCCTCAACTCTCGAGTTCTCTCGCTCACTTTTGCTTCTAACATATCATTTGCCTGCTGTAGCTTTTCCTGCGCAAGCTTTCTCTCGGTTATATCACGGGCTGAAGCCAGAACAAATGTATTGCCATCAATATTAACAAGACCCAGCCTGACCTCTACTGGAAATGTCACACCATCTTTCTTTACGTGTTCGGCATCAATTGCAAGATGATTGTCAGTTTTTAATGTTTCAAAAAAAGGTTCCAGCTTTTTAATTTCATTATACTTATTATCTACATCCGTCATGTTCAATTTAAGCAGTTCTTCTCGCTCATACCCCAGCGACTGACACGCGGCATAGTTAACATCTACAAAATCCCATTCACTATTAATAATAAAAAGTGAATCTACTGACTGTTCAACAACTTCTCTAAATTTATTTTCGCTTTCAATTAACTCTTTATTTCTCACTTCCAGTTGCGTTAACATTTTATTAAATTCATCGGTTAGAACACCAATTTCATCTTCACTTTCTTTTTCGGCTCGCAAACCGTAATTTTGATGTTTCGTTATCTCTGAAGCAGTTTGCGTTAAATGCTCAATAGGCTCCGATATTATTTTCTGCAATCTTGATGCCAGCATGTATGCTATTAGCACAGCCGCAGACATGATAAACAATAAACCAACTATTGATGACCTGATAAACTCACTGATAAGTGAGCCATCAGATTCGAGATAGAGATAACCCGCAAGTTCTTCATCAACGACGATATCTTTCCATACGTAGAATACACCTGTGCGTGTAGTTTTTATGTTAATTATACTATTATAGTTTGCTTCTTTCTCCTCAGTGTCCCTTGAATGAATAACAAATGTCTTTTTGTTTTTATCAAATATAATTGCTCTGGTTATCTGTTTTTTTGCACGCAGTGAAGCAAGTGATATTTCAGCACCTTTGGCATCATTGAAAACTAAAAAACCGGAAGAGGTTTCCGCAACAATATCAGCCATAACTCGAAGATCTGTTCTCTGTATTTTATTCAGACTAACGAACTCATTAATGAGTATACTTGAACCTAATGTAGCAAAACCTATCAGGCTAACTGACATTATAATAACCATCAGTTTTTTCTTGATTGACATCGACACAAATAATCGAACGATCGCATTTGTGTGCGTATTTTTTAACCCTTTTTTCATTTATTTTTTCATTTGCCTTCTGGATACTGAAATAACCGTGACAGCCAATTTAATAAAGTGTGAGACCTCACCAGAAGCGCAACATTATGGGTGATAAGCAATTTATTAAATAGCCAGCCCTGTCATCAGGCTGGAGGATTTTCTGATACCTGTGTCTATTTCCTGCGTTTAACCTAAATTCATCAGTTGAGCGCGTGAAAGTGTACTAAGCCCATGAAAATATTAAATATTTTCATGGGCTGCTACTCACCCATTCGGTGAAGGCGCTACGCCATAAATGCACCCTGGGGAGGTGGTTTAGCCTGCTCAAAAGGGAGTGAATGGCCCGGTATTCGCTATTTTTTTGACATCGCGTAGTATTTAATACTCTCTGTCACTTAGCACTCTATTACGCGCTCAACTGATTAATTCTGATTTAAGTATAGGCTATTTTTTCACCCACGCCTGCTCTACAATAGATAGCCTTTCATCTGGATAAATTTATTATGGCCTCACTCGAAGCGCTTATATTCGATGTCGATGGAACGCTCGCTGATACTGAACGCGACGGCCATCGCGTTGCTTTTAACAATGCCTTTAAACAGGCGAGCCTCGACTGGCACTGGTCAGTTGAGCTTTACGCTAAATTGCTGGCGGTTACAGGCGGCAAAGAACGCATGGCATACTACCTGGAAAAATTTAACACTGATTTCGCAACAGATGGCGATACCTCTTTATTAATCAAAGATTTACACGCGTCCAAAACAGGTTTTTATACTGAGCTTCTCGCAGCAGGCACAATCCCACTGCGGCCAGGCGTCAAACGCCTGATAGATGAAGCGCGAGAGCAGAATATACGCATCGCCATTTCAACGACAACCACACCAGCCAATGTAACCGCGCTTCTGGAGCACTCACTGGGACCAGGCTCAAACGACTGGTTTGAAGTGATCGCAGCGGGTGATATTGTTCCAGCCAAAAAACCCGCCGCCGACATTTACCTGTGGGCACTTGAAAAGCTCAATCTAAAGCCATCGTCCTGCCTGGCCTTTGAAGACTCCGAAAATGGCATAAAATCCTCTCTGGGAGCCAATTTAAAAACAATAATAACCATTAATGACTACACCAGAACCCATGATTTCAGTGGTGCTGCGCTGGTGATCAGCGATATGGGGGAACCCGACAGACCTTTTCAAACACTCTCAGGGGATAACTTTGGCTCAGGCTATCTTGATCTTAATCTGCTCAGAAAAATACACGCGACATAAGCCCCTGGCACCTGTATTACAATCCCGGTTAGCCATGGAGCACTTAATATGGCTATCTGGCAGGATGTCTATTTATATGAGCATCTTGACCATACTGCAAGCCGACATGTTGTAGCAACAATGCAGACATAATTCGATAAGCCATTGATTTTTAATAAGAAGCAAGCTAACCCGAACACCTCCCCGCCCGCTCCTGGATCTTAATTATAAATTCAGCCTGGATTAACCAGTTAACCGAACATACAGTGCGGCGAGTATTTTTACGCATTGCAAGCCTCCCCACCTGATGAATTCAGGTTAATCATGATATGTATCTATTCAGTCGGCTTCTGCATGGTTATACTATAATTATGTATAAATGATAGAGGGCAAAGACAATGGCCACAACACCACCACAAATTAAAGACCATGAACTATACCGGCTGTTACGCAGTGGAAAGATAGACGATTTTAATCAGCGCAAAGCCAGTGGCGAAAGCTGCGACCTGGCCGGCGCTGACTTTCGTAGCGTAGACCTGACCGGCCTGGATGCGGATGGGCTGGATTTAAGCAACTGCTATTTCAGAATGAGCAACCTGAGAGGAGTGGATTTCTCAACCGCTCGACTACAGGGCGCAAGCATTCATGGCGCTCAGATTTCTGGCACCTACTTTCCTCTCGCACTCTGCGCAACAGAAATTACGCTGTCTCTGGAACACGGTACCCGCATGAGATACGCAGATTAACCTCGTCCATCGATGGTGAACACACTTCTGGAGCGCTCTATGGAACTGGGCTCAGGCAGATTACATTCCGAACAACTACCTTACTGCCCTCATTAATGAGGGCTCTTTAAATATGAGCATATGGCCCGTTAATCGTGACAACCGCACCAGGGAGAAGCTTTTTCTAATGAGTGCCCCTCTCCGTAAATGCATCGTTGCGAAAATGAAATACTAGATTTGTACCACTCAATGCAGGCACCGGATCATTCCAGACAACTATACCCGGGAGTGTGAAAATGACATTTCAGTTTCGGTTGTAACAGATGTCTATTTATGGATGAGCACTAAATAAACATACACGTTTTCAATTCCGCATCTCATTATCCACATTACTTTTACATTCCATAACAAACTACTGCTATAATCAAAATATGTTAAATAACCCCGATACAGCTGCATTTGAAAAACTCTTCAACCTGCCAGACCAGGACATTAACCTGGCTGAAGCGGCATTGATGATTGCACGCATGGAATACCCCGAGCTGAATATTAACGATTATTTATCTAAAATTCAGTCTCTCGCTGAAGAAATCAATAACAGATTACCAGAAACAGCCAATGCAGCTGAAGTGCTACAACAGCTAAACCATGTGCTTTTTATTGAAAAAGGATATGGTGGCAACTCCGATTCGTATTACGATCCACGCAACAGCTTTCTGAATGATGTTATTGAACGCAAACTTGGCATTCCGATTAGCCTGTCTATTTTATACATCGAATTAGGGCATGCCCTTGGCCTGCCACTCAGCGGCGTTCAGTTTCCGGGCCACTTTCTGGTTAAACTGGAAATAAGCGACGGAGCAATCGTGATCGACCCATATTTTGGTGGCATTTCACTTGATGAAGAGGATATCGAAGAACGACTTCAGGAATACTACGGCCCGCAGACCCACAAGTCACACTCTCACGGTGTTTTGGCCAGCAGTAGCAACAAAGATATTATCCTTCGTGTGTTACGTAATTTACGCAATATCTATATGCAGGATGGCCGATGGGAAAAAGCACTACCCATTGCCAATGTTATGACCAATATTGATAATGATGATCCCGCAGACGCACTTAAAGCCAGAGCCGCTATTTATGACCAGCTGGAATGCCATACTTCGGCACTTGCGGACTACAATGCCTACCTGAATATATCAGCACAAACGCAAAGCGATCAGTTTATCCGCGCCAGAATAATCGAACTTTCCCGGACTGTGCGCAAGGTTTGCTAGTGACCCACCAGATTCAGTAACAGGTTTATATTGATCGGCGCACCGCGAACAGGAAACTAATCGCTTACCAGGGCTCAGGGGCGCTCTGTTTTTCTCCACAACGAAGCAAAAAAACACGTTTCCTGTAGAACTCAGGGCAATTAACGTACTATTTACACCCGCGAGGTGAATATTCAGTTAAAATAACGCAACGTCTACACTTTACACATATATTTTCAGGTTTAATGTGAAATTTTCAGCCCCATCAACAAGCGCCTCCCCGCAGCTTTCAACTCAAAGCCATCAGCCCGACGATTACCTTAGTGCCTCAGTACCACCGAGCCGTTTATTGTCAGAGCACAAATCAGGGGCTAACATCCTGTGAAAAAAGTCACTCCCCCTGTTGTCATGTGTTTCTCAGGCCTTGATCCCAGTGGAGGTGCTGGCATACAGGCCGACATAGAAGCACTTGGCAGGCATGGCTGTCATACCGTCCCCATTATTACGGCCAACACAATACAGGACACACACAATGTTATCGACTTTGAACCCGTAGATCCTGTGTTTCTGCTCAAACAGGCACGTACCATACTAAAGGACATGAAAGTTAGCGTGATTAAAATTGGCATGCTCGGATCCGGAAGCACTGCTGAAGCAATCTACACCCTGCTCAGGGAAAACACCGGCATCCCTGTTATCTACGACCCCGTTCTGGCTGCCAGCGGAGGCTCAAGCCTTGCTCACAAAAACCTGATCGATGCCATTAAAACACTGCTTATCCCGCTGACACATATACTGACACCCAATATACCTGAAGCACTACACCTGACAAGCACAAAAACCACACCAGAAACAGCCGCTCAACACCTGAATAATATGGGTGCTGAGTATGTGTTGCTCACAGGCACGCACACCAATAGCCCCTCTGTAATCCACAAACTTTATAACCGGATGAAATGCGAACACACATATACATACAAACGCCTCGACAATGAATTTCACGGTTCCGGCTGCACGCTTGCTGCTAGCATAGCAGCACTGATTGCGCAGAAAATAGAACCCATAAACGCCTGCCAGAATGCACTGGACTTCACATTCAAGGCATTATCCCATGCCGATGCACTCGGTACCGGACAGCTAATTCCTAATCGCTATCTGGCTTAAGTGCTCAATGTTAAAGCTAAAACAACTTCACGGGCTTTATGTAATTACCCATGAGCAATTAATGCCGACGCAGCACTTTATACAAATGGCCGAAGCGTCCCTTGCTGGTGGCGCATCCATATTGCAATATCGCGACAAAAGCACCGACACAGTAAAACGCCTGGAGCAGGCAGAAAATCTTAAAAAGGTATGCGAAAAATACGCAGCCACCTTCATCATAAATGACGATATTTCACTGGCTAAAAAAATCAACGCAGACGGCGTTCATCTGGGCAGAGAAGATCTGTCTGTTAAAGCCGCGAGAAAGCAGTTAGGCCCTGAAAAAATCATTGGTGTAAGTTGCTACAATCAGATATCTCTTGCCAGAGAAGCGATAGAGCAAAAAGCTGATTATATTGCCTTTGGTAGTTTTTTTAACTCATCTATAAAACCTGATGCAGCTGTAGCATCCCCTGAACTTATTACTGAAATAAAAAAAACATCCAGCATTCCTGTCTGTTGCATTGGCGGCATTAATATAAACAACTGCAAACCACTAATAGAGTGTGGCGCAGACATGCTTGCAGTGATTAGCGAAGTATTTTCAAACACCGATAAAAAATATATTCAACATCGGTGCAAGCAACTTTCTCTGGTTTTTTAATTTTTTCTGCATGTCTGAAGTCAAAAGCAAAATCCTGCCAGGAAAAGTCAAAAAACCGAGATACCTGACATGCCGCATCGAACTTACGACTTATGACTGATTTTTTTGCATTCCTTATATCGAAAACAATCTGTTGTATGATCATTAACCATACCCACCGACTGCATATATGCATAGCAGATAGTTGATCCCACAAATTTAAAGCCTCGCTTTTTCAGATCCTTGCTCATGGTATCGGATTCTACCGTAAATGCAGGCATATCTGAAAGCATCTTCCATCTATTTGTTATAACCTGCCCATCTACAAACTGCCAGATATAATCCGAAAAACTTCCAAACTCCTGTTGCACTTTAAGATAAGCCTTCGCGTTAATAACCGCCGACCCCACTTTCAGCTTATTTCTGATAATGTCCGGGTTCTGCAATAACCTGTCTATTTTTTTCTGTGTATAGCGAGACATCTTACGGGCATCAAAATTATCATACGCTTTTCGATAACCTTCACGTTTTTTTAAAACCGTTATCCAGCTTAATCCCGCCTGCGCACCTTCCAGCATTAACATTTCAAACAGGTGGTGATCATCATAGCCTGGCACCCCCCACTCAGTATCATGATACTGCTGATAAATTTCACTCTCCGCACACCACTCACATCTTTTTATTTTCTTCGTCATCGCATACCTTTGATAAAAAATACTCTAATGTTTGTCCATCGCCTGTTTTAAATTCACTTTCAGATATTTCACAGGACTCGATTCTATCCAGTCGAAATTGCCTGAAATCATTTCGAGACTCACACCAGGCAACCATCGTCCACACCTTGCCCCAGAAGAAAAGCCCTAACGGCCACACGGTTCGTGTTGATTTTTCGCCATCTGCACGCCGATAATGCAACGATACTTTTCTACATTGCTTAATGCTCCGTCTAATCCCTGGCATAAACCTGGCCACACCACTGTGAATACTAAATTCAGGCACCAGTATATCTTTTCTCTGTAACGCATGTTTCAGATTATGCGGCAAGATACACTCAATTTTTTCCATCGCGCGAGTCGCTTCGGCTGCCATATTGCGATCACTCCAGGCCTGCACCATACGCGCACCCAGCAACAGAGACTCCAGCTCCTGCTCATTAAATGTAATAGGCGGAAGGCTATAGGATGGGTCAATAGAATAACCACTGCCGGTTTCAGAAATAATCGGCACCGATGAGAGTGACAAATCCTGCATATCCCTGTAAATTGTTCGTTCAGACACCTCAAGGCGTTCAGACATCTGCCGAGCAGTAATGCACTTATGCGTTCTTAACAACTGAACAATCTGAAATAATCGATCCCCTCGTCTCATCGTATGCCTTATCCAGAATTACTCTTTACATGAGTGAAGTGCTATCTTATTGCCCTCACTGTCGTTAATATGCGCAATATAGCCCGGATCGCCAATATGGGTTTTCGCTAAAAGCACACTTGAGCCCTGCGCCTGTGCGCGTTCAATTACCGCATCCATCATACCCTCAACATTCAGATATACCAGACACCCCTGTTCTGACGGCTGCAAAAAATCGGTTTTTATGAGCGCACCGGCTATCGCCTCTTCATCTGCGGGAAAAATCGCCAGCTCACATTCATCCACTTTTTCCCTCTTTAGCTGAATATCCAGCACCTTCTCATAAAACTTAATCGCTCTCTCAAGATCACTTACAGGTATTTCGAACCAGTTAATGGCATTTTTTAGTTTCATCGTCGTTTCCATTGATTTGTTATATGAGCCGCCAGTCTACCCCCCCCTTACTGACAGCCTGATGTCAGTAAGGGGGGGGGGGATTGTATTTATCAAGACACGCTTAATAACAAATGGCATTATACCGCCACAGGCACAGGTTACTCATCAATAGAAAGAATCAATCAAAATCAGAGAGCAGATGCTGCAAAAATCCCGTTACATTCAGGTTCCCGAAGCTACGCCCTGTGTTATTCACGTTGTGTACGCCAAATCTTTCTCTGTGGTCTGGATACAGCCACGGGAGCAAGTTATGAACATCGCAAACAATGGTTATAAAATACATGAAGCAACGGCTGGTTTATCCACTTTGTTATCTTCATCAGGATGGGTGTCTATTTAAGTCATTTAGCCATCAAATATTAAGGTTGCTATGATTAGCGTAATTAGACATAGAAACATAAATCCTACTGCCTTAAGAACTTGTAATGACCCTTTCTTGAATTCTCTGCTAATATAGCAATAAACAAATACTGTAATTTGCGGAAATACTACGGCAAAGAACTTGGTTACTTTTGAAAGGGTATATTTCTGTTTCTTTGCATCTTCTTTCAACCACCTTAGAAAACCTATGCCCACTATACTATTAGTTAATAATACTGGTATGCTTTTAGATGAAACATTACTTTTAAAGAAATCAGACTCTACAAAACCAACTAAAAATGTTGCTATTAGCATCCAGCCTAAACCTAATATGATATTTACTTGATTATGTTCTGTAACTAAAGTTTCATTTTTTATCAATGTTTTTCTTATATATCAAGGCTGTAGAAAAACATACTGCCTATAATCTGGCTAAAGACAACCTACGAAACAGGTCTGTTTTTTAAATTTTTCATTACTGGAGATATAATTTTAAATAGCAACTGGTAAGCTACACGCCATTCAGTATTTTCTAATTCTAGTGTTACCGTTTTTTGGTTTAGGCGAATAATACACCCATATTTTTCTCGATTGCTTCTATCAACCTAAATTCATCAGTTGACCACGCAATAGTGCGGTAAGTTATTGAGAGTATTGAATATTCTATAGTTTCGTTATTCACCCGTTCGGTGATGGCGT
>VAOX01040219.1_pt1 | contig 26571 bp, 27 predicted proteins | sample 3393891 | NCBI WGS metagenome assembly VAOX01 (sample SAMN08290429, study PRJNA428436) | hydrothermal vent metagenome | isolation source: Deep-sea hydrothermal vent chimney | place: Indian Ocean: Southwest Indian Ridge | depth 2822 m m | reverse complement strand
GCGTCTTCACCGAACGGGTGAATGGAGGTATTATATAATACACAATATTCTCAACCACTTAGCGCATTATTGCGCGGTCAACTGATTAATTTAGGTTTAAGACATCCAGCGGGCCAGTTCAGGATAACAGAAAGTTCGGGAAATTCCCCTGAATTTTAGTTATTTCAGAGATTTGTGAATAAATTCCCGTTTTGGCCATTTTCAAAAAGGCTTGCTGTGACTTTTTTCACAAACTATACTTACTTATATTAGTAAAATTTAAACCTGAATTCGCCAGTTGAAATTCTCATTTGAATAAGCCGTATAAAAGCAGGTCATTGATCCCGAATCAATCAGTTAACCACTCAGCAATACTAAAACACTGGGAGCATACGAGCGTGGATACGCTATACCCCGAATTACATCTCTGGAAACACATTCTGGAGTATTCGGCTGATATTTTCAGGATTAACAATGAATAAGCGCCATTCTCAGTACGATGTCTCCAACGCTATTAATGTATCTGACAGTCAGGCAGTCTGCAACGCGGTATGTGATATCCTGCACAGTTGCTATCCTGCGGGTGATGACAGTATTATTCGTAGGGCATTTGAGGATTTTAATAGTCTTTTTGATGGGTTTTATAAGGATTATAGCGCCTGTGACACCTACTATCATGACAAACAACACACACTGGATATGACGCTGGCTGTTATGCGCCTGATTGACGGCCATGAAAACCAAAGTGCTCAACAGGACGCTTTTGGTGCAAAGCTCACTAATCTGGCCATTATAACCGCTCTGTTCCATGATTCTGGCTACATCCGAAAAATCAGCGATAAGCAACATCACAACGGCGCGCAATATACCGCGGTACACGTTAGCCGAAGTGCGCAGTTTTTGCGTAATTATCTAAACATAATCGGCTTGCCAGAGTTTGCAGAAATTGCTGCAAATATGGTTCATTATACCGGTTATGAAGTATCACCAGAAAACATCCGGCTTTCGGATAAGAAACTGCATCTACTGGGCTATATTATTGGCACAGCAGATTTAATCGCACAAATGTCAGATCGGTGCTACCTGGAGAAATGCCGAGACCGGCTTTTTCTGGAGTTTGAGCTAGGCGGACTGACCACAACACACAAATCTGATAATCAGGCGGTTATATTATTCAAATCAGCCGACGATTTACTCGCCAGAACACCCTCATTTTATAACTTCGAGGTCAAAAACCGACTGGATAACTTATTCAGACAAGTTTATAAATATGCTGAAATACATTTTGGTGAAACCAACCTGTACCTGCAATATCTGAACCAGAACATACAATATCTGGAAACGCTTATCTCAACAGACCAGCTCAGCGAACTACATCGTTTACCACCGGAAAACTCCGGAGTAAACCAGATTTAACCTGGAGTAATCAGTTGAGCACCCAAAAATATGCCCTCAGGTGCCCGGCGCGGGCCCTGTGTAACCATAAATAAAAAGCATTTTTTCTAACGCGCCAGTAAAAAACCTTGACCAGCACTTATTCAATAGCCAGGACTTTACCATCTGCCGTACTGAATATAACTTTGTTATCTGTAATAACAGGTGATGAATAAACCTTGGATTTTGTTTTAAAACGCCAACGCACTTTTCCCCTGTCCGCAGAAATAGCATACAGATAACCATCTGTGCTGCCGATATAGACCGTACCCGATGCAATCATTGGAGAGGAGAAAACAGGTGCATTGGTCTGATACTCCCATGCACGCGCACTGCTCCGAGCATTATAGGCATATATATAACTGTCTCCGCTACCGAAGTAAACATTGCCGTTATAAACAGCTGGCGAGGAAAATATTTTACCCGCTGTTTTTTTACGCCACTTTTTCTTGCCTGTATGCCGGTTTAAAGCGAGCATATATTTATCATCACTGCCAACATACACGTATTCTCCATACACACTGGGGGATGAGTAAACCGGATGGCGTATTTCATATTCCCAGAGCTGGCGTCCACTGTTTTTATTAATCGCTCGAACATAGCCATTTAGTGTTCCAATATATAACTTGCCATCATAGATAGCGGGAGAAGTATATACTTCTCCTTTCGCATCAAAACGCCATTTTTCTACACCATTCACTGCATTCACAGCATATACGTAATGGTCTTTACTAGCAAAATAAACAACGCCCTGTTCAATGACAGGCGCGGAATACACCAGCCCGCCCGTGCGAAACTTCCATTTCATCTTATGCGTTTTTATATCCACCGCGTAGAGATTACCGTCCCAGCTACCAATATAAAGCGTGTCCTCCGACAGGGCTACAGCCGCTTCAACATTATCTTTAGTCTGAAAACTCCACTTCAAATGCCCGTCTTCAAGATCCAGCGCATAGACAGAACCATTCTTGCAGCCGACATACACTGTATTACCTGCAACAACAGGTGACGAATAGACTTTATCGGGTAACGTATATTTCCATGCCAGCTCAGGCTGTGATGTAGGTGCAGAAGAAGTTGCTACACCGGTATGTTCGGGATTCCCTCGAAACATCGCAGCACCACCACCACAGGCGCTTAGAAAAACACTGATTAAAACAACTAACACCGTGGAAGGAAAAGAAAACATGACCCTGATCATTTTTGACTCCATCAGCTAAGAATTATTTAGCGCATATATTTATCATTATAGTTATAAACCTGGAAAAATCAGTTGAATCACGAAAGTCTATACAAGCTACTGATTTTTTCCAGGATAAAACAAATTTTAAAATTAGAGCATTTCAACCTGCTGTCAGAAACGCTTTTTATTATTCGGGAACAGATTATAGCTCCATACCAGAATAAAAGCACATTCACAAAATAACACTAACCTGCGCCAACCAGCCTGCCTGCACTGCATAGCAGCTCATATCCAATTGTATCCGCGTGAGCTGCCACCTCATCAATGCCAATCTGCTGCCCCCAGAGCTCCACCCTGTCACCACAGCTAGCCTGAACACCACGCAAATCAACGGCAATTGAGTCCATTGATACTCGCCCGGTTAAATGTGTTTTCTGGCCATTTACAGCAAGCGGTGTAGCGCTATCGGCATGGCGTGGATAACCGTCACCATAACCGATATTTACAATGCCTACGGGCATATTTTCAGGACAGACCCAGTTATTACCATATCCCACAGAATGCCCTTTTGTTAACTGATTGATGGCAATTAATTCGGCCTCCAGACTCATCGCTGGCTGCAATTGCAACTCATCTGCTGTTTTATTCAATACAGGTGATGCCCCATAGAGCATAATACCCGGGCGCACCCAGGACTGCTGCTCATACAGGCCATCCAGAATGGCAGCGGAATTTGAAACACTGGTTTCTTCTACACCCAGTTGATCTACCAGCTGCTGAAATATATTAATCTGCTGCTGATTCAGGGCGTGTGAGTAAACTTCCGCATTCGCAAAATGCATCATGAGCCCCATATGCTCAATGCACTTAATATTCTGCATCTTTTGCCAGCACGGCTCAACCTGGCTCGGCTGAATCCCCAGCCTCCCCATACCCGTATCTATTTTTAGCCAGATATCCAGTGATACGCCTCCAGCGTAAGCCTGTAACAAATCCAGCTGCCATCGCTGACTGACTGCCGGACGTAGCTGATATTGCAACATTTCTGACAATTGCTGCTTATTTAAAAACCCCTGAAAAACCGTAATTGGCTTTTTGACGCCGGCATCTCGTAACGCAATCGCCTCGCCGAGTTGTGCGACACAAAAGCCATCCGCCTCACTGAGGCTTTTAGCAACCTGAAGCAAACCATGGCCATAAGCATTTGCTTTAATGACAGGCATAATTTTGCTGTTATGTGAATACTTTCTGACCTGTTGAAAATTATGCTGGATTGCACTCAGATCAATACTGATTTTTGCCCTTCGAGAAGACATCACAGCCTTATTCAAAACCATCCGATGAATACATTTCAGGGCTGAAATTCTCAAACTTGGTAAACTGTCCCAGAAACGTTAAACGCGTGGTTCCGATTGGCCCATTACGCTGCTTACCGATAATAATTTCAGCGGTGCCTTTATCCGGGCTCTCCTGGTCATAAACCTCATCACGGTAAATAAACACGATCAGATCTGCATCCTGCTCAATCGCACCAGATTCACGTAAATCAGACATCACAGGGCGCTTGTTAGGGCGCTGCTCCAGGCTTCGGTTAAGCTGAGACAGGGCAACAACCGGTAATTCAAGCTCTTTGGCCAGCGCTTTAAGGCTACGCGATATTTCTGAAATTTCAGTTGCCCGATTTTCAGTGCTGCTACCGGTTGTCATCAGCTGAAGATAATCGATCACGATCAGACCCAGACCATGCTCACGTTTCAAGCGTCTCGCCCGTGCACGTAAATCCGTAGGCGACAAGGCGGGTGTATCATCAACAAAAATTTTAGCTTCCGAGAGCAAAGACACTGCTGAGGTAATACGGGGCCAGTCTTCATCGTGAAGTTGCCCGGTGCGCAAACGGTGCTGATCTATGCGCCCCATAGAGGAAATCATCCTCATTGCCAGTGACTCTGCAGGCATTTCCATACTGAATACCGCCACCGGTGTACCTTGAGCAATCGCCGTATTTTCTGCCATATTCATCGCAAATGTTGTCTTGCCCATAGAGGGGCGGCCCGCCACAATAATCAGCTCGCCTTTCTGTAAGCCCGTGGTCTTTTCATCAAAGTCCCTGAAGCCTGTAGTTACACCTGATATATTACCATCCTGCTCATATAAATAATCTATCTGCTCAACCGTTTTAGTTAATAAATCCTTTATTCCTCGAAAGCCATTGCTGGAACGTGCGCCCTGCTCTGCAATGGCAAACACCTTACGTTCAGCCTCATCCAGTAACTCCTTACTAGCCCGGCCTTCCGGGTTGTAGGCACTACCCGCTATATCAGTACCTGTTTCGATTAGCTGACGAAGCACAGATCGCTCACGTACAATATCGGCATAGGCACGAATATTCGCCGCGCTAGGGGTTTCTTTTGCTAACCGCCCAAGATAGGCCAGGCCGCCTGCGACTTCAAGCTCATGGGTTTTGGACAGTTCATCAGAAAGCGTCACTACATCAAAAGGCTTATCTGCGGCCTCCAGATTAGCAATGCTGCGAAAAATAAGCCTGTGATCCTGACGATAAAAATCTGCTTCTGTAATTCCATCGGCAATTTGCTCCCATGCCCGCCTGTCGAGCATCAGCCCCCCTAATACTGCCTGTTCAGCTTCTATAGAATGCGGCGGTATTTTCAACTGCCTGGCGGCGGTATCAGCTACTGAGTAATCATCGTATGTTGGATAAGGTGAGGATTCAGACATAGGGCTTATATTTATACATTAGAAAAAACGGCTGTTGATCGACATAGGCCAGTTTGCCTTCTCAGTCGAAGGACTGCAATACTCTTTTGGCAGATTTATCAATTATTTTTCTGTCCGGCAACTCGGTATGGTTCAATTTTCTCATTCCCGTCCGCGTAAACGACAGCAGCCGGACATTTAGCCCGGCTGCTGAAGAAAATGACTGAATATCTGGATATTGCCTGTTTCCTGAGCCACCTGCATTCATCCTGGATTAATCAGTTGGGCGCGAAAAAGATGTACAAGTTATTGATCTGGATAGCGTTATGAAAAAATGTGAAATTATCACCATGGAGGCGGGTATATAGAAAATGCAGGAGCAGTTTTCTACCACCTCATTGGTGATGAATACTTTTTTCATAACGCTATACGAACCAGGAAGTTGTGCAGACTTTCGTGAGTCAACTGATTAATCCAGGTTAAAGGGGGTCGCTCTCAGCTTATTTATTCCTCACCAATAATGGTCAGTTTAACCGTAGCATTCACATCAGTGTGCAAATGGAGATCAATTTCATATTCACCGGCAGTACGAATAGGCCCAGTTGGCAAACGAACTTCTTTCTTCTCAACCTGTACACCAGCCACAACAATCACCTCAGCAATATCCGTATTACCCACCGAACCGAATAACTTGCCTTCAGACCCCACTTTGGATGTGATACTTAGCACTAATGCTTCTAGTTGAGTTTTGCGCGCTTGCGCTAACGAAAGATTTTCAGCTTCTTTGGCCTCAAGCTCTACACGACGTTCTTCCAGTTCTTTGATGTTTGTTTCATTCGCAATTTTAGCTTTGCCCGACGGCAGCAGAAAATTGCGCGCAAAGCCAGGCTTTACACTCACTAAATCACCCAGTTTACCCAGACGATCGACTTTTTCTAATAAAATGATATCCATCATTTAACCCTCTAATAAATCTGAATTATTAATGCTGATCAGTGTATGGCAGCAAAGCAAGATAACGTGCACGCTTAATCGCGGTGGTTACCTGACGCTGGTATTTTGCTTTGGTACCGGTAATGCGAGCCGGTACAATTTTACCTGTTTCACTGACAAAATTTTTCAGCAGGTTCAGATCTTTGTAGTCGCACTGCGTAATACCTTCAGCAGTGAAACGACAGAATTTTTTACGACGAAAATAGGCCATATTGTTATCCTCAGTACTTATTCAGCAGGTGCTTCTGCATCAGGGGTGGAATCTGATTCAGGCTTGCTAGCCTGTGTATCAGTCTTTGCTTCAGCGTCTGTAGCATCAGGCTTGCTGTCTGGCCTGCTATCTGACTTCTCTTCACGCTTGTCAGACTTTCTGCTTTCTTCTTCTTTCATTAAAGGAGATTGCTCAGTCACCGCTTCTTTGCACTTGATGATCATATTGCGAAGAACCGCATCGTTAAAGCGGAACATAGACTCCAGCTCAGCCAGCTCTTCGCCGCCACATTCAACGTTCATCAGCACATAATGCGCTTTATGGATTTTATTAATTGAATAAGCCAGCTGACGACGACCCCAGTCTTCCAGGCGATGAATTTTACCACCTCTGGATTCAATAATGCCTTTATAGCGTTCGATCATCGCTGGCACCTGTTCGCTCTGATCAGGGTGGACCAGAAACACAATTTCGTAATGACGCATAATTGCTCCCTACGGTTAATGCCCTCTGTTCAACAGACTGTAGCGAATCCACAATACTGCCAGTAGAGCAAGGAGTGAAACACCGAAACGGCACCATAAACATGGAACACACAAACTTCGGGAGCCGAATTATACGCTTTTTACCTTATGGTATCAACACTTACTGCTCGCTGTCCTGGCGAGCAATGCTTATGAATGAACTCAGATTCAACGAAACAGCTCACGACTCTTAATCGGCCTTCCCCCCAGATAATAATGCAACACAGAGCGCATTAACCGTCTGGCATCCTTAAGTGACTGTGCCGAGTCTAGCGTGTTTGAGTCAAGATCCAGCAGGCTTCTACCCGATAACCTGTGGGTATACGCCTCATCCTGTACCCGTGAAATTTCTACAGGGCCCAGCTCCAGATAATAGGCATATTCACTGTCCGCCTGCACAGCAAGCCCTGTTTCAGCATCTGACACCAGGTTTAATCCAAAGCCAAGTACGTCTAATAACTGCTTCTCAAACGCTCGAAGCACCGGTTCAACAGGCTGATCAGCTGCCAGCAATTTAAGCACTGACTCATACAGATAAAAAACCCCCTCATGCACATCATGCTTATGCACAAGGCCAAGTAGCAGCTCATTCATATAAAATGCGCAGGGCAGGGCTCTGCCAGCCAGGGTTATATGCTCCACGGGCTGTATTTCAGCGGCTACCAACGAGGGCATTTCGCCCTTGCCAGACCAGTTAACCAGCAATGGGGTAAAAGGCTGCAAGGTACTTTTCAAACGTGATTTCGCCGCTCTACTGCCTCGACTCATCAATGACAGCCGACCATAATCGCGACTAATTACATCGAGTATCTGACTGCTTTCACGAAACGGGCGATGATGAAGAATATAGGCTGGCTGATCCTGAACACGCATGATCAGTCTGCATCATAACCCAGACTTCGCAGTGAGGCCTCACTATCAGACCAGCCGGACTTCACCTTAACCCAGAGTTTGAGAAAAACCTTCCTATCAATCAGCGTTTCTATGTCTTTACGTGCTTTAGTGCCGATACTTTTAAGGCGAGCGCCCCTGTCTCCAATAACAATCATCTTCTGGCCTTTTGTTTCTACCAGAATCAGGGCATGAATGCGCGTTAGCTTTTCCTCATCTTTATATTGTTCTATTTGAACCGTTGTCTGATAAGGCAGCTCATTACCCAGCTCTCTCACCAGTTTTTCACGAATAATTTCCGCCGTCAAAAAACGCACACTTCTATCAGTGAACGTATCATTATTAAAAAATGCTGGATTTTCAGGCAACAATGTTTGCAAATGATCTTCCAGCTGTTGCAAGTTATCCCCGCGTTTAGCTGAAATGGGTATAACATTTTCAAACTGATATTTTTGACTCACTTCACTTAAAAAAGGCAACAGTCTGTCTTTTTCACTCACCTGGTCAACTTTATTAACCAGCAAAATAACCGGCGTTTTAACAGCTTCCAGTTTTTTTAGAACCAGCTGATCTTCTTCTGTCCACTTCAATGACTGCACCATAAACAAAATCACATCAACATCATGAATCACTGAACTGGCCGCTCGATTCATATACCGGTTAATTGCGCGATCAGCTCCGCTATGAATACCTGGAGTATCTACAAAAACAAACTGTGCATTTTCAACCGTTTTCACACCCAGGATCTGATGCCGGGTTGTTTGTGGCTTGCGCGAGGTAATACTCAGCTTTAAGCCCAGTATGTTGTTCAACAGAGTTGATTTACCCATATTGGGTCGGCCAATAATTGCAATATAGCCCGCTTTAAAAGCTGATGTGGAAACAGTATCATTCATTAAATTATTTCTTTTTGAGTTTATCCTGACTGAGTCTATTCTGGAGCTGAATAAAAATATCGGCTGCCGCCCGCTGCTCCGCCTTTCGCCGGTTACTGCCCTTGCCTTCTGATGTGAGCTGCAACTGTTTGATTTCACACAGCATTGTAAACTGCTGATTATGAGATTTGCCAACAACGCCAATCACGGTATATTCCGGTAAAGCCAGCTTTCTTGATTGCAACAGCTCCTGAAGCCTTGTCTTGGGGTCTTTAAGTGTATCCGCATCTGGAATATTCTCCAGCTGCTCATGGTACAGGCGAAGAATAAGATCCCTGCAATTGTCAAAGCCACTGTCTATAAAAACAGCACCAAAAATAGCCTCTACTGTATCAGCAAGAATGGAGTTACGCCGATACCCTCCACTTTTCAACTCTCCACTGCCCAAAATCAGGTAGTCACCCAACTTTAGTTGCTCAGAAACAATAAACAGGCCTGCCTTATTAACCAGGCTTGAGCGTATTCGACTTAAGTCCCCTTCCGGCGAATCCGGGTAGCGCAAATACAGATCAGCTGCAATCACGAAATTCAGGATGCTATCGCCCAGAAACTCCTGACGTTCATTGTTTCTTGAACTTGCACTTCGATGAGTCAGCGCTTTTTTTAACAGTGCACTTTTCTCAAACTGATAGTCGAGCTGGCGTTCAAGCCTGCAAAAACTAGATTCTTTAGACATGTGTATTAAAAACCACTCAATAGAAATTTATCAGAACTACAAACACCTTTTTACTCTGCTCTGCCAGCTTAAAACCCACAAGCAACATTGCGCCCCCCATTCAGGCGCGTAACACAATGATTATTCCATTATCAGGGTTCGTAGCGCCACAAATAAATACTTTTAATCATGCGCATATGTTAATTAAAGAGGGGTTTTGCGCTCTGCCCAGACTCCAGATTATGTTTTTTCACCAGATCTATAACCTATAAGCGATGAACATATTGTCAAAAACACGCTAAATAATTACATTATTGGGCTGAACAGTGGACAAAATCAGAGAGACGGATAAGTTAGTGCATCTGAGATACGTAATTACTTATTGAAAATATCCACCTGATGATCAAACGTTACAACAAATTCGAGATTGCCTATAATAGGCCCCCTGGTTTCATAATGTGCTGTTAAATTATATCCTCCTTTAATTTTTTTAAATTTGAAAGCTTCCTTGTTACGTGCAAGTTCATACAGATTTTCTATTTTCAACCGTTTACTTAGTCTTTTCTTTATTTTTTTTACGCTCCGGCCCTTTAACTCCGGATCAATTGGCAAACTGTCCATAACCGACTTAACAGAATGAAAGTTCAAATACACAGGTACTATTCTCATTGCCACAATGATCTGAATAGCTAAAAACCCAATAATAAACATCCACGATATCATGGATAAGCCGGATTGTTTTCTCTTCATACGTCACACCCTAATTAATTGACTGGCCGATGCGCTCAAAACCAATACCCTCAGACAATTTTCCATTGTTTAGATGCATCCACACCATAAAGGCTTTTCCGACAAGGTATTTTTCGGAAACCACGCCCCAGTATCGACTGTCATTGCTATTATCGCGGTTATCACCCATCATAAAGTAATGCCCATCTGGCACAATATACTCCCCATCCAGACCTATTCGCTGCGGAATCAACAGTATACTGTGCTCTACGCCCTGCAAATTCTCTACAAACTCAAGTGAACGGTTGTACTCACCAGGGCCACTGTATTCACCAATGCGCTTACGCTCAATGACTTCACCATTTACTGTTAGTACTTTATTATAGTATTTAATATGATCCCCGGGTACACCGACCACACGTTTAATATAGTCTATCGATGGATTACGGGGATACCTGAACACCACAACCTCACCCCGTTCAGGCTTACCAACCTCGAACAAAACCTGGTTAAATACCGGCATACGCACGCCATAGGAAAACTTGTTAACGAGTATAAAATCCCCAATATACAAACTGGGTATCATCGAGCCAGAGGGTATACGAAACGGCTCCACCAGAAAACCCCTTAATAAAAAGACAATCAGCAACACCGGAAAAAATGACTTTGAATACTCAACCAGCATCGGTTCTTTACTGCTGGGAGTTGCACCATGGGCTGACTCACCACTGTATTCATGTGGATTATTATTTTTACGCCGAGGTGCCAGCACAAAGCTATCAAATAGCCAGATCATACCGGTCAGTATGGTTCCTGATAATAAAAAAAAGGCAAAATCATAGTTGATATTCATATTAAGTATGGCTCAAAATTTTTAGTGTAACCCTGCAAAAATAACCTGCGCTGTCGCTATCTAGCTTTCCGTTTCAACGGAGTTTAGTTTCCCGCTTCGCTCATGTTTGTTTTTCCCACAATTAGCTGTCTACTTTTAAAACCGCCAGAAAAGCTTCCTGTGGTATCTCTACTTTACCAAATTGCTTCATGCGTTTTTTGCCTTTTTTCTGCTTTTCCAGTAATTTCTTCTTTCGGCTCACATCCCCTCCGTAGCATTTGGCCGTCACATTTTTGCGTAAGGCTTTTACGGTGCTACGGGCAATAATATGGCGTCCAATCGCCGCCTGTATCGCAATATCAAACATCTGCCGAGGTATCAGCTCACGCATTTTATCCGCCACATCACGCCCCCTACGCTGCGATGCATCTGCATGTGCAATCACCGCCAGTGCGTCAACCCGCTCTGAATTAATCAATATATCCACTTTCACCAGCTGTGCGGGCTGAAAATGCTTGAATTCATAATCAAATGAGGCATACCCACGACTGACTGATTTCAACCGATCAAAGAAATCCAGTACCACCTCCGACATCGGCATATTATAAGTCAACGCGACCTGCCCGCCCATATATTGCATATTCGTCTGTACACCGCGCTTTTCTACACACAGACTAATCACATTTCCCACATACTCCTGGGGAACCAGTATATTCGCCTGTATAATCGGTTCGCGAATTTCCTCAATGTGGTTAACTTCAGGCATGTCGGACGGATTATGTATGCGCACCACTTCACCATCGGTTTTCAGTATTTCATAAACCACCGTAGGCGCAGTCGTAATCAGGTTCAGGTCATATTCACGTTCCAGGCGCTCCTGCACAATTTCCATATGCAACATACCCAGAAAACCAATGCGAAAACCAAAACCCAGTGCAGATGAGGTTTCAGGCTCATATTTCAATGCCGCATCATTCAGCGTTAACTTGTCCAGCGCCTCACGGAAATTTTCATACTCATCAGATTCAACAGGAAACATACCTGCAAAAACCCTTGGCTGAACTTCTTTAAAGCCCGGTAGCACATCCTGCGCAGGGTTATCCAGCAACGTAATCGTATCACCCACTTTGGCTGAGTCAATTTCCTTGATTCCCGCAATAATATAACCCACCTGACCGCTCTCCAGCACAGCAGTATTCTGGCGTTTGGGTGTAAACACACCGACAAAATCAACCCCAAAACTCCTCTCCGTTGACATGATTTTAATTTTATCGCCCTTGCGAACTGAGCCATCAATAATGCGCACCAGGGTAATCACCCCTACATAGGAATCAAACCACGAATCCACGATCAGCGCCTTAAGCGGGCCATCCGGGTTACCCTCAGGGCGGGGGATCTGTTCAACCAGCCGTTCCAGCAACTCATCTATGCCGACTCCAGACTTGGCACTCACCTGGCAGGCATCCACTGCTTCAATACCAATAATGTCTTCAATTTCCTGTGCCACGCGGTCCGTATCCGCTGCTGGCAGATCAATTTTATTCAACACCGGCATCACTTCAAGCCCAAGGTCAATCGCAGTATAGCAATTTGCAACACTCTGTGCTTCAACCCCCTGAGAAGCATCAACCACCAGTAGTGCGCCCTCACAGGCTTGCAACGAACGGGACACTTCATATGAAAAGTCTACGTGCCCGGGTGTGTCGATAATATTTAACTGGTAGGTCTCACCATTTACTGCTTTGTAGTCCAGTGATACGCTTTGCGCCTTAATGGTAATGCCTCGCTCACGCTCCAGATCCATTGAGTCGAGTACCTGTGAATCCATCTCGCGCTCCGACAAGCCCCCGCAAACCTGAATAAATCGATCGGCCAGAGTGGATTTGCCATGATCGATATGAGCGATAATGGAGAAATTACGAATATTTTTCATACTTTTATGTGTTCTTAAATCTGTGGACCGTTCATACATTTAACTGATTTATTCAGGTTAAGTTCTCATACTCGCCTTATAACGAGTAATTTCACCTCACCTGCTGGTCAGTTTATTCAGTATGGCTGCCTGGTCTAAAAAATAGTGGCAAATTTGTTCATCTCCACAGGTAACCACTGGCACCTGTGAGCCATATTGCTTAATCAGCAGGGGACTTACATCGACATCGATTTCAATAATTTTAAAATCATGGATCTGTTGCAACCTGTATAGCTGCTGCAACAGATCCTCACACAGGTGACACCCGTAGCGAGAATAGACACAAAACGATATCACTCGTCTGCAGAAATCTTCATAACAATAAACTGATTCGCCCCATGGCGATGAACCAGAACCGGAATCATACGTCCTATGGGCAATTTGGCAACTTTTTTACGGAAATCAGCCATATTTTTTACGTTTTTTCGATCAAGCTGCAGTAATATATCCCCTGGCTTCAGACCAGATTGAGCGGCAGGGCTGGCTTTAACAACCCGTTTTATCAACACACCACGGCCCAGCTCTTTATATATTGGCTCCTCAAGATCCGCGACTTCCACGCCCATTACATTAGAAGCGGCAGATTTTTTACCTGAAACCTTCTGCGACCGCTCTTCTCCTGGCAACTCTTCTATCACTACACTCAGTGTTTTTTTCTCACCGTCGCGCAATACCTTCACTTTAGCCGTGGAGTTTACCTCCACTCTGCCCACCAGTGGCGGCAAATCAGAAGAATCGCTAACTGGTTTATTGTTAAAAGAAAGTATCACATCACCTGCCTGTATACCTGCTTTTTGCGCTGGACTGCCATCAATGACCTGTGAGACAAGCGCACCCACAGGCTTATCAAGATCAAAACTCTGCGCCAGCTCATGGGTAATTTCCTGAATATAGACACCTAACCAGCCACGACTCACCGAACCTTTTTCCTTCAGCTGCTTCACAACATCCATTGCGACCTCTACCGGAATAGCAAATGAAAGTCCCATAAATCCACCGGTACGACTGTATATCTGTGAGTTAATACCCACAACTTCTCCATCCAGATTAAATAACGGGCCACCGGAATTGCCCGGATTAATGGCCACATCCGTCTGAATAAAAGGCACATAACTGGCTTTCGGCAAACTGCGGCCTTTGGCGCTCACAATACCAGAGGTCGCAGAATGATCAAAGCCAAAAGGTGAACCAATGGCCAATACCCATTCACCCACTTTTAAATCGGATGAACTGCCTGTTTCCACCACCGGCAAATCTTGCGCATCTACTTTCAGTAGTGCAATATCACTGTACTGATCGCTGCCAATCACCTCAGCTGTCAGTTCTCTTTTATCGCTCAGGCGAACCAGAATTTCATCAGCTCCCTCAATCACATGGTGGTTGGTAATGATATACCCATCCTCAGAAATGATAAATCCAGAGCCCAGTGAAGTCGCATTCTGAGGCTGTCGTGGCACACCTCCACCCTGCTGGCCAAAAAAGTGCCTGAATAATTCACCGAACGGTGAGTTTTCCGGGATCTGCAAGTCCTCTCCCAGCTCATCCTGGAGGTTCCCCCAGGGATGCTGAGAAGCACTCACTTTATGGCGTGTGCTAATATTAACCACCGCTGGACCATTCTCTTCCACCAGCTCAACAAAATCAGGCAGCGAACGCGCCTGTAGCTGCAACCCCAGTAGCAGTAGAAACAGACCGAACAGGCATTGTTTTTTTGCGATCATTTAGAACACTCTTTTAAACATTAAATAATAAAACGGTAACAGTTCCGTATATTTTAAATTTACCACAGGGAATCCACGGCTATTCAGATTACACGTCGAACCAGCCGAGGCTGGACTGTTTCTTTCAAATGGCTTTTCAAAAAAATAAACCGCACCCCGAGCATGGCCATAACCAGGCCTGCAAATGTAGACATTATGGTTATAAACTCAGATGCAAATATGCGTTCTGCCAGCAAGCCTGTTAGCATCATCACCACCAGCGGCATCAAATAGATAAGTAACGAGCCCTGCACCAGCGCATTTTCATCAATAGCAATAATCACCTGCTCACCGACGCGCACATCCAGAACATTTTTCACTACAAACTGAGAACTGCGCTTACCGACCACTTTAGCCAGCACAGACGTACCACAGCCTGATTTCACAGAGCAGCTCTGACAGGCCGATTTACGCTGTGTTTGCAACAATACCTGCTGTTGCCTGACTTCAAGAACAAGTGCAGATTCCTCAATCATGGCAATTCAGGCTCCATCGAAAGCGCAATCATACGCACCGTAGAAACAGGTACCTCGCCAATTGCCGTAATATACGCATTACGTACATAGGCACTATAGGCATTTACCTTTCCCATACTGGATGATCCAAGCACAGGTTTTTTCATTCTATCGCGTTCTTCTACAAACACGGATACCAGCGCCATACCATCACTAAACACCAGATGAAAAGTTTTCGAGTGATTGTGCTGGGAGGGAATATACACAGAACGGCTCAGAGCAAAACCAGCCGGTAACTGTTTTGCGTGCCATATTTTTGTAGCGACTTCACTTTTGTCCTGTAGATTCACCTGCTGATATGTCGCCAGCTCACTTTGATCGATGTTTTTTTCCGGTGCCATCGACAGCAGCTCAATATCGCTGTACATCAGTTGCTCAAGCACCTGGTTTTTTTCATCTACAAGATCACATTTTAGTAACATGCCACTCTGCTTATCTAACCAGAAAGTATAACCATAACGGTACTTGTCACGTGGGATCATCTGCACAATCTGTGTAACTTTACTGGCAATACGATCCTCTCCGGCCAGCCTCATTTTGTAATACTGTTTCAGTTTATGGTAATTTTCAGGCAATGTAGCATGTAGCGGTCTTTTATGCACACTATCTGAAACGGTAACCAGTCGTTTGTCCGGAAATATCGTTGTGACCTTACCCTTTCTACGAATGGTTTTCTGACTTTCACCGGTCAGTGATTCCAGTATTTGCCAGCTGCCCTCAGGTGTAACGCCCTGCTTAACTTTGATTACCCGCATTTTATCTGCCTGGCGAACAATCAATGTTCCCTGAAAATTCTGCTGAGTCATTGATTTCATCATCATATCCAGCCAGTTATCTACCGTACCGGTATTTTCAGACTGTACCGCACTGGCCAGTTGCACACCTTCGATACCTGAACCGGGTGTCTGACCAGAAAGCGGAGAAGACTCCTCCACACCAGAATTTATTAGATCTGGATCAATAGAATTAAGATCATTCGTGTGCATTGATGCCGCTGACTCGCCACTCGCCAGCCCGGCAAGGGCATACTGAGCCGAAAGGGACAGAAAAAACAGTGCAAACAGTTTAATCGGCAGTGGCACCATTCGCTATTTTTTCTCCTGCACTTTAAACTCGACAACACGTACATAAGGCATCATTTCCTCAATAGCGGTATGTCTGGAAACGCCTGAGTGTTGCAACATATACCGATTTAACTGCTGTTGCTGTTCGGGTGTTTTTTGATCAAAACCACGTGTTGAAGCGACACGCACATTACGAGCAATATCAGGATTCACTAACTGTATCGGCTGAGATTGCACAAGTTGTTGTGGTTCAGCGGTGTCGGTTGAGCTCAACTGCACACTATTAAACGTAAGCAATGTCACCGTTGCAACAGACGCGGCAACAGCCATGCCACCAATGGGTTTAAGCCAGCGATAGAACCTCGAAAAGGCATCGGCACTGTTTTTATGCTTAATCGTTGGTAGCTCTGCCACATGATGCTCGGCTTCGCACTCAACAGCACGGTGAACCGCACCACTGATGTCCATAAAAGACACCTGATCCAGGTCATCCCGCATGACATCGCCCATTAACTGATACCGTCTGGCGGTTTCAGCATCCGCCAGCGGATCACGCTTTAAATCCTGCAAAAAACGCTGCAACTGCTGATCATCCAGCGCATTATCCAGCAATGCGGATAACTGCTCTTCTCTTTTCGATTCTGTCTTTATCTGTTTCATCACATTCACCTATCTGGCATCACGCCCATCAAGTAATGGTTTTAACTGTTTATCGATGGCTTCACGCGCTCGAAATATACGCGAGCGTACTGTGCCAATCGGGCAGTCCATCACATCCGCAATCTCCTCATAGCTCAGACCTTCCATTTCTCTTAGCGTGACCGCCTCTTTCAGGTCCGATGGCAAATCACTTATTGTTTTATGCAATACCTGTTTAATTTCCTGCGCCAGCAACTCTTTTTCCGGTGTTGCATACTCGCGCAGCCAGTCACCGGTGTCATATTGCTCGGCATCCTGAACATCCACCGCCGAATCCGTCGCCCTGCGGCTCGCAGACACCAGATAGTTTTTCGCGGTATTAATCGCGATACGGTATAACCATGTATAAAAAGCACTGTCGCCACGGAAGTTTTTCAGTGCGCGATACGCCTTGATAAAAGCCTCCTGCGTCACATCCTGTACTTCATCGCCGTTTCTCACAAAACGCGCAACCAGCTTGATAATCCGGTGTTGATATTTCAACACCAGCACATCAAATGCCTTTTTGTCGCCTTGCTGTACTCGCTCTACCAGAGCCTGATCAATTTCGCGCTCGCCCATACGGGCCTGCCCCCCATCTGACACATCCTGAAGCCTGCTTTTCTGTGTCTGTTTATTAAGGTTATCCCTAACCTGTAAGTCTGATTGAGGCACATCCACCGGAATTGGTGTAACATTACGCCCAAAACCTGTAACAATACCTGATTCGCATACTGACATAAAGACCAACCTTTAAAATAAATAATGAACGAAAATGTCGAACAAGCTAAACAATAGACAAACATCTCGCCATGAAGTTCTCATTATCGGCGGCGGAGCAGCAGGATTAAGCCTTGCACTCAACCTGCCGACAGATATGAAAGTGGCCGTAATTACCAAAGACCGTGATTCCGAAGGCAGCACCTATTATGCACAGGGGGGAATTTCAGCCGTATTACGCGCGGATGACTCCTTTGATTCGCACATTCAGGACACATTAAATGCCGGCGGTGGGCTGTGTGATGAAAAAGCCGTGCAATTTACCGTAGAGAACGGCCCGGAGGCAATAAACTGGCTGGCCGATCTGGGGGTTCCTTTCTCAACGGATAAACATAAGAACGGCAAAAAAAGCTGGCATCTCACCCGCGAGGGCGGCCACAGTCACCGTCGTGTCATTCATGCCGCAGATGCAACGGGCAAAGCACTACAGACTACTCTGCTCAATCATGTAAAGCATAGCAGCAATATCGAGCTGCTGGATCACCACATTGCCATTGATTTAATCACTGGGGAAAAACTGGGGCTTGACCATAATCGCTGCCTGGGCGCCTATGCACTAAACAAAAGCAATATGCAGGTTGAAACACTCCAGGCACACTATGTGGTACTTGCATCCGGCGGGGCCAGCAAAGTATATCTCTACACCTCAAATCCAGACGGCTCCACAGGAGACGGCATTGCAATGGCCTGGCGTGCGGGCTGTCGAGTGTCTAATATGGAATTCATGCAATTTCACCCCACCTGCCTGTACCACCCGGATGCAAAATCCTTTCTGCTCAGCGAAGCATTGCGGGGTGAAGGCGCACACTTGCTGTTGCCTGATGGCACACGATTTATGCATAAATTTGATGAGCGGGGCGAGCTTGCTCCAAGAGACATCGTTGCCCGTGCAATTGACCACGAAATGAAACGCCTCGGTGTTGACTGCCTGTATCTTGATATCAGCCATAAACCCGCCGCATTTATTCATTCTCACTTTCCAACAATTTATGCAAAATGCCTGGAATATGGTATTGACCTGACTCGGGAACCCGCACCCATTGTACCCGCAGCGCACTACACCTGTGGTGGCATTATCAGCGATTTACACGGCAGAACGGATATAGTAAATCTCTATGCCATTGGCGAAACCGCCTTTACCGGCCTGCACGGTGCTAATCGTATGGCCAGCAACTCACTACTGGAATGCATTGTTTTCGCCCGTGCCACAGCGAAACACATAGAACAGTCATTAAATACCCCACTTCAGTGGTGTCTTATCAATGACTGGGATGAAAGCCAGGTCACCAATTCTGATGAAGAAGTGGTGGTATCGCACAACTGGGATGAACTGCGCCGCTTTATGTGGGATTATGTCGGCATCGTTCGCACCGATAAACGCCTGCAACGGGCCAGACGCCGAGTCGATTTACTGTTACTGGAAATTGATGAATATTACGGCAACTTCCATGTCAGCAGCGACCTGCTGGAATTACGTAACCTGGCAACCGTAGCGGATTTAATTATTCGTTGCGCCATGCAGCGCAAGGAAAGCCGAGGACTGCACTACACACTGGACTATCTACAACAGAATGAAAAAGCTGAAAACACAGTGATATCACCTGAAACAGCATCGATTAACAACACCACTAACAACCAGGCACCCTGACAAAGCATGACTGAATCCACCCTGGCACTCCTTATAGAACCTGAAGACCTCAATGCGCTGAGAACAGAAGATAAGCTATTAATTATTGATCTGTCTCCCCACAGGCAATATCAGCAGATGCATATCCCTCAGGCTGCATTTCTCGATTATGCACACATTGTTGGCATGAACAGCCCTTATACCGGACTTTTGCCCGATTCTGAGCAATTTTCACATATTCTGAATTCACTCGGCATTACCCCTGAAACCCGAATTGTTGCCTATGATGAAGAAGGTGGCGGAAAAGCCGCTCGACTGATCTGGACATTACACGCCATGGGCCACAATAAAGCCAGCCTGCTAAACGGTGGGATTATTGCCTGGTATAGAGAAAAATTTCCACTGAGCAATGAAACGCTCACCTCTCAGCCAAACCCATCAGACCAGCCGTATAAGGTTGATTTCACTATACAACCGGTCGTTGCCGACACTGAATACATTAAAGCCAGTTTACAGAATGAGCAGACAGGCCTGCTGGATGCACGCAGTCTGGAAGAATACACCGGTACTGTTCGCTATGCCGAGCGTGCCGGGCGTATTCCTGGGGCACAGCATTTTGAGTGGACACGCGCAATGGATGGGCAGGCCAACTATCGACTCCTGCCCAGAGACACACTTCAGGCCATGCTCGATAAACAGGGACTCACCCGGGATAAGGAAATTATTGTTTACTGCCAGAGTCACCACCGTTCAGCATTATCCTATTTCATGCTCAGATATCTGGGGTATGAAAAAGTCCGGGGATACCCCGGATCATGGAGTGAATGGGGTAATCGTACAGATACGCCGGTGGAGATATGAATGTGGGGCATGAAACTTCATATTTCACCCTCACATACCTGAAATAGCATTAGCGAGACAGCGCGGAAAAACACCGACCTGCCCCCCCTCCCGATGAAGAAATTGAACCACTGCATTAAATCTTCATCACATGCTCACGGTAATATAGCATTTCAGCAATAGAATCCTTTATATCCTCCATCGCCAGATGTGAAGACTCTTTCACAAATCCCTTGAGCACCTCAGGTGCCCAGCGAGCGGCCAGCTCTTTTAAGGTACTAACATCCAGATTGCGATAATGAAAAAACGCTTCCAGGCCAGTCATGTAATTGGCTAAAAAGCGGCGATCCTGGCATATGCTGTTACCACACATCGGCGAGGCCCCGGCAGGCACATACTGCTTTAAAAACGCAATGGTCTGCTTTTCAGCCTCCGCTTCGCTCACCGTACTGTCTTTCACCCGTTGAGTTAAACCCGACTTGCCATGCTGAGTGGTACACCATTCATCCATGCCATCAAGCAACTCATCACGCTGATGAATTGCCAGCATTGGGCCTTCAGCGATTACATTGAGGTTCTTATCGGTCACAATTGTTGCAATTTCAATAATAACATCACTCTGAGGCTCAAGCCCCGTCATCTCAAGATCGATCCAGATCAAATTTTCCTTACTTAACTGCGACATAAGTCATCCCCAGAAAGAATACTAAAAAAAACGCATTATATAGTGATTTAAAGAAATACACTGTAGAACATTTCCACCAGAAAAGCGATAATCTCAGCACTAGCCCAATATACGCCAACCATTACAGATCAACTAACTGAGGTTTTCATGCATAGCTTTGCGATTTTATTTCTGGCATTTTTTGCCCTGTCCATTGTAGTCAAGTTCTGGTTATCCCACCGACATTTAAGCCATATACAAAAAAATCGCGCACAGGTTCCGGCAGCCTTTAAAGAAAAAATATCCCTGCAAGACCACCAGAAAGCCGCTGACTACACCACCACAAAAGTAAAATTTGGTCGCTGGCCGCTGATTTATGACGCAGCAATCACCCTGATCTGGCTATTTGCAGGCGGGCTTGAACTGCTCGACCAGACCGCACGTGGCTACCAGCTAGCCCCCATCTACACAGGTATACTGGTTATATTCAGCATGATGATTATTTCATCTATTCTGGATTTACCCTTTTCACTGTATAGCACCTTTGTGATCGAAGAGAAATTTGGCTTCAACCGAACCAGCATTAAAACTTTTGTCATTGACCTGCTCAAGGGCAGCGCATTGTCTATTGCCCTGGGAACCCCGCTGATATGGATCATTCTCTGGCTAATGGAGCAAACAGGAGACTTCTGGTGGCTATACACCTGGGTCGTTCTAACCATATTTAGCCTGTTTATTGCCTGGGCATACCCCACCTGGATCGCACCTCTGTTTAATAAATTTTCGCCACTGGAAGAAGGCGATACCCTCGACAGAATCAAAAATCTGCTAAGTCGTTGTGGGTTCAACAGCGATGGCATCTTTGTCATTGATGGCTCAAAACGTTCAAGCCATGGCAATGCTTATTTCTCCGGTTTTGGCAAAAACAAACGCATTGTCTTTTACGACACCTTGCTAAAATCTCTGAGCGATGATGAACTGGAAGCCGTGCTGGCTCATGAACTGGGGCATTTTAAACGCAAACACATCGTAAAAGGCATGGCTATCTCATTTGCCACAACCCTGGCAGGGCTGGCCGTTCTCGCCTGGCTAATGAATGCACAGTGGTTTTATTCCTCATTTGGCATTAGCGAAAAATCAGACTACATGGCCTTACTGCTGTTTTCAGCCGTCACCCCGGCATTCACCTTTTTACTTAGCCCGATAATGAGCATGTTTTCGCGTAAAAACGAATTTGAAGCCGATGATTATGCCGCAGAACAGTCAGAAGCCCGCTTTTTAATACAGGCACTGGTTAACATGTATAAAGAAAATGCCAGTACATTAACCCCGGATCCGTTATACTCGGCTTTTTATGATAGCCACCCCCCGGCACCCGTGCGCATTGCGCACCTTACAAAATAAATAAAGTGAGATCAGAGATGAAAAAAAGTTTAAGCCTGAAGGCACTAACCCTTAAGATTTTCGGGGGTATACTCCTCGGAGGCACTTTACTGGGCAGCGTCATCAGCACCGCAGTCATTGCAGGTAATGCAAAGGGCGCTGATAAAGCGCATCAGCACGAAAGCCACGGCCACACAGACAAGGCAAATAAGACGGAAAAAGTCGAAAAAAAGCAGGTCAGCAATCACCAGCAGGGCCAGGCCCTGCATGATGACAAATGTACAAAGTGCCACCAGAGTGATGTATACACCCGCAAAAACCGTACGGTCAAAACACTTGCCGCGCTACAAAGCCAGGTTAATCACTGCATGAAAGGTGCTGCCGGAGCAGACTGGGATAACGCCCAGACAAGCTCAGTCGTCAACTTTCTCAATGACCGCTACTACAAGTTTTAAATGACGCTTATATTCATCCTGCATCACAATGCCACCCCTGCTTTCACGGGGGATGACATTTAACACATGGCAAAACGTCGCATCAACGATCAGCAACAAAGGCGCATACAAAGTATTCAGCAAAAACGCCGTGACAAGGCCGAAATAAACCAGCAGAAAAAAACTGAATCACTTTCAAAACAGGGCCTGGGTGCTGAGCAAAACGGTCGGGTGATTACAAATTTTGGCCGAAACCTGCTTGTAGAAGACCAGCACAACGCATTATTTCGCTGCGTAGCACGACAAAACCTCGGCGCTATCGTATGTGGCGACCAGGTTATCTGGCAGGCATCCACCGACAATGAAGGCGTTATTGTCGCTATTCAGGCGCGTCAGTCCCTGCTGCAAAAACCCGGTTTTGGCGGCAAACTAAAGCCCATGGCCGCCAATATCGATCAAATTGTTATTGTATCTGCGGTGCAGCCTGCGCCCAACCCCTACCTTATAGATCGTTATCTCATTGCGGCAGAAAACCTGCCCGCAACACCCATTATTTTAATCAACAAAATAGACCTGTTAGATGATAGCAGCAAGCAACAAATTGAGCAGTTGATAGAAAACTACCGATCAATCGGCTATCGCGTGATATCCGCCAGCAACATTTCAGATCATGGCTTTGATGATTTGCTCAATGACTTAAAAACACACACCAGTATTTTTGTTGGCCTGTCTGGCGTTGGAAAATCATCACTGATAAACCAGCTAATACCTGAGTTAAATATACGTATTGGAGAATTATCAGATGCCAGTGGCGAGGGCACTCACACGACAACCAGTTCGACCCTCTACAAACTACCTGGTGGTGGAAACCTGATAGACTCACCGGGTGTTCGTGACTTTGGCCTGTGGAACACCTCCACCGATGATATTCTTTATGGCTTTAATGAGTTCAGAGAATATATTGGACATTGCAAGTTTTCAAATTGCAGCCATCAGCACGAACCTGCTTGCGCGATTCAGCAGGCATTGAAAGATGGGGGGATTTCTCAACTGCGGTTTGATAATTATCAGAAAATTATTCGTGAGTATACTTAGCCGTGCCACAGGCATGTGGTGAGCTGCCCTGGTCGCTAATTCAGGCCAGAATAATACCAGAAGACCCACCTCAAATTTAAAAACCAGGATCAGACAACATCGCAAAAATACTCATCACCGGCGCTACCGGCTTTGTTGGCAGCCATATACTGCAAGCCCTGATAGATCTGCAACATCCAGATTTAGAGGTTGTTGCTGCCTGCCGTCAGCCAGACAAACTACTCCCCCACTACCGTGGTGAAGTTCGCCGAGGAGATCTGCGCGACCCTGATTATCTCGATCGAGTGCTGCATAGCATTGATATTATCTGCCATGCCGCTGGCTGGAGCAGCTTTCAAAATACCACTAAAAACAACCACCGAGCTTACCTTGAGCCCACCATCGACTTAATTAACCGCGCTGTTGAATGGCGCGTTAGCCGTTTTGTAAACCTGAGCAGCGTATTTGTCACAGCATTTTCACAGCGCAATAATGCCGATGTAAAAGGCAAACCCCGAGGCTACTGGCCAATGATTAACCACCTGATTGGCGTAGAGGAGTATCTGGCAAACTACCATAGCCGCAGCCAGTTTGTGAATTTGCGCATTGGGCTGTATTCCGGTAAACGCCTGAACATGGGCCTGCTGCCCCTGCTGCTTGCACGCAACACACACTCTCACATGCCCTATATTAACGGCTCATCAGGTTACATGCCTCTGGTGGATGGGAGGGATATAGGCCAGGCCTTTTGCCGCGCTGCTCTGGCACCACTTGATGCCACCTACACCAGCCTTAATATCAGCGGCCCCGATACCCCCTCCCAGGCCGATGTTATGCATTTTATTAAACAGCAGACAGGACGCAGCCCTCTAAGCACAGGCCTGCCCTCGATTATCGCCAGCCCGATTCTATGGCTACGTGGCATCATTCAGCAGCAGGAAAATCAACCTCTATTTACTCTCGCGATGCTGAATATGTTGAAATCACCTGAAATTGATAATAGCAAGGCCAGTAGCATACTCGGCTATGACCCTGAAATTAGCTGGCAGGCAAGCTTGCTTGAGACACTAAAGTCTCATAAAAATCAACGGCTTAATAAAGATATGTGTCAGACTATTCGAGATTTGAATGTTCCTCAGAAGCAGGGCTCTCCTCACACTTAAGGCAGCAGCACAACACCAGGTGCATGAGAATACTGGATACCCCTATGTGTCAGAATACCTTTCGCCTCAATTAAAAACGATAACATGAGGACGAACAGAATGCTAATATTCCACTCAATGCGCTATGAGGCTAAGGTAATCAGCTTAGCCAAGAATCAGTGATCAACCTGGCCAGAATACGCAGATATTTCATTTCTCCTGAAATTCAGGTTTTTCTATTTACTACAAAAAATCCATAAAAAAAATTCTAACATCAAAAATATTAAAAATTTATGCCGGTTTTTATTTTCATTACGTTGGGTGTCTATATAAGCCCATTGGCAATTATTTTGTAATGAGGGTTTCTTATTACTCGGCATATTTTAGACGTCCATATATGTCTCATTAACTTATTATTAATCAACGATTTGAATTGCGTTCAGATATGTCTGGTAATTTTTTTTATCGGTCTGCATCTGTTTTTTAAGGTCGTCACTGCTGGCGTTCGATAATGTATTTTTCTGCATTTCTAGCTCATATTTTAATTTTGAAATCAGATACTTCTGCTTTCTAATTGTGCCTTCAATAGATGTAAGGCTGTTAGGAATACCTATATTCTGCATTTCCCAGTCTGTGTGTTTGAAATTTTTCAGAATTATAGGTTCCTCGTTTTCTGATTTAATTATAATTGCCTTTAAATCTTCTAGTGATTCGCGAATTGTGTTGATAGATTTCAATGAGTATTCTACAGTAAAACGATTATCTTCAACTACTTTACTTTCTGAGTTTGTCTCGCTGGCATGACTGCTTGATAAAATATTTATAAAAACAATATAGCTGATCAGTTTCCAGGTAGTCACAGATATTTTTCCTGATATATGTTTCATTTTTTACCCCTTATGGTTAGCATCTGGCCCGTGATTCACGGATATCATAATGAACAAATGAGTTATATACGCCTATCCCTCCCTGTTTCATCTTTTTTTCCTTTATCAGTTTTTCTATTTTTGACTTCACTTCAGAAGGAATTAGCCCACGAACTACAATATCAGCAGCTTTTCCCGCAGTTAAACCAGACACCCATGATAGCGAGACAAAATAAGAATATTAATACATAATGACATTACCTGTTTCTGCTATGGGAGTCCTCAGTAAGTTTTTTTACTCTATTTTTTGTAAAAAACTTGCAGAATTTAAAATTTTCCAGAAAATATATTAATAAAAATTGTCTGGCCGGAAAATTCAGTAAAAATACTCAAATTTTTATCTTCATGTAAGGTGGGTGTCTATTTAAGTCTGACTGTCGAACACAGCGAGACATACAGTGATAATAAGGCGTGCTTCGATGCAAACCTGAGTATAACGGGATTTTGGCATCATCTGCTCCCTGATTTTAATTGATTCCTTCTATTGATTAACAATTTACGCCTGTGGTGGTATGATGTCAATGATTATGATCCTAGATTAATCAGTTGAGCGTGAAAAAGATGTGCAAGTTATTGATTTGGATAGCGTAATGAAAAAATGTGAAATCACCTCATTGGTGATGAATACTTT
>VAOX01005519.1_pt1 | contig 26593 bp, 22 predicted proteins | sample 3393891 | NCBI WGS metagenome assembly VAOX01 (sample SAMN08290429, study PRJNA428436) | hydrothermal vent metagenome | isolation source: Deep-sea hydrothermal vent chimney | place: Indian Ocean: Southwest Indian Ridge | depth 2822 m m | reverse complement strand
CTTTAATTATTTAGATTTTGCTATCGCAGCTGCTTTTTGACGGGAGTCATTGTCTTTTTGTATTTGTTTATTATTCCACTCACTTGAAAACTCAGGCCAGCCTTGAGTATGTAGTTTGATTAACTCACAAAGCGCATTAATATGATCTGGGTTAGCATTTAAGGCGGGTATATAATGGTATTCCTTACCACCGGCATTCAAATATAATTCACGGTATTGCATATCAACTTCTTCCAAGGTTTCAAGACAATCAGATGAAAATCCCGGGCTGACCACATGAATATTGTTAACGCCTGATTGCGCTAACTCCTTCAAAACAGTATCGGTGGCTGGAGTCAACCATTCGAGTTTCCCAAAACGAGATTGGAAGGTCATGATCCATTCAGAGTCTTTGAGTCCAAGAGATTTTACCAGTAACCTGGCCGTTTTATGGCATTGACAAAAATACGGATCACCTTTTTCCAAGTTTCGTTTTGGCAAGCCATGGAATGATAATACTAATTTTTCTGGCTTTGAATTTTTAGCCCAATAGTCTGTAATACTATTTTTTAACGCATTTATATAGGGTTCAAAATCGTGGTATTGATTGACCATGCGTAATTCAGGAATCCAACGCCAGGATCGAAGAACCTTTGCTAATGCATCAAATGTTGATGCCGTGGTGGTAGCCGAATATTGCGGATATAGCGGCAGTACTAAAATTCGTTGTACATTTGCCGCGCGCAGTTCGTTAAGTGCTGATTCTATTGACGGTGTTCCATAACGCATTGCTAATGCAACTTTTATTGGTGCATCAAATTGTTTCGATAGTTCTTGTTGCACAGCAGCACATTGAGCCCGCGAGTGAACGAGTAAGGGCGATCCTTGTTCCATCCAAATAGATTGGTAAGCATGAGCTGCGATTTTGGGTCGCCGAGTTAATACACTTGTGTATAAAATGGGTTTCCAAATTATTGGCGGTATTTCGACCACTCGGGTATCGGATAAAAACTCAGCTAAATAGCGTCGTACGGCAGGAACGGTTGCTGCAGACGGTGTACCTAAATTGGTCAGTAAAATGCCGGTTGCAGCATTTGAATCATGAGTAAATGTATTTAAATCGACGTTTTGGTTCATAATATTGCATCATGTATTATATTATTTAAAGACACCATTTTACCTCAGAATATATTACAAGTAAAAAAAGGTAGTAAATATGAACGGAATATTTCTTGATACTGTGCCAATTGACAACTCAAACACGGATATGTCGGGTATTCGCTCGGTATTGACGGACCTAAAACTGAATGAATTTACGAAACCTGATGATGTTTTACACGAAATTAGCGGTAAACAAGTAGTCATCAGCAATAAGGTTGTTTTAGATGAAATGATACTAAGCCGTTCAAATGACTTGCGATTAATATGCATTGCAGCAACGGGCATGGATCACATCAACATTCAAGCTGCTAAGAGTAATAACATCGTGGTTTGTAATATTCAAAATTATGCGAATGATTCTGTGTCACAACATGTTTTTGGATTAATTTTGAGTTTATTGCGTAATATTCCAGCTTATCAAAATGCGCTAAAAAATAAGCAATGGCAAAACAGCAAATCCTTTAGCATGTTAAGTTTTAATATTGACAATTTATCGGATAAAACCCTCGGTATTATCGGTTATGGCGCACTGGGTCAAACCGTTGAACGACTTGCGTCTTGTTTTGGTATGAAGGTGATCATTGCTGAACATAAAGGTGTGGCACAACAACAAATACGAGCTGGACGACAGTCATTTGACTCAGTTCTAGAACAGTCGGATATAGTGACATTACATTGCCCATTATCAAATGCAACACGTAATAGTATCACTGAAGTCGAGTTTCAAAAAATGAAAACTAATAGTATATTAATAAATACGGCAAGAGGAGGGATCGTTGATGAGCATGCATTATTAACTGCTCTAGAAACCCAGACAATTGCGGGTGCGGGTATAGACGTATTAAGTCAGGAACCGCCATTTGAGGATAGTGTGTTACTTCAAGAATCGGCCACAAAATTGAATTCTTTGATAGTGACTCCACATATTGCATGGGCCAGCATGCAATCAAGACAAAAATTATTAGATAAGATCGCCCAAAATATCAATCATTTTATTACGGGACATTATCGAGAATTACCTAATTTTTATTATTAATATTATACTTATCTTAATTTAAACTACAAAATTTGCTTATGACCGTTACTGTTAATAACTAATCACACTAAGTGTGAACTTTATCACAGTATTGGATGTTGATACGATATTGAAGATTTCTATAACTAGTCTATGCTGTGATAACAACAAATTAAGCAAGGGAAGCAAAATATGAAAAAAATACTATCGATTATTACATTATTATTTTTTGTCGTGCCTGTGTCAGCGGAACAGCAAGCGCTAGACAATGCGCAAATCAAGCCCTCAACATCCGATCTTAAGCCAACTCAAATGTCTGATTTTAAAGCAGATACATCAAAAGCGGATAGTGTCATTGCGGAAGCGAAAGAACAAAGTGGAATTTCACACGGTAGTGTAACGCGGTCAATTTTTACCACGGAAGTAGCAGAACATGAACCCATCGATAAAATTGAAAAATTAAACTTGAACCATAATAGTGTTTTTTATTTTACTGAATTGCACGATATGTCAGGACAGACTGCAATTCATCGTTGGGAGTTCAACGGAAATGTCATGGCTGAAACGAAATTTAATGTTGCAGGTCCTCGTTGGCGGGTATGGTCAAGTAAGAATCTGTTACCAAGCTGGACTGGTGAATGGAAAGTGTCAGTATTGAATGGTGTGGGTGATGTCATTTCAGAAGATGTATTTAGTTACATGGATGAAGTGTCGGCAGCAACCAACACTCAACTAGAAGGTACTACTAAAGTTCAAGCTAGCCCCCCGATTGTAGAAAACAAAAACATAAATGATATGAGTAGCCCCTAAATGGGTTTTTTATAACTTTAATAAACCCCCATAACGGGGGTTTTTTTTGGCTTGTAGTTTATAAATCATCATTTTCTCACGGTTATAGTGTCATATATAAAAAAATAATTTATGAGGAATTTGGTAATGAATTAAAGGTTTTTATATTTAGTGTTTATATTTTAAATGCTTATTTCATCATTCTAGAAATAACCTGATATTAAAAAATTTGATGAAATTAAAACGATTAAATAAGGTCTCATGGTGCTACTGTATTAGTATGATGTTGTGAAATTAAAAAGTAATTTATTTGTCTATTAGTTAGGGAAATATTTAGAGATAATATTTAAGTACTGATATTTAGCGTGAGGTTATACTATGCCAACACCATTTGAGCCCAATGTAGGACAGTGTTATAGGGACCAACAAGGTCGTTCATTTGAAGTCGTTGCACTTGATGAACTCGATGTTGAAATTCAATATCATGATGGTGAAGTTGATGAGTTTGATATTGATACTTGGTATTTGTTGAATGTTAATCCTGCTGATGTGACCACAGACTGGACCTGTTCATCGGGTAGTTTATTAAATGATGACAATGATATTGATGGAATCCTCAATATCGGTGAGTTGGAATCCGAAGATGCTTTTGAAGAATTATAAAAAATGTAATCTAATTTATTGTTCCAAAATACAAATGTAGGTTTAAGTTGTAAATTTTTTGTATTGAATTCTTTTGGGTTGGACTTGCTTATCTCCTAGGCGGTGCAATTTATCGGTTTCATAATCTGCATAATTTCCTTCAAACCACTCTACATGACTATTGCCCTCAAATGCGAGAATGTGAGTTGCGATGCGATCTAAAAACCATCTATCATGGGATATAATTACAGCACAACCAGGAAATTCGAGAATAGCAGTCTCGAGTGCACGTAATGTTTCAACATCGAGATCATTGGTTGGTTCATCCAATAATAATACATTGCCACCACTTTTTAATAATTTAGCGAGATGTACTCTATTTCGTTCTCCTCCCGATAAATCAACTATTCTTTTTTGTTGATCACTACCTTTAAAGTTGAATCGACTGACGTAGGCGCGAGATTGGGTTTCATACTGACCAACAACGATTATATCCTGGCCATCGGATATTTCTTCCCAAACGGTTTTTTTATCATCGAGTGAATCCCGATTTTGATCAATGTATGATAATTTAACGGTTTCACCAATTAGAATTGTTCCCGAGTCACATTGTTCTTGTGCCATCAGCATTTTAAACAACGTTGATTTACCGGCGCCGTTGGCACCTATTATTCCAATGATTCCGCCACAGGGTAGGTTGAAATTTAGATCCTCGATCAGTAATCTGTCACCAAAAGATTTATAGACATTTTTTGCTTCTATTACGGCATTTCCGAGTCGAGGTCCTGGTGGAATATAAAGTTCACGTGTTTCGTTACGTTTTTGATAATCCGTTGAAACCATTTCTTCAAATCGATTTATCCTAGACTTACTTTTCGCTTGTCGTCCCTTGGGGTTCGCTCTCACCCATTCGAGTTCCTCTTTTATTGCTCTTTGACGTGCGGCTTGCTCATTTGATTCTTGTGATAATCGTTGTTCTTTTTGTTCAAGCCAACTACTGTAATTTCCTTGCCATGGTATACCGTGACCTCGATCGAGTTCTAATATCCAACCTGCAACATTATCTAAAAAATACCGATCGTGAGTGACCGCAATGACCGTTCCGGTAAATTCCTGTAAGAAATTTTCAAGCCAGGCGATGGACTCGGCGTCTAAATGGTTGGTTGGTTCATCAAGCAATATCATATCGGGTGATGAAAATAATAAGCGACACAATGCAACGCGGCGTTTTTCTCCGCCAGAGAGCGTTTGAACGTTAGATTCCCAGGGTGGAAGGCGTAGTGCATCGGCTGCAATTTCTAGTTTTCTTTCTATTTCCCATGCGCCGGCAGTATCAATCTTATCTTGTAGTTCGCCTTGTTCTTCGAGTAATTTGGTCATTTCATCATCAGACATTGGTTCGGCAAATTTTGCACTAATATCATCAAATCGCTTTAGCAAATTTTTAATGTGACTAATACCTTGTTCTACATTGCCTCGCACATCTTTGTCTAATTCTAGTTGAGGTTCCTGAGGTAGATAGGCTATATTAATATTGGCTTGTGGTCGTGCCTCGCCATCAAAATCGGTATCAAGTCCTGCCATTATTTTGAGCAGGGTAGATTTACCCGAACCGTTTAACCCAAGCACACCAATTTTTGCACCTGGATAAAATGACAGTGAGATATCTTTTATAATTTTTCGTTTTGGAGGAACAGTTTTATTCACTCCATTCATGGTGAAAATGTATTGAGCCATAATGTGTACTAATTTTTGAGTTGTTGTAAATTTAAGTTTTAGATAATTTTATTGTTATACTAATTATTATAATACTGAGTGTAGCAATTGATTCTATTTTTGTGGAGTATTTTATGATTAATGTCTCGGTTTATATTGGTGAAAAATTAGCGCGTTATGGCTTTGGCCCTAATCATCCATTTGGTACAGATAGAATGACAGCTTTTTGGGATTATGCAGTTCAATCGGGTATAAGCAAACAGGTTTCGCTCATGCAACCAGTTGATGCTACAGCAGAACAAGTTTTATTATTTCATACTACGGATTATTTAAAACACGTACAACAATGCTCCATTTATGGCCATGGTTATATTGATGATGGTGATACTCCGGCTATCAAAGGTATCTTCGAAGCAGCATTAACCGTGGTTGGTACAACACTCGATGCAGTATCAAATGTAATGCAGAATAAAACTAAACGGGCTTTTATTCCAATAGCAGGGCTTCATCATGCGAGGCGGAGCAGCGCAGCTGGATTTTGTGTTTTTAATGATTGCGGCATAGCCATAGAGTATTTAAGAGCGAATTTTGGTATTAAACGAATTGCTTATATTGATATAGACGCACACCACGGTGATGGTGTGTTCTATGCTTATGAATCTGATCCAGATTTAATTTTTGCTGATATTCATGAAGAGGGTAAAACACTCTATCCTGGTACCGGTGACGCAACGGAAACGGGGACTGCAGAAGCTGTTAATACTAAGCTCAATCTGCCTATTGCTGCAGATTCTAACGATACAGTTTTTATGGAAAATTGGTTAAAAATTGAATCGTTTATCGTTAAGCACAAACCAGAGTTTATTTTGTTTCAATGTGGAGCTGATAGTATAGCCGGCGATCCGATTACACACTTACAATTTACAACTAAAGCACATAGCTATGCAGCACAACGACTTTGCCTTATTGCAGATGAGCTTTGTTCTGGGCGCTTAGTGGTAATGGGCGGAGGTGGTTATAATCGAACTAATATTGCACAAACTTGGACAGCGGTAGTGTCAAGTTTAATACAACACTCCTAACTGTTTATTGATATTTAACTAACACTATCTGGATTAATGATATGAAATTGTCATACAGTCGAAATTGATTGTTTATTATTCAAATTAGTATTATATTCAGTACGAAATCCATTAGTATTCATTTATGGGTATAGATACTGAGTATCAGTCTTAAGTTTAACTTATTGAATTTTATAAATAATAAAATTCTCTAAAATTAAATACAATTAATAGGTGTATCTTTAATATGAATAGTTCATGTTTCTATCAATAGTTGTTAATATTCTTTATTAAATTTATCGAATAAAGAATAAATAATAATTATTACTAACTCTTACTTAACATTACTAACTATAAGAATTAAATAAAATGGCCGATAGAAGATTACAAGTTTTTCATACCGTTGCTCGCTTATTAAGTTTTACAAAAGCAGCTGAAGAGTTACACATGACCCAACCTGCCGTTACTTTTCAAGTTCGGCAATTAGAAGAATATTTTAATACACGATTATTTGATCGAACCCATAACCGCATCAGTTTAACTGAGGCGGGTAGTCGCATTTATGGTTTTGCTGAAAGTATTTTTAAACTGTATAACGAAATGAATCACGCGGTAAGAGAAATAACGGGTGATATCAGTGGTGTCCTTATACTCGGAGCGAGTACGACAGTAGCTGAATACATGTTGCCATCGTTATTGGGGGATTTTAAAAAGAAATTTCCTGAAGTAACTATCCGTTTGAAGGTAGCCAATACTGATGGCATTGTTAATTTAGTTGAAAATAATGCGATTGATCTTGGTGTTGTTGAAGCACCAGTTTTAAACAAGAATTTGGTTGTGGAAAAATGTCGAATGGACAGTTTGGTATTAATCGTACCTCCTGAACATCCTTTAGCTTCAAAAGAAAGCGTTGAAGTAAAAGATTTTATTGAATATCCATTTATTTGTCGTGAAGAAGGTTCGGGTACACTTGAAGTCACACTAGAATACTTCCACAAAGCCGGAATTACTGACGCAGAGCTTAATATTGCAATGGAACTTGGTAGCTTGGAAGCCATAAAACGTTCTGTTGAGTCGGGTATGGGGGTTTCAATCGTATCTGAGGCTACTATTATCAATGAATTAAAGCTTAAAACGCTTTGTGCTGTGGAATTAAATCCCGTTATTAAAAGACCCTTTTCCTTTGTGCATCAAAAACAAAAATTTAGAGTTAATGCCATGGATGAGTTATTAAATTTTGCCAGAAACTATTGTACCGAAGATGAAACATCTGAAAATACAAAAGAATCCACTACTACTGTTTAAAAAAGTTTGAGCAATCTTAAAAAAACATTATTAAACCATTTCTCTAACTTGTCTGAGCAAGAACAAAGCTCACTGGTTTCGTATGCGGAATTTCTCGTTTCTCGAGAAACTCCGCTAGGTTTATCTGCATCTGAAATAACCGAACCACTGAATATTCCGCGTCCCGACAAAGAATCTGTGATAAAGGGAATCAAACGATTATCTGCAACTTATCCAATGTTGGATAAATCAGTATTGTTAAATGAAATATCTAATCACATGACTCGACATATTATTCATGGAATTTCTGCGAGTGAGGTTATTGATAATCTCGAAACAGAGTTTCTAAATCAATTCGAAAAGTGGAAAAGCGGAAAAGTTAAAAATTAATGTTTTATACTATTAATCAATGGTATCAACGAAATTTTACAGACCCACAAGCCGTACTCTTAACGTTCTTATTAATATTTGGTTTTGCAATTGTCATATTCTTAGGTGATATGTTAACACCTGTTTTTGCAGCTGTTGTAATTGCTTATTTACTAGAGAGTCCGGTTCAATTCATGAAAAAACACGGTGCTCGTCGTCGAGATGCCGTGATTTGGATCTTCTTATTATTTATTACTATTTTATTCTTTTTTGTATTTGGTTTAGTTCCAATATTATTAGAACAAGTAACACAGTTTTTAGCAGAATTACCCAGTTATGTTGGCAAGGGACAAGTGATATTGCTGGCTTTACAAAACAAACTTCACTTTATTCCAGCAAGAGAAATTGAAACGCTAGCTAATGTCATTACATCAAAAATAGCAGGTTTTGGACAATTTGTTTTAACGATGTCCTTAGCGTCCATCCCCACAATAATTACTGCATTAATTTATTTAATTTTAGTGCCAATGTTAGTATTGTTTTTTATGAAAGATAAGTGGCAAATAATTAATTGGTTGTCAAAATACATGCCGAGCCAACGCGGGCTAGCGAATAAGGTTTGGCTAGAACTTGATGTACAGCTTGGGCGTTACATTAAGGGTAAGTTTTGGGAGTTTTTAATTTTAGGCTTAGCAACGTACATTTGTTTTGCTTTTTTTGGATTAAAATATTCAATATTATTAGCGGCATTGGTTGGAGCTTCCGTTATTATGCCTTATATTGGAATTATGATCGTTTCTATTCCGTTTGTGCTTGTCGCTTATTTTCAATTTGGGTTTGGTACAGAATTGTATGCATTATTGTTAATTTATTTTATTATTAACGCTATCGATGGTTATGTGTTGGTACCGGTATTATTTTCTGAAGTTGTGAATATTCATCCTATCGCTATTATTATTAGTATATTATTGTTCGGTGGCATGTGGGGTTTGTGGGGAGTATTTTTTGCCATTCCACTAGCAACCTTAATTAATGCAATATTACGCGCTTGGCCCAGAGCTGAATCTGTTGTTACTGAGCCAGCTTCATCAACCTAAAATTAGAAACCTTTAAATAAATTAAATATTCACACGTTAATTGTATCTCGTTTTAGCTCTTATATTAATCAACTTTATAATTCATCAGAAGCAAAATCCGCAAGACGCGAACGCTCACCTCGTTTTAATGTAACATGGCCACTGTATTGCCATTTTTTAAATCGGTCAACAGTATATGTTAATCCCGAGGTTGTTTCGGTTAAATACGGAGTATCAATTTGAGCGACGTTACCAAGGCATACTACTTTTGTTCCAGGTCCTGCACGAGTGACTAATGTCTTTAATTGTTTGGGCGTTAAATTTTGTGCTTCATCAATGATGATGAATCGATTCAAAAAAGTTCGGCCTCGCATAAACGTGATGGACCGAAGTTTGATGCGTTTACTGAGCAAATCATTGGTGGCTGCTCGAGCCCATTCGCCACCATTTTCAGCGTTTTCTGTATTGGTTAATACTTCAAGGTTATCCATTAATGCGCCCATCCATGGGGCCATCTTTTCTTCTTCAGTACCGGGTAAAAAACCAATTTCTTCACCAATGGGGATAGTGGCTCGCGTCATTACAATTTCACGGTATAAATTTGTCTCAAGGGTTTGCTCAAGAGCAGCGGCAAGGGTTAATAAGGTTTTCCCTGTTCCTGCTATTCCCATTAATGAAACAAAATCAATAGTGGGATCCATTAATAAGTTTAACGCAAAATTTTGTTCGCGATTTCGTGCATTAATCCCCCAGACTGTATTGTGAGAGGCATGGAAGTTTCGTGCCGTTTCAATCGTTAGTTCATTTTTAATATAATTTCGAACAATAAACTCACTATTTCGTTCATGATTATTTGTTAGGAATTCGCCAGGATACCAATCATTTTCAGTTGGATTGGTTATTTTATAAAATGATTTTCCTGCATCTACCCATGATTCCATTCGGTCGCCATGACTTTCCCAAAAATCACTGGGTAGTTCACGACTACCGGAATACAGTAAATTAACATCATCAAGCACTTGGTCGTTATAATAATCTTCTGCGTGTAAGCCAATAGTTGCGGCTTTAATTCGCAGATTAATATCTTTTGAGACTAAGGTTATTTTTGAGTCAATTAAAATTTCTTGTAAGGCGATACAGGTTGCTAATAAATTGTTGTCCGCTTTGTTACCCGGAAACTGTTGCGGTAAGGCTGTTGAATAATTTTTTGTTTGAAAAAATAAACGTCCAAAGTGTTTGTTGTTGATATTGAGTGAATCTGCTAATGAATTTAAATTTAAACTAATGCCTTTTTCAATATCATCGGGTGTCGCACCTTTCATTAGCTCGTCAAGAAAACGGCTAGATTGCCGCGCATTACGGGCAACCTCCGAAGGTCCGGTTTTATTATTATCTAACTCTTCAAGAACAATCATAGCTAAAAATATATCGTGTTCTTGAAACCGGAACAGGGCAGTTGGATCATGCATTAGTACGTTGGTATCTAATACAAATATTCGATTAATGTCTTTACTCTTTTTTATATTTGGCATCTATAATTAGGATTTATTTAGTAATTTAACTGCATCTAGTACCTCATCGATATGACCATCAACCTTCACTTTTCGCCATTCCTGGTGTAGCTTTCCTTGAGTGTCAATTATGAATGTACTTCGTTCAATACCTAGTACTTTTTTACCATACATATTTTTCATTTTTATGACATCAAATAAATTACATAGTACCTCCTCAGTATCGGATAATAAATCAAACGGAAATTTTTGTTTTTCTTTAAAATTTTCATGAGTTCGGACGCTATCGCGCGAAACTCCTAGAATAACGGTATTTTGTCGTTTGAATTTTGCAATATTATCTCTAAATGCTTGTCCTTCTTTTGTACAACCCGGAGTGTTGTCTCTTGGGTAAAAGTATAGTACGACATTTTTGTCTTTTAAATCAGATAATGAAATTTTTTTTTCACCAGTAGCATTAATACTAAACTTGGGTACTTTTTTACCAATTGTTACATTACTCATTCATAGTCCTTAAGATTTAATGGGTTCAATGACAGCATCTAGATTTAACTGGTCACAATATTCAAGAAATTCATCTCGTAAAACGGCAATTTGAGTTTTAGCAGGGATTTCTAAAATCATGTTCAAAGTAAACATCGGTGTTCCGGTATGAGCCGCATTATAACTCCCCGTATACAGTTCATAAATATTAATATTCCGAGTAGAAAAAAATTCTGCAAGCTCATGTACGATGCCTTGGTGATCCAAGGCGATTACTTCAACAGAATAGGGTAAAGCATCTCGTTCTAATTGCCTTTTATCCGTTCGCGTAGAGCTTACTGATAAATGTAAGCTTTCCTGTAAGCCCGCTAGTGATGACTCCAGTTTTGCTACATTGTTCCAATTACCACTAATAAGCATTATTATTGCAAATTCTCCGCCTAACACGGTCATTCGACTGTCTACAATGTTACAGCCAAATGATAATATGGTATTTGAAAGCTCGGTTACTAACCCGGGCTTATCATGGCCTAGCGCGGATAAAACTAATAGGTTACTTGTTGACAATTTCTTTTCCTTATAGGGTTCTTTTTTAATATTAATATTATTATAAAACTAAATTTACGTTATTGTTATATTTTTACTTCTCGTAATTGCTCAGCAGCATCTTCAGGACTAATGGTGTTGACAAATAAACCTGAGCCCAATTCAAAACCACTTGGAATACAAGTTCGAGGGCATATTTCAAAGTGCCAATGGTAGCTTTGGGTATAGGAAGTATTTTCCTCACCTCGAGGTTGTGAATGTAAGAAAAAATTATATTGCGCGCCACCGATAACAGCATCCAACCTTGACATCGTATTTTTCATGATTTTTGCAAGATCGTCACTTTGTTCTTGTGTTAAATTTAAATAATCACTGGAATGTGATAATGGCAGTATTTGAACTTCCCACTCATAACGACTAGCAAAGGGTTTTATTGCTATAAAATATTCCGTGCGTTCAATGACATATTGTCCAACATGAATCTGCCTTAATACTTTACCGGTATCGCGTTCATATATTGTTGTTTCAAAAGTGAGGGCCTCATCAATTAAGCAACAAAAAATACATTTATGGTGTTTGTCAAAATATTGCTTTGAGTGAAATAGCTCATCATGCACGTTTTGAGGGACCACGGGTAATGCGATAATCTGGCTGTGAGTGTGAGACATACTCGCGCCAGCCGCTGGGCCAAAATTTTTAAAAACTAAGACGTATTTTAGGCGCTCATCCATTTCATAAATTTGCAACATCCGATCTTTATAAGCTAAAAATAGTAATGATAGATGCTCAATAGTCATTTCGTGGACGGCAATACCGTGTTGGGTATGGTCAACAATAACTTCATGTCGGCCATAACCTTCGATTGCTTGCTGTAATCCAAATGTTGGCATTGGTGTATTTTTATCGTCACCTAGAACGGGATACAGGTTTTCAACTATTCGGATTTTCCAGTCTCCGGAGTCAGGATAACTCGCAATTTCAGGTGGTGTCATGGATTCATTCCCCGTGCAGAACGGGCATTTTGCGACGTGGGTTCGGGTATCGCGAGGCGCGGCTTGCTCATCTTTTTGGGGACGCATGCTTCGGGCGGTTGCAACCAACACAGATTCATTTGGGACGATTGGGTTTATTCGTATTTCACGTAAGATATTCTCTTCAGACTGCATTTAAAAACTCCATTTATTGTATAACGTATTTATTGGTTTTATTATCTTAAATGATGTTTATACAATGCTTAAATCAATTGTTTAAATAATTGTAATTTTAATACTTATGTCAATTTTGGTATTTTTAGCAAAAATCAGCAAAAATACCGTCAATTTGTCATTATAGTGACATTTATTGAGGCGCTAAGGCCATGATTGCTTGTTCAATTTTCATGGCTACAGTACCATTGCAATTGGATTTTGTGGGGAAAAAATATGTTCCAAGGTAGTATGGTTGCCTTAATCACGCCAATGAGCGATGACGGCAGTGTTGATTTTAATAGTTTACAGCAATTGGTTGAATTTCATATTGAAAATGGTACAGATGCCATTATAGCAATGGGAACAACCGGAGAATCGGCAACGTTAACAAAACAAGAACATTGTGAAGTTATACGTCAAGTTGTTGATTTTTCTAATAAAAAAATTCCTATTATTGCCGGTACCGGAGCCAATTCGACCACCGAAGCGATCGAACTGACCGAGTGTGCGTTACAAGCAGGAGCAGATGCCTGTTTATTGGTAACACCGTATTATAATAAACCGACTCAGGAAGGGTTATTTCTGCATTATCAAGCAGTGGCGAAAGCCGTTGCTATACCGCAGATTCTATACAACGTTCCGGGGCGAACGGCTGTTGACATGTTACCCGAGACAGTAAAACGTCTGTCCGAAATAGACAATATTATTGGTCTAAAAGAAGCAACAGGCGATATGGCAAGAATTAAAGAATTAATGTTGCTCTGTCCAGATGATTTTTATGTGTGGAGTGGTGATGATGCTACAGCCTTAGAAGCTATCTTTCTCGGTGCCAAAGGTGATATTTCTGTCACTGCCAATATTGCACCAAAATTGATGCATGAAATGTGTTTAGCCGCATTAGCCGGTAATCATGATGTCGCAACAAAAATAAATGAACAATTAATGCCTTTACATGACAAGTTATTTGTTGAAGCCAATCCTATTCCAGTGAAATGGGCGCTAATGGAAATGGCAAAAATACCAAAAGGAATCCGTTTACCCTTGACGCTGTTGTCCAGTGAATTCCATGAAGTTGTGCGTTCTGCAATGAAAAGTGCCAATGTACTTTGAACCCCATTACTAAAATATAAGTGAAATTATTATGTATTATGCTTACACACGTGTAAAAGCAGTATTTATTATATTACCCGTTACGTTATTCCTCATCAGCTGCTCAAGCTCCAGCGAGATTGCAGTTTATGATTCTGTGCCGACTGAAAAACCGTTAATTGTACCACCCGATATTGCTTTGCCGAGACAAAATAAGGCATTAACAGTGCCAGAAATCGCACCACAGAGCACGACCTATAAAATTTATTCAAGGAAAACATCAAAAGGTGTTGATGAATTATTAAAAGTGCGTACCACAGGAATTCGTTTAGTTCGCGATGGTGCCATTAGGTGGTTAGAAATTGATGCAAAACCAAAAGATATTTGGAGTAAAGCAATTCATTTTTTTGAACAAACAGGATTTGATATAAAAGTTAAAAAGCCAAAACTCGGTATAATTGAAACCGACTGGTTAGAAAATCGCGCTAATATCCCGACTAATTGGTTCTCTCAAATGTTACGTAGTTCTGGCCAGCAAGATAAGTACCGAGTTCGACTGGAACGAAACAACAAAAATACTCGAACATTGCTGTTTTTAACGCATCAAGGTGCTGTTGAAAAAGAGACAGAATTTGAGGAAGACGCCGAGTCTGAAAAATATTGGGTATTAAGAGATTCAGATCCTGAGTTAGAAGCTGAGATGTTGCAACGATTTTTGGTTTATCTTGGAAATGATAAATCTGAAATTACGAAAGTATTTGATGACTCAAAACAACAAAAACGAACCAGCTTGATTAAAGCGGATGGAAAAGTTATAGCGCTTAATGTCAATGAGATTTTCTCTCGTACCTGGAGACGAACCGGTTTAGCGATTGATAGATTAGGGTTTACAGTTGACGATAAAAACCGCAGTGCTGGAATATATTATATCAAATTATCAAAATCGTTTATCGAATCTGAAATGAAAAACGCCGGTTTCTTTTCAACATTATTTAGCGATAAAAAACAGTCAATCACACAATTTATTATTTCGCTTGAAGAAAAAAAGGGAATAACACAAATTCGTATTTTAACGCGTCAGGGTGATGAAAATAAATCGCCATTACAACAACGCATACTTGAAAAACTCGATAAGTTATTAAAATAATTTTAGTGAAGGTTCATTAGTTAATGCGGTATGCATCTCTGGGTAGTGGCAGTAAAGGTAATGCAACATTAATACAAAACGAAACAACTACAATAATGGTCGATTGTGGTTTCTCCGTCAAAGAGACGGAACGAAGACTAGCACGTTTGAATTTGACTGCTGAAGATATATCGGCATTGTTTGTAACGCACGAACACGGGGATCATATTCGAGGAGTTGGTCCTTTTGCTCGAAAATACAATTTAACGGTTTGCATGACTCGTGGTACAGCAAAATGCAAAAGTTTGGGTAATGTTCCTAATCTTCGATTAATCGCTGTTGATGACAGTATTGATTTTGGTGGCATGACCATTGAGTCTTATACAGTGCCTCATGATGCCAACGAACCTTGTCAGTTTATTATAATGGATAAGAAAATTCGTTTCGCGATGTTGACCGATGTTGGGCATTGTACCGAACACATCGTAACGCAATTAAACGATTGTGATGCATTATTGTTAGAATGTAACCACGATACGACAATGTTGCACAATGGACCTTATCCTGCATCGTTAAAAGAACGAGTGGGTGGATTGTATGGACATTTAAGTAATAACCAAGCGTCAAAATTGCTTAACGAAATTCAACACGATAAATTAAAAAAAATTAGCATCGCCCACATAAGCGATAAAAATAATAAAGAAGAATTGGCATTAGCGAGTTTACAAGCCGTTCTACAGAACAAAAGTACTGAAGTATCGATCATTGATCAACATGAAGGCATTGATTGGCAAGAAATTTAAATATTAAACGCATTAAGTTTGAGGTAAGGAAAATGAAAAAAGTCTCTGAATTATTTTCAGGTAAAGCAAAAACGGTTTACACCACAGAAGATGAAAATCGATTAATTCTGCATTTTAGAAATGACACCTCGGCATTTGATGGTGAAAAAATTGAACAGCTTGATCGAAAAGGCATGGTCAATAATAAATTCAATGCCTTCATCATGGAAAAAATTCAACAAGCTGGTGTTGATACTCATCATGATAAAATATTGTCAGATCAAGATTCTTTGGTTAAAAAATTAGACATGTTACCAATTGAATGTGTGGTTCGAAATATTAGTACTGGCAGTTTATGTCGTCGACTTGGAGTTGAAGACGGAGTCGATCTAACGCCCCCAACATTTGAATTTTTTCTAAAAAATGATGAGCTTCATGATCCGATGATTAATGAGTTTCACATTAATACTTTTGGCTGGGCTACTGAGTCAGAAGTTGACGATATGAAAGTGCTAACTTTTAAAGTTAATGATATTTTAAAGCCATTATTTAGTAATGCAGGGCTTTTATTGGTAGATTATAAGCTTGAATTTGGTCGCTATAAAGGCAAACTGATTCTTGGAGATGAGTTTACACCCGATGGCTGCCGTTTGTGGGATATTGAAACACGAGCAAAAATGGACAAAGATCGTTTTCGTCAAGGACTCGGTGGTGTTGTCGAAGCTTATGAAGAAGTAGCCCATCGTCTTGGTGTACAACTAGCGTAATGTGATAAAGAGTAAGCAACGGCAATTAGAGGGCTTCTACCTTACATCTACAGGATGCTTGAGTAGAAGCCACGTCAATCGTTATCGAGTCAGCAAGCTACTTGCTTCCTCTAACGATAAAATCCTTGGTAACTAAGGTCGGCTTTAAATTAAATCTTATCTTCTTTGGTACAGCAGTAAAATCTAAAAAATCTCAACCTCTTTCTATCCTTGTTAATCCTTCTAATTAAAGTTGTATTACTCTAATAGTGCTAAAGTGAGTCTCTTAACTGCCGATAAAGACACAATAAGTTTGTGTTTACGGTGATGTTGATGATTTCGTTATTTAGTGTGAAAAATATTTGTGCTCGTTTTCGTATTAGAACTAAAATGTGGTTCGGATTCGGTTTATTGATGTTGTTTTTAATTGTTATATCCGTTACCTCTTTATTTAGTATGTCGACAGTTAGTTCCAGTGTTAATAATGTTATTCGTGTTAGCCAACCCATGGTATTAGCATCGATGGAATTAGTCGATGCCTTGGATCAAGCAAACTCTGCACTGGGCTTTTATTTATTGAGTCACGAGGAAGCAGAGAAGCAAACATACTTAAGTTCATTAGATAAGTTAAATGAAATATTAACAGTAATTAAAGCCTTGCCTGCTACTCAATTAAACAACGATATTTTAATGTCAGTTAATGACATTGAAAAAAATATTGAGGCTTACGCTAAATATAAAAATAAAATGCTGGAACTTGCACTTGACTTTAATAAAAACTTTAAAGGAATTGGACTTTCAGCAGAAAAAATGAATCCTTTGGCTCGCGATATCCAACAAAGTTTTTCTGAAATGCTTCAATCTGAGGAGAATGAAGACGTTTCGCCTGAGCGTCGACCTTTATTGATGACTATTATGACTATCCGTTTAAATTGGTTGAAGATTATAAATTCGAATCGTTCGTATATGGCATTTCGTGGTCAACCTGCATTGGATAACCTCAAAATATTTCGAGAGGCTGTGTTGCAAAATATTACTCGGTTAGAAGCATTTGGTGAGTTACTCACTTTTGAACAAAACGATGCATTAGATTCTGCAAAAATAAATATCGATAAATTTTATATTTTATTGGATAAAATGATAGCAATTCACAGTAGTGAACAGTGGCGTACTGACTCATATCTAATTAGAACCGAGCTTGGACCGTTAGTAAAAACAATTAAAACACAAATTATGGCTTTGGTAAATTACGAGCGCAATCATTCAGCTGTTTTATCTCAGCAATTAGAGAATCAAATTGACTCAGCTTCAGCCCTAATTTGGTTATTGCTAATTGTTGGCTTATTTATTGGGATTTTAAGTGCGATATTAATAACCTATTTAATTGCTAAACCATTAGGCGATGCGGTGCTAGCCATGAATGATATTGCTGAAGGCGAAGGCGATTTGACGAGTAGGTTAAATGTGTGTGGTCGAGATGAAGTTGCTGATCTGGGTCGAAGTTTTAATGGTTTTGTTACAAAAATTCAATCGACCATTGGTGAAGTGAGTGGTGCAACGACGCAACTTGCAACAGCGGCTGAGGAAATGTCGGTCATTACAGCTGATACTCGAGAAGGAGCTGAGCGGCAACAATCAGAAACAGATCTTGTTGCCACAGCCATGAACGAAATGACTGCAACAGTGCAAGAGGTAGCCCAAAATGCGATATCGGCTGCTGAGGCAGCTAAACAGGCAGATAAACAAGCAGATGAGGGACGCACGACGGTGACTTTAACAATCGAGTCGATCGATACTTTAGCAATAGAAATTGAACGGGCATCTTCTGTTATTAATACTGTGGAGCAGGACAGCGAAAATATTGGATCGGTTTTGGAAGTTATCCGTGGCATAGCTGAACAAACTAACTTATTGGCACTTAATGCGGCGATTGAAGCAGCGCGGGCAGGCGAACAAGGTCGAGGATTTGCTGTTGTTGCAGATGAAGTGCGAACATTGGCAAGCCGAACTCAACAGTCAACGCAAGAAATCCAGGTAATGATTGATAGCTTACAAGCAGGTGCCACGAGTGCGGTAGCGGCTATGCGAGAAAGCAGCAATAAGGCTACAGATACTGTGAAACAAGCATCATTAGCCGGAACTGCGTTAGAAAACATCACGCAATCCATTGGTGAAATTAACCAAATGAACAATCAAATTGCCGAGGCGGCCAAACAACAAGGTGAAGTAGCTGAAGAAATAAATGAGAATATTGTTAATATCACCGATGTCGCCACTCAGAGCGCGAATGGTGCAGAGCAACTCTCATCAGCAAGTTCGGAGATGGCCAATTTATCAAATAGTCTGCAAAATTTAGTTGCTCGGTTTAAAATTTAATTTCACGTGCTATTGTTAAAAGGCACATTTTAACTAATGAATAAGATGTTTCAATAATAGATAATTCCTTACTAATAACGGTTTTATTCTAAACTAATAATTTGGGCTCCACTTATAAAGCACTGTCATTTTTGGCCTATTTGTTCAAGAAAGATATTATTTTACCGATATTATGAGGTATGGCTTCATTAACCAATTTTTTATTGAGACTCAATGGTCGATTCAAAATCAGAACAAAAATTTGGTTTGGTTTTGGGGTAATGACTGTAATTTTGTGTGTGGTTGCTTTAAGCGCTATTCGAAGTTTAATGATGACTGAAAGTAGTGTTTCACTTGTTGTTAATTCAAGCCAGCCAATGGCTTTTCATTCCATGATATTATTAGAAAAAATTGAACGTTCAGGGCAGGCTCTGGGCTTTTTTTTAGTCAGCAAAGAAGATAATTATAAAACGGATTACTGGGATAATATTAAAGCGGCTCAGTCCGAGCTTGAAATAATTAAAAATTTATCATTAGTTAAAAGTAACAAGATTCTTTATGAGCAAGTTCGTAAAATTGAAAATCTCATAATACAATACGATGGATATCATGTAACGTTATTTAAATATGCTATTGACGTGACTCAAAATATTCCGGCTATGTTGTTTGCTGCACAGGAAATAAATCCGGTGAGTCAACAAATGCTACAATTAGTATCGCAAGCGATACTATCGGAAGATGAAGAGGAGTCGACCGATGAGCGCAAACAGTTATTAAATGAATTTAATGATTTGCGCTATTTTTGGTCACGCACCATGAATGGCATACGAGCATTTTTGGCTTTCCAAGGTGATAACTCGTTAGATGAAATAAAATTGTACAGTGATAGTACCGGTAAATATATTGAAAAAATTCAATCTCAAGCAGATATTTTAACATTTGATCAAGATGATTCGATTACTCAGTTTGCAGATTTATTTCTTATCGTTAACACTAAATTTGAACACATTAAACAATTGAGTAAAGGTGAGCAATGGCGACAAGATGCTTATGTGTTACGTAAAGATGTTGGGCCATTATTAAAATTGATCAGTAATGAATTGAACTTGTTGGTAACACAACAAAAGGATGCAACTGAGCTAAGCAGTAAAAATTTGCTAATAGATGTTAAAGAAACAATTGTTGTTGTTATTGGTATGTTAGTGATAGGAATATTTATTGCGCTAGGTGCAGCTTGGATTATCAGCTTTATGATAACAAAACCGTTAAATAATGCAGTTGATGCTATGCACGAAATAGCCGACGGCGACGGTGATTTAACAAGCCGACTGCAGGTCAATGGTAAAGATGAAATCTCTGAGTTAGCAAATGGTTTTAATCACTTTGTTGCCAAAGTACAAGAAACAATAAATGAAATATCGGGCTCGTTAACCCAACTAGCATCTTCTGCAGAGCAAATGTCATTGATCACATCTGAAACCCAAGATGGTACAGCGAAACAACAACACGAAACGGATCTGGTTGCTACGGCAATGACGGAAATGACCTCGACTGCCCAAGAAGTATCGAGCAACGCTGACAATGCAGCTTTAGCCGCAACAAAAGCCGATGAGAAGGCCGTCGAAGGTAATGCCATTGTGAGTGATACTATTGATATAATTTCAGAATTGGTAACTGAAGTTGAGCGAGCCTCTGAGGTTATTAAAAAAGTAGAACAAGACAGCGAAAGTATTGGTTCAGTGTTGTCAGTGATTCAAGGAATTGCAGAACAAACCAATCTGCTCGCACTTAATGCTGCTATCGAAGCGGCTCGAGCGGGCGAGCAAGGCCGTGGATTTGCAGTTGTTGCCGATGAAGTTAGGACGTTGGCTAGCCGTACCCAAGAATCTACCAAAGAAATTCAGAGTGTAACTGAAAGATTGCAGGTGGGGACTCAAAATGCAGTTAAAGTGATGGAATTGAGCCGTCAAAAAGCCCGTGATACCGCTGAGCAAGCATCACAGGCGGGTTCGGCCTTACACAGTATTGCTACAGCCGTAGCAGAAATTAACCACATGAATAACCAGATAGCAGAAGCATCAAAGCAGCAGGGCAGTGTAGCCGAAGAAATAAACATAAATATTGTTAATATTACTACTGTTGCGACTCAAACAGCGAGTGGAGCAGATCAATTGGCTTCGGCCAGCACTGAATTAGCAAGCTTATCGAGTAGATTACAGGGTTTGGTTGCTCGATTTAAAGTCTAATCTTGGTATTAAACCGATATATTTCTCATAATCTTCAATTTTTTGGTATTTTTTCAGATAATTTCTGAATAATAATCTAATATAGCCCCCATTAATGCGTCTAAATTTAAGTGAAAATGTAAATTGCTTTCGAGAACTTATTGAATTTACTTGCAATTTAAAGTAATTTAGCCGGTTAAACCCTTACAATCGATAAATTGGTATTAAATTTTTTCGATTTTGGTATAAACATAGTGAAATAATTTCGCTAAAATAGCAGTTAAACACGGGTGCGAATAAGCACTTTTTATAAACTAAACAGTTAGAAGAATTTTATCAAATATGGCTACGAGTTATAATGCTGACGCAATTGAAGTCTTAACCGGCTTAGATCCCGTTAAAAAACGTCCAGGGATGTACACTCAAACAGAACGACCAAATCATCTAGCTCAAGAAGTGTTGGATAATAGTGTCGATGAAGCGGTTGCAGGTCATGCTGATGAAATCACCGTCTCGCTATTTAAAGATGGCTCTATTGAAGTAGAAGATAATGGCCGTGGCATGCCGGTTGATAAACACCAAGGTGAGCAAATTCCGGGTGTTGAAGTAATCATGACACGGTTACATGCTGGTGGTAAATTTTCGAATAAAAACTACCAATTTTCGGGTGGTTTGCACGGTGTTGGTGTTTCTGTTGTTAATGCGCTATCAAAGAAAGTTGATGTTTATATTAAACGTGATGGCGCAGAATATACTATGTCATTTGCCCACGGCGATCGCAGTAAACCGCTCAAGAAAATCGGCAAGGTTCAAAAGCGCGAAACCGGGACTCGTCTTCGGTTTTGGCCTGAAAAGAAATATTTCGATACTGTTAAATTTTCAGTATCACGGTTAAAACATGTACTTCAAGCCAAAGCGGTCTTGTGTCCTGGGTTACGGGTACGGTTTTACGATGAAAATAAAGATGAAACTCAGGAATGGTTCTATCAAGATGGTTTGAGTGATTATTTATTAAGCACTTTAGGGGATGTAGCCGTTCTTCCTGATGATGGCTTTACCGGTTCAATGACGGGGAATGAAGAAGCGCTCAGTTGGGCTTTAGTCTGGGTCCCTGACGGTGGTGAAGTTGTTAGCGAAAGTTACGTTAATTTAATACCGACCACCCAAGGTGGAACTCATGTTAATGGCTTACGAACCGGGTTAACCGATGCCATTCGTGATTTTTGTGATTTACGAAATTTATTACCGCGAGGAGTAAAACTTGCACCCGAAGATGTATGGGATAAAGTGAGTTTTGTGTTATCAGTGAAATTGTTCGAACCTCAATTTTCTGGGCAAACCAAAGAACGTTTGTCTTCTCGAGAGTGTGCGACATTTGTATCAGGAGTGGTGAAAGACTCTTTTAGTATTTGGCTCAATCAACATGTTGAGTTTGGTGAACAAATAGCCGAGTTAGCAATTAATAGCGCCCAATCGCGGATGCGAGCCGGTAAAAAAGTGATACGAAAGAAGGTCATGCAGGGACCTGCACTGCCAGGTAAATTATCGGACTGTTCATCGCAAGATGTTGAATTAGGCGAATTATTTTTAGTCGAAGGGGACTCTGCTGGTGGCTCAACTAAGCAAGCGCGTGACCGTATTTTTCAAGCGGTAATGCCGCTTCGGGGTAAAATACTAAACACTTGGGAAGTAGACTCGTCTCAGGTGCTGGGCTCTCAGGAAGTACATGATATTTCTGTGGCGATAGGTGTGGATCCGGGCTCGGACAAAATAAAAGGGCTACGCTATGGTAAAATAGTTATTTTAGCCGATGCTGATTCGGATGGTGCTCACATTGCGACATTATTGTGCGCATTATTTTTACGGCATTTTCCTGATTTAGTATCTGCTGGTCATATTTATGTCGCAATGCCACCGTTATATCGTATAGACGTTGGTAAAGATACGTATTATGCACTGGACAATTCGGAACAGCAGGGAATTTTAGATCGTATTGCTGCCGAAAAGAAAAAGGGTAAGGTATTAATTACTCGATTTAAAGGCTTGGGTGAAATGAATCCCATGCAGTTACGTGTTACGACGATGGATCCGGATACGCGCCGTTTGGTTCGCTTAACATGTGAGCCTGGAGATGGCAGTCATCAAATGATGGATCTTTTATTAGCTAAAAAACGCGCACCTGATCGAAAAGCGTGGCTTGAATCTAAAGGTGATTTAGCCGATATATAATATATTTTTAGCTACTATTTTTTATAATCCCCCCCATAACAAGTGATGTTAAATTTAATTATTAGTTTTAATTAAATTAACAATAAACGGGGGTAATGAAGTGTGTAAATTTAGGAATAGTATTGTGTTGTTTTTGTTAGTTGCTGTTTATGCAAATATTTCATTTGCATATGTTGCAGATTATCAACTTGATGAACAACAACAAGCTCAATTTGTTGCTGGGCAAGTTTGGAGTTATCAGTCGAGGCAACATGAACAAAAATCAACATTAACCATTTTAAAAGTTGATTACTTTGAAAATGCAGTTGTGGTGCATGTTAGGCTGGAAGATATAAAATTGAAAGATCCATCTGTGGCGCAAGGATTTAGAACATTGATGCCCCATATGGCTTTTTTACAATCTGCTTTACAGCAGAGTGTGATAAAAATTTTAAATACAAAAATACGTCTTCCTGAGTTTTCAAAAGAGTATCAAAACTGGCGTGAAGGTGATGGTGTTGGTACAGCTTGGGCTTGGCATTTTAGTGTCTCTGAAGCATTAAATGGTTTAGAAGATATTTATGGTAATCAGCAACAATCTTCATTAATAAAAAATAGTAAAGATAGTACTAAAAGTAATAATTAAAGTTTAACGTATAAAATTAGAAGAGAAAAAAAGCATGGGTAAGATTACAATCGACGACAATATAGAATTAATGCCAATAAAAGATTTTACTGAAAAATCTTATCTTGATTATTCTATGTATGTTATTTTAGACCGTGCTTTACCTCATCTAGGGGATGGCTTAAAACCCGTTCAACGTCGAATCATTTATGCGATGTCTGAATTAGGGTTAAAAGCAGGCTCTAAATTTAAAAAGTCAGCTCGTACCGTGGGTGATGTACTCGGTAAGTTTCACCCTCACGGCGATAGTGCTTGTTATGAAGCTATGGTTTTAATGGCTCAGCCATTTTCGTATCGGTATCCATTATTAGAAGGGCAGGGAAACTGGGGTTCACCTGATGAACCTAAATCTTTTGCCGCAATGCGTTATACCGAATCCCGATTGTCTCCTATTGCGGATTTATTATTATCCGAGTTAGGCCAGGGTACGGTTGACTGGATGCCAAACTTTGACGGTTCTCTTGATGAACCGGTGTTATTACCCGCTAGAATACCGCATATAATATTAAATGGCACAACGGGTATTGCTGTTGGCATGGCAACGGATATACCACCGCATAATTTAACCGAAATTATAAATGGTTGTTTATTATTATTAAAAGAACCTGATTCAACATTAACGGATCTATTCAAGATTGTTAAAGGACCTGATTATCCTACCGATGCGGAAATTATTACGCCGAATAAAGAAATTAAACAAATGTATAAAACTGGCCGTGGTTCGATTCGAATGCGGGCATTATACGAAATGGAAAAAGGCAACATCATTGTAACGGCATTGCCGCATCAAGCTTCACCTTCTAAAGTGCTTGAACAAATTGCGGCTCAGATGACGGCTAAAAAACTACCGTTGGTAGTTGATTTACGCGATGAGTCTGACCATGAAAACCCCACGCGTTTAGTTATAATGACTAAATCAAATGAAGTTAATGTTAAAGAATTGATGTCACACCTATTTGCTTCTACTGATTTAGAACGAACCTATCGTGTTAATATGAATGTGATTGGTTTAAATGGTAAACCGGGTGTACGTAATCTACTGGAATTGTTAACGCAATGGCTGGTGTATCGTAAAGACACCGTTCGCAAACGATTAGAATATCGCCTTGATAAAGTCGAAAAACGTTTACATATTTTAGCGGGTTTAATGAAATGCTTCTTAAATATTGATGAAGTGATTCATATAATTCGTACTAAAGAAAAACCAAAACAAGAATTAATGAAAGAATTCAAGCTCAGCGATATTCAGGCTGATGCAATCTTGGATTTAAAACTACGTCATTTAGCTAAGCTTGAAGAAATTATAATACGTAAAGAACAAAAAGAATTAAAATCTGAGCGTGATGAGTTAACGAGTATTCTGGGTTCTAAAGCAAAATTAACAGCATTAATCAAAAATGAATTGACCGACATTATTAAAAATCATGGCGATAAACGTCGCTCGCCGATTAAAGTTCGTGAATCAGCAAGCATGATCGATGAAACGGACTTGATCAATTCAGAACCAGTAACAGTTATTCTTTCTGTGAATGGTTTAGCACGAAGTGCAAAAGGGCATGAACTCATTCCCGAAGAAGTGAACTTTAAGTCCGGAGACACGTACCTGGACAGTACCAAGTCAAAAACCAATCAAATTGTGGTATTTATTGACTCTACTGGTAGGACTTACGGAATCCCTATTCATACTTTACCATCAGGGCGAGGTCTTGGAGAGCCATTAACCGGACGTCTAACGCCGCCTGCTGGAGCTCAATTTTGTGGTGTAATGAGTGGCCCACCATCAAAACAATATTTATTGGCGACAACGTTTGGTTACGGTTTAGTGGTAACCATTGAAGATTGTTTAACCAAAAATAAAAGAGGTAAGGGAATAGTTAAAGTTCCTACTGGTGCGAAAATGTTACCACCAGTTGCTGTTACGGATTACGAAAACCAATGGGTTGTTGCTGCATCAAATGATGGTCATATGTTAATCCATTCTCTTGATGAATTACCCATTATGTCTAAAGGTAAAGGTCTTAAATCGATAAACATTCCTACAGCTAAAGCTAAAACTGGCGCTGAGTCTATGGTAGCGGTTACATTAGTCAGTGAGGAAGATAATTTGGTGATTGACACTGGTACTCGTAAAACAGTCTTTACACAAGAAGATATGGCGCCATATGAAAGTGAAAGTGGTAAACGCGGATTAAAACTGCCTCGAGGCTTTAGAACCGTTAAGCGTTTAAAGGTTGAAGAAATTATTGAGGAAGAAGAAGAATAACGGACTAGTAATAACAGTATAATATCCTTAATTTTTATATGGCAGCTATTTTAGCTTACGGTAACTAATTGCTCGATTGATGAAGTTTTTAGTTAGCTTTCATTTGGATCAAACCGTCTTTATTTGTTAATTTTCTTAACTTTCGTAAAACACGCTCGGCACGGTTAATATGAGATTTTAATTCAACATTTTCAGGGTCGAGCTTCAAAAGTCGCTGCCACTTGTCCAAGGCCAATTTTATATTTCCTCGGCTATACAATATTCTGCCGGTTTCAACTCCCGTTTTTAATTTTTT